>UEXM01000258.1_pt2 | contig 52946 bp, 67 predicted proteins | sample 1796661 | NCBI WGS metagenome assembly UEXM01 (sample SAMEA4772469, study PRJEB27181) | metagenome | reverse complement strand
AGGATTGCTTTCGCTTTCCTTCTACATTTGCGTTCAACCCGAGCACTTTTGAAGACCTACGTTTAAAGGCCCGTGCTCTTTTGAAGATCTCTTCGCACTTTTATTTATCATCAGAACAAATTATATAGGGTCATTAATTGGCTAACAATGTATCCATTGTTTACATGTGTTTGTAAAAAGTCCTTAAATCCGTCATTATCTATATCAACTGCTAAACCTAAATAAAATGTATTAGCACATCCATATTCGCACTCGTTCTCTGTGCCTAAGAATTCTAACACCGTACCTGCTGTACCGGCCAGTACAAACTTATTATAATCTCTTATATAATAAGGTGTATGGTATTGACCGCTCTTAGGCCATAAGTCTAAATCACCGTCGCCATCTAAATCTACTAATTGGTAATACGACGGTGCTAATAATTCTGAACTTGGCAATGCTGGCAGTTCGCTTTCCTTACTTCGGTCTACAAACGTACTTGATATATCTGAAAACAGTCTATTACCTTTATTTTCGAACACTTGTATTTGGTTGTCCTTATAATATCCTATGCCTTGATGATCGCCTGTTTGTATAGAAATAATATCTAGATCACCATCAGAGTCTATATCATCAAGGTGGAATTCTAGACCAATAAAGTGTTCTCCTAGTAAACTTTCGTCTAGGTACACAATATCTCTTTTATAGTCACCGTCAGGATTACCAAACATAATCATAGCAGAACTAGTACCCCAATGCTTTTCGCTGTAGAAGGTTTCGTCGCTTTGTATATTGTCTAGTGAAATTAATATATCGCCGTACCCGTCATTATCAAAGTCGCCAATTATACTTCCCCATACATTACCTGTAAACGGAAAGTCAACACTACCTAAAGTAAAGTTACCTCTGCCGTCGCCTAACATAATAAAATTAGAACACCCAGGACTTGTTGAAGCACATGACTCTGCCCTGTCTCTAATATGGAATGGAATGTAAATATCTAATGTACCGTTGTTGTCTAAATCGCCGACTGCTGTTGTATGTGTCCACACACTACCTAAACTATCTTCCCCACCGGTTTTTGCTTCAAGTAATGCTTGATCAAATTCATCAGAAAAGTTTTCAATGCCTTCATTGCCACTCATTAATATCAAAGGATCGGCACCAATAGTAATAAAATCATCAACGCCGTCCATATTAAAGTCAGCAACATGCGGATAATACATTTCACTTGATGTAGGTATATTACAGTTTTTATATACACATGGTTCTACTTCAAGTCTGCCATTACCTTGATTCATTAGTAGTATTGCTGGAGCGTCTGCTTTCCATGATGATTTGTTAGGGTCATATCTGTGAGCAAACATTACATCTTCTAATCCGTCACCGTTAAAGTCGCCTACTGCTGTTTGGTCAGTTAACGATATCCCCCATTCATTACCACCTTCGCTATTTTCATGAGCATCGTCAATTGGGTCTACATAGCCTGTGTTAGTGTGATACAATAACCCAAAGTTTGTTCTTTCTAAGTTATAGTTTGTTGATGTATAATCGATGCTATCACGTTCGTCTTGTGTGAGTCGACGATACTCTGCTTCTATCCATTGCTCACCGTTAGGGTCACTAGCATAAAAGTTTATGCCGTCCCAACCAGGAGGAGTATATGTGGTTGTTGTTGGAGGAGGCGGTGGAGTATATGATTGTTCTGCTACGGTCGATGAACCACCACCGCCTCCACATGCTGTTAGGCCAAACACTAATAAGCATATAACACCTACATCAACTATTACTTTAAGCAACTTGTTTAACATGTTTACAGTTTCCTCTAAATGTGAATCCAGGACACGAGCACTTACCATCATCGATAGTGTACACTTTGCCGTTGCTACCTTGAACTGTTATAACACCTGGTGCTAGTTCTTCTTCACGCTCACCGATCTTGGTAAACTTTCTACGTGACTTACTGAACTGCTTCATTGGCGTCTTAAACACTTTATCATTGTACTGAACAAGTTGCCCTGCCCCATTAACATGATAAATGCCATTGGAAATCTTTTTATCACCCCAATCAGTGACTTCTTGTAGTATCTCTATCATTGTTACTCCTAATTAACAAATTATGTATATATTATACTAAATTTAGGAGTTGATGTCAACCAGAAAAAGTGGATTAACTGCTTTTGGGTTTATCTTTATCGGCTTTGTCTTTTTTCTTATTACCAAATATTTTTTCCCAATTATCTTGATATGCTCTTGGGTTACTTGGGTCAGTTGGTCTTTGTTTTGACCCTTTACCGCCAAAGTGTTTACTTCCGTTGCTCATTATTTACCTATGTGTTTGACTTCGTTTTTTGGTACTACTTGGTATGCGCCTTTGTTGTATGCTGGCGCAATAGTATATGTAGAACTAATCTTTTGTTTTTCTTTTTGCCACTCTGCGTTCTCACCGTCGCCACTGCTTTTAATTGACATAGACGCACTAGGATATTTAGCATTAAACTCTTCCATTTGCTGTTGAGCATATGACTTCTGAGGCTTGTAGACACTTCTGTCTAACCTGATATCCTTCTTAGGAGTTTTGCCAAAACAGTAATTTATGTATTGCTGAACAGTATCATATCTCAAGTCAGGCATGTTGTTTTGCTTTGCCCACTTGTTATGTTTTCTCCAACGTACTTCATACTCAGCCATCTTGGCTTTGGTAATTTTTACTTTACGTTTGCGAGTGTTTATGGTACTCAGACCTTGTTGTAAGTGCATTGTCATGTGCATAAATATAACACAATGAGCAACAAAGGTCAAGTCTAATATGCCTCTATTTCACAACGGTGACGATCTAGTATTATTTGTACACATTCCAAAATGTGGCGGAACTGCTATTGAAAATTCTTTCAGAAATGCTGGTTGGGAATGGGGTTACCTCAACGAACCTAAAAAAACAGGGTATGATGAGAAGCCTTGTAATCCGCAACACTTTCACGCAGAACTTATAGAAGAGTTAATTGTACCCGGCTCAAATACCACAGACCAAATAATTGTTGTTCGTAATCCGTACACAAGATTAATGTCAGAGTTTATGTGGAGAACTGGCGCAAATGCTCATGTAATACAGCATGGTTATACTGATGTATTTTTTAATACTTTAGATACGTTTGCTGTAGGACATCTCAAAGCATACAAAGTTAATGAAGCACAATATCAATTAAGTAAGAAACAATTTAAAGATGGCAAACAAAGTTTTGTGTTTGATAATCACTTCCGCCCTCAGCATTATTTTATTACTGATGACTGGAACATATATTGGTTTGAAGAAATGGCTACTAAGTTTTGGCCTGAAATGAAAAACAAATATGGTATTGAATCACCGGGTGAACAAAACAGTTCATTGGACAAACATATAGAAAGGCCTACAATACATCCTAACCCTAGTAACGAGTTTAAGGATTTGTTTACTGAAATATATTATAAGGACTGTAAGTTGTTTGGTTATGACTTACCTTTTTGATCTGTAAATAACTTTGCTAAATTATGCCACATTCTTTCATGCCCATAGTATAATATAAACTTAATAATCATATCTGCTATAAACACTCCTACTACTGCTTTTTGTGGTAACCCAAATGCTAATGCTATTGCGGCTGTTGTTACTGAAGCAATGATACGCCATGTTACTGCTTTTGTCAAATGGAGTTTTTGAGAATTGCGTAACACTATTAGTAATCGAATCCTCTATCTGGTGTTTTATTGCCCCAACGTGATACTACAGTGACCCTAGCACCTTGTGTCATAGGCGATACAGCATGATAGTAGTTAGTATCGTTTAACAATATACTTTCGCCTTCTTTAAGTGATATTCTATCTGCGGAATCATCGACTATATTAAAATTATTCATTATGCGTGGTAAGTCTTCAGGATTTTGATCCCAAAGTAAAAGTTCACCTTCGTTATCTAATAAATTTCGTGCTGTTAAACATGTGATTACTAAATGTTCGAATCCGTCTTTATGTGGAGTTAATATAGTGTTAGGACCATAAAAAATTAAATCTATACCCCAGCAGTTTTCTATACTTAACTCTATTCCTTGATCTTGGGAAATTAAATCCCACGTGGGTTTAAGTTTTTCTGCTAGGCTATCGTAAACAGGCAAGTTATGAGGATATGGATTATCATTGTCTCTTGGATTACGAGTTTTGTATCGTTCACAAATATTGTAATTCGACCAAATAGAATGATCAACACCAGAAAGAAATTCAAAGTCTACAAAGAAATTGTCTCTATCATTGTAGTTAGATAGATTGATCAGTTCTGATGATGTCTGTAAATCTATTGAGTCGCTATATACTTTATAAGTATCCATTACGAGTAATCTTGTAACATCTTCCTAATTTCTAAAGCATGTTGTTCTTCCATACCAATCTGTCCTCTGGCGTATTCTTCTAACATAATACTTGCGTCGGCTACTTCTTCCAGTAGCACTTTATACATATCTACAGCCGCCATTTCGTGTTGTAAACTTTCTGTGAGAATTTGTTCAACACTATGATTGTGATTTTCTTCAATTGAAGCAATACGTTGACTTGGGTGTCCACCAAAGCCTGTGATGTATTCACCTGCTTGTAAGGCGTGTGCTAAACTTTCGTTTGCTTGTTCTTGTAGGAATGCTACAATAGGAATCCTATTAGGTCCTGTTACCATTAGTGAACTGTGAGCATAACGTACAACTCCAGCCATTTCTAATTCAACTATCTCATTTAGTATATCGCATACTTTAGATTCATTTAATTCTTTCAATTCCATAATTCCTTATTTTCCTGGTAGTCCTGCTTGTATGAACTTCCCTATTGTTTCTATGTCCTTATCAGACAGCATTGCCGCTTGTGCCCACATAGTGCTACTCATAGCACCTACTTGGCCTCTGTTCTTGTATGTGTTAAGTCTGTCCACAATGTATACTTTGTCTCTGCCTGCTAGTGCTGGAAATACTGCCATACCTTCACCTGCTTGTCCATGACATGCGGCACAACCTGCCCATAAACTTCTAATGTCACTGAACTCGTCCAAGTTAGCCAATGCTTGTTTACGTTGCTCTATTTCAACTGCTGTACCGTTTAGTGATACATAGTCTACATAGCATTGCCCTGTACATGAACTGCTACTGCTGTAGCCAGTGTATTCTAAATTTGGATATACTTTAGCAACAAAGAAAATACTTATTGCTAAAACTCCTAACATTGTCATTCCTAATTCTTTCATTATTCTCCGTAATCTGGTCCTACATCCAATCTTTTGATGTCTGACTCTTCTAAAATTTCGCCTGCCCATATCTCAACAATACGCAAAGGTATTTGCCCCGGGTTACTTAGTTTGTGTGTCTGGGTAGGCCTAATGTACACACTTTCGCCTTCAGGTATATAAAATTCTCTAGCAGGCATTTGTCTTGTGGGTCCTTGCTTTAGGTGTCCTATGCCACTTAATACTATCCAGTGTTCGCTTCTGTGTAAGTGATACTGGTCGCTAATTGCTTTGCCTGGATCGATCTCTAATTCTTTAACTACATATCCTTTACCAAGGTATAGTTGCTTGTATCTGCCCCATGGTCGTTCAACGGGGGTTGACACATAATTATCTAGCAGTTCACTGCTACTTGCGGCCTTGTAGTCGCCACCAATACCGTATTCTAATGATACACCGTACTTATTACACGTTTCTGATTCTCTGATAGTCTTATTATTTTTTCTATCACCGCCATTACAAAAACATATTTTTGCTTCAGTATTCTGTAACGCAAAGTTCATAATAGCATTACTGCTACTATCATCAGTATCGCCTGACTGTATTATTACTCTGCTTACACATTCCATCTCACTGAGTATTGCCTGGCGTTGTTTAGCATCCATAAATGCTTTGCCTTTCTTTCTCACAAGCCAGTCATCGCTATTAAGTAGTATAACTACTTTGTCTGCTAATTTTCCAGCCTCTTGGAACATTTGTAAATGTCCTATGTGTACAGGATCGAATCCTCCACTGACTAAGGCGTAGTCATAAAGTTTCATAAGTTCTACCTATGTCTATCACGTGTGTGTAATAATCTTTTTTGTGCTCTATATTTATTTAACGATCTTTTACCTTTTAGATGTTTTGTACCACCTCGTTCAACTGGCACTGATTCGCCTCTTAAAATTTCATCACGAATTTCTTTTTGATGTTTTTTAATAGCGGCATTTTTCTTTCGTTTTCTCTTTGCTGTTGGCTTTTCATAAAACTCTCTTTTAGCAAGTTCTTTTTGCCTGTCTGCTTTTAATAAACGTTTTTTTAGTGCTCTAATAGCCTGATCTACTCTACCATCTCTAACTACAATAGTAGGATCAAATTTATCTCGTTCTTCGAATTTCTTTTTAAAGTCCTGTTTTTTCTTCTTATCGTAGTTAAAACTTTTCTTTACATTATTATTATATGTTTTCTTCAATACGTCCTCCTGTATTTTTAATTATATATTTATTCATCTAGAATGTCAACCTCTTTTGCGTAAATAAATTTTACCGAATCTTTATCTAGATCGTTAATATATATTTCTGCTACATTATCATTCTTAAGATCAACAATGTTATATGTAAAATCTAAGAAGAAGTCTTCCAAAATGTTTCTTAATCCTCTGGCGCCTGTTTTTTGAGTAACTGCTATATCGGCCACTACGTTATAAAAGTTGTCTGTAAACCCTATGATAATATTTTCTAATTTAAATAATGCTTTAATTTGGTTAGTAATACTGTTTTTGCTTTCTTGTAGTATCTTTACTAAGTCATCTCTTTCTAACTCATCTAACGCAGATATTACAGGTATACGTCCAACTAGTTCAGGTATTAATCCATAGTTAATTATATCTTCGGGTTGTACGTCTCTAAATAAGTTTTTTACTTTCTTTACTTCGGTCGACGATTTGAAACCTATGCTTGATCTATTGTTTACCCGTTTAGAAATAATTTCTTCTAGGCCAACAAATGCTCCGCCTACTATAAACAATACACTTGTTGTATCAAATTCTATTTTATCTGATCGTAACCCTTGTCCACCTACATTCACATAAGTTTTAGTACCTTCAATAAGTCTTAGCAATGCCTGTTGTACGCCTTCGCCTGATACATCTCTGGTTGATGTATTGCTTTCGTTACTTCTAGCCTTCTTATCTATTTCATCTATATATACAATGCCTTTCTCTGCTAGTTCTATATTACCATTAGCAGATTGTATTAGTCGCTCTAACACACTCTCAGCATCTTCGCCAACATATCCTGCTTCTGTTAATGTAGTAGCATCTGCTATGGCCATTGGGACACCTAACTTTTTTGCTAATGTTTTAATTAGTAGTGTCTTACCTGTACCGCTTGGACCTAGTAATAACACGTTACTCTTTTCTATATCGATTCCGTCTATTACAGGATTGTTTGTTCTACGGTAATGATTATATGCGGCTACACATAATGTTTTCTTTGCGTGGTCTTGACTAATAACATATTCGTCTAGATGAGATTTTATTTCTTTAGGGTCAACGTATTGATTAATTGCGGAATCGTCATTTGCGTAATCGTCATGTAATATTTTATAACTTAAATCAATACATTCATTACAAATGTAGACACTTGGACCAGCAACAAGTTTGGTTACTTCGCTTCGTTTCTTTGAGCAAAAACTACACTCAAGATCATGTTTGTTTGTGTCTTCTGGCATTATGGTTTCTTAATGTAGTATTTACTATTTTTAGAATTATCATCGTTATCTACTGGCAACTCTGTCTTAGGTGGAGTAAATGTCCAACTATTTGGTGGTGGCTTCTTTTTAGTAGGTGGTGCTGGTACCTCGACAATTTTTTCAACTATTCTTTCGGGTCCTGGGACTTCGACTTCGACAATTCGTTCCACGATTCGCTCTGGTCCGGGGACCTCAACAATACGCTCGGGTCCTGGGACTTCGACTTCGCGAGTGACCACAACCTCCTTTGGGACCTCGACCTTGCGTTCAACCTCGATAATTTTTTCGACCTCAACAGGAACCTCCTTAATAACTTCCTTAATGATTTCTTTTTCTATTATAACTTCTTTTGGTTTTATGTCAAGCGAATTCTTGGCATCTTCAAGACTTTCTAGTGTTCGTTTATACTTATCGTTTAATTCGTCTAATTGCTTTTGATACCTATATTCTGAATCTTTTATTTCAGTTTCTAGATCATCAATTATTAGATTTTTTTTTTGGTTATACTATCGTAGTTAGCGATAATATTTGCTACTATCTCTGCCTTACTAAGTTGAGCAGGAATTTCTATGCCACCGTCTTCCGCCATTGCTAATAACTGAGATTTTGTTTTACCCTTTAGTATCATGTTAAGGTCATGATCTGATTTTGTAGTTTGTGATATTTGATCTACTATATCGGTTGTTGATTGAGCATCAACGTTGTTTACTTCCGGTACAACAATAGAATCATTGATACTTTCGAAGAATGTTTTATCCCTGCCATTGTAATCGCTCATTACATCAGCGGCATCCTCAACAGCACTTGGCAATGGTTCGTAATCTTCATCTGATATCTCTTCTACTATTTCTCTGCCTGTTGCTTCGTCAATTTCGACTTCTGCTTCCGGCTCTGGTTCCGGCTCTGGTTCCGGCTCTGGTTCCTTAGGTGGCATTGGAGGCCCACTGCTTTCTAAGTTAATGCCATGACGTAATAGTGTCTGGTTAGCGGCAATAACTAGCATAACTGCTAATGGATCAAACACAAATACTAACAGCAGTATGAATAAACGTATTGCTTGATCTAACACGTCACGTTCGTCGTTACCGTATATTAATTGTGCCAAGTATTTAATTGGTCCTACTTCTCTATCTAATGATCTAACTTTTTGTTCTGCGTCAAATTTCTCGTCTTTAAGTGTTACTATGTTGGCGTAAATGGCGTCAATGTCGCTGTTAAAAGTATCTATCTTAATTAAGTTATCATCTGCCTGTGTTGAACTTTGGCCACGCAATCTGTTAATCTCAGCATTAGCACCTTTAATAGTGTCTTGCGCCTGTGCCCTGTAATTATCAATTGCGTCTTGAAAAACTTTAATATCTTTACTTGCTTGATCTCTTAGTCTGATTTTCTCATCTCTGATTTCGTTTCTTTCATCAGTTTGACTTGACCTTAATTGATTTGCCTGTGCTACATAATCTATCTTTTCTGTTTCAGCACTTTGAAATATACCACCTTCATCAAGTGTAACAACTTCCACGCCTTTTGATCTGAGATTTTCAACTGCTGTGTCTAATGAACCTAATCTAATATCTTGTTGAGCAATGTCTACTTTGAGTTGTCCTCTAACGTTCTCTATCTGCTCTTGGTTGTAATCTATATCGCCTTGTACTCTTTCCCAAGCACCGTCTCTTATTTCTTCTTGTTGTGTTATACTTGAACTAACATCAATGGAGCCGCCAATGCTTTGTATTCTATCTTCTAATATAGATATTTTGTTTTCTTCCCTGGCTATCTGAGAATCTACACGTTCTACTATTGCTACAGCATCTCCTGTATCACTTGCTTGATCACCTGCGGCTTTACTTAGATAACCAAAGATACCTATGCTTGTGATTACCATTAGTATAACAACTGCCGCCGTGAGGTAGGTCCGCAACATTATGGATGTTTCGTTCCAATACCTGTACAGCCAACTTGCTGTTAGCAGTTTACCTACTTCAAGTGTGCCAGCCATTACGGCGATACTCATGGGCATACCACTAAATAGTAGCATTAAGCCAACAATGGAAAACCATGCGGCAACACCGGCAATAGCCAGGGCAGTAATTAATGTTAGAATACCAAATAACATACACATATTTATCGGATTTAGAGACCATATGAAGAATATTTTTGTACATGCGGTGGTTAACCCGCTAGACGAAGACATAGTAGAGAAGAAAGTAGCAAAGGCATTTATGAAAGAGGCATATTTGGCAAATAAGCCAAACTTCGTCGATTATATGAATAAGCATGACTATTTTGGATGGTTAATCAACGATCTATCAAAACCGTATAGACGAGAAATAAAAACAAATATAACAGATGACAATTATCTCTATCCTGTAGAAGTAAATATAAAAGATATACTTGATGTGGAAAGTGAATTTTGGACTGAACTTAAAGTTAGATGCGAACCTATACCTGATAAAAATGTAATAGTTTCCATTTCAGAAAAAGCCGCACTAATGCTGAATGGTTCTACATTTAGTAAGTATTTTAATAACATTGAATTTAACCCATGTATTTCAGATATATGGGAGTGCGGTCCGCAAAATGAATTAGTAGATTTTGAGTCAAACGAGGTTTGGGAAAATTTTGTTGAAAAATGTGCTAGGCATTTAATACCGAGTGCTCAGTATAAAAAAACAAGGTTTTATCTTAAAGGAAATTCCAGTGATATCTATGAAGTATTCCTTCACAAAGAAGGTGTCGATTTTACTCATGTTGCTGTTGAATATTTTTTGTTTGATACTTATAAATCATGCGGTATATCTTCGCCAAGACAATTAATGGATTGGGAAGATGCGTTGGACGATGTTAGGCATAGCACACCAGAGATACTTGAAAAGATATGGACTGACGAAAAACCATATAATGCTTTGTGGCTTAACCGAGTACCTAAAGAACATAGACTTAGATCTCTTGTAGAAGCAAATGAGAGAGATCTGCTTGATAGTATGATTTGGAGTTGCGGATTTGAGGAAAATACACCGTTGCCAGTCAGTAAGAGTGAAAAGACAGCATCATTTATAGAGTTACTGCCCAAACAAGCAGATTTTGAACCGCATGATAATAGACAAGACGGACCTATTAGAGCAAAGCATGATAGAAAATTTAATTTAAAATGGTTGATAGATTGTAAGGTTAATATTGTATCAGAAAGCCAAGCAAGAGACATGATTATAGAAATGACCCCTCCTCATCCTGTAAGATTTTTAACAGAAAAAACATTTAAGCCTATGTCATATGGCATGCCATTTATGATATTTGGTAATAGGCATTCGTTACAAAGAGTGAGAGATTTAGGATTTAAAACATTCCCAGAATGGTTTGACGAAAGTTACGATGACGAAAGCAACTATGTTCAACGCCTAGATGCTATGCTCGATTCATATGAAAAGTTTTTAAGTGAGGATCATTCTATAGAAGAAATATTACCGGCATTACAACATAACTTTGAAAGAATATCGGATAGGTTTTGGGTAATGAGTAGAATGGTAGATCCTATTCGCATCATGTGTGATAAGATCGAACAACGGAAGGACAGCAACTCATTATGAATCATGTATTTGTACCATTAGACATACGCAACGAATTAGACAGTAGGTTTGTAGATCAAGACAGACTACAGGAGTTTATAGATTTAGATATCTTGCCTCTATCAGAGTTAGTAAAAAAAGACTTGTTTGATGTTTTAAGTTTTTTCCCAAAACTTAGTAAAGGACACAAATCAAAAACAGACGATAATTATTTAATATCTCCGTTCAAAGTATATTTAGAGGACTTAGAATTGTTGGACGGGTTAGAAAGACGTTTTACAAATACGTTTGGCAGTGAAACAGCAATACATATAACCATGAGTGAGCATACAGCAATTTTACTCAATAGAGACTTCTGGACAGGTTTTGTTAATAATTTTAATTTAGTAATTAGCGATGTATGGGAACCAATGTTTTTAGATATAAATGAAAATTTATCAATGACTAATGTGTTTAACGGTATACGTTACGCATCAGGTGAAGTGCCACCATTTTATGTATCATTTATAAAACCAAACGCAGATCTACGCATGGACAAGTGGCTCAAAGTAAATGACATTCCTAAATCATCATTTTACAATTTTGATTATTTTATATTTGACACATATTATCAGAGCGGTGTAATCAATGACAACTCTCATTTTCAAGGTAATGGCATAACAGACTTAGACGCATATATAAAAGATATCAAGCCTGCCAAGAAAACAAAAGATTTAGTTTGTCTAAATAGGACATACAAATATCATAGACCTAAACTTATAAATGATCTGTATGAAAGAGATCTATTAAGTAAAAGTTATTTTAGTTTGGCAGAAATTAGAGAGGAAGATCAGGACTATACAGTTGTTAAAGACCTAGGTGTTCCTATACTTGCTAATGGTGAGCCACAGGATAATATTGATCCAGAAGGCCGAATGAGGCATGACTCGGTGGCTAATATAGAGTGGGTTAAAAATGCTAAATTATTTGTTAGTACTGAAAGTTTAATGTATAATACACAATTTTCAATACGCGACCATACACCATATAATATAAAGTTTATAAGCGAAAAGGTTCACAAGCCATTAGCATGGGGTATGCCATTTGTTGTTTTTGGATGCAAAGGTTCGTTAGCACATATGAAAAGCATTGGGTTTAAAACCTTTGAGCCTTACATAAACGAGTCATATGATATGATTGACGACCCGGAAGAACGTTATCAGGCATGTATTAACAGTCTAACAGATTTTTTAAATTCGCCTTATCCAAGAGACGAAGTTAATGAAATTGCTGAACATAACATTAGGTTCTTTTATAGTGATGAATTGTATTTACAATTAACTGATACATTAATAAATGAGATTATTAATAACTATAGTAATTGTAGGGAAAGGGATGACTTCGAATTTAGGAAAGATCAGTAAGGCACCTGTTACCTTTTCTACGTTCTCATATATCATATATATCTAGTTGCTCGAGCAGTTAAGGGTGCCGTCCTCTGTACAACTAGGAATAGTTTGACCTATTCGTTCTCCGTTATTGTTTAACTAAATTTTACTTTAGTATGGTCGTTAAGTTCAACAGTAGCACTATTATGCTCATGTTCTCTTACTGTGGTCTTTTGTACCCAGCATCTTCCATTAGTCATTTCTTTGACAATTTCGTCTGCTTTATCAAAAGCCATTTCAGCAAATCTTTCACAACCTGTGTGCGAAACAAGTCTCATGTCAATCAAGTTTTTCTCTTGTAACATTTTGATTGTTTCTAACTCTGGATCGTTTTCTGCTACCAAGTAAGTATGGTCAAACATATATTTCAACCATTCTTTAAGTGGCTTTAGTCCACCAAAGTCTACTATCCAGTTACTCTCGTCAAGTTCGTCTCCACCAAAAGTGAATTCAAACTGTAGAGCATAACCATGGATTAAGTTACAGTGGCTATCTGCCTTCCACTGTCTAAACGCACAACTGTGACCAGTTGAATGCGAATATGTTTTTCCTGAATAAAATCTTTTGTTCATCTGTATGCCTCAAATAGTTTTACTATTATAAGATCTATTTAGGCATAAGTCAACCTAATTTTTATTTATTCTGGCTACTTTTTTTTATTTTTCTTAAGGGCCTGCTTTTCCATATAAGCAACTGCTTTGTCATATGCTTTCATATCAATCACACCTTCTGATATTAATCGTTTTCTGTTAGCCATATGCCTTTCAGTCAATTCTTCTTTACTGCCACCATAGTAATCAACACAATGTCCTGCGTCCATTAATGCGTCAACGATACTAATCTCTTTGCCATTTAAATCAATTATAAAGTCACCAAGGATACGTCCAAACTTTCCTTTCATGTCTTCGCCATCTCTATTGATTTGTGTTTTTAGAATTGATGTTTTACCTAACATCGCCTTGAGTGCGTTTTTGGCCGCTATGCCAAATACCTTTTCAACTTTATCGCTTGTTCGACTTTCGGGTGTGTCGATACCCATAATTCTTACTCGTTCATCGCTGAGTACAACACCAAAGCCTAAATCTATGTCTACGTCTACTGTGTCGCCATCAACAACTTTGAGTATTTTACATCTATACTCGTACATTGTTTACTCCTACTCCCACCTACGGGATTATAAGAGTATTTATCTATTTGACTTGTAAAATTTATGGTTACCAATTGTAGTGACGAGTGTCATTGACGGTGCCCAGAATGGCTCTATGAAGTTAGCATGATAGTGATCTGAGCCGTCTGTTAGTCCTAGACCCATGTCATGATTCATTACACCATATGCTATGTCTTGTGCTCTTTGCCAACTGTCTGGTTCTGTTGGGTCATCGCTTTTACCATCGCAGTACCAACTAAATTGACACATGCCTATTACAGGATTGTAAATTCTTTCACTGTCTGGTAAGTTAGGGAAACGTTTTGTTTTCCAACTCTCGTAGACTTTGCCTTGCTTAACTACTCCGCATATTGTATTAGGAAACTGTATGCTTTTTACTCTATTAATTGTAACATCAGCAACTGCCCACATGCCTGCTGTTCTTTCGCTTCTTGCTTCATGATAAATGTTTAATGCCAGACATTCTGCCTCTTGACGAAGATCTATTGGTCCTATTACTGAGTTTGCTTGTACAGAAGTACAGAAAAATGTTGCTATTAACATCAAATTCTTATACATGTTCATATCTCTTGCCCCTTATATAAACTATATTATAACAAATTTGTGTGAATGTGTCAAGTATTTATGACTTGTTGTCTTCTGCTGAATGTACTCTTTTGCGTAAAGATGTACTGCTAAAACTGTGATCCCTGCCGTTATATACGATTTTACTACCACGTTGTTTAGCAATATCTTTGCCTGTGAAGTCTTTGTTTTTGTATTCGTCGCCTAGTACTCTTACATCAATTGGTAATGTAAGCAGTAAGTCTACTAGGTCTTGCTCTGTGTTGTAAACAATAATTTCATCTACAAACTTAACTGCCGCTAACTGTATTTGCCTTTCTATGATACTTTGTACTGGCGGGTTTTTACTATCTGGTCTATCAAGTGTTGGATCATTTTGTAAACCAACAATAAGATAATCGCAGTGATGTTTTGCTTCTTCTAACATTGTGATATGTCCTGCGTGTAGTAAATCAAATGTACTACATGTAAAACCTATTGTTCCACAATCCTTATAATTCAATCTCATACTATGTGTTGTTCTCTGCTTTTGTGTGCCGTGTGCTTAACGCCTGACTTAGTTACATATTCATTTGTTATGCCTTTTGTACCGCCACCTTCGCTTATTAATAAATGTACAAGAGCAATCAAACTTGCTATCATACCTGCCGCTAATATTACACCATCCATTATTTGTACTCCACCCTTCCTTGGTTATTAATTATAATTTTCTCAAACTCAAAGTCTTCTCCTGTGAGTTTCTTCCATAGTGCTACCTGTGTGAGTAATGTTTGTTCTGCTCCTCTAGTTCCGTGTAAGTGAACAATTTTTGATTTGTTTAATTCTGTTTCGTTCCATACGTTTAATTGTTGTATGTAATTAGGATTTTCAAGCAAGTCAGGTGTGGCGTTCATCATTTGGTAATTCATCTCTGGTGTTATCCATCTGGTATGATCTTTATCTTGACTGTACATCATTTCATTAAAAATAATTTGTTCTGTGCCCCATATATCATAATCCCAGTCTTCTGCGTATGTCCAACCTAAGTCCCAGACATCCTGCGACATTGTTTTGGGATAATATCTAACACCGGCATTTAAATAATGTTCGTGTTGTAATCCGTATTTGTTATTGGCATCTTTACCACCAAGTGTTTTAGGGTCTGTGTAGTTAAACATTTGAAAGTGTTCTAACTTATCAAACACGTCAACGGTGTTTACAATGAATGTGTCAAGATCTAAAAACAGTATATTATTTTTGCCGCCATCCCACATATCGTAAATTTCTTTAAAATTAGTGTCAAATATTTGTTGATAGTTATCAACTTCATTTTCAATTATTTCAAATTCCCAATCGCCGGGTATAAAACGTTCGGCACTTTCGCATAGTATTTCGCACATACTAGAATATAGTGTGTAAGTTTTGTCCGCGCCTGCGTCTTTATTGTATTCTAAGTTATTACTATCCTTAATACGGCACAAGGCCATAGCGACTATGTTTGACATGTATTATTCCTATTATGTGCCATATTTAACTGTTTTTGACCTATTTCTAAACACTTTAAGGCAGAACCTGTAAATATATTATGTAATTGAGGTTGTGATAAAATTCTCACAACCTTTTGAACAGTCGAGTCCCTCTGATGATACTCTAATATAGACACTTCAGAATACATCCGCCTCAATTACTTTTTTTTCAACTGCTCTATCGTACAGTTGTTCACTGGCTAAGTTCTTAGCCTTAGCCTCACATTGTATATCAAACTGATCCCAGAAACTAAGTGCCCAGTCATTTGCTTCAACGTTAGGATAGTAATCTGAATGTGCTCTAAGTTTTTGTTTCTTAGCACCTGCCTCTAGTAGTGCCGGTAAGTCTTGCATTTTGCTGTGGTTAATTTCTTCGCCTTCTTTCAGTGCCATTGCCAGACCATGATCTCTACTGTAACTGTAATGTAGTGTAGGCCTAACACCACGCCAACTATCAATAATCATTTTAATACGATCATCGTCTGCTTGTATATACTCTTCGTCTCTAATCCAATGGTGATGTATATCTAATACTAGTGCTACATGATCTTTCAACATAAGACTTGCGTCTAAGCCATGACACATTTCGTCATTCTCGATAGCAATAGTATTTCTTGCTTCGGGTGATAGTCTAGGTAGCACATCAATAATACCTTGATAACCTTGTCTACCAGATATGTGTACATTAAGTTTCATATCCATAAACTCTTGACCATACCCCATCCACCTTGCCATATCAGCATGGTACTCGAACTCGTCAATGCTACGTTCTACTACGTCAGGATTGTCCGAAGCAAGTACACAGAACTGCCCAGGATGAAAACTAATCCTAACATCACGGTCACGAGCATGATCGCCAATTCTTCTGAATCCACGTTCAAGTTCTTTACGAACTGTTTTATCTTCAAAAACATATCTCCAATTAGGTTCAGTTGCCATTGGTATTTGATTACTACCTAGCCTTACCATTCTTCTTGCTTCAGGCAATGAACCAGCATAATCAACTAGATTGTACGCACTCTTCATATTGTGTTCTACTACATCAAGAAGTTTTTGTTCAGCAACTGCCTTTTCTTGTCTGTTACACCACGCAACTGTTGTGCCTTTCTCTGTGAACTCCTGTTGTATTTCTTTTAATACTTTTGGTTTCTGTGTTTGATCTGGGTCTAAGTATTTACAGCAAAAACCGATTCTTTTAACTGAGTTGTTAAACATTATACACCTTTTGGAATGTTTTTAAGTTAAGCGGGTGGTTGATAACTTTGTTCTTGAATTTATCTCTTAGACCTTCGACTATAATATAATGTTTATATAAAACATTGGAAATTTTTTCAACCTTTCTATCTTTATAATGCATAGCCTCACCGTTTTTATAACTTTCGTGGTATGGTTTGTACATATTTGATTTACCTAACACAGAACCATTGCCAGTGCGATTATATTCATCGATGCCTATAAAAAGTGTGTTATCTTGGAATATTGCCATATCTAATAATAGTTTGTATTTGTTTAAACTGCAATTATACATTTTTATTAACCAAAGAGCAACCTCGTCTGTGGGTTTTCCTATTATTGCTATATCTATATCCCATGTTAATCTGTGAGGGAAGGCACCATGTAAGTATGCTTCGTGTGTCTTTGGTAGTGTTGGTAAAAATTCTTTTTCTAAGAATGTACCAAATGTTTCTATATCAGGACGATTCCACGCAATGTTAGTTTTTATATAATCGCCTTTAGTAAATTCAAATTCTTCCATATTGTGTGTCTAACTCGTCTAAGTACCAATCAAGCCAATTTGTTTGTGTAAGTACATTATAGTTGTGTTCACAAATTTCTCTAGTTTGGTTGTATAGTTCTGTTATGTCTCTTCTAGACAAATTATAACATAGTTTGCTTATTGCGTCAAGCCTTTCTATACCTGTTAGACAATCGTATGATTCGTCCCACACACTATCAAATGTTTTAAAGCCTAATAGTTTTAGATAAGTTAAATCATTTCCTGTTTGACCCATAGTTAATATAAACGGTCTTTTTTGTTTTATTGCTTTGAATGTTTTAGGTGTAGTATTCATATTACTATGAAACTCTTTCATTTCTATTTTTAGTTGATTTCCAGCAAATGTATCTATAACTATTGATATCAAAGAGTTCTCGTATATCCATTGATCTTTGTTATTAAGATCCGGTACCCAACCTTGATTTGGATTAGCCAGTGGGCCTCTTAGTTTTTCTGCTTCTTCTAAATCACTATAGAATATAGATTCTGAAAATATACGTGGTGTATTATTATCCATAAAATCTAAAAACTCTTTATCAAATATCAATCTACTATGGTCATCAGGTGAGCGGTAACTAGACCAAAACACAACATCGTCATTTGGTATAAGGCCTTGCTTCCACAGTAACTGAAGTAACATATATCTACTGTTATGATAATTACCGGCCATAAAATTAAAATGTACAAACGGCTCTTTGTCCTTGCACTCGGTCAGCATACTATTTACTCTTAGTATATCGATCGGCAAGTATACTGATGTAAAAGGGTATTGCTTGTTTACACCATTGTAATTTAAATTGGTATCATGTACAACAACCTTCCTAGGTTCAATGGACTGATTTTTACATTGTTCTAACCATATGTCTAAGTCATGTATTGTAATATTTTCCATCTGTTTTTTAAAGCCAGCCTGTTCAAATGTGGTCAACCCTTTATCATGAATACCTTGTACAATCAGATTTATGTTGTGATCGTTTAGCGGCAATAGTATAGTATCTTTCATAGTTGTATTTAATCTTTAATGCTCACTAATTATGTATTAATCGATAAATAGTTGTATCAAGTAACAGGCTTAACCTTTGTTACTTACGTGCACATAACAATACACACATATAAATAACCGGTTAAATATATAAGTGGAGAAAAAATAATGGCAGACACTAAAAACTATGGAATAGCAGGTGTAGGCGCCAATATAGAATTAGGCAAAAGAGGTAATACGATTGAGAGCGATAGCGGAAACGTTATACTCAAGACTACCGCTGGAGCACTAGCCACAATAGCAGGAGCAAACGGTACAGCATCCAGTCACTTCGTTACGAAGGCCCAGTTAGAGGCTAAAGCGGCGGATAGTGCGGACGGTTTCCAAATCAGTTTGGGATCCGTTACACAATATGGTGACGGAAGTTATTCAGGTGGTGCGATACCACTATCAGACTCAACTAAAATTTCAAGTGCGATCGATACACTAAATGAAACTTTAGGTCTGTTAGTACCAACAGCACCAGCAGACTTTCCTAACAGTGAAACACTAAGTTTCTCTAGTGTAGGAAGTTCGCCGTACCTTGCTAGTGGATCAGTTCCAGATAATACAAGTAGTGGCACACTACCAGCAACTGCTGGCGCAAGTGTTACTCGTGTTACTGATAGAACTCCAAATTCGAATCAAATAGATAACTTTAAATCAGACTCAGGTACTTTAACAGCAGTGATCAACAATAGTGCGGCAGGTGCCGTAACTTTTGATGGTACTGACAAAGACGGTACTTATACAAGTTTGAGAGTAAGTGGATATGCTGATTTCCCAGCAGATACACCAGGATTTTATACAGCCAGTGATGCTCAAGTAAGAGTAGCATCGGCTCTAGATGCTGGTTGGAACAGAATTCAAATGACCCACGACGAAGGCAGTGACACAAATACTGCGTACTTTGTTGTAGATGACTTGACGTCATCGCCGGACATTGTTTCTGGTACAATCTCAGGAGACAGTGCAGGATCATCAGCATACAGTTCAGGTATTGAACATTTTGCTTCAGGTGGATCTGTGACAGTATCTAATTTGACAATGTCGAATTTGGCAGGTGAAACATATTATAATGGGAGTCCAATAACAGTTTCGGGCTCAGACAGTATAATTGGTTCACAGTCTTATTCATATTCGGACGTAGGAGTAAGTACACCTATAGCCAGACAAACAACAAGTGCTGAATCACTCAGTGCTTTAACAGTAAACGTTAATGGTTCAAACAGACATACGTCTGGTACATTAACAGTAACAGGTAGGAACGTAAATGGAACAGGCTCACAAGCCATTTCAGGTACAGTCTTACTAAAGGCAGGAACTGCTCGAAGCAGTGATGTCGATGAACAGAACATTTCTATACCGTCAGGAGCAACTGGTGGTAATAGAGTAGATTTAGGTTCGAGTGCTACAGGGGATACTCCTCTAGGCGCAGGGAACCTTCCAAGTAGTAGTTTAACATGGGATAGTACACAAGACTTAACCGCAAGTGGGTACGCTCACGAAGCCGGTGTAGTTGCTGGTATTATGTCCTCTGATCAAACTAACTATACCTCAGGCTATTGGCCAGATGGAAATGCTATAAACTATAGTGGCAAAGATGCTACTCAGTATATGACATTCTATTTTGCTAAATCAGCCGTGAGTACTTTTAGTATTAGTATAACAGGCTCATATAGTGGCCTGTACATAGGATTGCCAGGAGTTAGTGATAGCAATAGCACATCACCTAACGCAACTGGCGGAGCATGGTATGATGCATTTACATTATATGATGGCTCAGGTAACCCAGGTGGCACAGGAAACGGTGCTGGTTGTGCCAACGGAGGAGTAGCAAGTGGGAGTTCCGGCTCAGTTAATATTACTCTTGGTACAGAAAGTACATCCAATGCTACCAATAACGTCGTGTTAGTTAGAATTAAACTAGGAAGTTCAAATTCTATCTCAGCATTGAGCGTAAGTTAAGGAGGAATAAGAAATGGCAATAACAGATAGTGATAAGTTAGATTTCCTCTGGAAGAAAGTTATATACGGTGTAACTGAGACAGATATTGATGGCAAGGAAGGGCCAAACGAAATTTACAAGAGTGAAACACTTACTCTAGCACAAGACGTTTGGAAAGAATCTTCCGATATACCAGCAACTGCGCCTACAACAAGTGCCACAACACCAGTAAAATGGTATGGACATACATCAGATAGCAGTGATTACGTTAAGCAACCGATTCAAATGGTTGCTGACCCAACTGTATCAGGTGGTAAGTCATGGCTTGCTGTAGCAGATGCAACAGGTAATGTTGTTCCAGGGAGTGCTAATAGACTAAGAGATTTTGTACCACCCTCAATTGGAAGTACATACTTAGCAAAAGTATATACAACAGAAGCAAATGCTAAAGCAGATTCAGATAAGATGAATGCTTTAACATCGAACAATGAATGGGTATTTGATTATGCGGCAGGTGTTTTACACTTTCCAAATACTGTACCAAGCGGTATTAGTAGCAATGTATTTTTAGTTGCTCACCAATATGTAGGTACTAAAGGGGTTGGAGCATCAAGCGGCTCAAACGGATTAGTATTTGCAACAGCCAATGTTGCTTATGACAGTGGAACGCAAAACATACTAGCAGTTAATTCTGCAGTTAGGGCATCAGCCGTGATTGTAGAAGTAGACGCGGCATGGACAGACGCAAATGGAACTACAGCAATTACTGTAGGAACTACTGGAGACACAGACTTGTTATTTAAAGCAGGTGATTGTGACTTAACAAGTGCTGGTCAGTATAGATCAGATTTCCATTACATTTGGCCAAGTACATCGGATGTTACTATTGTAGCGGAAGTTACTCAAGGATCTGCTTCGGCAGGAACAGCCAGGGTATCAGTTGAAATAGAAACCAGAGGTAGTATACAACCAGTTGATTACGGTCTTGTTACCGATTCAGGTTCAGTATAACCATCTAGACAAAAAAACATTTTTGAATCCCCCATTATAGGGGGATTTTTTTTGACCAGCATTTTGTATGGAGTTTGATAAATACATGTATAATTATATTACAGGATCATTATGCATATTAACGAAGTACTACAAGGGTTAAGCAATTTAGGTGGCGAGATGCCAAGAGTAACTAAGCCTAAAAGAATAGAACAAATCAAGCCAGGCAAAAAGAATAAAAATGTCAAGGCTAGGAAAGGACCAATGAGTATTAACCTTAGTAAACTAGGCGAAGACGACGGCATGTATGACAATCCACCTCAAGCATCAAGAAATGCTAGAGCAAATCAGGCGGCGCAGAGGCAAGCCAGTAGAACTAATGAATTTAACTGGAAAGAATTTTACGAGTGGGTATTTACAACTTATCCAAACAAGCCAGGCGCACAATATGTAGCACAAAAAGATGCGTTGATTATAAAGTATCAAAATGCTATGAATAAAGCAAACGCAGAAAAGGTATTAAACGCACCAAAGCAAAACTATAAACAGTACAATAATGCTCCTGGTTCAGCACAAGGCCAAAAAGAGAGAGACCCGGTCTACCAAAGAGCACAAGCGGCGGCACAAAGGCGGCGGCACAAAAAGTAAATGAATTGGTTATTAATCTTATCACTTAAGGCAATACTATCAAGTATTATAGGCAGTAGTTTTTATCAATGGTTTAAAAACACAAAGATGGGTGTATGGTTCCAAATCAAAATGGACAACACCATGGAATGGGTAGCAAAGCGATACGACTTAGAAATAGCAAGTAGAGAAGAAAAATGGTTAGCACAATATCCCCTATTAGGCAACCGCATAGTACAACTTGAAAAAGAAGTTGCCACTCTTAAAAAGAAAAAGTAAATCATTCATCATAAATAATTCCTGTAATTAAACCAGGAGAGAGATGGCAAAAGCGGCAAAGAAATCAAACAGAACCCAAACTAGGAAATGTTCCAGTATAGGCAGTGGCGGCAGAGGTAGACGCACCAAAATTGGCATGTCTACAATGAATAAACACAAAAAACGTTCACACAAAAACTATAACGGTCAAGGGAGATAACATGCCAATAAAATTTAAACCATCACAAAAAACATTCATCAAAGGTAAAGGTACTAACATAGAACACTTTTACATCAAAAATACTCCTAAACAGGAATTAATAGATTATCTAAACAAAGGACAGAAGCCTAAAATCAAACAGAAGTGTAGCAACGAACTTGCTAGACGCGGCATTGAGATAGTTTGGAAAACTCCTTCAGAATAATAAATTCTGATAAATACTAGTATGAAATTACAATCAATACTAGAAGCAACTAAATTACCAGAAAATCAGTCTTATGACGACTTAAGAGTTGCAAAATATCTATGTCGTATAGACGGTATGAAGTTCAAAGGTTATGGTAGACAGTCTGAATATATCAGTAAAGCAGAAGAACTGAGAAATAATGAGAACGACAAATATAAAAGTATTTTACGACAACCTTCACCATCAAGTGATGATAGTTGGGCGTCTGCTAATTTAAACTTAAAAGAAGGCGAAGAAGGAATGATTGGCGAGCCTGATAGTTATTACGATGCTGAACAAAGACAAGAAGCATATGATGATTTACAAACTGCTTTAGATGGTGTTAGGAACGATTGGGAAAAACAAAGTGTTATAGATGGTGTATGTCCAGAGTGTAGCGGAACGTCATACATGGACGGTGACTATGACAATGATGAAGACAGTTGTTATGGCTGGGGTAATTACGGTTGTGATCGAGGTGAAATGGAAAATGCTACTTGGGTAGAAATTATCAAGTTTGATCAGCAAAATGTAGATAGACAACAAGCCAAAGCAAACTATCCAGGTGACGAAGCAGTAATAGACTTTGCGGCTAGTACAGCCAAGCAATTAAAGTCAAGTGGCCAAGATCCTAGAGATACTTTAGAGTATGTGAAAAAAGAATACCCTGGTATGGGCAGAGCACAAAGAGCCAGTTTAGTTGCTAAAGGAATGAAAAAAGCAGGGTTAACTAGCGAAGGCAAGTCACCACATAAGAAAGGCTCAGCAAAATACAAAAATCACATGGCGGCCAAACATGCTAGTATGGGAGAGAACATAAACGAAAATAAATGGAAAGAAATCGAAACTAATAGTGACTATATGTTGCCAGTAACAATGGATAATAGGCCATTAGATTGGCCCACATATTGGGAATGGGAACAGTCACATGGTGAAACAAATAAAAATAGAGCAAGTTTACGTTATGGAAATTATGTAGCAGATGCCAAACAAGAACTTAGCATGGCTGAAGGCGAACAGCATGGTAATAGCAAAATATATAAAAAGTGCTGGACAGGTTACAGCAAAGTCCCAGGTAAAAAAGCAGGCGAAAAAGGTTCTTGTAAAAAGAACGAAGGCAGAATTGAAGATACATTTGGAACTGATACAGTTGATAAACATGACAAGCCTAAAAAGAAGAAAACAGAAGAACGCATACAAGCAGGCGACGAATTAATGATTGAAACAGCAGACGGCGAAGGTATAACTGTACCTGTGTTACATGTTGTAAACGAAAACATATTAATTGGTTGGGACGAACTAGCAGAAGACATTGTTGTCGAAGGTGCTAGACAATTAGCAGAATTAAAAAAATTAGCAGGCTTAGATGAAGGCGATATTGAAATGTATGCTAAACCAGACCAAGTTAAAAAAACAGTTCAAGATATTATCAAGAACGGTCTTCGTATATCAAAGAAGTTTGTTAACTGGTGTAAAGATAATAACGTTATTAAAAATCTAGATGCAAATGCATGGGCGTCATTTGTGAAAGATCCTAAAAATTTACAAAAAATTGCTATAGCAAAATTAAATTTTGAAAAAGAGACAGGTTACGGTACAGACGGTGAGATACTTACTAGGAAGCCACCCACACAGAAGGAATTACCTTTTTCACCTAGAAATAAACCAGAGCAACAAGAATTCGACTTTGACGAAGACCTTGACGAAGCAGAATATCAAGGTAGAAAAGTTAAACTTGGCAAACCAACTAGAGGTGATGTTAAGAAGTTTAAAGTTTATGTTAAAGATCCTAAAACAGGTAACGTAAAGAAAGTAAACTTTGGACATGGCGGTACTAGTGCTAAAAAAGCCGGACAAAAGACTATGAAAATTAAAAAGTCTAATCCAGCAAGACGTAAGAGTTTTAGAGCAAGACATAATTGTGATAATCCAGGTCCACGCACAAAGGCACGTTACTGGAGTTGCCGCGCCTGGTAAATGAGAGTCAAAGAACCCCAACACCCTACAGAAGGCGAATATAGTTTAGACCAGTATGGTGATCTTGTAGTATTTAAGAACGGTAAATGGCAGTATCCAGAATAGGCACTATGGAATACATAAACAAACTATCAATTCAGATAGATCAAAAACAATTATTAGAAGATGTTGAGCATATACTTGGCTTAACTCCACTGTGGCCTAACCAGCAAATTAGCCTTACGAGTATTACAGGCGACGATGATTGGGATTGTAGTATAGGTAAAATAGCAGATTTAGAACACAATGAAAGCGACTTTACTGTAATCAATAACAGCATAAAAGACCGTTATATAGGCGAATTAATAGACAGTTTAGCACCTAACTACTGTAGATGGCGTATAATGAATAAAGCAAGACGCACTTGCTATAGTGTACATCATGACGGCACAGAACACCTCTTACGCCTACACATACCCGTTATAACAAACGATCAAAACTTTTTAATGTTCTATACGGACAAGCCTGTAGCAAGTGATACAGGCACAGATATATCTATTAAACACTATAATTTAGAAACAGGAAATGCGTACTTGATGCGTACTAATTACTTACATTCAGCAGTAAACTTCAGTAACGAAGATAGAATACACATTGTAGCAACGCAGATTTAACCTACGAGTGCTTTATACTCTGTGTATCCGCCTATCTTTTCACCGTCTACTATAATTTGTGGGAATGTCCTAGCAGTAGGAAATGTTTCCATCAACTGTGATCTATTAAAGTCCTCATCTAACATTTTAACTGTTAAGTCGTGACCTTTTTGTTCTGCTAATGCTTTTGCCATATCGCAATATGGACATTGTGGTTTGCTATATATTTCAACTTTCATAATTTTATTTATACCTTACAAATGTACATCCACTGGCCTCTTGGATGACCAATAGTTCCGTTAAAAATCTTTACTAATCCTGCTTCTCTAACAATATCGTCCATTACTATTGAACTATATCTTATATCTTTTTTTGAATGGCTTTGTTCTGTACTACCGCGTTCTAACCCTCCTTGCTGAAAATAAGTAAAGTATATTTTTGTGTTTTCGTTACATACACTTTTTATATTTTTTAGGCAACGGTTAATATCGTTTTCGTCTAGATGAGACATTAGGCTCTGGCACCATACAAAGTCAACTTTCTGTTTTACAAATGATAAATCAAAGTTTTCATTAACTGAAAATTTAGGTGCTTTAGAAAATACTAGTTGTTCTGGCAAAACATCATTTAATCCATATTCTATTAGTTCTGGCATTCTATCTAATCCATAGTAATTACCGTGTTCAAGATATGGAATAATTTTAGCACCTGTCCTTAATGCTCCGCACCCGACATCTAAAAATTTATGATTACTCAGTAGACCTTGATCTAATAGGTAAGTGTAATGTGTGTCACTATGCTTATCAAAGTCATCACGATTGTGTGATCCCACAAACTTAATGGCACCGTTCTTTTTAATTTTATCTGAATATTCTTGTTGTAGTGAAGTATTATCAGCCATAGTTGTATTTACACCTCTTGAACTGTTTTGTAATGTAGAAAAGGTTTAACTTACGCCGGAAGGATCTTGTACGTCGTCTCTTTCAAAATCAGGGTCAATAACTTTAGAAGTGCCTTGTGAACCGTCACCGGTCATGTCGTCTCCGGGTGGTACTGCCTGTGTATTTTCTAAGTAGTGTTTAGCATCGCTTATATAAACGCCTGCTTTGGTAATTTTAGATTGCCACCAATTTGGGAAATCTGAATCTGGTAAATCTTTTAACATTTTGGCTAACTCAACTGTGTATTTACCCATTTGATATAATTGGCGTCTAATCATATCTCGTTCGTTATCTACATGCCCGACTGCTAGTTTTTCATTACTACTATCGCCAGCATCTTTTTCATTTAGTGTATCAGTGTAGATACCTGCTAGTTCTTGTAGTTTTTTTAAATCTTCTTTGCTTACTTTACTCATATTACTTTGCTCTGTTTACTTGTTTCATATGTCTTAAGAAACGTGCTGTTTCACCTTCATCTGATTTGTTGTGATCTCTATTATCTTTTTTAGGTGGAGTTGCGTCTGCCATTCTTTTATCTAAATCTGCTTGGGTAGACTTACTATAAGGTACACTTGGCGTTTTGCCATCCTTACCTAACATTTCACCTAATCCTGCTAATTCACGCATTTTTTGTAAGTCTTCGTCTACATCATGATCCATTTCACCATGGTCTTTCCAATCTGCGTTATCAACTAATTGCTCAATATATCCATGAATGATTTCATCTCTGTCGTCGTCCATGTGTAAATTATGATCCATTGCCCATTCAGTCATTTCTTGATCAAATTCTTCGTGTGTACAGCCAATTGCTTTACAAAGTCCGTCTTCACCACCTTTATCGTATGCGTCCACTAGTTCATTGTATGCTTCTTCTTCACGACTTTGTTCTGCACTTGCGTCAAAACTTTCTTCTTTCTTTTTCTTATCTTTAACGGCTTTCTTCATTGGCTCTTCTTTGTCGCCATCGCCATCTAAGTCTAAAAAGTCAGGTTTAGCGGCTTCTTCCATATCCGGTTCTTCTGTGTCCGGACCAATTTTTCCAGCATCAATTAGTATTTGTCTTGCTTCGTCATCTAGTGCCCATTCAGGTGGATTTTCTTCGGCATCGTCCCAAGCATCAATAACTGCTTGTCCAACGTCGTTACCATTATCAGTATTTCTTGCTACTTTATCATAAAACTCGTCTGCCATGTCCATAGCAACGTCTTTCATTTTACCTTCTTCAACACCAAAGTCTGCTCTAATGTCGTTTAAATCTAATTCTTCGATTTCTTCTTCTTTAGTAAATGTTTTACCACCTACTGTAAATTTATCACCTTTCTTTTTACCTACTTGAGCACCACCAAATGCGTTGCCTCCTTCGTCTGTGTATTCTTCTTCTACTAATCCTTTGCCTCTAGCAAATTCTAGCATACTATGTAAACCTTCTGCTTTTTGTATGGTATCTAAAAACTTTTCTCTTGCTGATTTTTCTTCACCCTGTCTAGCACTGGATAGCATACCCATCATATTTTTAAGTGCTTTTGCTTCACCTACACTTACTTCAATTTCTTCGCCGTCATCTGTTTTTACTGTTGACAATGGATTTTTAATATCATCACCGTCTTGTGACATTTCATAACTATCAATTATTTTACCTATTTGGTCGAACATTGGTTTTTCTTTGTAGCCAGGTACCTCAGAGTAATCGTCGTCTTGATCGATATCGCGTTCCTCTAATCCTGCTAGTTTTCTTAGTTCGTTTAAGTCTATATTTTCCATTGTTTTTCCACCTAATTTATTTCGTATCATATTAAATACTGTTTCATTATATTTATCATATAAATCAACAAATGCCTGCTTTGCATCGTCTATATTTTCACTTCCTAGCATAGTTCTAATTTGTGAAGCACTATTTACATCGTGACCATTAACTTTAAATGAGGTTGTTGGTACAGTCATTATATATCCGTGCTTTGTCATGTCCTCTACTTTATCTATACTTGTAAACTTTTGTAAGTATGCTGGCTCACCGTTTTTCTTTAAACTCATACCACTTGCTGGAAAGTTAAAACGTGGGTCATCAAGCATATCTTTTTCACTAACAGCAAATATTAAACCATAATTATTATTAAATCGGCCAATATATTCGTTGCCGTTGTAAGTTTGTTTTACTTTTAAAATGTTGCTAGTTTCTACACCTGTTAGATTCATAATTTTGACCTTTTCATCAAAACTAAATGGTGATTTATCCGCTTCTACTTTATCCGATGTAGCAATGTAGACATTCTTAAATTTACTGTTGAGCAAATCATAGACACCTTTGTGTCCTTTGTGAAAAGGATGAAATCTACCTGGGTATATTACTATTACGTCACTTGCGTTCATAACAGTATTTATCTCTTTTTGTTAATCTATTTGGACTACTGCTATTGCTTCTGCTATGCTGTATGGACTTACTTCGGCTACCGGGTCTTTTTGATCTACAATATTAGCATCGCGATATAACTCGGCGCCTTTTTCATTTATTTCTATGAATGGAATTTGTTCTGCTGGTAACTCGTCGTCACTCCAAATAGCCTCTGTAGGACATTCGGGTTCACATAAGGCACAGTCGATACATTCGTCAGGATCAATGTATAGCATATCAGGGCCTTCGTAGAAACAATCAACTGGGCATACTGTTACACATGCTGTATCTTTACATCCTACGCAAGGACTTCCTACTACAAATGTCATTTTATATTTTAAATTCTGTTGGTTTTTGTAAATGTAGTGCCGATGGTTGAACTACACCAGTTATTGTTAAACAATACCTAGGCCATAACCCAGCATTGCCTGTACAATGATATATGCCTTCTTTCCAGCAATGTATATCGCCTAAACTGTATTGATGAATAACATCATTGCCTACACTAACATAATGTCCCCATTGCCAGTCATTAAGTTGTACTAAGTAACGTATTACTTCTGTGTCGTCGCTTACTTTGGCATGATTACGTCTATAGTTATTATAACTATCTCTGTGCCATGGCACAAATTTCCCTGGAGGTTGTTCTAGAAACATTATCTGTGGATTCCATAACCCACTTCTTTCAGCCATTAAGTGCATTACATGATGAAGATTCTCTCTAGATTGTCTGCCACCTGTGTTGTGCGAGGTGTAGCCGGCACGGGTAAGATCATTATGATAGCCTTCCATTATTTCTGCGGCTTCTTTGTTATAAGGTTTGCCTTTAATACTTACTTCGTCGTATCTATCATTATCTGTTAAGGCGTCTTTGCACGCCCTTACGCCGTCTCTAAGCAACGATTCAGGATCAGATACAAACTTGCCTACATACTGAACATCAGACTGCTTAGATGCTGGATCGTAATGCCAATCAAAGTTTTCTTTGTTCCATTCCCAATAACTGTCCATTAATACTCCGTGTCAAAAAAGAAAGTTTGGAATAACCTTCCTGTATATTTATCTGTTCCAAATCCTGGTAATACACTTCGATGATACATACTTCCACGATAAACTACTAGTCTGTTATATATGTTACCAACAAAATTAACTTGTTCCCACTTATCCATATGTTCGTCGCCTAGTATATTAGAACTGTTAAAATCACTATAGGAATCTTTTACGCCGTCCCATTGAAAAATACCTGTCTCTTTGTGTCTGTACATTCCTGTACCTGCTTCAATTGGCGCATTAGGTGTTAAGTATAATACTCCTGCCCACATAGTATCGTCATGATGAATCCACGTTGTAGACTCCTCTGTAGTTATTTGATAGGCAGTATTATACTCTTTTGGCCAATATGTAATTTTACGTTCTATAACACTTTCTTCAAAAAATGTTTTAAGATAGTCATGTTGTGCGTCTGCTTCGGGCCCGGTTCTATAACCAGGATAATTTCCTTCGGTTAAATATTCCTGCTCTAACGCAAACGATCTAACGTCATCGGCATTAGTGTACAAATTATCTATTACTATTATATTTTTATCCATGCTGTATTCCTTACTAGTTGTTCGCCCATTTCACCCCACATTCTGCCTGCTCTAGGACCACCGTTGCCTTTGCCGTCGCTTTCGCCGGGTATCTTAATCCATAAATACGCATCGCATTTTTCTAGTCCTGTGTCGCAAGTAGGTGGCGTACCTAATGCTCTGCCAGGTGGATTACACCATTCGTTGCCGTGTGGACCATTTCCATTACGACTAGTGTCAACAACATAGTAGTCATTGATTCTAAGTTCGCATATTTTGTTTGCCCACTTACATGACTCTAATGTTGTTCTATAATTACTTACATTAACTGAGAAGCCTCTTACCTTAGGATTGGTAACCTTATTGAGATATTGTGCTACTTCTTCCGGACTTAGCCAGTTACTATGCCCTACATCAACATACACTATTGCGTTTGTTTCTGTCAGTATAGCAAGTGCTTTTTTAATTAGTTGTATTCGATCAGTTGCTTCTGCCTTGCTTAGATGTGTTAAATGAGGTATTGCGTCTGGTTCAAAAATAACTATTGGAGCATGTTCGCCTAAGCCAAAAGCAAAGTCTTTTACAAACTGTAAGTATTCTTCTTGCGTTTTAGCACCGCCTTTGCTGTACTGACCTATGTCTCTATTGGGCATATTATATAATACCATTACAGGAAGTTTATCGCCGCTTCTTTTAAACAGTCTGCGTAAACTTTTGTGTAAGTTTTTTATTGGTTTAGCATTACGATTGCCGTACCATAGACTAAGTGGGTATTTAAATATTTGTTTAGTTAGCGGATATTGTTCTTGATAGTCTTTTACACGGTTCCAATCAAAGACCCAAAATGGATAATTCATTGCGGTGTTTCCATATATGGTTTGTAATACCAAACATTATCGTTTTTGGTCCAAACTGCTAGATTATTGTTATTAGCAAATTTTATAATTGCTTTGCTCGTAGGCTCAAAACCATAATCGTGTCCTGCTAGGATGCCGTTAGGTTTAAGATATTTTTTAAATTTAACTAATTCAGATATCACATTTTCGTATTGATGATTACCGTCTAAAAAAATTAAATCAAATTTTGTATCGGATTGATACTGTAATGATGATGTTTGATATGTAAAAATATTTTGTAAATGTTTTGTATTTTGATGCCACGTGTACTTATTAGACGTAATTTCTTCATTTACAAAATGTCTATCTTTGCCTAGTAAATATTTTGAATGTTTTTCATCTTGCCATATATCAACACAATGTAAAATGCTGTTAGGCAAGGCTTCTTTTAAAGTACATGTAGTGCTACCTAGGAAACAACCTATTTCTAATATGTTGCTATCTTCTGGTAATGTAGTTGCTAATTCAAAAATAGATTCTAAGTCTGATTTGGACATCAAACTTGGTATGTCATATATGTAATCTGGAATCATACACGTCTAACACTTTTCTTCATGTTGGTATATTTTTTAACAAGTTTTTCTCTTTTCTTCATTGCTCGTTGAAGTTTAAAGTCGCTAATTAAAGTTAAGTTTAGTATACCCAGCAAGTGGTCTGTTTCGTGCTGAAAGCATCTAGCATCCATTCCTGATAGTTCTAGTAATTGCTCCTCGCCTTTCCTGTCTAGAAACTTAACTTGTACTGCTTCGGGTCTTGTAACATGAAAAAATAATCCTGGAAAGGTTAAACAACCTTCTTCTATGCTTACTGTTTCTTCTGATTGTAGTAATATCTCAGGATTGTAAACAGCAATATTACCTAATGTGCTGTGACTCATTACAAACATCTTTACAGGATTGCCCAGTTGAGGAGCGGCAAGTCCGATACCCATTCTGTCTCTCATTAATTGAAACATTTCTTGTTCAACAGTTTGCCAAACAATGTCAGTTTCTAATGGATCAATATCTGCTGGGTTATGTAGTGCTGGATGTTTTGGTTCAACTAATGTGTTGTTCCATAGTGTTGCGTATTCCATTATCTTTTCCAAGTAAGTGTGTTGTTAGACAATGTAATGCTGGGTACGTTCGTGTAATCATCACCGTAATCGCTCCAATACCATGGATCTAAATGATATATGTATGCTTTGCCTTCTGTGGTATCAACCTTATCTCTGTGATAAAAGTTGTCTTTTTTGTCTTTTAGATGGCCTTCTATACTGTCGCATAAGACTAAAAAGTCATCGCCGCCTTCCCAAACTTCGCCTAGTATATCATGTGTACCGTTTACTACTACACCTGGAAATGCTCCTAGTTCGACCATGTTAAATTTACTGCCGGTAGTTCTAGCAATTCCTAACTTTGTCTTTTCAATATGATCAAATTGAGGACTATCTAATCCTCGTGTAGAATTACCTGACTTCAGTGTACCGTATACAAATATTTTTATTAGTTTTTCCATAGTGTCCTTATTATACTACTATTTATAGTATATGTCAACTATTATTTCTGATGTTTAGGGAGTTTTGCTTCAACAAACATCTCATGTATTCTTTTAACAGGATTGTACTTTTTCATTTTAAGTTTCCTGTTTTCTTGTATGAGTGTTTTTGTTTTAACTGCCGTATAGTGATATGTATGACTATCTCTGGTTTCCCCTTCTGGTATTAGATATACTGTTACGTTCTTTTTCTTTCCTTTTGTTGCCATACTACTATTTATAAACCAGAGCCTAATCCTACTGATTCATTTCTTATATCTTCCCAGTCTTGATAGGGATTAATTTCGCCTGCTTTAACTTTTTCAAAGTACTCGCTAGTTTCTGTTTGTCCAATTCTATCACAGAACCATGCTATTTTATGTGTAATAGCATCGCGTGACCTATTCATATTTTCATGCATTAGATCATTTGGATCTTGCGGATTGCCTTCGGCATATTCTCTACTTCTAAATATTTCGTCGTCATTATTTCCTGTAAGATCGAATCTATCATGTGTTACATCAACGGGGATATCTTTGATAATGCCTAGTGGTTTAGCAATTAAGTTAAGCCAGGCATCGTTTTGTGCGTTTAGACTAAATGTACCTACTAGCCTACACCAGTCTGTGGGTATCACAGGAAATAATGCGTATGGGTGAGTATGATTTATTTGATTAAATTTCAGTAAAGCAAATTCGTTATCAAACTTACCAATTTCCAAATCCCAATCTTTAGTTTCCATAATGGCATCGTCGTTCCACAACATTAACCATTCACCAGTTGCGTGTCCCCATAATGTATTCATATATTGATGTAGGTTTTTATAACCTAATCTATCAAACAGAATTGCCTGAATATCAACATTATACTCATTTTGCATTTTGTTTTGAAATTCATCTGTTTGTACAATATCAATTGTGGTCTGATCATCGTTATCAATGCCCAGTAGTATTTCAATATTTTTTGAGTCGCTTACATTAGTCATTAAACTATCAATAGTTTTTTCTAATAACTCGGGTCTCTCTCTTGTTGCTAGTAATATACTTATTTTTTTCATTTGTTTTTACTTATTTGTATTTTAGGTTGTTGTTTTTCAGAATTTCTTGCTTGTGCTTGTGGCTTATCAGACAGTCCTACTACAAACGGTCTTTGATCTGGGGAAACATAAGTACTGGAAGTTGATTCACCTGTTAGCATTTTTCTTACGTTACCTCTGAAGGTATAATGTCCCACGTGGTTAAGAGCAACCCTAGGGTCTAACCATATCTCACCACCAATGTTCTGCCAACGTCTACAGAATGTATAATCTTCAGACAAGTATCTTTTACTATCTGGATCAATAATACAGTCAAACAAAGCATACATAAACGGTTCAAATTTATTGTCAATGTTTAAATCATTTGCGTATTTTGTTTCAGGATGTGTGTCAAACATTTTTTGTATAACATCTTTTTTGATCATCATGAACCCTGTACCAGCATCTAATAATTTAATTAAGTTATCAGAAATTTGTACATTAGGAATTTTATTGCCTTCTTCGTCTTCTGGATAATCAAAGTTTGTTACATAGTTTGAACTATGTCCTTCGATTGTTTCTGATGTTTCATTTAAATTAGGTGATCTTGCGGCATTTAATATACTATCCCAGTTAAGTGCCTTTTTAGGATATGCTCCTGTTATAACTGGCTTGTCGTATGCTAACATTCTTAATACATCTTCTGGCTGATATTCAATGTCCGCATCAATGAAGAATAAGTGTGTTGCTTTTTCATTCTCCATAAAGAAACTAACTAGTGTGTTTCTACCTCTTGTAATAAGACTTTCGTTTGCTAGTGTACTTAATGTAAACTCTACATTAAATCTATTCATTAATAAAATTAATCTAACTAGACTTCTTAAATATGGCTCAGATACTTGCCCACCATAGCACGGTGTAGCAATAAACAAATGTTTGCCTTCAAATGCTTCTACTGGTATTTCTATTTTTCTATCAAGCAGGCTGAATAATACTTCTTCTGCTTGTATCTGTTCCGGTGATAAATTTGCTTGGTTTAATACTTGCTCTGGCTCTAGATTGTTAGATTGAGATACGTCTTTAGGGCCTGAGTATTTTTTGTTTCTGGATTTTTTATTCCGTGCCATTTGTATTCCTGTTGTAGTGTGTCGCTTTTATTTATGTAATTGGAGCTCTGAGTCAGATTCGAACTGACGACCTACTGATTACAAATCAGTTGCTCTACCAACTGAGCTACCAGAGCCTTTTGCTTACTAGATATTATTTACTTGATGGGCGAGTGATTACTCGGGTCTTCTGGATACAAACTTATTGAGTTTTTCTGCTTCCTCAATAACTTCTTCTGCTGTTGGCATATACTCTGATTTAGAGGCTTTTGCTTGAAGGATTAACCTTGCTTCTTGAATTAATTCTAACCGAATTTCGTATGGTGTTTTACTGCTCATATTTTCGTTTGCTATATATTTTATACACATTCAGTGTATTCGTTATATGTATTTACCTTATCTGTCAGATAAATCTTCTTTATACTTTTGCTTACGAGGTAGAGTTTTTGTACGGTCGCGTTGAACTTTATGACCATAAGGAGTATCACGTGTGAACAACTCTTTTGCATGTCGAACTTTGGGTCGTTGAATTGATCTGGGTTTTTGCCTTTTCATAATAGTATTTATTATACATTAATTATTAAACTTGTCAACAATAATAATCCACTTATTGTTCCTAGAAAGAAAAATGCTACCAGTAAGGCAAACCAAATAATTGCTAAAGGCTTAATTTCAAATTTGCCGTCAGTCTTTTTACCAACGCCTATAACGGCTTTGATTGCGTTATTAATCAAAAGATATACGAGTTAAATAACATTACTGCTAACATCATACCAAACACTACAACCTGTATGACTGCTGGTATAACCACAAACAGTTTCATGACGTCAAAGTCGCCTTTCATGAAGTAGTCTGTTTCAAACCACTCTGCTTGTTCTTCAGGTGTTGCGTTTCTTACTTGTAAGGTATTGGTGTCCATGGTGCTATCCAGTATTTGTAAATTATTTTCAAAAGATTTCTAACGTTCATTTTTAGGTTCCAAGTAATAAGGCGTATGATTTACATCTCTTAGGCTACGCAAAATACCTGCTATGTTATCGGTCTGAGCGGCAAATAGTAGTATCATATAACATAAAGTATATTTCATTATGCTGGTGTTAGGCTCACTATCGATACAATAAAGATTAATGTTAATAGTGTTAATTCTATTTGTGATTTGAGTTTCTGTACTCTTTTGTCAGTCATTGTAGTCTTCTGTTACACCCATAAATAGGATAACACAACACACAACCTAGCATGTTATTAAATTTTATCTTTAATGTGGGCAAAAATAATATAAAAGTTAGTTATATTCTTTTATACAGTCTATTTATATTATGTTATTGATTTTATAGTGGTTTTAGGCAGTTTTGAGAATGGCAATATCTTTTGGATTATTACAATAGGTATGTGGGCAAACTACTCCTTCGTGTGTCGGTAGTTCAAACTCTGATTCAAACACATTGCCATATGTTTTTGCGCCACACCAACTGCTAACAATATTGCCACGCATGTCAATGTTAAAGCCACGTTCGCCTATATGGCAGGTCATGCCTTTAAACTTGTTAAGTCCTTGATTCATTATTTGATCAGGCTCCATATATTGTACCGAGTTATCACTTGACATAACTGTAAAAAGAAAATGCCTATCGTGCGGTTGTATAGCAGGCGGAGGATTTGTAGGTGCTGGTGGGTTAGGATCTATTTCCCATGCTGGTAAATTTATTATTCTCCAGTCGTTGCCGTCATAATCATAAAACGGTTCTTGCTTACTGCCCGGGCCTAGTAACTTTTTGTACATAGTTTTTATATCAATGTTAACACCGTAGTAGTCTTGTACCTTATTATTTCTATATACTTCTCTTAATCTTTTTTGTAACAGTTCTATATCGGGTAAACTATCTTTAACACCTGCTAAATGATAACTAGCAGGTACTGAGTCACTTATTTCTTCAGCCATGTCTATTAAATCATCTTCGTGCATACTGTTTATGTGAAAACTTATAATTAAATCATCAATGTAATGTTTTGCTTTGCTCCACCAATTACGAGTTCTGCTACCATTAGTGAACACAATGCTTCTACCATTGTGCTCTTTGATCTTTTGTAGTATTTCTAAGAAGCCTGGTATAACTGTTACCTCGCCACCTATTAATTCAAAGTTTACAGTTTTGTTTTGTTTGGTATAATGAGTACAAATTTTATCTATTATCGAAATATACTTTTCTGTGTCGTGCCAACCTAAACTACCGTCGTGTAATTGTGTAGGACAATACTCGCATTCAAAATTACAACTATTACCCATACTCCATTGTATAGTTATGTCGTTTGGTTCGTGGTCTCCTCTCGGACCGTGTACTTTAGATAGATTCATTTAGACCCTTCGAGACATATATGTTTGGTCCAAACTCCATGCCTTCGTCAAAGTAGTCACCTACTGTTTCAAAGCCAAATTTAGTATATGCCGGTAAGGCACTTTTACGAGGTATGCTCCATATCATATTACACCCTTCTATTTTTGCTTGATGTTCAGTCATATTAAACAGCATTTGTGCTACGCCGTGCTTTCTATACTGTGGGTCAACCCATATACCTCTACTACGATATTGTGTATCAGTAGTTCTGTGACCACTGTTTACACCTACTAATTTATTATCAATATATACACCCCAGAAGACCGGATTGTATTCAAAAATATTCATATCGTATTGTTCTGGTGTACCTTCAAACGGCCACGTCATCACACTTTGTGGTTCTATGGCACTTACTCTCTCCGGCCATAATTCTGTTTTCCATACGTTACAAATCTGTTCAAATGATATCTTAGTTGCTTTCACAATAGTATTTATTTTTTACAGTCAAAAAAATAGGCTGTTCCCAGCCTACTTTTTATTATGTTTTATTACTTCTGATTAATTTGTTGACTGTTAAACGCGGCCTGCATACCTTTAATATATGGTATTTCCTCTACATCTGAGCCGTCAACTATAAAGTATGATTCTTGTACATTAGATCTCTGAGCGTCTGTTATATTGCTTCCTGTAAATAGACTGTAAGAAAAATGTCTATTGAATTGCGTATTATCGTTCTTTGTTGCTGTTAAGATAAAGTTATAAACTTTGTCTTCTGTTAACCCTGCTGTTATTGTTGTATTTGCTGTAATATTCCAACCGTCTGTAGAATTACCACCAAGTACTAATGCTGGCGGAATTGCGGCAAAGTCTGAACTTTCAACTGCTGTTACTGTATTTGCTACGTCTAATGAAATGTTAATTGAACTTGCGGCACTTATTAAACTTTCGCCTAAAGCACCTGCGTTAGTATTCCAAACTGTTGCGTAATATTCATTCTCTAGATACACAATGTTATTTGGAGTTGAACTATATAGACCTGGATCTTGGAATAGCATACCTGTTAATGATTGTGATACTACAAAATCTTTAACAGTTTCTGCTGAACCACCACCTAAACGTTGTACTGCTATTGCTGTTACTCCGCCTACTATTGCTGTGGCAATACTTGTTCCTGAGCCAGTAGCAAATAAATTATCTGTAGTAACTGCGTCATACCCGCCGCCATCGTTTCTGTTTGCTATTGAGGCGTATCTAACTCCTACACCTGGTGCGAATACGTCTACTTCTTCACCACCATTTGTTTGTAGTCCTGTACCTTGTTCGACTATTGTACCTGCGTCATTTGAGAAAGTTGGAACGTTATCCGAGGCATCACTTGCTCCTACTGTTAGAATAAGATTTAAACCTCCTGGTGAAATTGTATCTACATCTGCTCCAGCATTACCTGCCGCCGCAATTGGTACCATTCTACTGTTCCACATATATATAAACAATCTATCTAATGCTTCTGATTTGGGGAATGTCCACGAACAAACAACACCTACTGTAGCACGTTGATCTGCTACTGTGGTACCGGATTTATAATGTTTAAATATTGAATTAATGCCTTCTGCTACATTTGAAATATCTGTAAGGCCGTCACCAGTACTAACTTTTACAACACCTAGTTGAGTATTTCTAGCAACACCGACTGTCTCGCCGACAATCAAACTAGCCATTGCTGTACCGTGACCATGATCATCTTCTACAGTGAATAATGTACCATTACCACCGCCACCAATAAATGCGTCGTAACTTCCATGATCGATATTATGTATTTTTTGTACATTGGCGTTAGCAAATTCTGGATGAGACATATCGCACCCACTATCTATAACATATATCATTGAGTTATCACCTTCGAAAACAGGATCAAAATCAGTTCTTAAAGGTAAGTTTCTAGTAACAATTCTTTGCTTATGCCAATCAGTAGTTGGTTCGCTAATGGAAAGTGTGGCAACATTTGCTTCTGCGCCAACTAGTTCGGTTGCCATGACATTTGCTAATCCGTTAACTGCTCCGATACTTGCATCGTCTATTGTTATCTCGTAAAATCCACCTTCAATAGACCCATAGTCGTTAACTACTGTACCGCCTGCGCCTACTAGTTCTGCTTTTTGCTCGCCCGGATCAAATGTACTTCCGTCAAAACCGCTGTCGATTCTGTGATTTTTCATTGATACAAAATAATTTTTTGTTGCCATTTTATTTCTTCCTCAGTATATAATTTACAATCATGCTCGAATCTTTTTGCGATTCATTTACAACACTCTGCATTGTTTCTCTAAAGTACTTATCAAACTCTTGTAGCAGTAAGTCCTTACCTATATATTTATCTGAATAGAACTTTTTTATACCTTCAAAGCCAGTATATTTAGGCCTTGCTCGAGCAAATAATTTATTAGGTGTGTATAAGTGTTGTACTTTAAAGTTGTATCGTTGTTTTTTGATACATCTATTTTTAAACTCTCTTGTATTTATAATACCTGCTTCTGAATCTTGCCATTCCTGTTGCCATAATAACGTATTGTCCTGTATTCTCCACCCGTTGTATTCTAATAGTTCGTTATATGTTACTGCTGTATTATTAATAAAATTATTAGTTGCTGTTAAACTGATGTCAGTATTATAATTGTAAAAATCTGATATGGAACTATCGTTACGATCTTTTAGTATGCTATCGAATACAAAAAAAGAATGAAACTTTTCCATAAAATTAACATCATTTTTCATCTTGCCATTGAGAGAGAAATTATCAATTGTTTCGGCTAAAGAGGTATTATTTTTGCGAGAATTGTACACAAGGTTTGTAAATATTTTTTGATGTCCGCTGTAAATAATATTGCCATCTATTTTTTCAAAAGCATGTAATATAGGCGCAAACTGTGGACTTTCACATTGATAATCAAACGCATATTTTCTAAATTTACCAGAATTAAAAAAATCAATGATGTCAATATCAATTACAGTTGGCGTAATATTATTGTTTTTACAAAATTGATATGCGTATGAAATATCATAATCATTTAATACTTGGCCTTTATGAACATACGAAACTATTATTGGTGTAAATGTTATACCGCAGTCTATTAGTATATTAGCAATATTTTCACTGTCAATACCGCCACTTAAAAATAGATTATAATTATTTTCTTGAAGCATATCAAACATGTGCTTCTTTACATAATCGGATATTGTATTTTCTATTTTTGGTTTATTGTTGAGAGGGGAGGTTGTTATATGAAACTTTGCGTCACTTCTGCCAACTGCGCCTGTGCCATATACAGCACTAGTCCTAGCAATATGTTTCCGCATATTGAAACAATCCATCTCGTCTAAGAAGCATGGTTGTAAAAGATTTAATTTATGTAATGTACTATCCAATATTAACTCTACTTGCGCCACCGGAAATTTTGTGACCACAAGTAGCGGCATCACCGACACGAGCCGCCTGTTTACCGTTGATTGTTACTTTGCTCGACCCTTCTGCTATCTCTACCTTCTTGTGCGGTGAGTCCCCATGGGCCTGTACAGGATCTCCCTTTCGTGCCGCAGGAAGTCCTTCAGTAGTTACATTGGTTGACCCTTGTTGTATAACTCCACCTGCTTTATCAGTAGTTTGTGCTCTTGCGGCTTTTTGCATACTAGTATTTATGCTTTTGCTAGAGTGATTCCAGTAGTGCCTTCAACATATTGATCGGCAAGATCTTTTAGTGTATCCATTGTACAATATACTTGCTCGATAGCAATAGTAATTGGTTTGGCGGCATCTGCACTAAATAGCCATGGCATTAATCCTAATCCTTGTGGTGTAATACTTACAGCCATAGGCTTTTCGAATGTAATACCTTTTTCGTCTTGGCTAACAAAACGTGTAATGATTTCAGTATCGCTGATTAATTTGATTGTAACAATATCGCCTTTGGCGTGTGGTTTTTGTATTAACATGTGTTTCCTCTGTGTGTGAATATTTATATTATAATGAGAAACCTGAGAAAGTTTCTTTGTCTACGTCTTGTTTTGTACCACCAATAACGTAACTGCTAATTTCAGTTTCTTGTGGTGCTACTTGTACATCGCCGCCTGTGATCCATGCTTGGGTCCATGGTAATGGATTTGTGCCAGTATTAAATATTTTTTCTTGTCCTACGGCGTGCATTCTTTTACCAGCAATAAATTCTACATACTGTTTGAGCAGTTCTGCGTTTAGTCCAATAATGCTACCGTCTTTGAATAAGTAATCTGCCCATTTCTTTTCTTGCTCTACAGCATCTAAAAATAGTTTTGTACATTCGTCATATGTTTCTTCGCGAATCTTTTCAAAGTCTTTATCTTCACGTGGTAAAAGTTTTAGCATTTGTTGTGTACTTGCTAAGTGAACGTTTTCATCTCTAGCAATTAGTTTGATAATTTTAGCATTACCTTCCATCTTCTTAAGTTCAGCAAACGCCCAACTACAAGCGAATGAAACATAAAAACGTACACCTTCTAATATGTTTACACTCATTAAGCACATCCAGATACGCTTCTTGTGTTCGTATTCGTTATACTTAGAACTGCCTGTGTCTCTTAATAAGTTGTATTCAATTAATGAATTATAGTATTCAGTAATACTGTCGGAACAGTCTACAATTTCTTTTACACTCATCATTTCATCAAAAACTTTGCTCGGGTCAGGATATACGTTTCTGATAATATGTGTATAACTCTTGCTGTGAATAGTTTCACTGAATGCCCAAGTCTCGATCCAGGTTTCTAATTCTGGTAAACTTACTATAGGCAGGAAAGCAAGATTAGGGGAACGTCCTTGTACACTATCTAACAGAATTTGTCGCTTCAGATTACTGGTAAAAATATGTTGCTCGAAGTCTGTTAAGTCCTTAAAGTCTTTGCTATCTTTGGTAATGTCGACTTCTTCTGGTCGCCAAAAGAAACCTAATTGTTTTTCTGTGAGTTTATCAAACTGTCTATATTTTAGAACATCAAATCGCTGAATGCCCATGTCATCTGATAAAAACATTTTACTCTTGTCTGTATATTTTGATTTAGTATTAAGTACGCTCATTAAATTTTACAACTCTCACAGTCTTCATCATCGATTTCCCCCATTGGTAAATCTTCTAGTTTGTCATCTTTGTTAATATCTATCTCACCTTGTCCATCGTATGTGTTATTGTAATATAACTGCTTACCACCATACTTATAAAACATAAGAAGATCCTGAATTAGCACACTCATTGGTACTTTTTCATCTTCATAGTGTTCGGGATTATAAGAAGTATTTACCGAAATTCCCTGGTCGATGTACTTTTGAAGTACAGCCATTATTTTTAAATAACCTTGTGGTGACTTTTGATCCCACAGTAGATCATATTTGTTTTTATAATATGGAAAGCCTGGTACAACTTGCTTGAGTACACCGTGTTTACTTTGCTTAATGCTGATGTAACCACGTGGTGGCTCAATTCCATTCGTGCTGTTACTTATCTGAGCAGACGTTTCTGCCGGCATTAATGCCATTAATGTACTGTTTCTTATACCATGTTCTTTAAGATTCTTTCTTAGTTCTTTCCAATTTTGTCTTTCTTTGTGTTTAACTAACTCGTCGACATCTTTCTTATATGTTTGGTTAGGTGTGATGCCTAGGCCATACTTTGTTTCCATTGTCTTAGGACAAGCACCTTTTTCCATTGCTAATTTATTACTTGCTTTAATTAAACTATAACTCCATGCTTCTGCCCATTCGTCAATTAAATCTAAATTAGGCTCTTGGTATGTCATGTCGTGTTTAACCATCCAATAAGCAAAATTAATAATACCGATACCTAGTGGACGTCGATTCATTGTACTAAGTTCTGCCGCTAGTACAGGATATTGTTGATAGTCTAATAACTCATCTAACCCTCTAACTGCTAACTTACATACTTTGTTCATTTCTTCAAAGTCTTTGATAACACCCCAATTTACCGCACTCAATGTACACAAACTTATTTCACCTTCATCGTCATTGATATGTGTTAGTGGCTTAGTAGGTAAGTTAATTTCACAACAAAGATTACTTTGTTTAATTGGTGCTTCTGATTCTATAAATGCGCCGTGTGTATTCGCATGGTCAACATTCATTAAGTAAATTCTGCCTGTGTCTTTTCTTTCTGTAACAAATGAACTAAACAATTCAATAGCAGGAATACTTTTTTTCCTAATACTTGTTTTACGTTCTGCCGCCTCATATAATTCTTTAAATTTATCTTGATCTACAAAGAAGGAATCGTATAAATTAGGAACATCTTTAGGTGAGAACAATGTGATATTGCCTCCACTAATAAGTCTTTCGTACATTAATTTGTTAAACTGTACACCATAGTCCATATGACGTACACGATTATCTTCTGTACCCTTGTTGTTCTTTAATACTAATAAGTCTTCAACTTCTAAGTGCCAAATAGGATAGTATAGTGTTGCCGCTCCACCACGTACTCCACCTTGTGAACAACTTTTTACAGCAGACTGAAACATTTTATAGAATGGAATAACTCCTGTGTGAGTTGCGTCTCCACTCCTAATTGGCGAGCCAATTGCTCTAATACTTCCGGCACCTATACCAATGCCTGCCTTTTGACTTACATACTTAACTACAGCACTAGACGTTGCGTTAATGCTATCCAAACTGTCACCAGTCTCGATAAGCACACAACTACTAAACTGTCTTTGCGGTGTTCTAACACCAGCCATAACAGGTGTAGGCAAGGAAATTCTAAAAGTACTGATAGCATCATAGTATGCTTTCACATACGCCATTCTTTTCTTAGCAGGATACTTGCTAAACAATGTAGCCGCAATCATCATATATGCTACTTGTGGTGTTTCAAATATTTTACCTGTTGCCCTGTTTTGTACTAGGTACTTGCCGCGGAATTGTTCCATAGCCGCATAGGTTAGATCTTCGTCTCGGTCATGTTTGATATATGTTTGTAATTGATTAATTTCTTCTTTGGTATAAAGTTCTACAAACTCTGGGTCATAAAAACCGTCATCGATATTTTTTTGTACAATATCACATAAGCACGGAGGTTCAAAATTATCATATACCATTTTGCGTAGGTGATAGTTAATTAATCTACCTGCTACATATTGATAGTTAGGTGTTTCTTCAGATATTAAGTCCGCTGTGCTTTTAATTAATGTTTCTTGGATATCAGTTGAGTTAATGCCGTCATAGAATTGTATTTGGCTGTTGATTTCAACTTGCGACGCACTTACACCGGGTAGACCGTCAACTGCGTACATAACTACTTTATGTAGTTTATCAATATTTAATTCTTCTCTCTGCCCATTTCTTTTTGTTACTTTCATTGTATGCTATTGTCTTTTTGTTTTTGTGGTTTATCTTTTCTAATACTCGTATGTAATTATCTAAATTTTCTCTTTTTACTGTTTGATCCGGTAAAATGTTATAGTAACATAATCCGTTTGAAAAAGCAAGTCCTACTTGGCCAAATTCATAATTATCTGCTACGAACCAGTGTGTTTTGTCTGAGTCTATTATGTCCATGTGTACTAATGTGTCATGTAATAAAACTGCTTTGCCGCTTTGGCAGAACATTGATTCACTTATAATTTCCCAAGATGTCGGCCAATCACCCGGAGAGTAAAAATCAAATGTACGTTCTAGTGTTTTAATACTAGATATATATTCGATAATTTTTCTTTTTTCTACGTTTTGCTTTTTAAATTTGCGCCAAACTGTAAGTCGGTCTTGGGACTTAGGTACTGTGTCAAGCAATTAACCTAACCATTTCCTTGTTATAAATTTAACTGTAGCCGCTCTTGCAATACCACTTGCTTGTAACGTATTAGTTGCTGTAACATTTATAATATCACTAGTCATCGATGCTGTTAGTGTTAGTGCTCCGGTAAAGTTATTTTCTAGTACTACTCCGCTATCAGCCACTGCCGCATCATCTAAATCCGCATCGCCGGTAACATGAAGTGTTCCAGTCCTACTGTAGATATCGCCGCTGTTGCCGGCAGATTTAACTGAATATTCTATAACTGCTGAATCAAACGCCGCGGCTTCAAAAGTACATACTGTAGCAGTACCACCTGCCGGTACTTGTACAGCCTGAGCAGTATATGCCGCATCTGCCGAACCACTTAATAGTAAATCATAATCATCTAATGTTAATATTCTCTGATTAGATTTAACATTTGTTAATCCTGTTACGTCAGCATCAGCATTATTAAAATATAATCTATTTGCTATATATGAAAAGTTTTCTGCTTCTTTGTTACCAGTAAATGTAATACTTAATAAGTCGGACGATGAAGATACATTTGAATATACTTCAATGTTATCAGCATTTGGATTAAACAATGTACCTTTAATTTGTGCTGAAGCAAACATATTAAAAGTTGGACTAGCAACGGCACCATGTACCCATGTTTCTAGTTTTCCTTTAATTGTATCAATTGCCTTTGTGCGGTTACCTGTAGCAATTTGTAATGTTGCGTCAATAGAAGCAACATTAAACTCCGAACCGTCTGTTGAATATAAGTGCCACTTATCGGATACTCCGTCTTCTGTGCCTGCTTTTAACCATGTGTTACTAGTAGCATTGTTATTAATTGCTGTAATAAGAGTAGCCAACGAGTTATACCCGGAGATTGCTAAACTTAAATCACTGCCTGCTGTTCTAGTTACTGATAATGTACCTGATAAAGTAAAATTCTCAGGTGTCGAAACAGTTCCGCTATATGCTACTACTTCAAGATGCTTATCCTCTAATCCGATAAATGCTGTTCCTGATACGTGGTCTGCTAAAATATATGCGTTGCTTAGTTTTCTTGAATTAGGTATATTTGTACCTGTAAAATATTGCTGATAAAAACCTTGTATATTAGTACTACCAATAGTGTTATCTGCGGAAGAATCAACGATAGCAGAAATAATATCAACATTATCATAGTATGATACTGTATAATCGTCACCGCCGGTTGCTGGTGTACCAAACGTAATTGTGTGGTTACCTGTTTTAGAATTAGTATCTGCTGAGATAATATATTCATTTGTAAGTAAGTTTGCTGTGCTTCTTGTAACATCAGTAACTAGTAATGTACCGTTTTTTGTTACAGTAACATCGCTACTTTGAAAGAATTCATTATCAAATACATTGGTAATATTAGACGCACCTACGTTATCGCCAAACACATTTTTGTTATGTGTTTGATTGCTTGAACTTGCTGGAGTGTAAACCGATGTATTTGAGTTCACACCTGTTATACGTTTACTAGGTAAAATGATTCTGATTATATTATTATTTAAATAACCATTGGCATAACTATATCCACCAACTACGTTATTAATATTAATACCATTTGCGTTCTGCTTAGTTACGCCAATTGCTGGATCTAATCCAATGAATAGTTCCTTACTATCTGATGCTAAGCCAATCTCGCCAGGGCGAAGCGGTTGAGGCAAATCTACACGATTTCCTCTGCGTTGTTGCATTCTTGATATAATAATTTTATTTTCGTCTGCCAAGTTTACTCTCCGATATAGAAGTATTTATCTCTTTTGTAATTTACTTGTTAGGAAAGTTTTTCCAGAACGTTTAAGTACCATAATCTATGCCTACCATACAATATGCTATCAGTATGTCGTTCTAGTGATGTTGGAAAGTCGCCGCCAATTCTATCATACACTACATATTTTGTAGTCTCTTTGCTAAATTCTTCTCTACCTGCTGTGTATTCTAATAAATTTGTTTTAGTATCTATATGCTTATGACCTCTTATATACTTGCCCCATGTTTTTATACGCGAGTTATTAATAGTTAAATAGTCATCTATTACATCATTGTCTATAGAGTAATTGTTTTTTATATAATCAACTACAATGTTTTGTATTTTTTCTATACTTTGATGATAATGTGTAAGCATACCCAAATGATGCGGTAATTGCCAACTATATACTTTAATATCTTCCCCTACTACAACATCATAAAATCCTGTTTCATGCCATTTTTTTAATTCTATTTTTAGATCGTTGACCCACATTTCAAATTCTTCATCAGCAAATATTCTATCAAATACTTCCTCATAGAATTCGTAGTACTCAACATTATGTGCTTTATGTAAGTATATTGCTATGAGATCTGTGATACCATAACTATGTAGACCAATCATTTTCCAAGTGTAAGCAAAACTTTCTATAAGTTGATCTTCACTCATGGTGCTTGTACTTTTTAATACTTCCACACCTTCGGCTGTATTTTTTTGTATGTCTTCAAAATCTGTTGTATCATTAAACATATCATAAGCAGTAAATGTTTCTATTTGATATTTTTCAATATCAGAACGTATAGGAGCATTTTCAATCATATTTAGAAAGTAAATATCTAATCCATTGTGTAAGTCGTAATCTAAAATATCACTTAGTGTTTTCTTCCATGTTTCATATGACTCACCTGGCAAACCTAAAATAAGTTCTGTGCTGACTGGTATTTCCTCTTTCCTAGCATGTTCTGTAATTTCTCTAACATTGTTAATAGCCATGTTTTTACGTTCAATATTTTCTAACACTTGGTCGTTAGTAGTTTGTAGACTGAGTGTGAAACTTGTAGATACTCCGCCTTCTTTGAATGTTTTAATCATATCAAACACCTGGGCATTTCCGTTTTTTGCCCAACTGGTTGTTATTTTTTTAGGGTTACCTGTAAGTTGGCATTGTTCGACCATCTTGTCCACAATCATACCATCGCGTTCTTTGAATATACCAAAGTTTGCCGATGTCATTGTTATAAAGTCCATACCGTGATTACTGAACCATTCTATTTCAGCAAACACTCTGTCGAGTTCAAACTTATATACCTTGCTGTTAGTAAGTCCGCCCCAGTCACAAAAGGTACATTTGTATGGACAGCCACGGTCTGTTTCTAGTGTTGGATTCCATAGTACGTCAGTGTTCTCTGCCATTAATTTGTCAAACACACCATCTAAATACGGACTTGGCAGTTTCATATCTTTGATACGTTCTGCTCTTACTATAGGCTCTGGTTTGTTGCCGTCTAGATAATCTAGTAATACTTTTTCTACAACATGCTCGCCTTCGCCTACACAAATGCTGTCTATGTAAGGGTGATCTTTTAAAAAATTAGGGTCTGTGTGAGGTAGTTGTGGGCCGCCAAATAGTATTACTGCTTCGGGATTATGTTCTTTAACTTCCTTCGCTAACTGTAAGCAATACTTGTAGTTCCAAACATATACACTAAAAAATAATAACTTGCTATCTTTGATTCTATTAAAATTATCATCAAAAGGATGTCGCTTGTAAACAAAATATTCTACATTAAAATTGTCTGCTACTTTTTTATTTTGTTTTGCGTATGCCCAAAGAACACCAGAGGTGTAAGGTAGATAGAATGCGTTAAGATGTTTTGGGCCAGTCTGAAAGTTTGGCTGTACAAAACTTATAGGTGTTTTCATAAGTACTATCCATTGTGTTTAGCAAAATAGTCTGCTAGTCTATCTGCCCACTTTATAGCATACTTATCAAATTCTTCACCTTCTATTGAGAATTCTTTAAATTTTGACTCTCTGTCTACCATTAAGATAACAACCTTTTTAATATCAGTATCAAACATTTCATTATGTGCTAACGCATACGCACATCCTTGTAGGAAATAATCTTCAATCCACTCGCGTTTTTTCATCTTTTTAGCAGTCTTGAAATCAATGATGGCATCCTGGCCTTCGTATACACCAATAGCATCTGATGTGCCAGCATATAGACCTTTTGCTAGTAAGGCTACTTCGACTCCCCATAGTTCGTCAATTTTATTCAAGCCATTGTTTATCATTTCTGATGTCATGCTTTCTGCTAATACACTTACATGGTTGTTACCAAATGTATTCCATTCTTCACCAAGAATAAATTTCTCTAATGCGTTATGTACTTTGGTACCTAGGCCTGCGGCTTCTGTGCTGATGCGTGTTGCTTCAGCATCGCCAACACGTTTACGCCAAGCAATTAATGCCGACTTATCGCCTGTTGCTGATAAAATAGTTGTTACACTTGGAACGGGTTGATTATCGTCGCCTGTGTACTGGCGTTGTCCTGACTTTGCTGTAACTCTTTTTAGGGTTGGATATTCGTGTACATTTTTGTTTAATAACATGTGTGTTTGTCTTTTATTAGTTAGTATATATATTTATTGTAACTGGTTTACAATTTGTTTAACTATTGAGTCTTGTAAATCTTTACTATAGAATCTGTTAGTATTATGGAGGATTGTGCTTAACGTCTGTTTAGACATCGGTTGTTCTTCTAACTGCGGTATTGAGTCACATAAGGACTTAAACCTTGTGTAAGGTGCTGTAATGTTGTCGTAGGCACCGAATTGTGTGTAAGATTCGAAGCCTAACTTGTTTAAATATTCCCATGTGTTAGCCATAGAAAATAATAAAAATGGATGGCCATATACAAAAGGCAAACATGTTTTTTCTGTTACCCAGTTATAGCCTTGTATGTCTGTTTGAAATAATGTTTCGCTTATAATAGAGTATTTTGATCTAGCATACACATTATTTTTAGGGTGTGTATTCTCAAGCCTAAAGTACTCTTGCGGATATTCTGATATGAATTTTGTGTCAGCATAATTTTTTAATTCTTCTAAATCACAAAATTCAGAAAGTATGTATCTGCTTTTATCGTTATATATGTCTTGTAAATACTTGTCAACAAATGCTTGTATGCTATCGCCTACATCTGGTGCCAAATTGGTAGATACAAAACTGTTATCTATTAGATCATTGTCTGTTAAAAATTTTATAAGGGCCAGCCTGTGCTGTCTTGGCCTGCCAGCACATAATAAAAATTGTTTATCTTTGTCGTGATTAAAATTATGTATAATATATTCGTCTGAATATATTCGCTGTTTATTATGAAGTGTAGTAACACTTAGCAATAACATCAGCACATTTGCTGATATCATATTTATGTTATTATATTCTTGTTTAAAATATTCTTTTGCTTTTTTATCTAACGCATTACTTGTTAGTAAGTAAAGATTACTAAAGTTTATGTGTTGCTCTAATTCTTTTAAGAATATAGGAAATATATGTTCCTTGCCATCGACTTCGTCAAACACAAAAGAGTCGGCTATTTCATCTAATATAATTCTTCCTTTGTACTTGCCTATTAAAGCCAATTGGTCTTTTGTAAAAAACAAAAACCATGTGTAGGGAATTATTATAGCATCGCACTCTATATCATTCCATTTATGTAAATCACACCATACCGGTTGTATATGCTGTTGTGCGTATGGTGTTCTTCTTAACCATAGTTCTAAAGATGTTTGCGAAAACACGACATCTTTTTTTGGATGGCTAAAAAAATTATTATGCGGTTGCTTTGTTTTTAATATAGAAAAATTGTAAACACTATAAGTACTTGTAACATTTACACCTTCGAACGGCCATTTTAAGAATCCAAGTTTCATTAGTCTAAACGTTTTCGAAAAACTTTGTACAATTTGATTGTTGTATATCCCGTATAATATTGTGACCTGCCATGTTATGATGTTTATCATCCATATGATCAAATCTAAGATTATCATCGTGCGACCAAACTGAGAATGCTGACATCTGTGACCAAGGATTTTGTGCTATTGCTAGTGTGTCAATGTTTTTATATTTTTCTTGAAAATCCTCTTTATTGTGTAACGGTAATACGATACTTTTACATGGAAGACTAAGACACTCACCAATTATAGCATTACACCATAAATCTGATTGCTCTACTATTTTAAAAAAAAACTTATCGTAAATATATCCAAATGTTTGAAAATCTTCACGTGAACACCCAGTTAATTCTAGAACAGTATCATTTGGTTCAAGGCATTCCTCTAGTTTCATATCGCCGTAACCTTTAATAAACGTTTTTAGTCTATCTGGTTGCGACAGTTGTACTAAAACAATATCGTCCTTGCCAAATTTTGATCTATGTTTTTTAAGTTCATCCAGCATAAAGCCATTGCCTTGCCCTTCACGAGCATACGCAATTGGTTCTAAATTTAAATTACTTGCTACTATACGAGCATAGTTAGAAGGATCGTTTGGATAGTCTCCGGGTTCGAGATCAAAGAATCTATGTGTAGAAAAACTACACCCTATTATATGAAGTTTGTTTTTTACCACTTTATTTTCCACTGTAAAGTATTACCTGTACCTGCGTTAGTACTGATATTTACCGAATATCCCTTATCGGTAAAATACTTTTTGACAGTAGAAATTTGATCTGTTAAAGTTGTATTAGATGTTATGTTATTATATGCTTGATAATATGTTAAACCAGATGTAATAGTTGTACCTGTTGCTACAGTTACATCCAAGTTACCTGATTCTATTTGAGTTAGTACGTTGGCTTCTAATGCTCTTACTTCATTCAGTACAATAACACTATTTCTAGATTGTTTTCTTGCCTCTGATGCATTTATAAAAATATCTGCCATTTTATAACTCCGATTTTATTCCTGCCATTGCTTCTTGATCAGCAATTGAACTTACATGGTCAGCCATGTCTTCGACTCCGTCTGTGTTTAAGTCTGTTTCTTTTGATAATTGTATTGTGGTTGCTGTTACATCGTCAACCATATTTAATTTTTTTAAAACAGCAGTAAGCATGTTTTTTGAAATGCCTGGTTGGCGTTGCTTTACTAAATTATAAAAGTAATCTAAATCAATACTTTTTACATTACTGCCTTCTCTGCTTTTTATAAAATCAGCAATATCTGAGATAATGTGATCCATTTCAGATTCATTGATTACTATCTCGTGAAATCGCATAATTAAATCTTTTCTGCTCTTCCTAATGGCTCGTCAATTGGGCCTGCTTCTGCGTCTGCTCCGTCAAAATCGTCCATTGGTAAATCATCTAGTGCTGGCTCGTCCATTGCCGCTGGCTCTTCCATACCTGGTACAGACATATCGCCTTCGCCTGTAATACCTGACAATATACCATCTATACCTTCTTTACATGCTTTATTGGCATCCAGTGTTGTTGCTAATAGTTGCTCCATACCTTCTTTAAAACTTCTTGCTTTATCAATACCAAATTCGTGTGCCATGCTATCAGCAATAGCAGGTAAATCTTCGTTTACCATTCTGCCTAGTCGTTCAACGTGATCTTGTATATCGTTACTTAATGCTCTAGCCGCCATAACTACTTCTGCTTCTTCTACTGAAGTACCAGCAATTTCTTCTGTTACCATATCTTCGACGATATCATCTAGGAATGACATGCTGTTGTTTTCTTCTATTGATTCTTTGAAATCCATTGGTTCTTCTCCTTTTGCCTTACAGGCATTGCTATACACATCGTATAAGGCATCTGCTTTTTTAACATCTATGCTTTCTAATTCAGAAAATAGTTCGCCTACCCCGTATTGGTTTGCGTCTTTGTTTAATATTTTTGCTAATCCTGTATGTAATTTATCAGTAGGGTTTACATCTAATTC
>UEXM01000328.1_pt1 | contig 52981 bp, 51 predicted proteins | sample 1796661 | NCBI WGS metagenome assembly UEXM01 (sample SAMEA4772469, study PRJEB27181) | metagenome | reverse complement strand
GTAGTTTAGATTGGTTACGTGATGTAGTATATTTTGAAACTGCTTGGAAGCCATGTTGCACCTACCATTATTGGGTTTCAGTACATTTAGTATAGTTCACCAACACCCAAACACAACACAGCCTTATAATAACAGGTATCTTTTGGTTGTTTTTATGTCTAAATCTTTATTCTTAAATAGTCTCAATGAATTTATGATCACTCGCCGATATGCTAAACGCACTATTGAAACTTATTTATATTGGATTAAGCGATATATTATTTTTAATGACAAGCTACACCCAATAAAATTAGGCAATCAAGAGGTGGAGCTCTATTTAACTTATTTATCTACTACTGAAAATGTCGCCCCTGGTACACAGGCAATCGCATTAAACTCGTTAGTATTTTTATATAGTGAATTTTTAAATAAACCCTTATCACTAAAATTGAATTTCAATAAGTCGAACAGGCAAGCTAAATTACCCATAGTATTAACAAAAGCCGAAATAGCCTTATTACTTAACTTAGTTTCTCCGCAATACTCACTCATGGCCAATATTATGTATGGTAGCGGATTAAGGCTGATGGAAACGGTCAGGTTACGCGTACAAGATATAGATTTCGACTATATGTCAGTGTTAGTTTGGCAAGGTAAAGGAGGAAAGAATCGCAGAGTGACCTTAGCACAAGAAATAGTAGCGCCATTAAAGCTACAAATAGACGTTTGCAAAAAATATTTCAATTTAGACAATAACACGATGCATTATCAAGGCGTTTGGTTGCCCTTTGCTCTAAAGAAAAAATACCCTAATGCGGCTAAAGAGTTCGGATGGCACTATTTATTTCCTTCAATGCGGTTAAGCTATGATCCTCAAGATAATAATAAGCTTCGCCGTCATCATATTGATGAAAGCTCACTTCAAAAAGCCATTAAAAGAGCCGCTAAATTAGCTGATATCCAAAAACCAGTCTCATGCCATTCTTTACGACACTCTTTCGCTACACATTTATTACAGCGAGGCGCCGACATAAGAACAGTTCAAGAGCAATTAGGTCATACTGACATTAGAACAACACAAATATATACTCATGTTATGCAAGCTGGTGCGAATGGTGTGCGTAGCCCTTTATCTGACTTATAAATAGGAGAAGTTCATGGGCATAAGTCCAAGAGTGCATTTTTTTGACCAATACGGCAAAATAGAAAAAATTCCATACCGTAAATTCGAACGCCTATTAAGTGCCGACAAAAATACATGTTACCCTAAGTACGCTTCTGAAAAGGTTAAGTGTTCAATTTCTTATGTTGAAATGGAAAACCGTCAGGCGATTGAAATTATTCATTGTGACTATTTGCTGATACCTTTTAATCAACAGGGTCAATTAGATGTAGACCGATATGCACAGGGCACAGCATTAAGGTTTCAGTCTATTGCTCTGCTCAATAACTTTAACAATATTACTTATATACAACCTGAATTAGCAAAAAGAAAATATATGAAGGACTTTACATGGCAGGCAACCCCACAACAAATTGATGCCATTGTAGCGCATATTTTTTTTAGCAAATAAAACAAAAAAGGCGAACCTTTTCTGGTTCGCCTTTCTAATCAAAGCACTAAATTTTTGAAAAACTAATCTTCATAACTAGATACTGGCGGACATGAACAAATCAAGTTACGGTCTCCGTATACATCATCGATACGGTTAACTGTTGGCCAAAACTTATTTGCTGCTGCCGCAGGCACAGGGAATACCGCTTCAGCAATCGTGTAACCACGATCCCACGTATCGGTAATATCTGCTAATGTATGCGGTGCATTGTGTAATGGGTTGTCTTCACTTGACCATTCACCTGACGCTACTTTACGCACTTCATCACGAATACAAACCATCGCTTCAATGAAACGGTCTAATTCAACTTTTGATTCCGATTCTGTCGGCTCAATCATAAACGTACCCGCTACTGGGAACGACATGGTTGGCGCATGAAAACCGTAATCCATTAAACGTTTTGCCATATCAACTTCAGTCACACCTGATTCTGCTTTAAGTGGACGTAAGTCGATAATACATTCGTGAGCAACTCGGCCATTTTTCCCTGCATATAAAATTGGGTAATGTTGGCTAAGTTTAGTTGCTAAGTAGTTAGCGTTGGTAATCGCGTATTTAGTGGCATCTGTTACACCTTTACGGCCTAATAAAGCAATGTATAGGTAAGATATACATAAGATACCGGCACTACCGTATGGAGCTGCTGAAACTGCGCCATTACCTTTAGTGTTTTCGCTCACGTTGATTAACGCATGGTCTGGTAAAAACGGGGCTAAATGCGCTTTAACGCCGATAGGGCCCATACCTGGACCACCGCCGCCGTGTGGAATAGCAAAAGTTTTGTGTAAGTTTAAGTGAGAAACGTCAGCACCGATAAAGCCTGGTGATGTAACGCCAACTTGCGCATTCATGTTTGCGCCATCAAGATAAACTTGGCCACCATGCTGATGAATAATATTACAAATTTCAGCAATTGTCGTTTCGTATACACCATGTGTTGACGGGTACGTGATCATGATACATGACAAGTTCTCGGCTAACTCGCTAGCTTTGCTACGCAAGTCGTCCATGTCAACGTTACCTTCTTTGTCACAATCAACCACAACCACTTTCATGCCAACCATTTGCGCTGACGCTGGGTTAGTACCATGTGCAGAAGCAGGAATTAAACAAATGTTACGGTGATCATCACCACGGCTAGCATGGTACTTATGAATCGCGATAAGGCCGGCATATTCACCTTGTGCACCAGAGTTTGGTTGCATTGAAATGTTGTCGTAGCCTGTTAGCTCAATTAATGCGTCGCCTAACTCGTCAATCATTTGCTTGTAACCTTGTGCTTGGTCAACAGGTGCAAATGGGTGCATGTTAGCAAATTCAGGCCATGATACTGGGATCATTTGCGCTGTCGCATTTAGTTTCATGGTACAAGAGCCCAATGAAATCATCGAGTGATTCAATGCTAAATCTTTGTTTTCTAACTTTTTGATGTAACGTAGCATCTCAGTTTCACTGTGATACGAGTTAAATACCGGGTGGGTTAGAATAGCCGTTTCACGTTTTAATGCCGCAGGAATTGAGTCACTGCCTAATACGCGTAATTCTGCGTCGAGTAATTCGATGTTCAGATCATGATCGTCACCGAATAAAATAGTTAATATCGCTGCAAACTTAACGCGGTTAGTGGTTTCATCAAATGAGATACTGATTTGGTTTTCAACGTCAGTACGGAAGTTAACACCTTTGGCGAGTGCTCGCGCTACGATTTCAGCTTTTTTCTCGCTTGATAAGTTAAAGGTTACGGTATCAAAAAACTGTCCGTGTAAAGGCGTTAAACCTTTAAGATTAGCAGCATGCGCTAAAATATCAGCAAAACGATGAATACGTTCAGCAATAACTTTTAAGCCTTTAGGACCATGGTAAACCGCATAAAATGCCGCCATGTTCGCCAGTAATACTTGTGCTGTACAAATGTTTGAGTTGGCTTTTTCGCGGCGAATATGTTGCTCGCGTGTTTGCATAGCCATACGCAGTGCTGGGTTACCGCGAGTATCTTTTGATACCCCAATAATACGACCCGGTAATGAGCGCTTGTACTTATCAGACGTTGTGAAGAATGCAGCGTGTGGTCCACCGTACCCCATAGGTACACCAAAACGTTGGCTTGAACCGATAACGGCATCAGCACCTAATTCGCCCGGTGATTTTAATAGCACTAAGCTCATAATATCGGCTGCAACGGCAACAATACCTTTTTTCTCATGAACTTTAGCAATTAATTCACTGATATCTGTAACTTCACCAGTAGCACTTGGGTATTGCAATAATGCACCAAATACGTCGTGCTCAACTACGTCAACCGATGGCGCTACAACAATGTCAAAGCCAAACATGTCAGCACGTTGCTTAATTACGTCGATAGTTTGTGGGTAAACATCACTTGCAACGAAAAAGGTATTTGATTTTTTGTTTTTAGATACGCGTTTTGCTAATGCCATGGCTTCAGCGGCTGCTGTACCTTCATCAAGCAATGACGCTGATGCTAGGTCTAAACCGGTCAGGTCTAAACACATTTGTTGGTAGTTTAATAATGACTCTAAACGACCTTGAGCAATTTCTGGTTGATATGGCGTGTAAGCCGTGTACCAGCCTGGATTTTCTAAAACGTTACGTAAAATAACATTAGGGGTAAGTGTGCCGTAGTAACCTAAACCAATATAAGTCTCGTTGACTTTGTTTAAGCTAGCAACCGCTTTTAAGTCAGTTAACGCTTGTACTTCGGTTTTGCTTTCTTCAATCGCCGGTAAGTCTGCTAAACGAATATCGCTTGGCACGATTTCATCAATCAGGGCATCAACAGATTCAGCACCGATATCGTGCAACATGGCTTGAGTTTGCTCGTCATTTGGACCAATGTGACGACGAATAAAATCTTGTCTTTGCTCTAATTCAGCTAAAGATAAAGAGTCATTATATTGAGTAGTCATAAAACAGCTTCACTTAGTATTTAAACGTAATATAAAAGAAAGCCCCGGTATTCGGATGAATCTTCGAGGCTTAAAATTTTTTCGTAAACCGTTTGTTATTTATACACAGGTTAATTGTTTTGACTTAACCTAATTACCTACATTCATGTAAGTAAGGCGCTAAAGTTATTAGTCTTATGAACTTAGTTGACTAAGCAATTGAGGCGAATAACAAAAGCAACATAATATAAAAACAAAATGTGCTCGAAAAATTAGCAATATCAATTATGTTTTAGGCAAAGCCGTCAAGTTAAAAACCGTTGTCACTTGCTGAGGTAAGTGACAAGGTGAGTAACGCCGACAATGCGAACTAAACTTAATTGACGAGGCTAAATTAGTCTTCGTCGATCGAGTTTGCATAACCTTCAGCATCAAGCAAGCTGTCTAGCTCACCTTCATCTTCAATTTTTAACTTGAATAACCAACCGTCACCAAACGCGTCTGAGTTGACTAACTCAGGTGAGTCTTCTAGGTCTTCATTCACTTCAACAACTTCACCTGTTACGGGTGCGTAGATGTCTGATGCTGCTTTTACTGATTCTGCTACGGCAACGTCGTCACCAGTACTAACACTGTCGCCAACTTCAGGTAATTCAACAAATACCATGTCACCTAAAAGATCTTGTGCGTGTTCAGTAATACCAACAGTAACGATACCGTTACCTTCGTTGCGTACCCATTCGTGTGATGTTGCATATCTTAGTTCTGAAGGAATGTTGCTCATTGTTTTGTTCCTAGTCTTTATTTTTAAAATTTGTTTAAATTACTATAGTATAAAGCTATGCCTACGCTAATAACTTCATACTATAGCTTAAATTTTTAGCATTTTTAAGCGTGTTTTATCGCCAATTAATTGTAGCGAATTTGTTACTCATTGCTTAAAAAACTTTTTCACCATTACGTACAAAGCTTGGTTTAATCACTTGCACTTTAACTAATTTTTTACGCATTTCAACTTCTACAGTAGTGCCTAATTTAACGCTACGTGGTACACGTGCCATTGCAATACTGTGTCCAAGCGTTGGAGAGAAGGTGCCTGAGGTAATAATGCCTTCGCCCTCTTCAGTTACAACTTTAAGACCCGTGCGTAATACGCCTTTTTCTTCCAGTACTAAACCAACTAGCTTAGGTTGGTCGCCCGCCGCACGTTGTGCTGCTAGTACTTCACGACCGTTAAAGTTACGATCTTCTGGCTCCCAACTAATGGTCCACGCCATGTTAGCGGCTAATGGCGAAACACTTTCGTCCATGTCTAAACCATAAAGGTTCATACCGGCTTCTAACCGTAGCGTATCACGAGCCCCTAAACCACAAGGTTTAACACCTGCATCAAGCAGTTTCTGCCATAAATCAGCGGCTTGTTCAGCAGGTAAAGCAATTTCGTAGCCGTTTTCACCGGTGTAACCTGTGGTAGCAATAAATAAGTCGCCAGCTTGAGCTGAGAAAAATGGTTTCATTCCTTCAACCGCGGCATTTTGCTCAGCAGTTAATAATGTGGCTACTTTAGCTTTAGCTTCTGGGCCTTGCACAGCGATCATGGCAAACTCAGGACGTTCAGTAACCGTGACATCAAAAGCAGCTGATTGCTCAGCAATCCAAGCGAGATCTTTTTCACGTGTCGCTGAATTTACCACTAAGCGGTAATCTGTATCAGTGAAAAAATAAACGATTAGGTCATCGATAACGCCGCCTTCATGATTACACATGCCGGTATATAGCGCTTTACCTGCAACGTCTAGCTTGGCAACATCGTTGATCACTAAACGGCGTAAAAATGCTTGTGCATCAGTACCTTTAACATCAACGATGGTCATGTGTGAAACATCGAACATACCGGCATCTTTACGCACCGCGTGATGTTCTTCAATTTGAGAACCGTAGTTGATTGGCATTTCCCAGCCGTGGAAATCAACCATTTTAGCGCCAGCCTCTATGTGCTTAGCGTGTAATACTGTTTTATTTGTCATCGTACGTTTCACTCACGTTAATTGTTTTACCTAAATTTTTCAGCGCTTAAACTAAGCACTTTGACTAAACCTAGGATAAAGACGGTAGATTTACAAAAAGTGAGCAAGATTATATCCCTCAGCAGCTGTTGATTCAACAGATAAGATGGCTATTTTAAAATTTAAACCCGACTAAAGAAACTATTCCAAATTAAATTTTTTAAAATGTGACTTTTGAAAATTTAATTCCTTAAGTGTCGATAAAGGCAGCTATTGGCAAATTTAAATTTTATCTTGCAGGAAATTTACGTTAAAAATGAGGTTCTCAAACTGCCAATTTGGCATCAACAGATTGAGAAAATGTTGATTTTTCTTGACCTAATGGTCAATAAAAACAAGGTGAAGGTAGGTTTATTATATTTTTTTTCGCACGGCGTCTTGTTGCTGTTTTTTGGCCAATTCAGGTAGTTGCCCCTTAAAACCCAACGCTTGATTTATCATTAAAGCTTTAGCTGGTTTAATTTTATTAAGTAACGACATACCAACACCACGAATTAATTTAACCGCGCTTTGTTGCGGACTAAAAGCTTGTTTAATCGCTTCCATGGCGGCAATCATTTCTGCCGCTTCGCTTTTACGCCAACGGGCAAACTGCTGCAGCGATTTATCACTATACCAACCGTGATCATTTCCATTACTTGGGCTTTGCGTACTTTTAAGTTTAACTTGTTCAACAAGGGTTTGTGCCAACGCGCCAGCATCAAGTAAGCCTAAGTTGACTCCTTGGCCTGCTAACGGGTGTATTGTATGTGCGGCATCGCCAACCAGTACCATACGACTTTTCACAAACTCTTGGGCAAAACGCATGGTTAACGGGTAAGTGTAACGCTCACTAACTAACGATATCGCCCCCAACTTACCATCACTGGCAGCGGTGATCTCTTTGGCAAAATCTTGTGCTGATAGTCCACATAACCTTGTTGCTTCTTCTGGGCTTGTTGACCAAACAATAGAGCATAAGTCATCTTGATATAAGGGTAATAATGCTAAGGGACCCGTAGCTAAAAATACTTGCCAAGCGGTGTTTTGATGACCTTGCTGACATTTAACCGTAGCCACAATGGCATGATGATCATAATCACGAAAGGTTAACGGTACGTTCATTTGTTGGCGCACCCAAGAGTTTGCACCGTCAGCACCAACCACTAATTTTGCCACTAGCGGCATCGCTTGCTGGCCAGTTTCGCGATTAGCTTCAAAGGTGGCGAATACTTCGTTATCACTCAGATTTAATTGCTGTAGTTTATGCTCAGTAAAAAACTCAATGCCACTGTCTTGTGTGGCTTTGTGCCATAGCGCATTGCGAATAGCTTTATTTTCAACAATAAAGCCTAATTGTTCGGGGCCATGCCCTACGGTTTTCTGGCTAACATCTTTTAAAGCAAAGTCTAATTGACCATAACCGGCTTTGTCCCAAATATGCATGTCTTGATAAGGCTGAGCGCGTTGAGCAATGATATCTTGCCAAACATCGAGGTTATTAAAAAGTTCTACACTGGCGGCATTAATGGCACTCACCCTTACTTCGGGCTCGTCATTAAGTTCAGTTACCGGCGAGTTGTCAACAATCGCAACACTTAGCTCACTTTGCTGACGGATAGCTAAAGCAAGCGTTAAGCCCACCATACCGCCACCAACAATTAACAGATCAAATTTTTGCATTATATTTCACATTTCTTTGTTTAATTCTAATAGCCCGACGGGCTTTTTAGTTGTCGCACTTAGCTGATAACTCGCTGCTAAAAGCTGGCTGCTAATAACCCATGGTTTTCTTCACCAAGGCATTTTTCAACATCGGCACATAATTCAATACTTTTAAGCCAACATTACGCCCTGCAACTAATGGCGGTAATTGGTTGGAAAACAAAGTGACTAACGAGTCGGTTAAGTTGATCACTTGTTGTTGGTCTTGCTGTCGAGCCTTGGCATATTGCATTAAATTCGCAAAAGCGCCAATATCTTGTTGCTGTGCTAACGCATTTTTGAGCACTTGAGTCATGTCACTGACATCACGTAAACCTAAATTAAACCCTTGTCCGGCAATAGGGTGTATAGTGTGTGAAGCGTTACCAATTAATGCCATGCGATGATAAACCTGCTCGCTTGCTTGTACTAATTTTAACGGATAAACCACACGTTTACCGACATGCGTTATCTTACCCAACCAATGGCCAAAAGATTGCCCTAGCTGCTCAGCAAATTCATCATCTGACAAATTTATCATTTTCTGAGCTAACGCTGGCGTTAAGGTCCATACCAGTGAACAACGTCCTTGATGCTGTTGGTTGGCATTTGGCGCTGGTGATAGCGGTAGCATGGCAATTGGACCAGTTTCGGTGAAACGCTCATAAGCAATATTATTATGCTGATGAGCAGTAGCAACATTGGCAATTAATGCCGATTGTTGATAGTCACGGCTGGTGGTCGCAATATTCGCAAACTTACGACAAGGAGAGTGTACGCCATCGCAACCTAACAACAGCGCGGTGGTTAACTGAGTACCTGAACTTAGCGCAATGCTGACTTGCTCGCTTTGCCATTGCACAGCTTCAATGCTGTCAGGAGTGAACCAAGTAATGTGTTTTTTTGTTGCCAGTGCTTTTAATAAAGCCGCACCAATAACCGACATTTCAGCAACATAGCCTAGCGCGTCAACTTGTTGATGTTTTGCATATAATCGGGCTTTACCATAATGGCCACGGTCTGAAATATGAATATTTTTAATTGGCTCAGCGTATTGATACAAATACGGCCATGCACCGACATTAGCCAAATAGGCAGCACTACCATGTGATAAAGCTAATACTCGATCATCAAAGCTACGTGATGGATCAGTTAAGATCGGGTTCGCTTCAATAATCGCTATTTTCAGAGCCTTTTGCTGCGAAGTAACTAAAGTGGATAAGCTCAGCGCCATAAGTGCGCCCGATAAACCGCCGCCCGAAATAACCACATCAAAGTGCTTCGCCGTATTAGCAGTAACCTTGTCTTTATTTACGCTTGTGTTCATCGTTAACCTTTAATTTTTATACTGCTTTAGCGTTTTTTGTTACTTTAGCCTTATTAACAAGCTTTATTAACAACAGGCATAATCAACCCTAAGCTTATCTTTTTATCAGGTTTATCACTTTGTTTTTAATCAACTGATTTGTTTACAGTAACACCTAGTTATTTCGACATCAGTGCTTCTATTTCCACAATGGTTTTCGGTGCATTAACGGTCAGGTTTTCAAAACCCGTTGCTGTTACCGCAATATTGTCTTCAATACGTACACCAATGCCACGCCACTTTTCGTCAACACTTTTATCGATTAATGGGATATAAATACCCGGTTCAATGGTCATTACCATGCCTGTAGCAAAAGGTCGATGTTGTTCACGTTGCTGATTTGAGTGATAGTCACCCACATCATGCACGTCGAGTCCTAACCAGTGCCCTAACCCATGAATAAAGTACTTTTTACAGGCTTTTTGTGCCAACAATTGCGTTAAGTCACCGGTTAAAATACCTAAGTCATATAAGCCTTGGGTTAAAAAATCACAAACTAGGCGGTTTAATTCAGCAAAAGTTTGCTGTGGTTTTATTGCCTTAATGGCAATTTGTTGACTGTCGAGTACAAGTTGATAAATTAGCGCTTGTGGCTCAGTAAATTTGCCATTAACTGGAAAAGTACGCGTAATATCGGCGGCATAGCCCGCTAATTCTCCGCCGGCATCAATAAGCAGTAAGTCGCCATTATTGAGTACATCGTCATTATTGGTATAATGTAAAATATTAGCATTGTCACCGCCGGCAACAATTGAACCATACGCAGGATAGCGCGCACCGTTAGTCGCAAACTCATGCAGTAATTCAGCTTCAATTTGATATTCAAATTTACCATCTTGCGCTTGTAACATGGCGCGTTGATGAGCAGCACCACTGATCACGTTTACTTGTCGCATAATATCAAGCTCTGCTGGTGATTTATGCAAACGCATTTCATCAATCAGCTCGCTACAGTCAATTAATGATTTGGGTGCTTTTACGCCGCTTCGAGCCGACTTTCGCACTTGACTCAACCAAGCTAGCACTTGTTGTTGAAACTCAACGAGTTCAGGTTGGCAGGTTAATACTGCGTTTTTCCCCGCGATTAACGGCAACAGTTGCTCATCGACTTCCGCCAAGCTAAAACAACTATCCACTTGATAATCAATCACGGCTTGTTTTTGACCCACTCGTCGTCCATGCCAAATTTCTTGCAGCAGATCTTTCTCTCGAGAAAATAGAATACTTTGTGCAGACGTTGCTTGCTCAGTTTTGACTAATACCAAAATAGCATCAGGTTCATTAAAACCTGTTAAGTAGTAGAAATGCTTATTTTGGCAAAATGGATATTCGGTGTCATTGCTGCGGGTAATTTCTTTACCCGCTGAAATGAGCGCTATGCTGTTGGCCGGCATTTGCGCTATAAAATTGCTTCTGCGCTGACAAAACTCAGCAACAGGTAGTAGCGTGTTTTTGATCATAATTACCAGCTCACTGTTTTTATCGTTGGTGGGTAGCTTAAAGGTAAATAACTAAAAATGTTTTAGTTGAGAATACTAATGTAGCGTTGCCGATTTATCTTTTGCTTCAGGTGCTGAGCCTAATTCAGTAAAACAAAGTAAGGCAGAAATTCTGACATATTCGGCAATTTCAAAATACGCTTGCTCAGTGTCTTCGTTTTCTTCAACCTCATCTGATAAATTGGCAATTTCACCAAAATCAGTCAGCACTTCTTTAACGTCTTCAGACAATGTGGCACTTTTATTTTGTTGTAAGCCAAAGCCTAGGTTGAAACCCTGTACCCATTTGCCTAAGGCATGGCCACGTTCGACAATTGAGTCATCGTCATCAGGTAGCATTAATTGAAAGCTATAAGAGTCATCAAGGATTTTTTGCCAAATATCACTGTAAATATCTTTAACTACGCTCTTAACCTTGCTAGGTAAGCCTTCCGCATTATTGAGCATGTCATTAACCATAGCGACATAATCATTACTTTCGAACTCAAAACCCGCAGCAATTAAGCCGGTTAACACACCATGAATTTCAGCGGCGTGCGCTTCAATTCCTTCGCTAGTTAAAATTGCTTGTACAGAGGGAAAATCTAAAGTGGTGCTATCAGCCATAAAAATATCAATTCAATCAGGGTATATTGCTAGCTATCTTAACATTGGCATAGCATTGATTCCAGAAAAAAACCATAGAGATCACTTGCATAGTGTAACACTCACCGTTATAGTTCCCCCTTATGGGGTACTAAGTTTTGGTTATTATTACTTTTCTTGGTATTACAGTCTGTAGCGTAGTATTTTGAACTATTGCTTGAAAATACTAAATTAATGTATTGAGAATAACAACGCGATGAGCCAACACACAGTTACGATAAATGTTGCCAACAAACGATTAAAGATCGCTTGTCCTGCTGGCCATGAATCTGCTTTGTTGCAAGCGGCGGATGAAATTAACAAACGCTTAGATCTCGACGTTAAAAAAAGCTCTGCAGCAAAAACGCCTGAACAAGCCTTAGTTATGATGTCGTTAAACTTAGCTAATGATTTGGTTAAAGCACGCGCTGAATTAGAGCAAGAACGCGAAAAAATGCAAAGTAAAATTGAGCTGCTACAAGCGACAATTGAACTGGCTGTAAACTCCCCAAAAAGCGCATAATTCCCCCGCTCACTATTATTCAATTTCCTGAAAACTAACTTTTTGTTTAAAGAAACTTCAATTTGTTCAAGCATTAAGCATTCAGGTCTTACAAGTAATAAAAGACTTAATTCAGCTGACATTATTCGCTATAATACCTTCGTCTTCTGGGGTGTTCGTTTGTGAACTATGTCCCTGAGCCGATAAGTTTTACCTAAGGAAGTTGATTAGTAACTATTGTGCAAGCCCGGCTCGTATCGGGAAGCCTACGGTTAGCATGATATTTCCGCCCTGAACACCCGGTGTTCAGGACTATGTGAACGGCGGCACCTTGGAAGGCACTTAAATTTCCCCTTCAAATTATTCAACTTCAAATACCATATTAAATATATCAACGATATTTCCGCGCAGCACTAGAAAAACCACCGGTGTTCAGGACTATGTGAGCGGCGGCACCTTGGAAGACACTTAAATTTCCCCTTCAAATTATTCAACTTCAAATACCATATTAAATATATCAACGATATTTCCGCGCAGCACTAGAAAAACACCCGGTGTTCAGGACTATGTGAACGGCGCCACCTTGGAAGACACTTATATTTCCCTCTCTTAATACGCTTTGTAGTGGTCAACTTAATACTTTCAAATTCTCTCAAATACTAAACACACTAAGCCTACGTCGATTATAAATATCAACGATATTTCCGCGCAGCCCTCCTAAAAATGGCACGATGATTAAAATCATCCTTTGCTCATTTTTGTTAAAGTTAATGCTTCAGCTTGATTTTATTTTCTTCCTAAATTTCTGATTTTCTCTTCATGCCAGTGTAAAGCGCCTAACTAGCAGGCGTTATATTGATACTTATCAATTATTTTTGCGGTTTTTAACGTTATTACTTGCAATGACAATGCAAATCATTATCATTTGCGAAAATTAAAATTGTCATGTAATTATTGTATTTAGAAAGGATTTTGTTCAATGAATTTTAAGAACTACTCAGTCATCGCACTTGCTGTATGTGCCACCTTCACTGTTCACGCAGAAGTAGATAGCCAACTAGCTAACTTTAAAGATATCGAAAGAGTTATTGTAACAGGCAGCCGCATTGAAGAAAGTCTAGATGAAGTTCCTGCATCTGTATCAATTATCGATAACAAAACCTTAACACAAGATTTACTGACATCAGCTGAGATTCAAACCATGCTAGCCCTTCATGTACCGGGCATGGGTGCTGCAAATACCGGCACTAATACTAACTCAGGGCAATCTCTGCGTGGAAGAAGCGCACTAGTGATGATTGATGGTGTGCCACAATCAACACCATTGCGCAACGGTAAACTTGGAATACGCTCATTAGACCCCAGTGTTATCGAACGTATTGAAGTGATCAAAGGTGCCACCTCTATCTATGGTAATGGTGCTGCTGGCGGTATTATTAATTACATTACGAAAACAGCGAGTAGTGAAAAAGCATTATCAGGGCGAGTAGCCGTGAGTAGCAGTTTTTCAACCGTCAAGTTTGAGGATAGTGCTGGTCGACGTATTGAAACTGAAATAGACGGTACGCTAGGAGATTTTGATTATGTCGTTAGTGCTGTTAGCGATGAGTCTGGCGTTGTCCGTGATGCAGAAGGTGATGCTTTAGGGCTTACTTATGGCTTATCAAACTTCAAATCTGATAATTTATTTACCAAATTCAATTATTACATTGATGACTTACGTTCACTTCAATTTAGTTATAATTACTTTGAAGGTCAGCAAGATAGCGACTACATTGCCGTTGAAGGTAATGTAAATTCAGGTATTAAAAGCTATGCTATTGAAAATATAGCAGGCATTGATGTACCCGGCGATCCGCAAGGCCCGCGTGGTAACCACAACGCAAGATTACAGTATCGTGATATGGAGGTCCTTGATAATACTGACTTTACCGTTGATGCTTATTGGCAGAAAATCGAAAATGTATTTTTTTATCATGAAAAGTTTAAAGATGACGGTCTAGGTTTTGTTGGTGGTCAGTCGATGATCACATCAGATAAAACCGGTTTACGTTTAAACTTCAATAGCATTTTTGACTTTGATAACGTTGAAGCCACACTGATTTACGGTGTTGATATTTTAAATGACACTACGGCTCAACCGCTAGTCGATGGTCGGATGTGGACACCTGAAATGGACATGGATAATATTGCTGGATATTTACAAGCTAAAGTAATATTCGATGAAAATTGGGTTGTAAAAGCCGGTGTGCGTCAAGAATCAATAGAAATTGGCGTTGATGATTTTAGTACCCTAATGATATGCAACCCAGGTAAAGCTTGTACAGTACCGGTTGCAGTATCCGGCGGCACACTAAAGTATGACGCCACGACTTATAATGTTGGCCTACGTTATAGTAATAGCGAGGTTTTCAGCCCATTTATTAGTTACTCGGAAGGTTTTGATATTGCCAATGTCGGTAGCTTATTACGTAATGCTAAATTCAATCAATTAAGCCAACTTGATACTGAAGCTTCTATCGTTAAAAATTCTGAAATCGGTTTTAGTAGCCGATATGAAAATATTCACCTTGAAATGGCGGCATTTTATTCAACCAATAATTATGGCGGCAATATGATAGAAGATGCTAGCACCGGCACCTATAGATTAGAACGCGCACCGCAGAAAATATGGGGCTACGAAGCGGCTATTGATATGACACTAACGGAAAATATCGATATAGGATTTAGTTACAGTTGGTCTGAAGGTAAAAATAAAGCTAACGATACTTACCTTGATGGCGGCTCTATTAACCCACCTAAAGTTACTGCTTATGCCAATTATCAAGCGAGTGAAAAGCTACGCTTAGCAATTAATTATATTGGTGTTGGTAGTCGTGATCGCTTTGAATCTGTCGATGGAAAATATAGTGGTAGAACCGCGCCCGTATCGTCATATAATGTAATAAATGCATCAGCAAGCTACGACCTTAGTGAAGCATTACGTTTATCTGTCGGTATCGAAAACTTGTTTAATAACGATTACTTTTCTCATATTGCCCAGTCTCATACCTTTACTGGCTGGAATGTTAAAGGTAAAGGCCGAACCATGAACTTAGGCTTGGCTTATAACTTTTAATGTTAAAAATTCTTAATAGCAATAGCGCCCTTGTAAATGAATATCGCCGGAACATAGCCTGTGTTTAAGCAGTGGTTTAGGCGTATTCATCTTGTATTAGCGATACTGATGGTTTTCTTTTTAATTAACCTGAGTATCTCTGGGGCGCTATTAGTATTTGGTAAAGAAATACAAAATAGCATCCAATCTGAGTATTGGCAGGTAAAACCTCAAGCTAATTTCCTGCCACTATCTCAATTAGTTTCAATCGCTGAAGCTAGCACTGGCCATTCGGTTAACCGCGTGCAATTAGCCCCTGAAAAAGATAAAGCATGGCAGTTTCAACTTAATGATGGTCAGCAGCTTAGTATCAATCCCTTTAATGGTGATATTCTCCACCACTATCTAGAGGAAGATAGCTTTTATGGTTTTGTAATGGCTTGGCATCGATGGTTACTGTTACGCGATGAGGCAAACGAAAAACCACTGAAAATAGTAGTATCGATCATTAGCTTGCTGTTGATCATAGAAATGCTCATAGGTTTAACGTTGTGGCTTAAACCTAAAAATAGACTCAAGCGTTTAAAAATTAATATTAAAGCCAAGCCAAGGGTAAAGTATTACCAATTGCATACCGTCGTTGGCGTATTTGCTTTTATACCTTTATTGCTTATCGCGGTTTCAGGTATGGCGTTTAACTGGCAAAGCCAAATAAAGTGGGGAGTAGAAGCTTTAGTCGCTCAATCTGTTGAGCAAATACAGCATCCTATCGTTGCTGAGTCAGAGCAAAAGCTGAAATTAGATCTCGCGTTTGCTCAAGGTGTTAAAAGCATGGGCGAAGGAGAATTATTTCGAATTTATTTACCTGTTGACGATCAAGCATTAAAGCTTAGAGTTAAAATGCCTGATGAGTTTTTTGCTTACAGTTGGGTATGGATAACCCCTTATTCGGGCGAGGTTATACAAACCTACGATGCTAGTACTGCAAACTTAGCAACCCAAATTTGGAACTTTAAATATACTTTTCATATCGGCGATTTTTTTGGCACCGGCTTTAAGTTTTTCTGGCTATTAGTTGCGTTATTACCTGGTGCTTTTTCAGTCACGGGTCTTTGGTTATTTTTTAAAAGAACTCGACGTTATAAGCCTGTGCAAGTGCAAGCGACAACAAAAGCGAGAACAAAAGCGAGAACAAAAGCGAGAATATAAGCATATTACACATGTGTTTAATCTGTAATAACAGGTCGGCAACGCTTTATAATATTTTTGTGTACGGGTACTCTTTTACACGCTTGCTTTAAGTCTACTTGATTAACAGCAATTTGCTCATCATTGCAGGTTGCAACAAGCGGAGCTATAAAACCTGATGAGTAGCAAAATATAATGTTTCCTTAAATGTATCTTGAAACAATAAATTCAATTGCATTTTTACCTTAAAAAACGCTCAAAGGCTTAAGCTGAATTGAAATTCCATTAGAGAAATCACCCGAGCCGTTTGATGTCACTGCCGCTTGGCATCCTCGCTACAGTGAAGATGCCCTGCAAAAGTGGTTATTATCGAAACTTAGTACTCAATATAAATAGCCAATATAAATAGCCAATATAAATAGCCAATATAAATAGCCAATATAAAAACATATCAGTTGTGTTTTAGTTATCACAACGGATACGGCTAGCGATTTTGCGGTTTTACTTATTAAGAGACAGTTGCTTAAAGTATGAAGCTATTTTAGTACCACGTTAACGAGCAATATATGGCATTCGTAGTTTATTAAAGCAATTATATGGGCAGTTTTTTTATGCGAAACGATAACTCTACGATTAAATATTTATAGATCTCATTTGCCGGTTAATAATATACTTAACGTATTGTTTTTTGTTCACTCTAAGCCGTAATTATTTAATGCCCTCGCACAATAACACTGATACTAAGATAGCGATTTCAAAGCGAGACAATCTGCAGCAAATGCATAGCGGTGATCCTATTGGTATTTTTGACTCAGGGGTTGGCGGGTTATCGATAACGCAATGTATTCAGCAGCAACTTCCGCACGAAAACTTACTTTATGTTGCAGATACCTTAAATGCTCCATACGGTGAAAAGTCGGCGCAATTTATCCAACAGCGAGTTAACGAAATTGCCCAGTGGTTTATTGAGCAGAAAGTTAAAGCTATTGTCGTTGCCTGCAATACCGCCACGGTTAATGCTATCGATCAGCTACGTAAAAATATTTCAATTCCGGTTATCGGCGTAGAGCCTGCAATAAAGCCTGCAGCCAACGGTAGTAAAAACAAAAAAGTCGCCATTTTAGTGACAAAAGCAACGGCAGAAAATCAGCGTTTTCTTAGCTTAGTAGCACAATATCGTAACAACAGTGAAGTGACAATTCAGCCCTGCCCTGGGTTAGTTGAGCTAATTGAGCAAGACAAAAAAGCCTCGGTTGAATGTCAGCAGATGTTGAGCGGATATTTACTGCCGCTAATAGCTCAAGGTGTTGATACTATTGTATTAGGTTGCACGCATTATCCGTTAGTTAAAGCACTGATTAGTGAAATTTGTGGCGACGGCGTACTTATCATGGAAACGGCACAACCTGTCACAGAGCAATTGCAACGACAATTAACATTGCACCAATTAATCAATATCAGTAAGGACTTAGGCACCACTAGCTTTTATAGCTCTAAACATAGCGAATCCCAGCAAGCGCTTTTCAGCCATATTTGGCAGCGTCCATTGCAATTAAAGCACTACCCCTAAAAAATTTATGCCCTTGGTATCAATCAAAAACAAGGTTTTTCTCGCTATGGCGACAATTTTTGATATAGCTCAAAGACGTTTAGCCATCTAGGCGTAAAAAACTCTAGGAAATAGTTAACTAAACGGTTAGAATGTCGCTATTAAGTTTTATAGCTAATTTATATAGAGGGTTTATGTCTACACACCTTTTTACTTCTGAGTCAGTATCAGAAGGACATCCAGATAAAATTGCCGATCAAATTTCTGATGCGGTTTTAGATGCTATTATTGCCAAAGACAAACATGCACGCGTTGCCTGTGAAACTATGGTAAAAACTGGTGTTGCCATTATTTCAGGTGAAGTAACAACATCTGCGTGGGTAGATTTAGAAAAAATCACTCGAGATGTTATTTCTGACATTGGCTACACTTCTTCTGATGTAGGTTTTGACGGCGAAACCTGTGGCATTATGAATTTAATAGGCCAGCAGTCACCTGAAATTGCTCAAGGTGTTGACCGTGTAAAACCAGAAGATCAAGGCGCTGGTGACCAAGGTTTAATGTTTGGTTACGCCACGAATGAAACCGAAACATTGATGCCTGCACCATTATACTATTCGCACCGTTTAGTTGAGCGTCAAGCTGAAGCACGTAAATCGGGTGTATTACCTTGGTTACGTCCTGACGCAAAAAGCCAAGTAACCTTTATTTATGAAGATAACAAGCCTGTAGCTATTGATACAGTTGTGTTATCTACTCAACATAATCCAGACATCAAGCAAGAAGATTTACACAATGCGGTAATGGAAAACATTATTAAGCATGTTTTACCAGAAGAGCTATTAACTAAAGAGACTAAATTTCATATCAACCCAACCGGCCGATTTGTTATTGGTGGTCCAGTAGGAGATTGTGGTTTAACAGGTCGTAAAATTATTGTTGATACCTACGGTGGTATGGCACGTCATGGCGGTGGAGCTTTCTCTGGTAAAGATCCATCAAAAGTTGATCGCAGTGCGGCATACGCTGGTCGTTATGTAGCAAAAAATATTGTTGCAGCCGGTTTAGCTGATCGTTGTGAAATTCAAGTTTCATACGCTATTGGGGTTGCAGAGCCAACATCAATTTCTGTTGATACCTTTGGCACGGGTAAAGTTTCTGAACAACGTTTAGTTGAGCTTGTACGTGAACATTTTGACTTACGCCCTTACGGTATTACCAAAATGTTAGATTTGCTACACCCAATGTATAAGCAGACTGCTGCTTATGGTCATTTTGGTCGCGAACCATTTGAAATGACCGTAGGTGATGATACGTTTACCGCATTTAGTTGGGAAAAAACCGATAAAGCTGAAGCACTACGTTTATCGGCGGGCATCTAATAAGTTTTCGCTAATGCAGTAAATTTCAGTATAAAAAACCGCTCAATAAGCGGTTTTTTTATGTCTAATAATTAAGTTAAAAAGTAATAATCAATAGAAGCATACGCTGTTACTCACTCGCTCAACAGCAGAAGACAAAAATTCAGTTTTCTAAATAGCCCATGATTAATCACATGGCACTTAAATTTCACATTTTGTAACGCTAAGCCATTATGCAACTTGAAGCTAAAACTTATCGGTTGGCACTGTTCAATAATCAAACCAGCGTAAATAAAATATTGAACAATGAAAAATAAAAGATAACAAATCATTAAATTTTGTAAGAAAAGCTGAGTTGCATGGTCTATTAAGTTAGTTTTTATTCATTATTAATATTTCAAGGTACTTTTATGGCTCAACCATTATCGTCGGATGTAGAAAATCGTTTGCAGTGGTCATTATTATTACTAAGATTAGGTGTTTTTGTGGTTATGTTCATGTGGACACTCGACAAATTTGTTAACCCAGGTCATGGCACTCGAATTTTTGAAAAATTCTATGGTTTAAGTGGTTCAAGTGAAACTATCATGTATATATTAGGTACATTGCAACTGGTATTAGTTTTCGCATTTCTTTTTGGTTTTAAAAAGCGTATTTCATACGGTCTTATTTTTTTACTACACGGTGGTTCAACCTTATCGGCTTACGCACAATATTTAGATGCCTTTAAACATTTACTATTTTTTGCCGCATGGCCAATGTGGGCAGCATGTTTTGCCTTGTACTTATTGCGTGATCACGATACTAAGTTCACAATTGGCAAGTAGTCACTAAGTAAACGATAAAAAACCAATTAACGGGTTTTTAATTTCAATTAATATACCCGTTAATTATTGATTTAATATGTAGAAATACTATTAAACACATAGGTACCTATACCCAAACCACTTGAAAATACAGGATACAGCAAGTCGAAAAAGGGTTAGCACCAAGGCATTGATTGAAAGGAATGGTTGTTCCATTGTTAAAATCAATAACGCCGGAGATGACCCTTTATCGACTTGCCCTACTGGCGCTAAGCTAGAAAACCAGTGCAGCGTTGCATACATGGATGTATGTACTTAGCTTTTGTCTGGAGCAAAAAAGCTGTGCAGCACTTGATAAGGTTCCCACAGGGATGTGGGGCATTAGGATAATGCAGGAGCTATTATCGAGAGTAACCATTATCTACGTGCTGTGCCTTGCTCTGATTTCCTAGCTTAACGCTGAAACTGCATTTTCAAGTGGCTTGGGTATAGTTATTCCACAACACAAAAAGCGCGTAAATGTAGCAACATCAGTAAAGTGCTAGCCGTCATTGCTAAAACCATCCTGATGGTACTACAGCGAGCAGTTTAGCTTTCTCATCACCGATCGTAATAGTGAAACGGCTCACGAAACTCAGAAAAATTAACAGCTATCAAGGTTTAGAATATAAACCGTCGACAAAATAATATAATCTTTTTCCCTTAAACAATTGAATTTTCGATGAGTTGCCCTTATTTACAGGCTATATTAAGAACAATAGCCAGTCAGTGTTTTAAAAAGCGCTAACTGCTGATCTTGTCAATAGCATTATTGCTAACCTAACAATCTCAAATGAGCAACATGGAACATTTATATGCGTAATCCTCGTATTTACCAAGCACAGGCATTTGAAGTCGGCCAAACGCAAGCATTAAGCGATGACGCTTTTGGGCATACCGTGCGGGTTTTACGTCTTAAAGATGGCGACGACATTACTTTATTTAATGGTTTGCCAGAACAGCAAAGCTATTACGAATACCAAGCGAAACTATGTAATGTGGGTAAAAAACATGCTGACATTGAAATTATTGCGAAAAATAAAGTCGAGAATGAATCGCCACTTAATATTCATTTAGGCCAAGGTATTTCTCGTGGTGATCGTATGGACTTTACCTTACAAAAGTCAGTTGAATTAGGGGTAAATACGATTACGCCGATATTTACTGAACGCTGTGGTGTAAAGCTTACTGGAGAACGTTTAGAGAAAAAACATGAACAATGGCAAAAAATAGTCATCAGTGCTTGTGAACAAAGTGGTCGATGTACGGTCCCTATTGTAGCGGCACCAATTTACCTCGATGACTGGTTACAGCAAGACAGTTCAGCTTTAAAGTTAAATTTACATCCCAGAGCTCAGCATTCAATTATGAATCTACCGATTGAAAACAATCGCGTACGTTTGCTGATCGGTCCAGAGGGGGGATTAAGTAATGATGAAATTGCCAGTGCTAATAGTGCAGGCTTTCACGATGTATTACTTGGTCCTCGTGTACTAAGAACAGAAACAGCAGCTTTAACAGCAATCACCGCCTTGCAATGTCGCTACGGTGACTTAACCTAGCTTTAGGGCAGCAAGCAGTTATCAAAACATTCAGACAATTAGGAAAAAATATGAGCATAAAAATTGGCGTTGTAATGGACCCTATTTCCGAGGTCAAAGTAAAAAAAGACTCTTCAATGGCAATGATGCTTGAAGCGCAAGCGCGTGGTTATGAAATTTATTACATGGAGATGCAGGATCTTTATTTAGAGCAAGGCGTATGTCGTGCAACAGCGGCAAAAGTAAAAGTATTTGATGACCCAGAACATTGGTATGAACTCGACGCACGTGAAGATATCAATGTGGCAGACTTAGACGCCGTATTAATGCGTAAGGATCCACCGTTTGATACTGAGTTTATTTATGCCACTTATATGCTAGAACGAGCAGAAGTTGCCGGGACATTAATTGTTAACAAACCACAAAGTTTACGTGATTGTAATGAAAAACTATTTACGGCTTGGTTTCCTGAGCTAACACCAAAAACGTTAGTTACTCGTAACAATCAAAAAATTAGAGAATTTCACAAAGAAAACAAAGATATAATTATCAAACCATTAGATGGTATGGGTGGTTCATCTATTTTCCGTATTGGTGAAAATGATCCTAATGTCGGTGTTATTCTTGAAACGTTAACGGCTCATTCATCACAATATGCTATGGTTCAAGAGTACATGCCTGAAATTGTTGACGGTGATAAACGTATTTTAATTGTCAATGGTGAGCCAATGCCATACTGTTTAGCCCGTATTCCTGCCCAAGGGGAAACACGTGGTAATTTAGCCGCAGGTGGCCGTGGTGAAGCTCGTCCGTTAAGTGCTAGTGATAAACTTATTGCCGAAACAATCGCACCAGAATTAAAAAAACGTGGCTTATACTTTGTTGGCTTAGATGTCATTGGTGATAAAGTCACTGAAATCAATGTCACTAGCCCAACCTGCATTCGTGAAATTGAAGCAGCATACCCGATAAATATTAGCGGCAAATTAATGGATGCCATTGAGCAAAATATTAAAAAACGCTAAATCTGATATGACAACTAATGCTAAAGATGACCCTCTTTAGCCTATTTTCCTTTGATTAGTGAGGTGTATTTATGGATAGTTTTGAAAATCAACTTTTGATTGCTATGCCAAGTTTAGACGACTCCTACTTTAATAAAACCGTGACTTATATTTGTGAACATAACGCTGAAGGCGCAATGGGTTTAATTATTAATTTGCCTATCGACATCACGTTAAATGAACTGCTGATACAAATTGATGAAGCTAAAGAAGGCACCCCTGCACTTGCTCAACAAGTATTAACCGGTGGCCCTGTGTCACAAGATAGAGGCTTTGTTTTGCATAGTACACAGCCTGGCTGGAACAGTTCGTTAGCCTTAAGTCATGATGTTATGATCACTACATCAAAAGATATTTTAATGGCGCTCGGTACAGAAGATGCCCCTGAAAAATACATGGTAACACTTGGCTATGCCGGCTGGGGTCCCGGTCAGTTAGAGGAAGAGATTAAAGCTAATTCTTGGTTGTTAACCCCTGCAGATGACACGATTATTTTTGATACGCCCATCGAGCAGCGCTGGAAAAAAGCCACTGAGAAATTAGGCATTGATATTGCTCATCTATCTAGTGAAGTAGGACATGCATAATGGCAAGTAAAGCGGCTATTGGCCAACGAACAATCATCGGCTTTGACTTTGGTAAAAAATATATTGGTGTTGCTGTTGGTCAAGAGTTAACCGGTTTAGCATCTCCCTTAGGCTCAATAAAAGCCCGTGATGGTATTCCTGATTGGGATGGTATGACAAAATTCATCAATGAATGGCAGCCTGACTTTATTGTTGTTGGCTTACCTCTCAATATGGATGGTAGTGAGCAACAACTTACCCGCGATGCGAAAAAATTCGGTAATCGTGTTGCCGGCCGGTTTGGCATAAAAGTAGAGTTTCAAGATGAACGCTTAACAACCGCAACCGCAAAAGAGGCTTTGTTTGCTGATGGTGGCTATCGTAATCTTAAAAAAGATAATATTGACGCCGCATCAGCAAAATTAATCATAGAAAGTTACCTTGAAAACCAATACTAACAATATGGTCCATTAATGGCGATTATTTCACTTATTAGCCCGTTGATTATTATCGGTTTTATCGGTTTTATACTCGCAAAAAAAGCTTGGTTTACTAAAGCTCAAATCGATGCTTTAACTAAATTTACTTTTAACCTCGCTATACCGGCCTTTTTATTTCAACAACTCGCCAATGCCGATTTAAGCACAATAAATTTAAACATCTATGGTGCTTTTTATCTGCCGGCTTTATTGGTGTATGGTTTTGCTTGGGCGTTAAACTATTATTTTCATCAACATTTAAAGCGCGATCTTCCCGCATCTGCTGTTTACGCGCTAGGAGCAAGTTATTCAAATAATGTTATCGTGGGTATGCCGGTGGCATTAATGGTGTTAGGTGAGCAAGCACTGCCAACAGTATTTCTTGTCGTTAGCTTACACAGTGCGTTGTTATTTGGTGTAACAAGTATTTTAGCGGTTAATATTAAACAATTTAACTGGCGCGTTTTTCTCAAACAAACTTTTTACAATCCGCTATTAATCGCTATAACCAGCGGATTTTTAGTTAATTTAATGGCATTAAAATTACCAAGTATAATTAATGATAGTTTATTACTATTAGGTAAACCTGCTATCACTCTCGCTTTATTTTTGCTTGGCGCCTCGCTAGCTTTTTATAAAATTCGTAGTGAGATAAAGTTTATACTTTCAGCCAGCCTACTAAAGTTAATACTGTTGCCAAGCCTGATACTATTAACTAGCCATTATATTTTTAATTTTTCAGCAATCATTACCATGACATTGGTGATATTAAGTGCAAGCCCTACAGGGGTTAATGCTTATTTAGTTGCTAAACAGCAAGTAAAGCACCAAGAAACAATTGCCGGCACCGTCGTTACCACCACCCTACTGTCTATTATTACGCTACCTTTATGGTTGTGGGGTTTAACCAGTGTTTATATGCCTTAACGCTGTCTAATCAAACCATTATTCATCAATAGTCCAGGACATGGGACTAAAATGGATTCAAACTATAACCTTTACTGTTTAAGACAGCATGAGCTGTCATTGCAGACAGCGCCATTTTAACGCCAGGCTCCAATAATGGCTTGTCAATATCGTAATAAGCGGCTGATTGTCCACACAGATAAATCTGCACTTGGTTTTTCATTAAATCCTGCAAAAGTGCACTATTAGCATTAGTGCTGTTAAATTTTTCTTGGTACAACCGCGACTTTAATAAATCAAAACCGGCTTTACCGTGAACAACTAAAGCTAAGTGAATATTTTCAGCGGGTACGCCATTCGCTACATGCATATTAATAAAGCGAGCTAAGGTTTCTATTTTTCGATTAACTTCACCCACTTTACCTTGCTCACTAATATCAAAAGCGACTTTGAACAAGGCGTTTTTATCAAAGTGCAGATCTTGTTGAACCTTGGCATGTTTGCCATAGTTTTTGATCGCAGAGCCAGTAATAAACTTATCAGCACCAGCCATGGCGATATTGCTTGTTACAATAGCAACCATAATAAAAACCCGAACAAAAAATAACATTAAACTTCCCTTATTGTTGTCAGTTAATTGTTATCTACACAACTAACAAATATTACAAATTAACTTTTTTATCATCAGTTTATCAAGTTTTGCTGTGCGTCATGTAATCGGCAATACTACTGTGCTCTAACGGCTTAGAAAAATAATAACCTTGTAGCATTTCTATCCCTAAGGCTGACAGCTGTTCCACTTGCTCTGGAGTTTCTACTCCCTCGGCAATGACAGCATAATCAAGTTTTACCGCCATCTGTTTTACTGCTTCAATAATAGCCATGCCACCGCTATTAAGCATATTAACGAAAGAGCGATCTATTTTTATGGTATTAGCGGCAAGATCTTGAATTACTGACAACGATGAGTATTCTGTACCAAAATCATCAATTGACACTTGAACACCGAGAACTTGCAATGTTTTTATACAATTAAGAATCACTTCTTTGTCGTGCGAAAATATCGACTCTGTGATTTCAATGGTCAGGTTTTCTGCAGCAAGTTGCGCTGTTTCTAGCGCAGACTTAACAATGTTAATAAAATTAGCATCATGCAATTGTAGCACTGAAACATTAACACTTACGGATGGCTGTTGCTCTTTACTTAGTGCTAACCAACCCGCTGCGGCTAAACAAGATTGCTGTAATACCCAAGTACCTATATCACTGATTAAACCGTACTGTTCGGCAATAGTAATAAACTCACCTGGCGGAACATTTTCACCATTAAAGTTCCAACGTAAAAGTGCTTCAAAGGCAATAATTTGATGAGATGTCGACTGCACTATCGGCTGATAAACCATACGAAACTGCTGTTTTTCTATTGCTTCAGCTAAGCCCATTTTGAGCTGATTTTCACGAGAGATGCGCAAACCAATTTCGGTATTAAATACCCCAACTGAATTAGGCTGGCTTTTTTTCTGATAATACATAGCAGTATCTGCCAGTTGAATAAGTTCATTGGCTTTACTCGCATGCTTAGGGTAAAGCGCAATGCCAACGGTTGCGTCAACAGATAAGCGGTTTCCGTCAAAATAGTAATCTTTTGAAATTTCTTCAATCACAGTCGCAGCATAACTAACGGCAGAGTCCTGATCGACTCCGATATAAGCAATGAGGAACTCATCTCCTCCCCAGCGGCATAATAAATGATGCTCGTCTCGTAAATTCTCTAAACGTGCAGCTGTTTTCTTTAAAACTTTATCACCTGTTTCATGTCCTAGCGTGTCATTAATTCTTTTAAAGCCATCTAGATCGACAAATAACAAGGCTATTGGCTTATTATTTTCGATACTGAGCGCTAATTGCGCTTCCAGATTATGCATAAAAGCCGAGCGATTATATAAGCCCGTTAGCGGATCAAGGTTGGATAATTGATATATTTTTTCTGTGCGACGAGCAACTTTTTGCTCCATTTTATTAACAAGTTCGGCATTTTCATTTTTTAAACGAATGGCATTAGATGTAAAGTCAGCTGACTTTTTAGCGGTTGTTACCATAACAAAACTAAAGATAATCCCTAAAAGGCCTAGAATGAGCTTATATTGTTCGGAAGATAGCATTAGCACGATGGAAAACGGAGCTAATAAAAGTAATGCGTAGCTGATTGCTGTGAACTTATGGGCACCTAATACGGTGGCGGCGCCACCGGCAAAGGCAGAAACAACAATGATCATACATGCGAGTTCTATAATGCTGGCGTATTGAGAAACATAGATACAATATAAACACCACATTGCCGCAGTGAGTAAAGTACCAGTAACAAAGCGAATAATGGCGCGCTTGCCATCATCTTGTTGATTGTTTTCATTTTTGTGCCAATACAGTGCATCAGTAGCTCTGGCCAGCATCAGCAACGACATAATACCCCACCAAGTATACTTTTCGGTCTGTATTTCAGGGGTATTAAAACCAAAAACTAACAAAGTGGCGGCAACAAATGTTACAAATACTCCTGCTTTAGCATTGCCATATAACAACTCCGCAATATCTTGATAAGAAGCTTTTTTAAGTGAAGACGGCTTGTGTTCCAAATAACTCTCCTAATGAATATTATGGCTATTCATTGAAATCAAATGTTATTTAACCTTCTAGGGCAACTCAAAGGTCACCAAGATTATGTATTATTAAGCTCACTTTAAATAACTTTATGACAAAGTATTTTTTATTTACAGCGATTTATGACTTTATAGTAGTACATTTATAATCAATACGCTTTTGGTTCCAATCCATCAATGGTGACACCGGATAATGAGCCTGTACCACCTTGGTCATTACTGCGCAGTTTAATCATTAAACGCAAGTCATTGGGTGAATCAGCATGATGTAAAGCATCAGCATAGTTAATAAATCCTTGTTGATACAAATTAAATAAAGCTTGATCAAAAGTTTGCATACCTTGTTCGGTAGACTTTTCCATCACTTCTTTAATACTGCCAACATCACCTTTTTTGATCAATTCAGCGATATATGGCGAGTTCAACAGAATTTCAATCGCCGCTACTCGACCATTTCCATCACGAGTGGGAATTAATTGTTGAGCGACAATACCGCGCAAGTTCAATGCTAAATCAAAAAGTAATTTACCGTGTTGCTCAGCTGGTACTAAATGCATAATACGATCAATAGCTTGATTCGCATTATTAGCATGTAACGTGGCAATACATAAATGTCCTGTTTCAGCAAAACTTAACGCATGTTCCATCGTTTCTTGGTTGCGAATTTCGCCAATCAAAATTACATCTGGCGCTTGGCGTAAAGAGCTTTTGAGTGCGGCATCAAAGCTTTCAGTATCAAGCCCTACCTCACGTTGCGTCACCATACACTTACCATGCTCATGAACAAATTCAACCGGGTCTTCAATGGTTAAAATATGCCCACGAGAGTTTTTATTGCGATAACCAATTAATGCTGCCATCGACGTTGATTTACCGGTTCCTGTACCACCAACAAATAAAACTAAACCACGTTTTGACATCACAACGTCTTTGAGTACAGAAGGTAGGCCAAGCTCGTCTGCTTCAGGGATTTCAGTCACAATACGACGAATAACCATCCCCGCCATATCACGCTGCCAAAATGCCGAAACACGAAATCGCCCGATACCGTCAATTGAAATAGCAAAGTTACATTCTTTGTCTTCATCAAACTCGCGCTTTTGTTTTTCTGACATTGCATCATGTACTAAACCTAACGCTTGCTCAGCTGAAAGTACGTTTTCATCAATAGCAACAAGTTCGCCATTAATTTTTGCACTAACGGCTAACTTAGCTGTAACAAACATATCTGATGCTTCATGTTGCACCATTTTTTGTAATAAATCATGAAAATTCATTTGGTTACCTTTTAATTTAATTCGGATCTCGCTGGAACTAGTAACCCATAAATTGGCTTTTATCTTGCGCTTTTTCCATCGCATCTTGTTTCGTAATAATGCCGCGGTTGACTAAATTTTGTAAACATTGATCCATCGTTTGCATGCCATGTGACATACCGGTTTGAATAGCAGAATACATTTGGGCAATTTTATCTTCACGGATCAGATTACGAATTGCAGGTACGCCCATCATAATTTCATGAGCAGCTACGCGCCCGCCTCCGACTTTTTTGATCAAAGTTTGCGATATAACGGCACGTAAAGACTCTGAAAGCATTGAGCGCACCATTGCTTTTTCTTCACCAGGGAAAACGTCAATAATACGGTCAATAGTTTTAGGTGCAGAAGTGGTATGCAAGGTACCAAAAACTAAGTGCCCCGTTTCCGCCGCAGTCATTGCTAAACGAATAGTTTCAAGATCTCGCATTTCACCAACCAAAATCACATCAGGGTCTTCACGTAAAGCCGAGCGTAATGCGGCACTAAAGCTCAGGGTATCACGATGAACTTCACGCTGATTTATCAAACAAGAATGATTTTCATGGACAAATTCAATTGGATCTTCAATGGTTAAAATATGGTCATGTTTATTTTTGTTAATATGATCAACCATAGCAGCAAGTGTGGTTGACTTACCTGAGCCTGTAGGTCCTGTAACCAACACTAAACCTCGAGGCAATGAGGATATGTCACGAAAAATATCAGGACAACCCAGGTCATCTAACGATAAAATTTTACTTGGAATGGTACGAAATACCGCAGCAGGACCACGATTCTGATTAAAAGCATTTACCCTGAAGCGGGCTAGATTTGGCACTTCAAAAGAAAAATCAACCTCTAACTTTTCTTCATACTCTTTTCGTTGACGGTCATTCATAATATCATAGACCAAAGCGTTAACGTCTTTTTCGTCAAATGCCGGTATATTAAGTTTACGTACATCACCATCGACTCGTATAGATGGTGGTGTTCCGGTTGATAAATGTAAATCTGACGCATTGTTTTCTACGCTAAATGCGAGTAGTTCGGTAATGTCCATACAAACCTCTTAATCGAGTTAATAATTGATCTAACAACTGAATAAGTCATTGAGAACTGAAATAAAATAATATGATTGCTATTAAAGATAATATTGCCCAAGTTGAACTGCAAATAACGGCTGCCTGTCAACAGGCCCACCGTAAACCTGATGAAGTCACTTTGCTTGCTGTCAGTAAAACTAAACCCATTGAAATGCTTGAGCAAGCATATCAAGCTGGGCAGCGACATTTTGGCGAAAGCTATGTACAAGAAGCGGTCGATAAGATAATCGCTTTGCAGGGGAACCCGGATATTACTTGGCACTTTATCGGTCCTATTCAAACCAATAAAACCAAATTAATTGCCAGCCATTTTTCTTGGGTACATAGCATAGATAGAATCAAAGTTGCCAAACGTCTTAACGAGCATAGATCAAATCAAGATACTCCGCTAAACATTTGTTTACAAGTGAATATTAGCGGTGAAATATCTAAATCTGGTGTTTTACCTCATGAGCTTCCAGCACTGCTTGAATTCATCGAAACTTGTGAGCACTTATGCTTACGTGGTTTAATGGCGATTCCAGAAAAAAACGCATCACAAGCGAGCTTTATGCAAATGCAGCAGCTATTTCTGACACTTAAAGTGCAGTACCCTACCATGGACACATTATCGATGGGCATGTCGGGTGATTTACAACTTGCAATTAACGCCGGTTCGACATTAGTGCGTATTGGTTCGGCAATATTTGGTGCTCGGGGTTAAAACAATCGTCACTATGCATTGCTAAGCCAACATCAGACAAAATAAAGTAATAACTCTAATACAAAAGTCGCCTATCACAAGCCATCACGGCGGTTTACAATTTATAGCAATCAAACAGACAACATACTCATACTAAGCCATGTCAAAAAAGCTTGGTATCACACAATACAGTATTGGTATTTAGCTCACGATTAAATATCAATACTGTTATATAGGAACACATAGGAACATTATGAAAAAAATAGCATTTATCGGCGCAGGCAATATGAACGGCGCAATTATTTCTGGTTTAGTACAAGGCGGATTTGCCCCAAAAAACATCATGGTATCTAACCCATCGGCACCGAAACGTGAGGCTTTGCAGTCAGCACATGGTATTTTACAAACCCCATGTAATATTGAGGCTGCAAAATTTGCTGATGTGATTGTTTTAGGGGTAAAGCCACACTTTATTGCGCAGGTATGCCAGCAGTTAAGTGAAAACTTAGATCTTACCGGTAAATGCTTTATTTCAGTGGCTGCAGGTTGCACTATTAAACAAATAGAACAAGCATTGAATCAACCTTGCACGGTGATCAGGACTATGCCAAATACACCGTCACAGCTTGGCTGTGGTGTTACAGGTATATATGCAAACGCCCTTATCAATGATGAAAAAAAAGCATTTACTACTGCGCTTATGGAGTCTGTTGGTATTATAAAGTGGTTAGATTCAGAGCAGCAAATAGACCATATTATTGCCGTTTCTGGCTCAGGGCCGGCTTATTTTTTCTTGTTTATGGAAGCGATGGAGAAACAAGCGAAAGCCTATGGTTTTAATGAACAAGATAGTCGCGAATTAGTACAACAAACCGCGCTAGGTGCTGCTAAAATGGTGGTTGAAAATAAAATATCTATCAGCAAGTTACGTGAAAATGTTTGCTCTAAAGGTGGTACAACACAAGCAGCCATCAGTGCTTTTAGCGAAGGGGGCTTAGAGCAACTAGTTACTCAGGCAATGGATACCGCATTGAATCGCGCTAAAGAAATGGCACAAAAAGCTTAATCGTATTACTATTCCTTGCGTAAGAACCTAAGCACCTGAACTCGAGATAAGTAAATTTGCTAGGTATAACGAATACATAACGGTTAAATTCATTATCATAATTTTGGAGTTTTAGATGGAAGCAATTAATTACTTGCTTAAATTTGCTTTTGACGCAGTACTGATGATTTTGGTGCTCCGCGTATGGTTACAACTTGTGCGTGCTGACTTTTATAATCCTTTAAGTCAGTTTATTGTCAAAGTCAGTAACCCTTTGGTCATCCCAATGCGTCGTATTATTCCAGGTCTAGGGGGTGTCGACTTAGCTACCATTGTTTTAGCCTATATTGTTGCAACCCTCACTTTTATTATCATTCCACTGATTAATGCTGGTCCAATCGATATTATTTCTGCATTGTACTTGGGATTAATTTACCTCATCAAACAAACAGGCGTATTGTTGTTTATTGTTATGTTGGTCATGGCACTGATGAGCTGGGTTGTACAAGGCTATAATCCAACACAAATGATTTTCCATCAACTTACCGCACCTGTGCTAACACCAATTAGACGTATTATACCAAGTATTGGCGGCCTTGATTTATCCGTGTTAATCGCCTTTTTACTCTTAAATGTACTGAATATTTTATTACGCGGTTGGGTACCTTACTGGGCAATGTTATAACAGTTGTTTTTTAATCGTATATACTTAATTCAAACGACTTAATCATTAAGGTCATAAACATGAAAAACATCATCAATAAGCTGCTAACAGTGGCATTATTAACGTTAGCTGTTATTACAACGGCTTACGCTGAAAACATGAAAAAAATGGACAATATTAATGTTCATTATATTGCATTAGGCTCAACATTCTTAACCCCTGAAATTGCTAAAGCCTACGGTATTGAACGCAGTCGCTATAAGGGCCTGGTCAATATTTCGGTATTAGACAACACCCAAAAAGGTAACCCTGCTAAAACAGTTATTATTAATGGTAAAGCGCGTAATGATGTTGGGCAAATAAAGTCGCTTGAGTTTACTGAAGTCGTAGAAGGTGAAGCAGTTTACTACCTTGCCCAAGTCAGTTACAGCAATGAAGAAACCATTTATTTTGACATTAATATTACCGATAAAGGCCAACAGCATAACCTGAAATTTTCGCAAAAGTTTTATGTTGATTAACCCCTGAACTAAACATAATAAAACTAACTATCGCGGCAATATATTTGCCGCTTTTTATTGTCTGATTTTGTTGCCTTATACCATAGATAATAGCATCAAGACTTAATCAATTTTTTATCAATATGATAGTGCTATAACAGGATAAGTTAGACAGTTGACACTCCCTCTTTGCTGCTGTTTAAGGTATTATGCGCGCCATTGTGATAATTAATCGCTTAATCGCATTTAATCGAGATATTAAAAAAGGTATTTTTCATGACCACTATCGTATTGGCAACCGGCAATCAGGGTAAAGTTAAAGAGTTGGCAAGTTTATTAGCTGAACAAAATATTGAAATCAAGCCACAGAGCGAATTCAATGTACCTGACGTTGCAGAAACTGGTACTACATTTGTTGAAAATGCCATTATCAAAGCACGCCACGCGGCTAAAATTACCGGCATGCCAGCTATCGCCGATGACTCTGGTTTAGAAGTTGACGCCCTTAATGGTGCTCCTGGCGTTTATTCTGCTCGTTATGCAGGTGAAAACGCTAGCGATGAAGATAACACCAATAAACTGCTAGCAGCATTAGAAAATGTTGCCGATGAGAACCGCACAGCACGTTTCCATTGTGTTTTGGTTTATATGCGCCATAAAAATGATCCAACGCCATTGATTTGTCATGGTGTTTGGCAAGGCAGCATTGGCCGTGAAAAACTTGGGGAGCAAGGCTTTGGCTATGATCCCGTTTTTTGGCAAGCCGATCATATGATGACCTCAGCACAATTACCCAGAGCATTAAAAAATCAGCTCAGCCATCGTGGTCAAGCGTTGCAGCAACTCGTGCCACTATTGAGCAAAGAGCTGGCTAAAAACTTGATTGAAGAAAATACGTAAATGTTAATTGCCCCGCCGCTATCGTTATATATTCACATACCTTGGTGTGTAGAAAAATGTCCTTATTGTGACTTTAATTCACACGCATTAAAGCATGCGATCCCTGAGCAAGACTATATCACGCAACTCCTGCTCGATTTAGACAGTGATATCACGCGCTTTAACCTCAGCAACAGGCCATTGCATTCAATATTTATTGGTGGCGGTACACCGAGTTTATTTTCAGCGCCAGCCATCGAGCAATTGCTAACGCAAGTATTACAACGCTTTGAGCATAAAGCAGATATTGAAATAACCTTAGAAGCAAATCCTGGCACTGTTGAAGCCGATAAATTTATAGGCTTTTTTAATGGTGGCGTGTCTCGTTTATCGGTTGGTGTGCAAAGCTTTGCATCAGATAAATTAATAAAGCTAGGTCGTATTCACGATAGCCAACAAGCCAAAACGGCTGCTAACCTTGCCAGTGAATGTGGTGTTAAAAGTTTCAATCTTGATTTAATGCACGGTTTGCCGGATCAAAGTGTTGAGCATGCGCTTGATGACTTAAAAACTGCAATCAGTTTAAATCCAACGCATATTTCTTGGTATCAACTGACCATTGAGCCCAATACTGCGTTTCATTCAAAACCACCAAAACTGCCGCAAGATGAAATATTATGGAATATTCAAGACCAAGGTATTGCCCTACTTAATCAAGCGGGCTATCAACAATACGAAATATCGGCCTATAGCAAGCCAGAATATCAATGTCAGCATAACCTAAATTATTGGCAGTTTGGCGATTACTTAGGCATTGGCTGCGGTGCGCATGGCAAAGTCACTGATCTGGATAATCAAAAAATCTTCCGTACGGTTAAAGTAAAACACCCTAAGGGCTATTTAGATACCAGCAGAAAGGCGCTTGATAAACTCCACACCGTGACAGCCCAAGAGCTGCCTTTTGAATACATGATGAATCGCTTACGATTGTTTTCTGGCTTTGCGCTTGATGATTATCAAGCCTACACCGGTTTAAATATTGATACTGTATTACCAACATTACAGCAAGCTCAAGCTAAAGGCCTGATGCAATTCGATGGCGAGCTTTGGTCGGTCAGTAAATTAGGTCATAGGTACTTAAATGATCTATTGGAAATGTTTTTATAGCTTATGAGTGACAACAACCTGCCTGCTAAATCTGAGCTATTGATAGAATTCGAGGTGTCAAAAAACACAAAGTTTTCGAGTGATGATGAAACATTTATGCGTCGTGCTATAGCATTGGCCGATTTAGCACAAAGCCACAACGAAATCCCCGTCGGCGCTGTGCTGGTGCATAACGGTAAAATTATTGGCGAAGGCTTTAATCAATCTATCATGAATAATGACCCATCAGCTCATGCGGAAATGATGGCGATTCGTGATGCCGGTAAAAACATCGCAAATTATCGCCTACTCGACTGTACCTTATATGTAACGCTTGAGCCTTGTTGCATGTGTGCAGGCTTATTAGTACATAGCCGCATAAAACAGTTAGTGTTTGCCAGTAAAGATTTAAAAACTGGCGCGGCGGGTAGCGCATTCGCATTATTAAATCATCAACAACACAATCATCAAGTAGAAGTTAGATCAGGACTGTTCGCTGAGGAGTGCAGTACCATGCTGTCAGCTTTTTTTAAACGCCGTAGAGCCGAAAAAAAAGCCGAAAAGCAAGCAAAAAGAATGATGTTAAGTGAACCAAATAAAGCATAACAACATACTTAAATTAACTTACGCACTACAGCCATAATTCAAGCGACACCATGAAATTCAACGGCTAAGACTTACTAACCTTAACCGTGTTTTCACGGCTGCTATCGCTTTATTTTTTCAACTAAAAAGTCTACTGCCGCTTTTACTTTTGGTACTAAATAACGCTGTTTTTGATATAACAAATAAACTGCCATATCAGAATTTTGCGTTATTGCTAGCTCATGCTCAAACTGTAACTCTTGTAATTGTCCTGACTCAAGATATGCCGCTAGTGCCCATCGGGTCGACATTAAAATGCCTTCGCCATTGCAGGCTTTTTTCGCTAGCCATGGCCCGTTATTTGAAATGGCTATCGCTGGCCCTGAAACATCATGCCATTGCCCATTCATATTACATAACCAAGGCGTTGGCCCTGATGGCGTTTTAAAATAAATCCCATGATGCTCTTTTAATTCCATAACATTGCTAGGTACGCCGTATTTTTCTAAATAACTTGGTGCAGCAACAGGAATGAAGCCATTGTCCATGAGCTTTATCGCTAACACGCGCTCATTAGGTGCGTAACCTCCACGAATAGCAATATCGACATCATCACGCCCTAGGGTTGATAGTTCATCGCTTAAGCTGATATCCAAGACAATTTCAGGGTATAACACGCTGAACTCATCTAACAAAGGAAGTAATATTTTTTCTCCAAAGCCGACCATCGAACTAATAGATAAGCGACCCATTGGCGTTGTTTGATAACTACGCACTGTTTCATTACTTTGCTCTAGTTGACTTAATATTTGTTGAATGTCGTTGTAATAAATTTGTCCCACTTCTGTCAGCTTAACAATGCGAGTTGAACGTTTTAATAACGTTGCTCCCAAGCTTTTTTCGAGATCAGCAACACGTCTCGATAAAGAAGATGGCGGCACATTTAATGCACTTGCCGCTTTGGTAAAACTCCCCGTTTCAACGACTTTGCTGAAGTAGCGTATTGCACGTAGTTGATCCAACTTATTGCTCCGTTAATTTAATACTTAGTTAGTTCGCCTTATTATTGCCTTAAAAGCAATAGTGATTCGCATTTTCTCTTATATATAAGCAAATTGAAACAAGTAATAATGTCCTTAACATAACAAACTTGCTGTTATAGCAAGATAATAGAAGCGAGTATTTTAATTGTATTTTGGCGACTAGATATGCCTCGACACAGCTAAACACAACCTTCACAGCAATGATGGAAAACTAACTTATGATGACTTTACACGGTTTTGCCGCAAGCAATTATTACAACCTAGTGAAACATGCACTGCTATACAAAGAGTTGCCATTTAAAGAAAACCTGATTTACCCTAGTAGTGAAGCATTATTAGCAGTTAGCCCTGCAGGAAAAGTACCTGTTCTTACCACTCTTGATGGCTTGAATATTTCAGAGTCGAGTGTTATTTGTGACTTTATCGAAGAAACTTATCCTGAAATAGCACTTTATCCAGCAAACGCCAGTGAACGTGCCATTGTGCGCCAAATCATGAAAATGGCAGAGCTTTACTTTGAACTGCCAAGCAGACGCCTGATACCTTATGCATTTACAGGTACTGAAGCGCCAGAATCAGTTAAAGCAGAGGTACGCCAAGTATTAGCACGTGGCATTACCGGTTTAAATCGCTTATGTCAGTTTTCACCTTGGGTTGCAGGCGAGCAATTTACCATGGCTGACATCTATCTTTACTATGTCAACACAATTGTTAGCGCTTTTGGTTCTAGTCAACTTAACTGGGATGTACTGGCAGAAGTAGCTGGAATGAAGCCATGGAACGATAGCATGAGCCAATCGGCCATTGCTCAAAAAGTAGAAGCCGACCGCCAAGCAAACATGCCTGAGTTTATGCAGAAAGTGACCGCTCAGATCCAAGCAGCGAATGCAGTGTAGCGTTTGCTTGTAAAACAAGCGGCATCATGACAGGTAAAATACGCAGCATAAAAATTACTATTTTTTATTCAAATGACGAACAAAGTACAGTCAATATAATCAACATATTGGCTAATAAATTTACTATTTGCAGGAGCAAACATTATGACAGAATCAAATATCCAACTAACTTCAACAATCAATGAAGACAATAAATTAACACTTGCCCTACAAAACATCGACATACCAAAACCTAGTGCTGATGAAGTGGTTATTCGTATTGAAGCCGCCCCACTTAATCCATCAGACTTAGCTGTGCTTTTCAGTGTTGCAGATATGACAACAGCCAAACAATCAGGTAGTGCACAAAGCCCTGTGATCACGGCAGATGTTCCTGCTAAGTTTATGCCTGCGGTTAAAGCGCGTGTTGGTAAAGCAATACCTGTCGGTAATGAAGGAGCTGGAACTGTTATAGCGGCAGGTTCATCACCTGCAGCGCAAGCATTAATGGGTAAAACCGTGGCCGTAATTGGTGGTGGTACTTATCGTCAATATATTGCTGCCAACGTGCAAAGCTGCTTACCATTAAAAGCAGGCACCACGGCAAAAGAAGGCGCATCTTCTTTTGTTAATCCGCTTACGGCATTAGCTATGGTTGAAACTATGCGTGCTGAAGGTCATAAAGCCATTATTCATGCCGCGGCTGCATCAAACCTTGGTCAAATGTTAAATCGTATTTGTCTTGCTGATGGCGTTGATTTAATTAACATTGTCCGTAAAACCGAACAAGAAACATTATTACGTGATATGGGGGCAAAGTATGTTGTGAATTCAAGTAGTGATAGTTTTCTTGCTGACTTAACCGCAGCAATTATTGAAACCGGTGCTACGATTGCATTTGACCCTATTGGTGGTGGCAAACTGACAAGTGATATTCTTAATTGTATGGAATTAGCTGCGTCTCGAGATATGAAAGAGCACAGTGTTTATGGCTCTGATACCTTTAAACAAGTGTATATTTATGGTGCGTTAGACCGTGGCCCTATTACATTAAATCGTAACTTTGGTTTCGCATGGGGTGTTAATGGTTTCTTACTATTCAATGCGTTAGGTAAGTTAGATACTAAAACAGTTATAGCAATGCGCAAACGTGTTGCAGATGAAATCACAACAACATTTGCTAGTCACTACACTCATGAAGTGTCATTAGCAGAGGTATTACAATTACAATCGATGGCCGCTTATTCTAAACAAGCGACGGGTGAAAAGTACTTGATCACTCCTCAACGTTAATAGCTCCTCAACGTTGAGGCCTAGTAAATAAATCGGCGATTAACCTACCTACAAGCAGATACTGATTACAGTATCTGCTTTTTTATATAATGAAAAATATATAAAACAAAAAACTGCACCTGAAATTTTTTGCTATTAACTTTTCGATGTTAGCTTTGTTGTTGGCTTTGTTGGTGTTAGTTTTGTTGTTGACAGTAAATTTTTTAGCCAGTATTTGTTACTCAATATTTGTTGTCAATGATAAGCCATATAATATGCGCTTGAGCTATATAACCCCGCTAACACGAGCTTATTTTAAAACTTTCTTGACGAACTAGCCGAGGCTTTATTTTACGGCCTTTGTCAGATGATTTCTGCATCGATGTAAAGTGCCATAATAGCTAAATTATATCTCTATGGTTAACTCGGTCAAGTGCTAATCAATACAGGCAGAAGCTAAAACAGGTATAACACAACGAATACAGGGTAAAACACGATGATAATAAGGGCTAGAAATTAAGTACATTAATTGTTTCTTTGTATCAATAGCATCACAAAAGAGTTTTCACATTTGATGACAGCTAAAGGGTAATCAACAACGGTTGTGCTATCCATTTTGACTCAGGGGCTTTTATTTTTCTTCAGTTCGCGTACTTTATTAAAAGCAATATAAAAAGCCTGTCATTGTTCAGACTCATTAGCGCAAAAATAAGGCTTTATGGTATGGGTATACATTTTTAAGCGAACTAATTACTTATTCATTGTTCATTGTTCATTGTTCATTGTTCATTGTTCATTGTTGGCAGCTTAAGCTATACCTACGACAAGCGTAAAAAAAGCGCCTCTCACGTTACTACATTAATCGGTATTGTATTTGTATGATGTCGCCCTTAATTTGGTTTTTCTGATAATTTTACTATTGAAAAATGATGTTGTTGCTAAATCAACGGTTGAAACTTCACTATAACTCTCCTATAACGAGAGGGTTAAAAGGAAAAATGGCAATCAACTAGCACTTCGCATGCGAATGCCTAACTATATTGTCACTAATTTTACTGTGCAGGAGGTACATTATGAATGTTTAAAAGGTTTCAGCCATACAAAAATATAGCTTTAATACTATTAGTGAGTGTTTTTCTGGTAAGTTGTGCATCTCAACCGCCAGCAAATGCCTACGATCCTCCGGGCTTCTTTATGGGATTGTTGCATGGTTTCTGTATTTTATTCAGTTTAATTGCGAGTGTATTTACCGATATTAGGATTTATTCTTTTCCTAACACTAGCGGTTGGTATGATTTTGGTTATTTTATAGGGGCTAGTATATTTCTCGGGGGTAGTGGTGCAAGTTCAAACTAGTGCTAAAAATAATTTAATGCTTAAAGGAAAACTCGTGTTTGATCGAATCAAGGAAACGATGTCCAAAGGTGTTTAGCATTCATTAGCCGTCATCATCGTCATGCTTGTTGCTGGGCCCGAAGTGATGATGAGTATCAAGCTTATGGCAATGGTTGAGTTACAGGGCGCTCTAACATTTGTATTAATGTACGCTTCGGGGCTAAAGTTATTTTTTGCTAAGATTATGGTTAACTACAAAAAGTTTCAACGCTATTCTATTTTTTTGTTCCTTGTCTTAGTGTATTAAAGCAAATGCCTTCTTTAGTGATTCATATAATACCTGAACCTACACTGATCATCAGCGGCCTTAGTTTTATTACTGTCGCGATGTCATGTAGTTATATTAGCTATTTTTTAGGCATATAACGTAGTTAAGTGACTGAGCAATAAGAAGTCGTTTATTGCTCATTAACAGCAAACAACTTATCAAAGGAATTCATCATGTCGATAGGTATGAGTTTCACTTTAAAAGCAAAACAACCAAAGCAAAAACGTTGTGAGCGATGTGGGCAATACTCTCCTAAGTCCTTAGATGAATGTATCCATTGCTCTGTGCTGACCAACTCAGAATTGGCGAGATTTAAAGCTGAACATCAAGAGAAACTTCAGCATAATTCTACTTTTGGGAAATACCTATTATTGGCGGCAGGCTTTATAGCTTTGTTATTGCTGCTCAGTTACTTATAGCGCTAAACTAAATTTAAAGTGACGAAGATTATTATTTTTTCGCATTTAGTAGGCAAACCGCTTGAGCGGTTATGCCCGAGGTAGCCCTTTTTTACAAAATCAATAAGCGTTCCTTTGCTCGAAATCTTCTGTTAAATATTCAACAAATTCAATTTCATAGCCGTCTGTATCAACAAAGTAAGTATTGTGACGAACGCCTGGTGCACCATCACCTTGCTTACCCAAAAAACCCGCAACTTCTAGACGTTGCGTTATTTGTGCTAACTCGTTAGTCACGAAAGCAAAATGGCTTAGACCCACTTGAAATTTACGATTATCACGAATATTACTTTCACCATGATCGCTAAAAGCTAGGTAAATATCGTCATCGCCAAAATGCAACCAGCGCCTTGGTTTACCATACCATGTTGACTGCCCTTCTCCTCTGATACGCCAATGTGGAAAAGCAGCCTGATAAAATGCTAATGCTGGTGAAATATCTTTTACAACTAAATTTAAATGTTCCAAATACAACATGATAACTCCTCGTATGATTCTTTTATTTTTAATAGACTAAGTCGTTACTTATTTAATAACGTCGCAGAGTAAATCTCTAACGTGCGAGAAATAACCTTTGCAGCAAAATTACTTGTCTCTGATTGCCCTAGGTTTTTTGAATGTTTTTTCGGATAATTTTTTAGTAAAGCTTTCATTGCCTTGCTCCTTTGCGTTAATCTGGGTACAAGCATAAAACCTCAAGCTAACTTGAGGTAAAGAATTACTTTCAATAAATTATAAAAAAGAAGAGATCTATGCTCGAGGAAGCTAAGTTAAGTGTTGGACAAGTTGCCAAACGCTGCGGTGTAAAAATATCAACTTTACATTTTTACGAACAAATAGGTTTAATCAAAAGTCTGCGTAATCAAGGCAATCAACGACGCTACAAACGTGAAGTATTACGGCGTATTTCAGTCATCAAGGCCGCTCAAAAAATGGGCGTAACATTAGAAGAGGTAAAAGTCGCCTTTGCCAATTTACCGGATAAAAGAACACCAACCAAAGATGATTGGCAACAGTTGTCACGCTTCTGGCAGCAAGGATTAAATCAGAAAATAGCTTATTTAGAAAAACTGAGAGATTCACTTGATGGTTGTATCGGTTGCGGTTGCCTTTCAATGAAAAGCTGTCCGATATATAACCCTGAAGATATCTTAGCCAGTGAAAATACTGGCCCGGTATTGCTCGAAAGAGATAATAATTAATCGTTGACTTTGCTCCCTACGAGTTAACTAAAAAAGAACTTATAACTGTGTTAATAACCAATTCCGAGCATCTTGTAAGTTATAAAATTCTTGGCGATTTTTTAATTGCAGCACTGCCGGCTGAGCATTTTTTACAATATCAACCTGAATTTTGTGATTATATGCCATTGCCCGAGCTAAACAATTTTGCCGGTTTAACCACAAAATATGCTGGTTTGATACTTTATGCGCATCAGGTGTACTACCTTCATAAGCAGTACAGTCAAATAATAAACCAAAACCTTGCCCATTCAAACTATCGACTAGTGCTTCTATTTGCGAACAAACTGCCTGGGTTGCAAGATCATTAAACATACCAACTAAGGTAACTTTTAACATACTGCCTTCAAGTTCAACTGTATAAGTGCCGTGCTCAACCATATCCTTAAATCAACTCCTCGCTTTAACTTTGCTGACTTTTTTTATACCAACGTAGTAACTCTTTTTGATCTGCTGGAATCTCTAGTCCTTGGTTAACAAATGATAAAGCTTGTTGGGCTAACAGTTGCTCAGCTTTCGCTTCTATCTTAGTTAAACATTGATAGAATACTTGCTTTTCATCATCATTTAAAACGCTTTCCAGTGCTTGAGCACGAGGCTCTAAAGCATTAATTAGCTGCTTGTATAAGTCAACGCCAAGCGCTGTTAAGGTTAAATACTTAATATTTTTACTTACCGAGTCAGGTTTCGCCTCGATCAATTTTTTCGTTAAAAGCACTTTAACCGCGCGGCTAACCGTAGAAGAGTCGAGTCGAGATTGATAAGCAATATCTGCTGACTTAATCGGCATATATGAGCCAATATTAAGTAATACTCGCATTTCTCTCGGTTCTAAATTCGATAAGCTACGAATACTCAAATCACGATTAAGTGCCAGTAAATTACTCACAATTGCTACACGATAGGGTAAATGTTCGGATAGGTTTAATGGTTCATCAACTAAGTTAGTCAGATTAAACGCTTGTTCTCTCGCTGAAGTAGAAATAATGACACCTTAAATTATCAGTAAAATCATCGAAAAATCACTTTACCTCGCAGCTAAAGTTGATACAAGTCATATCCTTATATTTTCAATACCACTTACATTTTAAAACCAAAACTTAACACTTTATAGATATTGTATTTGCAACATCTACAAAGTATGTTAAAAATAGTTTACTGCTTAACAACCTTTGTATTATTTGGAGATCACACGTATGCCCTTAGTTCGCCCTCTTGCTAGCGATGAAAACGAAGAAGTTGCTGAACTTGCACGATTTTTCAATGAAACCTTAGGCTTTTGTCCTAATAGCGTTCTAACTATGCAGCAACGTCCTGCAATTGCTAAAGCATTTATTAATTTAAATATGGCTGTTATGGCAAACGAAGGTCGTGTTAGTGCCGAACAAAAACGCTTAATTGGCTATATTACTAGCGCCAATACCGGCTGCAGGTATTGTGAAGCCCATACTATTTTAGCCGCGCAACGCTACGGTGGCACAGATGAACGTCTAGAAAGTATTTGGAATTTTCGTGACAGCAAGCTATATACTGCCGCAGAAAAAGCGGCTTTTGAATTTGCTTTAGCCGCCTCAAGTGTTCCGAATGCCGTTGATGATAATATCGCCCAAGCACTACACAGTTATTGGGATGAAGGTGAAATAGTTGAAATACTCGGTGTTATTTCATTGTTTGGCTATTTAAATCGTTGGAACGACTCTATGGGAACAACGATGGAAGATGGCGCGGTTAAAGCTGGTGAACAACTTTTAAAAGCAACAGACTGGAGCCAAGGAAAACATCAGTAGCCAAGTAGCAAAATGTGGAACAGCTGTAATCAGCATTTATTCAATAGGACTAGCTATTATTTTCGAACTAACAGGGTCTTAGCTCGTTGTGTATTTTACTACCAGTTGATTGCTCACTATACTGTTCTAAAGAAAACTGCATATGGCGGCGATTAGCCAAGCGAACCTTATTACGGTGTAACGTTCTTTTTCGTTGATTACTTGCTAAATATCTCTTAATTCTCATATTAACCTCTTTAACATACATATTACCGATTGCGTTAGTTGATACTGTATAATTTAATATCGTTATTTAATTAACGACACTTAACGTTATTAGTATCACTAAGGCATATGACAGTTTCATGACAGCGTGGATAATATTAATAAATCATTGCTAGGGCTCAACGGCAACAACTTGTTCCGCCTCAACTAAGACTTGCTTGGTCTGATTATCCATCCAAGTTAACGTATCATAGTAACGGCGAATGTTCTCAACATAATTCACCGGTTCATCACCTCGGGCATAACCATAACGTGTTTTTTTATAAAACTTTTTTTGTTTCAATAAAGGCAAACGCTCTTTTACTTCTACCCAACGATCAGGATCGCCACCTTGTTGCTTGGTGATTTTGCGAGCATCATTTAAGTGGCCTAAGCCAATATTATAAGACGCAAGTGCAAACCAAAGCCGATCTGGGTCAGGAATTCTCGCTGGCATACGCCCAATAAGTCGCTTAAAGTATTTTGCCCCCCCACGAATACTTTGCTCTGCGTCTAACCGGCTTTTTATGCCCATTTGTTTTGCCGTGGGTAACGTTAACATCATCATACCTCGCACCCCGGTATATGAGCGGGCATGAGGTTCCCAATGAGATTCTTGATAACTGATGGCGGCGAGTAAGCGCCAATCAACATCTTGACCATACTTTTCAAACAGTGCTTGATATTTCGGCAATTTTTTCTCAATTGCCTGAATAAACATACGAGTATCAACATAGTTAAATTCTTCTATATGACCATAATGTTTATCATTCAAAGCTAATAAAACACCGTTATGGTGAACTTCTCCAAAGAATTCAATTAAGCTAGCAAAAATTGAATTATCACCATGTTTATTAACCATCCAAGCTAAAGGCTCTTCCTGACGAATAGTGAAGCCGATACTGATTTCAGGGTAATATCGACGGCTTATCGCTAAAGTATTACTGTCAGCAATGGTGTAGTCTATTTCTCCAGAAAGCACACGCAACAATAATTCTTCACTATCTAATTCAGCGCTTGTCGTCCATGAGAGTTCAGGATGAGATAATTTTAACTGCGCCAAGCTTTCGACATGGCTAGATTGTTCTACCACTTCTAACTTACCCGTTAAATCAGCAAGTTTGCGCGGTCTTTTGTTACCCTGTTTAAAAACCAACTTTTGGCTAACATCATAGTAACTTGGGGTAAAATGATACTGCTGACGACGCTCATCAGTTACGGCTAAGCCGGCAGCTAAAAAATCTACACCACCATTATCGAGTTGCAAAAACAATTCGTTTAGATTGTAGCTAGGCATCATTTTTAATTCGACACCTAAGTATTCAGCATAGTTTTTAGCTAATTCATACTCAAATCCCGCAGGACCTTCAGCATCAAGATAATAGCTAGTATTTCCGTAAAGTGTGCCAACTGTAACGTAGCCACGGTCGATAATGCGTTGTAAACTCGCCGGTGTTTCATGGGTTTTACAACCAGAAAAAACCAGTATAAATGGCAATAAAAACAGCCCGAATAGCTTACCGATACTAACTTTGCTAGCAAATGATTTGATTTGATTTTTTATCATAGTGTCTATTGTCACGTGAATTGAGATATTAAAAAAGCTATTTTTTATAATTGGCAATTTTATTGCCAAGAAAATTCCCCAAAAATGAGACAAATCATTTCTCTAATTAGGCCATTTAATCTATAATACGCGCGTTTTTTATCCTTAATAAATCTAACCGGTGAAATAGACTATGTCGATGTTGATGAAAACCCTTCGCGGTGCGCCAGCACTATCTGATTTTAGAATAAGTAAACTACTAAATCAGTGTTCTGAGCTGCAACTGCCCGTTACGGATATCTATGCTGAATTTAGCCACTTTGCACATATTTCAGAGCAACTAAATTCTGAAGAAACCGAAGTTTTACAGCAACTTCTCAAGTATGGTCCAACAATTGAAGAACATGAACCTGTTGGGCAACTATTATTAGTAACACCACGTCCTGGCACTATCTCACCTTGGTCATCAAAATCTACCGACATCGCAAAAAACTGTGGTTTATCCAAAATTATTCGCTTGGAACGTGGCTTAAGCTATTATGTCAGCACTGAAAATTCTTCGCCATTAACCACCGCACAACAATCAACATTAAATAATTTATTACACGACCGCATGATGGAGACTATATTTAATGATCTCAATGATGCAACTGCACTATTTGCCAGCGCTGAGCCTGGCGAACTCACCAGCATTGATATTGAAAACGGCGGTAAAAACGCTCTAATACAAGCCAATGTTGAGCTAGGCTTGGCCTTAGCTGATGACGAAGTTAATTATTTATTTGAAAACTTTACCAAGCTTGGTCGTAATCCGCATGACATCGAACTTTACATGTTTGCCCAAGCAAACTCTGAGCATTGTCGTCATAAAATATTTAACGCTGATTGGACTATCGATGGCGTAAAGCAGCCTAAATCGCTGTTTAAAATGATCCGTAATACTCATGAAGTTAACCCTGATTTTGTTTTAAGCGCATACAAAGATAACGCAGCAGTCATGGTGGGTAACAAAGGTGGACGTTTCTTCCCGAACCCTGAAACCAATGTTTATGGTTATCATCATGAAGACATTCAAATTTTAATGAAAGTTGAGACCCATAATCACCCTACGGCTATTTCTCCTTACCCAGGTGCTGCAACAGGTTCCGGTGGTGAAATTCGTGATGAAGGTGCTACCGGTATTGGTTCTAAACCCAAAGCGGGCTTAGTTGGCTTTTCAGTTTCAAATTTACGTATACCAAACTTCGAACAACCGTGGGAAACTGATTTCGGCAAGCCTGATCGTATTGTTTCTGCATTCGATATTATGATGGAAGGCCCATTAGGTGGCGCGGCATTTAACAACGAATTTGGTCGTCCGGCTATTTTAGGTTATTTCCGTACTTATGAAGAGCAAGTTAACTCGTTCAACGGCTCAGAAGTACGCGGTTACCATAAACCTATAATGCTTGCCGGTGGTTTAGGTAATATTCGCGATGAACACGTACAAAAACGTGAAATTGTTGTTGGCGCCCATTTAATTGCGCTTGGCGGCCCAGCGATGAACATAGGGTTAGGTGGTGGAGCGGCTTCTTCAATGGCATCAGGCCAGTCTGCTGAAAACCTAGACTTCGCTTCAGTACAACGTGAAAACCCAGAAATGGAACGTCGTTGTCAGGAAGTAATTGATAAATGTTGGCAACTAGGTGAGCAGAATCCTATCGCTTTTATTCATGATGTTGGTGCTGGTGGTTTGTCAAACGCATTTCCAGAATTAGTGTCGGACGGTGGACGCGGTGGTGTATTTGAATTACGTAATGTGCCTAATGATGAGCGTAGCATGACACCACACGAGATTTGGTGTAACGAGTCTCAAGAGCGCTATGTTATTGCGGTATCAGATGAAAACCTTGAAACCTTTAAGCAAATTTGTGCTCGTGAACGTGCACCATTTGCTGTTGTAGGTCGCGCCACTGAAGAAGAGCACTTAACCGTAACAGATGCTCACTTTGCAGGTAACGAAACATTAGATACACCGATAGATTTACCGCTTGATGTGCTGTTAGGCAAAACACCGAAAATATTTAAAGACGTAGTTTCGCAAACCGCAGCTGGTGATAAATTAGTAGTCGCTGATATTACTTTAAGCGACGCTGCTGACAGAGTTTTATCTTTACCTACCGTGGCTGAAAAAACCTTCTTAATTACCATTGGTGACCGTTCAGTTACCGGTATGGTTAATCGCGACCAAATGGTTGGTCCTTGGCAAGTGCCCGTAGCTGACTGTGGTGTAACCGCTTCAGCACTTGACTCTTACCACGGTGAAGCTATGTCATTAGGTGAACGCACACCTGTCGCTTTATTGAACTTCGGCGCTTCAGCTCGTTTAGCGGTTGCGGAGTCATTAACTAACATTGCTGGCACGGATATTGGCGATTTAAACCGCATCAAACTTTCCGCAAACTGGATGTCGCCTGCAGGTCATCCAGGTGAAGATGCAGGTTTATACGAAGCCGTTAAAGCCATTGGTGAAGAGCTTTGTCCTGCACTTGGATTAACAATCCCTGTCGGTAAAGACTCAATGTCAATGAAAACACAATGGCAAGAAAATGGTGAAGACAAATCGGTAACTTCACCTATGTCATTAATCATCACCGCTTTTGGTGCGGTAGAAGATATTCGCAAAACAGTCACACCACAGTTACGAACAGACTTAGGTGATACTCGTATCGTTGCTATTGATTTATCAAAAGGCAAAAACCGCTTGGGTGGTTCTTGTTTAGCACAAGTTTTTAAGCAGCTTGGTAATGAAACGCCAGACGTTGATAGCCCTGAAGTATTAAAAGGCTTCTTTAATGCTATGCAAACCTTGGTTCGTGATGAAAAGCTTATTGCTTATCATGATAGATCTGATGGTGGCTTATTTGCCTCAGTTGTTGAAATGGCATTTGCTGGTCATACCGGTGTTGATATTGATTTAACAGCATTAACGTCAGAATCAGGTAATGATGTTGACGTATTATTCAACGAAGAGCTCGGTGCGGTTATTCAAATTCGTGAAAGCGATGTGGATGCAATTCATAGTGTATTGGCTGAGCACGGTGTTTTAGATTATTGCACTGACATAGGTCGCATCAATAACGAAGATACACTACGTTTTACTCGTGACGGAGCTGTCGTACTAGAAAATTCTCGTACTTATTATCGTACGCTTTGGGCACAAACAACCTTTAGAATGCAATCTCTACGTGATAACCCTGAATGTGCTCAACAAGAACATGATGTAAAATATGATACTGAAGACCCTGGTCTAAACGTTGAGTTAAGCTTTGATATCAATGAAGATATTGTTGCTGAACTTATCGCTAAAGATGCACAAGGCGCTAACCACACTGTGAGTAATCCTCGTATCGCTATATTACGTGAGCAAGGAGTTAACTCTCATGTTGAAATGGCTGCAGCTTTTGATCGTGCTGGTTTTGTTGCTATTGACGTACATATGTCTGATATTTTGACGGGCCGTACAGATTTAGCTGACTTCAACGGTTTAGTTGCTTGTGGTGGCTTCTCGTACGGTGATGTACTTGGCGCTGGTGAAGGTTGGGCAAAATCCATCTTATTCAACAAAAATGCCAAAGCCATGTTTAAAGCATTTTTTGAGCGTGAAGATACTTTCTCATTAGGTGTTTGTAATGGTTGTCAAATGTTGTCAAACCTAAAAGAAATTATCCCTGGTGCCCAAGCATGGCCGCGTTTTGTGCAAAATAAATCAGAACGCTTTGAAGCACGTTTTAGCTTAGTTGAGATTCAAGAAAACCCATCGATTTTCTTCGATGGTATGGCTGGTTCACGTATGCCAATTGCGGTGTCTCATGGTGAAGGTCGTGCCGAGTTTAGCTCTGATGATGCCATTGATGCTGCCAATGAATCAGGAACGGTTGCTATGCGTTATGTTGATAACTATGGGCATATCACTGAAACCTACCCTGCGAATCCTAACGGCTCACCCGACGGTATTACCGCATTAACCACTACAGATGGTCGAGTAACTATCATGATGCCACACCCTGAGCGTGTATTCCGTACGGTTGCAAACTCATGGCACCCAGATGAATGGCAAGAAGATTCACCTTGGGTACGTATGTTCCGTAATGCGCGTAAGTTTATTGGCTAAACCCGCACAACATTCGCGACTTATCCTCTAAGTTCTAGTCATGAAAAAAGCGCCTCTTGGCGCTTTTTTTTATCTGCAATTATTTCATTCTCAATCGATTTCGCTGCAGCATTATTAATAAAGTTGAGTCGTTAACAGTTAGACACTTCCCCTCTTTTATATATCATTTTAGAATAGAAATTAACTTATTTATTCCGAATTATTAAATTATACTTATTGATATTATTCTCTGAAGAGTCTGCCTTTTGAAAGCTGCTTTACCGTCAAGTCGAATACCGTTACAAAAAGTGATGACAGCCATTTACGTCTGGTTGCGTATCACCTTGAGTTATTGCGTCGTTGGTGCGGTTATCACAACATTACTCAGCGCCGGCATTCAGCACGTCAATGTCTTCATTATCACAGTTATAATGGCAACCTTTCTCGGTATAGGTGTTTATAAAGCCGAGGTAGCACGTCGTGGTGTTGGGTTGAATAATTATCTTAACAAGCTATCAGAGTACAAACACCACCAATTTTAACCCACAGTTTTCCAACCACAATCTGATGCTTATCAGTAATACACTTGCTGATTACCCCTTCAAACCAGCATAGCAGCCACATTTATTTTGACTTTCTTTTGAGCCATTAACTTGTTTACCCGAATTGGCACTTACCTTATGATAAGTTTAAAAGAAAAGTTAAATAATCATCACAAATAATAAGTAATAGGAAGTATTATGCAAGCTCATGACGCATCACCGTTAAGCGATTATATTGAATACTCTAGCGAAGAAATGCTTAAACGCTCAGCCGATTTTTATAACAATATTAAGCGTCGACACAGTATTCGCAGCTTTAGCGATCGCCCAGTCGCAAAAGCGGTCATTGAGAACTGCATAAAAGCAGCTGGAACAGCCCCTAGTGGTGCAAATCATCAACCTTGGCATTTTGTCGCGATTAATGATGTTGATGTCAAAAAGCAAATACGCGAACAGGCAGAAATTCACGAAAGTAATTTTTATCAAGGCCGTGCGGGTGAAGAGTGGTTAGATGCTTTAAAGCCACTAGGCACAGACGCAAATAAGCCTTACTTAGAGCATGCTCCTTGGCTGATTGCAATATTTAGTGAGAAAAAAGGGGGAATTTCAGCAGAAGAAAAAAACACAAATTACTATGTACATGAGTCGGTCGGTATTGCCACCGGCTTTTTGATCAATGCCTTACATTCAAGCGGTTTAGTCACCTTAACTCACACACCAAAACCTATGTCTTTTTTAAGCAAAGTGTGTGGTCGCGATGATAACAGCCGACCTTACATGTTGCTCATTGCAGGTTACCCAAGTGATGATGCGACCGTGCCACATCATGCAACAACCAAGAAGAACATCGATGATATAGCCACTTTTCTATAGGTTATTATTTTCGTTCAATTATCAGCTTTAAAAGCGAAGCGCTGAGTGTTAATACTACAGCACGTAACCGCTAACTTCAGGCGACTTCGCTATTTACAAAACAAAATCTAAGGCAATATTAGTACAGCCTTGTGCGCAATAAAGGCCGGTGACTTTCTTATCTTCAGGTAAAACAACTCTGATCATTGTACCGCATTGCGGGCATGGCATATCACGTCCTGCCAAAACTTTTTTTATCAACGCTTTTTGATCATTAAACGATTTAGCACTGACTGTTTTTAAGCGCTTAAACTGCTGTTCATCCATGCTATTGCCCTATGTAATTTACTACGTTGCTAGCGAGTTTATTTACTAGAATCAAGACAGTACCAACCATCATAATTACCTGAAAATGGTGCAGCACTTGTTGTTAATAGCTCTTGATAAGCAGCAATATTTTCATAGCTTGCCGACATAAATGGATATGCAGTTATTTCCCATGGAAAAGCATCGTCACCTTGGTAAGGGCAAAATGACAACTTTTGATTGTTTTCTAATAATAATTGACCGAACTTTAACGCTTGCTCTTGATCAGCAAAAATAACTGAAAATTCAAACTCTCTTTCAATCGTTAAGTCATCACCACCTTCAAGCATTTGCCATAAAGCGTTACCAACATTGTCTAAAGGAAATAATTCTTCATCGCGTTGCATTTGATATTCTCATTTTTTATTGACTATTTGTCATTATTTTATCGTTCTCTGCGCTTAAAAACTACGTCCGATTCGATTAAATCATAACAATATGGCTTTTTACTCATCATATTCTTTCGCTTGCATCAGAAGTTACACTTGTTACATCAATTCTCGCCATAAATTTGTTAAACTAAAGCTAATAAATTATTGAGTTGAATTATTGTGAAAAAATTTGAATGCCATATCAACATTGACCGTACGATAACTATCGTAGAAGCAGTACAAATTCAATGCGATTTAAGTGTTAGCGAAATTAAAAAAGCAATTGATAAAGGCGCACTATGGCATAGCCGTGGAAAAACAATTCAGCGCTGCCGTCGTTTAAAAAAGAGTTTAGCTATCGGTGACAAGCTGCACTTTTATTATGATGAAAATGTGTTGTCTCAAATACCAACGCCCGCTACGTTAATCGCTGATATGAGTGATTACAGCGTTTGGTATAAACCTTACGGTATGTTATCACAGGGCTCGAAATGGAGTGACCATTGCACTATTACGCGCTGGGCACAGAAAAACTTAACACCCGAGCGAGCTGTTTTTCCTGTGCACCGACTCGACCGTGCAGCTACCGGATTAATTTTAGTTGCTCACAGTAAAAAAGCAGCACGTGCACTAAGTCAAATGTTTGAACAGCACCAATTAGAAAAGACTTACCATATTATTGTGCACGGTAACCAGCAACAGCGACCACAACCTGAAACGGTAACATTAGCTATTGAAGGCAAGCCAGCTTGTAGCCATTTTTCACATATTGCCTATGACGATAAGCGCGACTTGTCGTTAGTAAAAGTTAATATAGAATCTGGCAGAAAACACCAAATACGTATTCATGCTGCCAGTATAGGTTTGCCGGTGGTTGGCGATAGGCTACATGGTGCACAGCAGTCATTAGCTGACTTACAGCTTTGTGCTGTCGCACTTCATTTTACTTGCCCTATTCATCAAGTTGAACAACACTTTGCGCTGTCAGATGCAATGCGCCCTCAACTGTCGAATTTAACTCAGTAAAGCTTAGTAGTCGTTATTTTGAGACAAAAAAAGTGAGCTTACGCTTAATGCCGATCAGTTAAGAAATATTTAGCGATCCATTGACCGATCTTCTGGTTAGTTTATAAAGGCTTCTGAATTTATTCAGGAGCCTTTTTTATGCAACTCACTACCGCACTTTCTCTAGCC
>UEXM01000326.1_pt1 | contig 53010 bp, 55 predicted proteins | sample 1796661 | NCBI WGS metagenome assembly UEXM01 (sample SAMEA4772469, study PRJEB27181) | metagenome | reverse complement strand
CCTAATTACGCATAAGTTTTTACAGATAAACATATCCTAAATTTGATTTTATGTGCTGCCTCTTAATGCCTAACAACTCCCCTACTTTACTTAACTCACAACCAGGAAAGATGGTTCTCCTGCTCAATATCACAAACAGAATTTTGTTTTTAAGAAATCCTTTAAAGAAAACTAACTTCCCAACTAAAATTATCGGTCGTATGTATATACGTTTAGATACATTAACAACAAAAATAAAAGTTTGGATAAACCTTTCTGACAAGTTATTTACATTATCTTTACATGTTGCTATGTTTAGGCCTCGCATTTTTGCGAATTCTTTAAAGCAACCTTAAATATATGAGCTTGAAGAGTAAAAATATAAACTAGCTGATAGCACATAATCATACCGGTTTTATCAGCTAAAAAATAATAAAGTGCGCACCTAAGCGCCAAGGAGATTGTCCGTGAGAAATAAAGTCGCGTTAGCTGTATCGACAGCATTAATGTCTGTTTCATTAAGTTCAATGGCAAGTATTGATGATGCTCGTCAATCAATTACTGCAGTAGCAGCTGATAAAACCAAAACTTCTGTAAGCAATGCAGTTGTTCAAAAATTCTTTTTTGAAACGGATTTAGCAGCAGGGAAATACACTTATATTGTTCGCTTAGACAATATGGCCTTAGCTACATATGACGGTAGCATTGCAGGATTGGCAGCAACTAACCCTAGAATAGCTAAAAAAGAGTTATTTGCTAAGTTAGCAAAAAGTAAAATGTCATCACAACAAGTTCGTGACGAATTACGTTTAGATACCAACTCTAAAGCAGCAGTTCAATACACAAGTTTTCTTGAAAATAAACAACAAGATTTTCTTGCACAGGCAGCCAGTAAACTAGGTAAAAAAGCTGAAGTTGTTTATCGTTATAAGAACGCTTTCAATGGCGTTGCTCTGCGTTTAACGCAAGCCGAAGCCGCAAAATTAGCAACAGTTAGCGGTGTTGCATTTGTTGAGCGTGAACGCATGGAGCAAATGGATACTGATACTGGTCCTACTTTCATTGGTGCTACTGAGGTATGGGAAGGTAAAGGCCCAACGGCTATCAACATGGGTGAAGGCGTTATTATCGGTGTAATCGATAGCGGTATTAATTCAGATCATGCTTCATTCGCTGATATTGGCGGCGACGGTTATGACCATACAAACCCTTGGGGTGCCGGTGTATACGTTGGTGATTGTGCTGGCGACTTTGCTTCAATGTGTAATGATAAGTTAATTGGTGTTCGTTCATACGCCTCAGTAACTGATAACTATGACGATACATCAGTATTTGGTGACACTCCTCCAGCTAAAAACGGTGAAGATTACGGCGGGCATGGTTCTCATACAGCAAGTACCGCTGGTGGTAATATTCTTAAAGATGTTGCCCTAGTTGCTCGTGATACCGGTAAAGAGCAAAGTGACGGCATAGTTAATGAAAACTTTTCTTTTGATCAGGTATCAGGTGTTGCACCACATGCTAACATCGTAGCTTATCAAATTTGTAACCCTGGAAACAGCTCTACAACAGGCCCGAGCGACACTTATAGTGGCTGTCCTACTGCAGCGATTATAGCTGCACTTGATGATGCAGTAAAAGATGGTGTTGATGTACTTAACTATTCTATTAGTGGTGGCGGAAATCCTTGGAGAAGCGCTACGGAATTAGGTTTCCTTGCTGCACAAGAAGCAGGTATATTTTCTGCAGTTTCTGCAGGTAATGGTGGCCCAGACGCATTCACTACATCTAAAAACGCTCCGTGGTACACCATTGTAGGTGCTTCTACTCACGGTAGAACATTAGATACCTTTGCAAAGTTCAATGGGAAAGATTACCTTTTCATTCCAGGCTCAGGTCCGGTTATTGAAGAAGCAGTAACAGAAACCCCTGTTGCTGCAATTAATGTTGATGCTGCGAACTTTACAGGTTGTTCAGCATTTCCAGCAGATGCATTTAAAGAGTCTATGGCGTTAATTAGCCGTGGGGGTTGTAGCTTTTTAGATAAAGTAACAAATGCTGCCACAGCTGGTGCAACTTCAGTTGTTGTATACAACAATAACGCTGCTAATGAAGACGAGGCCATTGCTATGGGCTCCTTAGAAACAACAACAATTCCGGCAGTTATGGTTTCTCTTAAATCAGGTAATGCTATATTGGCTGATTTAGCTACTGACCCTACAATGGAATTGACGATAGATCCTGCAATTAAAGTTTCAAACGCCAAAGGCGATGATATGGCAGATTTCTCATCACGCGGACCAAACTTAAATGTTGCTGATATTATGACGCCGTCTGTTACAGCTCCTGGTGTATCTATTTATGCTGCATACTCTGATGAGCAGTATGGTCACGATGTTCTTGGTACTGATCCTGCGGATTTCGCATTCTTACAAGGTACATCAATGTCAGCACCTCATACGTCTGGCGCTGGTGCCGTATTGAAATCAGCTCATCCAACATGGACTCCTGATCAAATCCGTTCCGCATTAATGCTTACTGCTTCACAAGATGTTCGTAAAGAAGACGGCAAAACAGATGCAGATGTATTTGATATGGGTTCTGGTAGCATACGTGTTAACAAGGCTACAAATACTGGTTTAATCATGGATGAAACATTTGCTAACTACATGAAAGCAAACCCTGCAGTTGCTGGTATTCCTTCTTCGTTAAACATCCCTTCAATGACAAATACTAAATGTATTGATACCTGTACTTGGACTCGTACATTTACAGCAACGAAGGATGCAAGTTGGGTTGTTACTGCTAACACACCAGCAAGTGGAACAGAAGCAGCTCCGATTGCTAACAAGATGAAACTAACCGCTACACCAGCAAGCTTTGATATTAAAGCTGGTGAGACTAAAACAATCACAGTTACTGCTGATGTAACTGATGCCGTTGCTAATGAGTGGAACTTCGGTGACATTACATTGACTTCTGCTGGTATTCCAGATGCTAGACTACCTGTACAAGTGCAAGTAGCGGGTGATAACCTACCAACAGAAATGTCTGTTGTTGCAAACCGTGCTGACGGTTCAATCACTTATTCTGGCTTGAAATCTGTAGATTTAACCGGTGCCTTAACGGCCAAAGCTTATGAAGCTAAAGTTATTCAAGAAGAAACATTAAATGTTCCAGATGAAGACTTCGACTTCTTTACTATTACCTTTGATGAAGTAGTACCTCAAGCAGTATTCTCTACTAGCTCTGATGAAGCCCCTGATGCCGATTTACGTATTTTAAACTCGTCATTTACGACAATTGGTTCAAGCGGTAGCTCAAGTTCTAACGAATTAGTTGCTTTCACTGACTTACCAGCAGACACTTATTATGTCGTAGTTGATGCATTTACAGCCTCTGCTCCAGGTGCAACTGATGAAGTTTCTGTACAAGTGCTAACAACTGAATTTACTGAAGATTCAATTAGTGAAACTGCCTCGGTTACCTTGACTCAAAACGAGAAAGATTTTGACCTAACATTAAACTGGACAGGCGCAGCAAACACTGCTGGTTTGATCCAAGTAGCAGATACAGATAGCACCGTCGTACTTCCTTGGTCAATCACTTTAGGTCAAGCAGATGTTAAAGTGGTAGCAACTGATGATTTAGTTGCTGGTAACCAAGCCATGGAGCCTGGTGTTGTTAATCGAGTTAGTTTTGATATCGAACCTAACTTCACTAATGAGGATAAGGTATATACGTTAACAGCTGACGTTACCGCAGGTCAGGAAATAGCAAATGTTGACAATGACGGTGACGTTACTGAAAACACAGTTTCTTGGACAGTTACCCGTGCTGTTGGTGAGTCTACTGAAACATTATCTGTCGGTTTTGATTTAATTCCTCGTACTGCAAGTATGAATAATGAAATCAACCTAACCAATACATTAGGTAGCGATACAATTGAAACTACTTATTCTTTTGGTGTTGCTGAAGTAGCTCCTGTTGCGAAGATCACTGGTCTTTCGACTGCTACTGAAGGTAGTACAGTAACAGTTGATGGTTCTACTTCATCAGATGCTAATAGCGATGAGTTGACGTACTCATGGGTACAATTATCAGGTACTCCAGTTAGTTTCAACGCTAGCGCAGCATCATTTACTTTTGAAGCGCCTAAAGTGTCGAAAGATGAAACAATTTCTTTCCAACTAACAGTTGATGATGGAAACGGTAATACAAGTTCAGCATCAGCTTCAGCTTCAATCGTTAACGAAAAATCAAGTGGTGGTTCATTTGGTTGGTTAATGTTACTAATCACTCCATTACTATTTACTCGTCGTAAAAAAGTATAAGCTAATCATATAGGTTGTTAGCTCAAAGCCTATAACCGTAAAAGCCATCAACGTTATGTTGATGGCTTTTTTATTTTTAACGATATATGATAATAGGGTTACTCATGCCTTAATTATTTAAGGTAAAAACACTGCCGTTCACTTTTAATTCAGCACTATAATTGGCCATTAACAGCCCATTTGAAGCCTTTAAGCTACCCTCAGATTTTTAACCCAATAGCAACTTATGGAGGCTTTTAGAGACAGTTAAAATTAGCTTTGAGGGAAATGCTTCACAACCAAACAATATTTACTCCCAACAATAAGCCGCATGAACTTGCGCAGTATAATTTTTATCAGTACTAGCTAAACCTAAATAACAGCCTTCTGAGGAACCATTACGCCACTCCATGCAGCAGCTTTAAGCACTGTGTTGTTATTTTTTATGTAACAACCACAAGTATAAAAGTTATTTTCAGGTAATAAAAAAGCAGAGCTAACTGCTTAGCACTGCTTTATAAACACTTAACTGGATATGTTAGAAATGAATAGTTGTACCAATAAATACACCATCAAATTCAATATTAGTGTATAGATCATTTAAGTCTTCTAGCTCTAACTTAACAGCACGGTAACCGAGGTTGATATTCATATCTACGGCAAGGTTATCGATAAGTTCATAGCTTACACCTACTTCGTAGTCATAAAGTGTATGATCGTCAAAAGATAGGAAGTTACCTTGTGCATAAAGGTTTAGCCCTGTAAGTGGTAGACCTACATTAGTGGCGACATAAAGCATAGGTACGATATCAGTAACCGCTATACTATCTGATTGTGTAGTAGTTCCTGAGTCTGTTGTAATCTGTGCCGCTAAGGTGACATCACCATCAAAGTCACGAGCCGTCAAACCAAAATCAAATGATAATAAGTCATTATCAAATAATTCATAATATAAAGTGTAATCAACATAGCTAACATTGAAATCAGCATTAACTTGCGTATTTTTACGGAAAGTTTCATCATCGAATTCGAAATCAGCTGCTAGCGTTGTTACACCATCAGTTTCTAATGACGTGGTGGCTATACGTAAATTAGGGATAAACGGTAACGGATGCTCAAAAGCAACAAAAAAACTGTTTTGCTTTTCATCAACCAAATTAAAATCTATTTGTGAGCTACTATCTCCCAATGTACCTGAAGCCTGATTATCCCATAGTTGCCCGCCTAGATAGATACCTAAAGCGTCTGCTTGAGCATTTGTTGATAGAATTGAAGCGAGCGTTACTGCTAGCGCTATTTTTTTCATGTTATTACCCTTGACTTAATAAGTCGTTTAAATCGATCAGTGCTGCATTTGCACGTGAAATATAATTAGCCATTACTAATGAATGGTTCGCAAGCATGCCAAAACCATTGCCATTTAAAACCATCGGGCTCCAGATTGACTCTTGACTTGCTTCCAATTCACGAATAATTTGTTGCACACTGACTTTAGCATTTTTCTTTTCTAAAACATCATTAAAATCTATTTCAATAGCCTTTAAGAAGTGTAATAAAGCCCAACAAGCGCCGCGAGCCTCATAAAACTCATTATCAATAGCCCACCAGCTTGTTTTCAACTGCATGCTAGACACACTTGAAGTTGATTGCTGTGCGACACTATCGCCAGCAAGGTCAACATTAATTTGTTCTCGACCAACACTGGCACTTAAACGCTGAGAATAACTGCCTAAACGTTTTGTTGCTTCTTGGATCCAAGCACGTAAATTATCAGAACGCGCGTAAAACTGAGCTGATTGATTATTAACTTGCGTTAACGCTGTTCTATAGGCATATAATTCATTAATCGCTTTTTGATACTCGCCTTCAGCACTTGGAATTGCCCAACTTGTATGGTCAATATTAAACTGTGGTTGCGCTACTTTTAAGTTTTTATTTTCTGCTGACTGAGACTGTGATCGACTAAATTCCTGACGCATCACCAATGACATATCTCTGATCATCTCTAAAGCACCAAATTCCCAAGATGGAATATTATCTAAAAATACTGATGGTGGAATGGCGTCATTAGCTAAGTAACCACCTGGCTTGTTTAATAACGTTTCGGTGACTCTAATTAATGCTGTGGTGGTGGTATAACCAACCACTGGAGCTACATTTTCTGCCGTTGCAGCTTTAGTAACCTCAGCACGAATATCAAATTGTGCTGGTTCAAAGCTCCAATACACACCAAGTAAATAAAGCGCTAGCAATAGCCCTGTAATCCCTGAAAGAATAGTTTTTGTAGAAATATTAACACTCATAACAAACTCCTAATGGTGGTGCTTTTTTTGCTTAAGACCTTTAATAGTATAATTCACATCGATGCTAGATTGATCGTCAAAATGCAAGGTTATGGTAATGTTTTCTTTAGCCTTTAAGGGCTGTTTTAAATCAAAAATCATCAAGTGTAAGCCTGATGGCTGAAACAGTACGGTATCTTTTGCTGAAATGTCGACGTACTCAACTTGGCGCATACGCATTAAACCATTGGCCATGGTGTGCTCATGAATTTCAATTCTATCGGTTACCGAACTTGTCGCCGAAATTAAGCGAAGATCTTTTGTCGAGATATTATTAATAGCCATATAAGCCGAAGAAATAGACGTGCCAGGAATACTTTCCCTTGCAAAACTGCTTTGAACCAGCACTTTAGCATTGTGATCGTTATCCCCTGTGCTAGCGAAAGCACTATTCACAAAAAAAACCAGTGAAATAATTGCTAAAAAAATATTCCTCATAAGCCGCTATACATCCTTTTTACTCATATTATGATTCATCTCCACCATTGTAACTAAGCTTGAACAAAATGGATAACTTAATTATTTAAAATCAAATCAATAACTCAGCCTTAGTTGATTAAGAGTGCCTGTTATCTCTATGGGTTAAGCTGCTCGAAACCGGCCGTTTCAACTTAGCTGAAACGGTTGAGTTATGGCTTTTGGTATCACTCAAACTCGGTATAACTCAAACTCGGTATAACTTTAACATCAAAGCTGGCAGTACCTAAATGAAGGTGAAGATGAAGTGACGAATTAAAGGTAATAGATCAAAGATTTAATCGGGCTAAATAACAACAGCCGTAGTGCAAAATGCTTTAAGACAGATAAACCTTACAGCACTGAAATTGTAACACCGGGGTTAAAACGCAGAATATAATAAATCACATCCTGCGCTGCTCTCATTAAAGGTATCGCTATAGCTTAATAATAATTAAAATAGATAAACTAGCCGGTTAGTTTTTTTAACTTTTTCTTTAATTTTTTAACTTTATCTTCTAAGTCTTCATTTTCGCTGATATCAATTTTGGCAATCGTTTCATGCGCTTTAACTTGCTCTTTTTTCTGTAAGTATAGCTGCGCTAAACGATAATTTACCCAAGGTTGATATTCTTTAGCAGCCAATGGTAGCGCTTGCGTTAAAGCATCGATACCTAGCTCAGTTTCCACACCAGACTCAACAGAAACTTTACCTTGTTGATATAGCGCTTCCCCCTTTTTTTCATCGTCTTGGGCAAATTTAGCCGCTAAAGCTAAATCAGCTCGCGCTTTATCCCAAGCTTCATTTTTGATGCTTTGTTGGGCGCGTGAAAAATATAAAGTGCTGCTTTGTGGATATCGGTCAAAGGCTTCTGACATAGTTTTATCGGCTAATTCTGATTGCTCAGTTTGCCAATAAACTGTCGCTATTTGGCTGTAACCTAGCTCAGCATCATAGCTTTGTAATTGTTTTGCATAAACCAACGCTTTATCTTTATCACCACCAGCAATACTCGGTGCATTAAGGTGAAAACCTATCAAGGTGTTAAGTGCATCTTGGTGATCGGGTTTTAATTCGACAGTTCTTTCCATCGCTTTAATAAAATCTTTGGCGTAGCTTAGTTTTGAAAAAATACTCGCTTTTTGTGCCATGATCACAGCACTAACGCCTAAGTAATAATTAATATCTACGTTGCTTGCATGCTGTTTTTGCAGAGCTTCAAAATGATCAAATGCGTCTTCAGTTTCATCATTTTCTAATAACAATCGGCCTTTCAACACCTGCCCTGGAATAGCATTTTTTTCTTCTGTTGTTAAAGTATTAAAAACTTGTTGTGCTAGCAAAAGATCATCCTGCTCTAAAGCATTTTGCACGGTTTGAATGTCTGCATAGCTTGTCATGCTCATTGAAGCTAACAAGGTTAAAACTACTAATTTTTTCTTCATTTTACGTCCTGTATTTTTATTATAAAACGACTAATATTGAGCTGCCCTTTTATCTCGTGTTACTAGCCAAATAACGCCGGCGACTAAAAATATTGGCCAAAAAACGCCAACCAATAGCATTGCTCCACCACCTAACACTAACATAGCAACAAAAATTAATGAGCCAAAAACACTCATAGCTATTGCTAAAGCAACCAACACAAGTATAACAACCACAAGTGCTGAGATACTAATCGCTTTTAAAGGTTCAATTAATTGCTCACCTACATAAACATCAACGTCAAGTAGCTCAATAAAGCTAGTTCCTAGGACATAGGTTAAAAATATTGTTGCAAAAATAGCTAAGCATAATGATTTAAAAAATGACATTCTCTTCCCCTCTTTAATTCAGCTGATCTAGTGTCAGCTTTACAACCTTTAACCTAACAACGATCACTTCACGATTTTGTTGGCATTAACAGCGTAGCAACTAAATAAGCAACGCCTGTTGCAACGGGAAACATAAGTAGTGAGACAATGGCACCAACTCTAACCGCAACACGTGGCAAGTTATAATGCTTGGCAATACCACCACAAACACCTGATAATTTTTTATGTACCATATCTTTTGTTAAGGTTTTATTTACTGAATACTCACGGTCAAAGCTCATAACTTACTCCTCATGCCTAACGTGGCAATTTTTACACATCAATTTGAAAAAAAATAATAATCCTGCGCTGATAAAGAAGCTAATTACGGGAGTTATAAACATAATACCCGTAATTATCCATGATGAAAGCGCCATGATATATCTGCTCTGACAACTAGCCGTTTACAACTTTTTTCTTTAGTTGCTCTAGCTCTTTTTCAATATTGTCGTCATTTTCTAACTCACGAAATTGGCTGTTTAAATCTTTTGCTGACGTCATATCATAAGCTTCAACTTCGGCTTCAACTCGGTCGATCTTTTGCTGATAACGTTCAAACTTGTTAATCGCTTCGTCAATATTATGAACCGCGGCTTTTTCACGTACTTTTAAACGTACTTCTGCAGACTGTTGACGTATTGCATAGGCTTCCTGCTTACGCTTAGCTTCAGTTAACTTATCTTGTAAACGCTGGCTGTCTTGTTGAACAGCGGTTAAATATTCATCAAACTGAGCTAACTCTTCATTAAGCTCAGTCAGCTTTTGTGTACAACTTTGCTTTTCAATCAGTGCTGATTTAGCTAAGTCTTCTCGGTGCTTACTTAACGCAAGTTCAGCTTTTTCTTGCCAATTAGCAACACGACTTTCCATATCTCGTATATTGCGTAAAAGTGTTTTCTTTTCTGCTATTTGCTTAGCGGCAGTAGAACGTACTTCAACAAGAGTTTCTTCCATTTCCTGAATGATCAACTTGATCATTTTTTCTGGATCTTCTGCTTTATCTAACATTGAGTTAATATTGGCGTTAATAATGTCAGTGAATCTTGAAAACATGCCCATGGTATTTCTCCTATTAATCTTCTGCTGTGTGTTGTTGTTTTTGAGTTAACTTAGTGTGCGTTGAAATTACGGCTACCGCTTGTGTTTTCACTGTGTTGTAGCGCATTGAAAATCGTTGCAATTCAAGCTTAATTGAATTCGATACCTGCGCAGATAAGTCATGCGCAGCCTTTTCTCCTTGTGCCTGTATAGTTGCTGCTAAACTTTGCTCTAACGTGACTTCTTTTGCTGATGTGTTGAAAGTAAATAGCAGCGTACAAGATAATAAAACGGTGCTTAAAGCATACTTATTTGGTAATAGTTTCATTATTAATATCCTTATGTCAGTAACATGAAGAGTTATTATTAACTCATCGTGTTGGTATCTGACATTACTATTACAAGTGCTGTGCCAACTGATAAAAACTTTTTATAGCATTGTTATTTAAGGTTTTTTACAAAAACACATATAAAAGAGCAATCTACGACATAATATGTCAAACTATATTTTGGTCAATATAATCATTACAGTTAGTTAAATTGACCAATATAAAATAGCGTTCTTACTAGGGGAAGTGCATACCACTAAGTTAAGGATAAAAATTTGAGGGAAGTATTTGAAGAAGCGTTACCGCTAGCGATGAGCTTAATAAGACCTTAGTTATCGGTAGAAGTTTCCACAACCGTATCCGATCGCGAGCCCCACTCGCTCCAAGAGCCATCATAAACTCGTACATTAGCATAACCACAAATATTAGCCGCTAACGCCAATACACAAGCAGTAACACCCGAGCCACAACTCATGATCATTGCTTGTTGCTTTGGGTTAATAGTAGCGAAAATTTGTTGTAACTCTTCAGTCGGCTTAAGACGTCCTTGTTCGCATAAATCGGTGTAAGGTAAATTTTTCGCATTTGGCATATGTCCGCTTCGTACCCCTGCGCGAGGCTCAGCATCAACACCAATAAAGCGACGATTTGCTCGCGCATCTAGAATCAGTGCCGCTTTTGAGCGCGTAACGCGCTGAACTTCACTGCAATCAGAGAAAAAATCAACTTTCTCTTGCGCGATAAAATCACCAATAATGTGTGTTTTGTCTTCCCGACTTTCATCGCGCGCATTCACCACCGGCTTATTCAACTGTAACCAGTAAGGTAAGCCACCTTCTAATACCGCAATGTTTTTATGGCCCATGGCTCTAAACATGTACCAAGCTCGCGCTGCCGAAAATAACCCTAAATCATCATAAACAACAATCTGACTTTGCTGATTAATACCGAGTTTTCTTGCCGCTAGCTCAAAATATTCCGCTGATGGCATGGTATGAGGTAAATGACTTTCCGGCTCAGAAAAGTCTTGGTTTAAATCAAAGCGACGAGCATGAGGAATACAAAATTTTGGCCAGCTATGCTTAGGTGGCAACATATTCCCGATAGGAGGAATACTAGCATCGAGTATGACAAGATTTTTATTATCTAGAATTTCATGTAAATCTAGAGGTGAAATTGTGTGTTGAAAGCTGGTCATGATGCAAAACCTCACAGAGCAATATAAAATAAAATCAGCCAAGACAGCCTAAATATACAGTATTGCTCAAGGCTGTTCAGCTAAATTATATGTAAGTTTCGCTATCGTAATGAAATGAGGTCGGTGTCTTTTAAAAATAAAGAATTCATGCGAGATAACAAACGCTAATGAGTACATGTAGCGTCAAGCTATTGCAACCTACCTGCGTACTTTAACATCAAAGCAAGCGAATGCCTGCAGAAGTAGTGACTCTTTAATCAATGTTGCGATAATAACGCCGCTTTTTTTCGCTCTAAACCTGCCACAACTAAGGACGTGGCTAGCATACAAATACCGGGTAACATAAACAGAGTAAATAATATGGTTAAGCTTGGCATCGGCAGTGTTCCTTTTTAAGTCATTTAAAGCACTATTTTTTATAGCACTATTAATATAAGTTGCATTAACGCTTACAAAGGTTGTGCCAAAAACAAAATAAAAATTAAGTTGTTGTTTATTAAATAGATTAATTAAAATTACATTTTAAGTAATCGATATAATTTACCAATAAACAACAATAAAGCTGCGATATGGTGAAATTAACTAATTTATAGTCGCTTTTAACTCCCTGTCAAAAACGGTTAAAAAGCGGACGATATATTACCGTATCACTTCAACATAAAAGGTTGGCCGGCACTAGCACTATACTCAGACAAGGTTCTTATTTGAAAACTTGGTTTGGCTCTGCTCTTGTGCCAATCAATAACGCTTTAAACAACATTGCTAAATAGGCCATATGCAAAAACTGAGGCACAGTTATTACGCATTACATTTTTCAAGAAATGTCATAATTATCAAGAAAGTCATAATTATCAAGAAAATAATAATTATCAAGAAATGTGCCTTTAACTGTAATCGCTCAGTCGACCAGAAACGTTAATATTAAGATGGCATGAGTTTTGTCCCAATACCGAACAATACATATTGATATTGGGACTCTAAAACGTGGAAAGACAAAGTAGATGAACGCAATAAAACGGGAAACATTAAGCTCTAAATTTCATTTAAATCAGGATTAAGCTGTAGCACTCTATTAAAAGCTTGCAATAACACTTCACCACCAACGTCTTGGCCATTAGCATTCTCGCTTAAATAACGACGAAACTGTTTCGCACCAGCCAAGCCATTACACAACCCCAACATATGTCTTGCGACATGCCAGGCACGACCACCGTTAGCAACATGATTATCAATATAACTTACCATCTCATTAAGCACTTCATGGCGGCTTTTAACGTGGCTATCAGCTTGCCAAATTTCATTATCCGCTCGCGCTAGCATATACGGGTTTTGGTAAACCTCTCTACCGATCATAACCCCATCAATGTGCTGCATATGTTCATTTGCTTGAGCGAAAGTTGTAATACCACCATTTATCGAAATATCTAATTCCGGAAAGTCTTGCTTCAGTTGATAAACTCTTTGGTAATCCAGTGGTGGAATATCTCTGTTTTGCTTAGGACTCAAACCACTTAACCACGCTTTACGAGCATGAATAATAAAGTGCTGACAACCGGCAGCGCTTACCGTTGTTAAAAACTGCTGTAAAAATTCATAACTGTCTAAGTCATCAATACCAATACGTGACTTGACCGTTGTAGGGATATTTGTTGCATTTTGCATACTCGCCACACAATCAGCCACAAGTTGAGGCTCAGCCATTAAACAGGCACCAAATTTACCGTTTTGCACACGATCTGACGGACAACCAACATTAATGTTAACTTCATCGTAACCTTGCTGCTCAGCAATTTTTGCACATTCAGTCATCGCATTAACATCACTACCGCCTAGTTGCAAAACCACTGGATGCTCTTGCTCGTTATAAGCTAAGTAATTGCCTTTCCCATGTAATATTGCGCCCGTAGTGACCATTTCGGTATACAGCACTGTGTGCTTGGACATAACACGATAAAAATAACGACAGTGCCGATCAGTCCAATCAAGCATGGGTGCTATGGAAAGTTTGTGAGATATCATAAAGTTAATCAAAGGCCTTCGGATTTAAAATAAGACGGTAACGTAAAAGCAATGTTTTACGTTTTATTGAATTATACGGGCTTTGCTGTCGCTAAACAAAATAATTAACTTAAGTGTTCAGCTGTTAGCTAGGCAATGATTTCAGTCATTCGCTATTAGACAGTTCAATAAGGCGTTTTTCTATCGCTGTAATACAAACACTAATACTGGCAGGTAAATGGTTATCATAAGTGTGCAAGGCGTAAATAGAGTTTATTGGTAAAGTAAGTTCTGGGAACACTTCAGACAAAAAGGGTTTCATGGTGTTGAATTGAAAATCTGGAATGACACCAATACCAACTCCTTCCTTAATTAACGCTAAGCAAGAATAAAATGAATTAGCACGGCACAGTGCATTAGCCTCATAATGTACCTTATTACCTTTGGCATCAACGAACTGGTGACTAACATGTTTACCTTGCCATGTATTTGCGATGTAAACTGGCTTATCAATGTTATCATTTTGCAAAAGCGCATGACTGCCACAAAGAATATCCCTGAACTTTCCAATTCTACGTTGTTTGATATTGCTCGCTTGCGAAGGGCCAACTCTAATGGCAAGGTCAATATTATTTGCCATTAAATCTAGTTGACTATCCCCACTGTTCAGCTCAGGTTCAAGCAGTGGATACTGCAGCAATAATTTAGCTATTGTTGGCGCGATAACAATATCCATTAAAGCATTCGGTGCGGTAATAGTAATGGGGCCTTGAGGTAACTTAGTTGTTCCCTGCGCTTTTTGCCAAGCAAACTCTGTTATTTTATTAATTGCCTTGCATGACTCATAAAAATCTTTTCCCGCACTGGTGAGGGTATGCTTTCTGGTGCTGCGCTTAATTAACAGCACACCAAGCTCCTGCTCTAGTAATTTAAGATGCTGACTGACAACTGATTTAGATAATTGTAATGAATCTGCCGCTGCGGTAATTGAACCTGCTTCAACAATGTGTGAAAACACTGACATATGGCGAATTTTTTTCAACCTTATTACCCTTATAAATCGAACAGTAAGTTCTATTATCTTTATTTTTCTTAGTAATTAATAGTTATATTCTGTACCTGTGCTCGTAACTAACCTATGTAACATACCTAAGGACTTCCCTCATGACCGACAATAATATTTTAGCATTATGTAAAGAAGGCATCAGCGCTTGGCAAAAAGCATTTAATAATCAAGATGCTGCTGGATGTGCAGCTCAATACACCGAAGACTGTATTATGCAAGCCAAGCCACTTGGTGTTTTCAAAGGCAGAGAAGAGATTTTAGGCTGTTGGCAAAATATTATAGCGCAAGGTTTTAGTAATGTTGAGTATTCAAATGTTAACTGGGAAGCCGATGAAAATGGTGGCTATATTCTTACCGCTGAGTGGAAAATGAATAAAGCATTCGGTGTTGTACATCGCGAACATTGGGTCGTTGAAGCTGATGGTAAAGCTCGCTTGAAAAACGACTCATTTGAGATCCTGGGAGAGAAATAAAGCGCCATCAAGTTACATAATGATATCGCTTGATGAGTTAAGTTTTTATTTGTTAACGATAAAAGCAAGTCTGAACAACAGCAAAGCTGGCATTAAAGGCTCAAATATTACAATAGCAGCCTTTAATATCACTAATAACCAGATCAGAATTAAAACCTTGTGCGTAGTTTTTTAATACTGTTTCAACATAACCGTTTGATTCTGAGCAGGCTAGCCCTGCTGAATAAGGTCCGAAATATAATAGTTCTTCTACCCCACCGGTAATTAAAATTGCCGGTGTTGACGGGATAATTGTAAATAAATCAGTGGGTATATTAATGTTAACCACATCAAATCCAGCTGATTTTGCTTGTTTATTAATCGCACGTTTATGATCTTCACTATATTGAGTACATGCACATTCATGACTTGTGAAATGAATAATAGTATTGCTGAGGTTAACATTTTTAAGTGCTGAAATTTCTTTCAGCTGTTCAATCAAAACACTACTGTCTTGACCTGATAACTTTCTATTTGGATCAAACGGCAGTAAGCGACCCGTTATAAAATAAACTGCCGCAGCCAATGTTAAAACAAGCCAAAGTACAAACACGGTATAATGATAGCGGGTTATTTGTTTATTTGAAGCTAGCAATACTTGCCTCTAATGATGTAATTGCACCTGAAATTTTATTAACTTCTTCCGCTAACATTTCAACCTTTCTCGCATCATCTTGCCCTAGTAAGCTCATTTTCTCTGTACTTTGCGCTATTTCATTAGTTGTAACTGATTGCTCTTCTACTGCGGCAGCAACTGAGTGTGCAATATCACTTGATAATGAAACTAGTTGTGCGGAGTTAAGTACTTCTACACTAGCATTTTCTGCCACAGAAATAACTAACTCGACAGCATCAAGACATTCGGCCATTAATTGGGTAGATGATTTTGAATAAGCCACAAGTTGAGTAAGCGTAGTTGCGATTTTATCTGTACTTTCTTTGGTTCTATTGGCCAGCGCTCTTACCTCATCGGCAACAACAGCGAAGCCGCGCCCTTGCTCACCAGCTCTTGCAGCCTCAATTGCAGCATTTAAAGCTAATAAGTTAGTCTGATCTGCGATACTGGTAATTTCTGATAAAACACTGGTAATAACGTCACTAGAGCTTGCTAAAGCGATTATTTCATCACTTGTTTTTGTTAGTGCCCCCGTAAGTTCACTGTTTTTAACATTAATTTCTTCAATGTATTGGTTAGCGGTTTGAGTCGATGTACTTGCCGCTTGCATTTGTTCATTCAATTTATTGGTATCTTGCGCTATCGAAGCAACAGTTACCGACATCTCTTCAACTGATGACACTATGATCTCTGTTTCTTGTTGCCTGTTTCTCGCCGAGCTTTCAAGCTCAGACTTCACCGACATTAAATTGTTGCGATTTATGCTCACTTCATTAGTTTGTGTTTTAACGCCCGCAACCACGTTGTCGAAAATAGATAAAAGTCGATTAAACTCACCTAATACCACACTGCTATGAGCATTAGTTCTAACTTTTAGATCGAGTGATTTTTCATTCTCAATAATCGTATGTGTAACTTTTGCAAGCTCTTTACCGACTTGGCTATCATCGTATAACGTTTTCGCGATAAAACCAGCAATGATAGCTTCGGCAATTGCATAAGCAGCATGTAGCAATACCGTTGAGAATAACAAACGATCTTCATCAAAAATATAAACACCAACACCATCTACTTGCATAAAATAAAACGACATGTGATGAAGGGCGACTAAAGCAATAGCGGAAATAAACACTTTCCAATCTTTAAATATGATCAATATCGCCATCAACATAAAAATTTCAAAATGAACCTCTATTAAGCCATTCATTTGATGGATATGTAGTGCTGCGAATATCATTGCTGATAATGCCGAGGCGTGTTTAGTTAATGCGGCATCCGGCGCTGTATTCATTAACCATAACGGTACAAGTAATGCGGGTATGCCAATAACAAAAGCTTCTGCGAATGTACCATAGAAAAATGCGATAGCGATTGACTCACAAAATAGCAAGACAAGCACACTGGAAAATACTTTATTTATTTTATTCATAATTTTTCACTATAGCCTTATGTGACATAACCCATTTTTCTTTTATTTATTAAATATAGACAATGAATACTTACCAGACGCAATAAAAGATCAATTCACGCGCATTAATAATCTTATTAAGAAATGCTCGCGGATAAATTAAACGACTTGCTTTTATATGGTAATGCCGTAATGAACTGACATTAAATTCAGGCACCTAAGCCTAAGCGTTAACTTCTGCTTAGGCTGAACTGAGTTGAGTTGAGGTAATTAATAGCTCAATATTGAGCGCTGATGGGGGGTTATTGTCTTCTAAAGGCAAGCAAAACAAATAACCCTAAGGCCAAAATAATAAAACTTGACGGCTCAGGCACAGTTACCGTTGGCTCAACCAAAGCGGGCGCATTATTTGATTGATTTGCCAGTGGGTTATCATTTATTTGCGTATTACCCTGCCAAGAGTTCGCGATAACTTGTCCCCAAATAACGCCATACGGTGCTTTAATATCAGCTTTAGGCGCTAATATTGAACCGTATAACGCGGCTTTAATATTTAATGTTTCAGCTTCAAAAAAGTTAAATATTACATTGTCCGACATATTTCTAAGAGAAGTAACAGAGTTACTGTCACCGCCAAAGTCTCCCCAACTGGTCGTAATATCAGTGCCAGCGATGTTAAGTAATACCGTGTCGCCTTGATCAACAGCTGATAGGTGGTAAACATTAAACAACATATCAGAGGCATTTAAGTTAAACACGTGCAGGTCGTTTGCTAGATCATTTTCACCTGCGCCTTTCAAGTACTGGTTAGAAGAGTAGAGATCCTTAGCTACGCCGTTTGCAGCTAACAAACCAAGATTGGCTGATAAATCATTTAAAAAAGCAAACTCAGTATCAAAATTAATGGGAGCAACCGGGGCAACAGCCATATTATTTAAGCTACCATTTGTAATAGTGCCTGATCCTGTTGGAGTATAATCACCACCAACATAGACATCGCCGGCGATTTGCCCGCTAGTAAAATTTAAATCACCGCCAACAACTAAAGCCGGCAGCACATTGGTATCAGTATATAATTGCTGTGAGTTTTTGATGTTTATGCTGTAATTACTGATACTAACATTACCACCTGCCGCGACACGTCCTTCAACATCACTACCTGTTGATGAGAAATTTTGATGAATAAAAGCATTATAGTTGCTCGCAGCACCTAAGTTAATAATGCCCGCTAATGCTGAATAGCTAAGGCTCGAAAGGAGTAAAATGGAAACAGTATGCAATAAGCGATTGACGTTCATATAAAGACAACTCTAGTAAATTTTTTGTAAGATCAAGCCACACCACGCAAAGGTCAGACCAGACTTATAAGTAACTATAATTATTAATATTTTACATATTACATAATGCAAAAACAAATTGAGTGTAAAGTTATTAGACATCAATACTGAAAGTACTAAAGTCATAGAGATACTCGCGAATATGGCTTAGAGTACATAGCTTGCTCACTTACGCTGCAAAAATGATGCAATGCGCATTGGGTTAACTATCGCAATTACCGACTTTTCTGTGTGTTAATTCTTTATTTAATTTCCTGATATTTAATCTATTTTTTAACAAACAACTCGCTTATTATATTATTAATAATGTTCCATTACGGCAGTACCTCAGATGTAAAGGCATAACAAATGAAAGTAATTTTCTCACATGGTAAAGAAAGTGGTCCTTTGGGCAGTAAAATAACGCAACTTGCCAACGAAGCTAAAACATTAGGTTTTTCGGTTGATAGCATAGACTACAGTGACATAGTAAGCCCTGATGAGCGTGTTTCAATACTCAACCACTATTTAAAAACGAAACTCAAGCCTGTATATTAGTCGGTTCAAGTATGGGGGGTTATGTATCCCTGGTCGCCGCAAAAACCAGCAAGCCAATAGCGGTATTTTTGCTAGCCCCAGCGCTTTTCATGCCTGATTATCAACACCAAACCTATACCACCCAGGTAAAAAATATCAATATCATACATGGTTGGTCTGATAATATTATTGCGGTCGAGCATTCAATTAAATATACACAGCAGGCAAAATATGCGCTCCACTTGATTGCTGGTGACCACCACCTAAACACCTCAATTGAGCAAGTAAAAACTCTATTTAAAGCTTTTTTACTAAGCCTTAAAAAATAGCCTGAACTTTGACTTTACACAAGCAAATGAAAAGCAAGTCAGTAAAGTCTTAGTGCTATTTACTCAGCCACAAGCTGAATTAGCCATTAATATGCTACATCGCTTAGTTTATATTGATATGTTTAGTGCGCTAAATATTAAAACATTAAAATTTAAACAAGCTATAGAGCAAAATAAAAGCATTAAATTCAGCTATTTAAATCAAACATATTATATAAAATTTAAAGCTGACAATGTCATTTACAGCATTACATTCAATGACACTTAATTGGCAAACAAAAGATGTCAATAGCGTGCTAAAAATCTCTTCTAGACTAGAAAAACAACATCACACAAGGTTAGCTATGTTTTATTTTGAGTCATTTTTCGGTAAATATTTATAGCCAGTGAGCATAGCGGAAACTAAGGCTGTTTTTTCTCTGCGCTCAGCAATAATGACCCCAAAAATATGTAAAGGGATCAAAAATAGTAAACTGTAAAAAGCATACACATGGGCTGTAATAAAAGGCGTTCTTATTGCTCTCATTTGCTGATAAGCAGCCTCATCAACATTTTCTTTTGAGTAGGGCTTAATGTCTGCTACATTATTTTTATCAATGGCAATGCTTTCAGCAAAATAATCACCAAACGGTGGATAATAGATGTCTGTTCCGGCAATAACTAAACCTGAAACCAATTGCGTTGACATAAGTAAAAATAAAGCCAGCACCATTAATTTTCCTGCCGGATTATGTCCTTTATAGGCTGTTTTTTTATGTTGCTTAAATTCAAGCAACGCTTGGGCAAAACCTTGTTTAAACGGTAATATTCTACTCCATCGTTCATGGCCTTTGCCAATAAAGCCAATTAACAACCTAAACAGTAAGTTAATTGCAAAAACATAACCCACAATAACGTGTATTGTTTTCAACAATATTTTACCATCAGTGCTAACACCAAATAGCTTGCCATTTAGAATAACCAAGCCAATAAAAATAAGTAGGGTTATTGCGATAACATTCACCCAATGAAATACCCTTACTTTTCGGCTCCAAACAAAAACTTGCTCGCGTTCAATACTCATATCAACCTCTTTTGATTCAATATATGTTAATAATATCAGCTAACTAAAAAATAGGGCTAGCAGCAAATTTATATAATTCATCGTTGAATAGCCTAATAACCGAAAGTGCATACAGTCTGTGTAACCACACAACAACGGTAAGTCTTAGCAAAACTAAGTCATATCTTTATTATCAACAGTATTTGCTTTAGATACTTGCGCTAGAACAACTATTAGCATCTAAAGTAACGTATATTGGCATCCCACATCATTAGACATAAGTTAGTGTCGATGACTAACTTCATATTTTTATGGTACATATGTCTATTAACAGTATATTCCGCCGATAAATGAGAACTTTATGAGAGATAAGTTAATCACAATCATATTACTTATTATTATGTTTTTAAATTTTTTTGACGTACTTGCCGATATCTCTTTGGGAGTACCTAGCTGGCATATTTTATCTGAAAGTTTCGTGGTGCTCGCATCCGCGATCGCTGCATTTTTTCTCATTAAAGATATGCGTAACAGAACAGCTAGTATCAAAAGGCTAAAACAAGCATTAACAATATCGAATGATCAATTTAAAAATATTTCTGATGAAATGCTAAACGCGCGTCATAAATATAGCACCGTGATCCGTGAGCAGTTTTTACAATGGTCACTTACCCTCAGTGAACAGGAAGTCGCGATGCTATTACTCAAAGGGTTAAGCTTTAAAGAGATCAGCGCCGTCAGAAGTACCAAAGAAAAAACGGTAAGACAGCAAGCATCAACTATTTACAGCAAAGCAAATATAGATGGCAGACACGAACTTGCCGCATGGTTTCTAGAAGACTTTATACAATAAAAGCTATCAGTCCTGCTTTTAAGTACCCACATGTAAATATTCGACAATAACGACTTAACCTATTTTTTATGCAACTTGTCGCATAATTAGCCGCACATTACTCGCTGATAAGTTAAAAAGTGTTATAAAGATGCGTTTATTATAAAATTCATTAGGTTTTTAATTCATCAGGGAAATCATGAAATATTCAATTAAGTCTGCCTTACTTTGTTTTTGCGTTGCGGCAAGCAGCCAAGCCATGGCAAAAAACAGCATCAGTGACGATAAATTTCGTCAATTGGAAGAAAATTTACCAACACCAAACACTTACCGTACAGCGTCTGGTGCACCTGGCCACCAATATTGGCAGCAAGATGTAGATTATAAAATTGACATTACCCTTAACGACGAAAAACAGACCTTGTCAGGTAGTGAAACAATTGATTACACCAATAACTCACCTGATACCTTACGTTATTTATGGCTGCAATTAGATCAAAACAAACTAGCTGAAAACGCAAGCTCCAAAACAACCCGTACAGCACCGAACAAGAAAGTAACTTACAGTGGCTTACGAAATGCTATTGAAACAGAAGCCTTCAACGGTGGTTACAATATTACTCAAGTCACAGGTTCAAACGGTAAAGATTTATCTTATGTGATCAATGGCACCATGATGCGTATTGATCTGCCAAAATCACTGAAATCAGGTGATAGTGTTGAACTTAATATCAATTGGAACTATCAATTACATGAACAGAAAGTTTTAGGTGGTCGTTCGGGTTACGAATACTTTAAAGAAGACGATAACTACCTTTACGAAATCGCCAGCTGGTTTCCACGTGCAGCCGCTTATTACGATGTTATGGGTTGGCAGAATAAACAGTTTATTGGTAGCGGTGAATTCACCTTAGAATTTGGTGATTATGACGTTAGCATCACAGTTCCTGCTGATCATGTTGTTGCTGCAACCGGTGTTTTGCAAAACCCAAAAGAAGTGTTAACAAAAACACAGCGCAATCGTTTAGCGAAAGCTAAAAATGCCGATAAGCCTGTGTTAGTGATCACCCCTGAAGAAGCATTAGCAAACGAGAAATCTCGTTCAAGCAAAACCAAAACCTGGGAATTTGAAGCGAAAAACGTTCGTGACTTTGCTTTTGCTTCTAGTCGCAAGTTTATTTGGGATGCACAAGGCTATAAAGGCGGCAAAACTGACACCATGGCCATGTCTTTCTACCCTAATGAAGGCAACCCGTTATGGGAAAAGTACTCTACTGAGTCAATTATCCATACCATGGAGCAATACAACAAATACACTTTTGATTACCCATACCCCGTTTCTATTTCGGTAAATGGTCCAGTGGGTGGCATGGAATATCCAATGATCACCTTCAATGGCCCTCGCCCAACTTTAGATAAAAAAACCGGGGAAAAAACCTATTCTAGAGCAACAAAGTACGGCTTAATTGGCGTTATTATTCACGAAGTAGGTCATAACTATTTCCCAATGATTGTTAACTCTGATGAACGTCAGTGGACTTGGATGGACGAAGGTTTAAATACTTTCCTACAATTTGTTGCTGAGCAAGCATGGGAAGAAGGCTATCCTTCTCGTCGTGGCGATGCGGCAAACATTACGAGCTACATGAAAAGTAACAACCAAGTGCCTATCATGACTAACTCAGAGTCAATTTTGCAATTTGGCAATAATGCTTATGGCAAGCCAGCAACAGCATTAAATATATTACGTGAAACCATTATGGGTCGTGAATTATTTGATTTTGCCTTTAAAGAATACGCACAACGCTGGAAGTTTAAACGCCCAACTCCAGCTGATTTTTTCCGAACGATGGAAGATGCTTCAGGTATTGATTTAGATTGGTTCTGGCGCGGTTGGTTTTACACCACAGATCATGTTGATATTGCGCTAGGTAATATTCATTTATACCGCCCTAACAGCCAAAATCCAGATACAGAAGCGGCATGGGAGCGTGCATTAGACAACGAAAAGCCTGAATTTATCAGTAAAGTCCGTAATAGTGGTCAATGGGTTCGCACGCATGATAAGCCTGAATTATTAGACTTTTATAACGAGCATGACAAATTCACCGCAACCAACGCAGCACGTAATAAATATAACGCGAGCAACAAAAAACTTGAGCAATGGCAAAAAGATTTACTACTAGATGAACGTAACTTCTACATTGTTGATTTTGAAAATAAAGGCGGCTTAGTTATGCCAATTATTCTCGATTTAACTTTTGCTGACAATACCGTTGAACGCGTTACTTTACCTGCAGAAATTTGGCGTCGTAACAGTAAAAATGTATCGAAACTACTGATTCGTGACAAAGAAATTACTGCCATCGCTATTGATCCCAATTGGGAAACAGCTGACGTAGATGTTAATAACAACTACTGGCCTGCACGTCCAATCAAGTCTCGCTTTGAACTATACAAACGCAAGAAAAAAGACATGATGCGTGATTATAATGTTGAATTAAAGAGCCTTGATGACGAAGACGAAAAAGCAACTAAGGTTAAGCAACCGTAATGTTGTTACGCCTAGCTAAACGTTTTTTTGTTTTGCTATTGTGTGGGCTAGCCGCAAATGCGCTTGCCCACCGCTACTTTTTTAGCATCACGGACCTCAGGTTAAATGAAAACACTCAAGCAATTGAGGTCATTCACCAAATAACGGCACATGATATAGATAATGCGATTGCTGAAAATCAACAAATTCATTTTTCGGTGGCTCACCCAAATTATGAAGAGATTATTCGTCAATATATCGAAGCAAACTTTCAGCTAGCATATCAAAATAAAGCCGTACCATTAAACTGGATAGGGTTTGAAATAAATCACGGTAACATCTTTGTTTACCAAGAAGCCGAGTTCAAACATTCATTGATTGGACTAAAAATAACTAATCGTTTATTAGTCGAAAATTACGAAAAACAAATAAATACAGTTAATTTTTACGATAATACGATAAAAGGTAGCCTAACTTTCAAAAGATCAGTTACTATTAATGATATTGAAATTAACAATTAATAATAGTTAGATTTACATTTTGCCCATATGCGTGCAAAATCTAATGACTAGATTACACCAAAAGGCTTTGGAAAACTTCATGAATGTAGAGTTTATAAATCCGTTTTTGTCCTCAATGCTTAATGTTATGTCAACCATGGCGCAAATGGAACTAACACCTGAAAAACCTCGTTTGAAAAAAAATGAAATTGCTCAAGGTGATGTTTCTGGCTTAATTGGCATGGTGAGTGAGCAAACTAAAGGCTCATTATCTATTACCTTTGAAGGTGAACTTGCTTTAGCAACAATGAAGAGCATGGTCGGCGAAGGTCCTGATGAAATCAATGAAGAAATCACTGATTTAGTTGGCGAAATTACCAATATGGTAACCGGCGGCGCAAAACGTATGTTGAGTGAAAAAGGTATTGAATTTGATATGGCCACACCTATGGTTGTTTCAGGTAAAAATCATACCATTACCCATAAAGCCGATGGACCTATTGTCATTATTCCGCTTTCTTCTAAGCATGGTAAAGCCTTTATTGAATTTAGTTTTGATAAGTAAATCTAGCTAACAACCGTTTGCTCAGCCTCATAAAACATGGGGCTTTTTACTTTTACGCTACTTTACATCCATCTATTGCAAATCGTTAGTGCCTACCATTAACGGCTAATATTACTCGTTTTAATCTTAGATAACCCTACCAGTTAAACTTAGCAATCGGGTATTCCCAGATAGATATTTTCAAAGCAGTTATATTCAATGCAGTTATATTCAATGCATATACTTTTATCCTTATCATGAGCAAAATCCCCCAGTGAATACTAAGTTCATAAGTAAATTTCGTGGATATTCGCGACACCATAATTATGACCAGTTATCATCATAGCGAAACACAACTTAAGCGTTTAGCAAGGGGGCAATAACAAAGCTAAGTAGCGAGCGCGGCTTAATGTGTTGGCAATAATGCTATGATATAAATTTACCTAAGAATAAATCATTATGTGGCAACAAGTAGAAATTACCTTAAACGCCTATTCACGTGGCTTTCACCTTATCACCGCAGATATTGAGCACGCGCTGAGTGAACTTTCACCGGTTCGCTGCGGATTGTTGCATTTGTTTATCAAACACTCCTCTGCATCATTAACCATTAATGAAAATGCCGATCCAACAGTGCGCGATGACATGGAGCGTCATTTCAATCAATTTGTGCCAGAAAATGCCCCTTATTATCGCCACACCTATGAAGGTCCTGACGACATGCCAGCACACATCAAAGCTAGCACTTTAGGTAGCAGTGTTAGCATTCCATTATCAAATGGCAAAATGAACCTAGGGCTTTGGCAAGGTATATACCTAGGAGAACATCGTGATTATGCTGGCTCTAGAACTGTTGTTTTAAGCGTTAACGGCGAGTAGAGACTTTTTGCCTGTAAGTAATAAACGGGTCATTTGAGCAATTGATCTCAAATATACCATTGAGTACAATACAGACAAGAGAGAACAATAAATGGATATCATTGTGGTTAGTGGCCGTAAGCGTAAATTTGATGAGCAAACTGCATTACAAGCAGCAATGGAAGTGTTTTGGGCAAAAGGTTTTGTTGGTGCTTCTTTAGCTGAGCTAACAAAATGTATGAAGATTAATAAGCCGAGTATGTATAATACTTTTGGTAATAAAGAAGCTTTATTCATTAAGGCTACTCAATTTTATATCGAACACAATTTAACAAGCCACTCTGCAGCCTTGTATGAACCTAATACCCCTTTACACACTCGGCTAAAAAACTACATGATGTCAATTGTTCGTATGCAATGTAGTACTGAACAGCCAAAAGGTTGCTACCTTGTATTATGTCAATCAGAAGTCGCCGGTGGCGATATTCCAACTGATGCTGCCGCTTTGCTTACGGAAGCTGATGCCGCTCCCAAAGTGTTATTAAGTGAACTTTTTAGGCATGATCAAGAAGCCATTTTTTTGGGTTTACATCATAACTACACAGATAACGCGCTAAGTTTATATACCGCGCTCAAAGGTACTGCTGCTATGGCACGTTCCAAAGTATCTTCTTCAGATTTAGAGTATGTTATTGATACGATGTTAACCGGAATGTTCAGTGCATCTGAAGTTCACGCCTCATCAGTACAAACCATGCAATAGAGCAGCCCCTAAAATTCAGCTTTTATCTTGAATAACGCTAGTAAATATGACTGGAGTTACTCTACAGATTACTGAGTAACTAAGTTGAGTAGCCTTTAATAAACATCGCAATACTCGAGTCTAAATAACGGTTAATTTCGCTTTCTGATATTTGCTTTTTAGTATTAAATTCAAGGCGCATCCAGCACTCTCCTTTCACCATATTTAAAAACTGTAACGCAGCAAATTTAGCTTCAGGGATTATTAGCTGCTGCTTGCTGTCAAACTCAGCCATGAGCTTTGCCACGTCATTCACAATACGCTCGGGACCCTCTTGATAGAATAGTTCCGAGATTTGTGGGTAAGACTTAGATTCGTAAGCACAAATTTTATGTATCGCGAGTGCTTCTTTTGAGGTCAGCATAGCCAAAAAGCGTTTTGCCAAAACAAATAAAATTTCTGCCGGCTCACTAGCGGTATCAAGTGAAATTTCAGTCATTTGGTACGAGTCACATTTTTGTTTTATTGATGCGGCAAATAATTCATCTTTACTACCAAAATGGCTATACACCGTTTGCTTAGAAACACCGGCATTTTTAGCAATTAAATCCATACTCGTAGAGCTATAACCTTGCTCGGTAAACAACAACGTTGCTGCAACCAATATCTGTTTTCTTTTACTTTCACTTTTGCTTCGCACATTTGCCATAAAGCTAGTCACCACTATCTATAAAAACTAAAAAATTAACACGATACATGTCCGGTAAGTACATCACACAGGTCAATATTAATATGAGTATTATACCCTATTAAGCTACAACTTTACCTCTTCCATAGTGTTATCTACTGATCATCATTGATTAGTGTAAAGATCTTTAACCGTGCGATAACATACATCAAAATAGACTAGACAGTCTAGTTTGAGTAAACTAGACTATTAAGTCTAGTTTGTATACTTTACTTTTAAGGCTGATTACGTGTTCATAGTCCAACGCGCCACAAAACTACTGGCAATTTATGGTTTATTATTAACTTGCGCCTTATTAAGTGCTTGCACTGATACTGAACAAGAGAAAACTCAAGCGAGTGAACTAAGCGCTAATTATCACCACAGTGCTAATATTCAAACCATCTCACCAAATTTGTCTTATGATATTGAGCGAAATTATATTGGTAAAGTTGTCAGTAAACAGTTGGCATCGCTCAGCTTTGAGTACGCGGGGAAAGTCACGAAAGTTTATGTCGATAGTGGTGACATCATTAAACAAGGTCAACTAATAGCAGAGCTTGATACAGAATTACTCACCATTAAGCGACAAGAAATTTCCGCGACCATAGCGCAATTAAATGCACAAGCTGAGTTGAATCGTTTAAACCTATCGCGTATTTATGATTTAAGTTCTAAAGGTTATAGCTCTAAGCAGGCATTAGATGAACTTGAAACGGAAAAAAAGATCATTATTGCTGATCTGTCTCGCCAACAAGCAAATATAGCAAATATAGAGTATCAAATGTCACGGGCTAAGCTTCATGCGCCATTTGATGCCATCATAAGCACACGCTCTATCGCCGAAGGGGAAAACTTCAGCCCAAATCAAACAGCCTTTGAGCTGATTAAGCAAAGCCATCATGAAGTTTCTATCGGTGTGCCTGTTAGCGTAGCTAGTCGCTTAACTGTCGGACAAACATTGCCCGTAACCTTAGATAAACAAGTCTTATCGGCAACACTATTAGTGATTGGAAAACAAGTACATGACATTAGTCGTACGGTTGAATTACGCCTAGCTCTGAGTCAGAAAAACCATTTTTACAATGGCCAACTAGCACAAGTAAACATTCAGCAAAAAATTGAGCAAGCCGGTTTCTGGTTACCTTTATCGGCATTAACCGATGGTATTCGAGGTCAATGGAATGTTTATCAAGTCACCCCAACAACAGCCGATTTATTCGCGATTTCAGCAACCACTGTTGAAGTAAAATATTCAACATTAGACGCTGCTTATATTACTGGTTTACCTTTAGTACCTGTCGATATTATCGTTGCTGGTGTGCACCGCTATGTCCCTAAACAAATTGTTAAGCGTGCTGATCAACAAGTAACGCCCGTCGCCATGAAAGGGCAAAGCTTATGATACGTTCATTTGTTAAAAATGGCCGCTTAATGTCTTTGGTGATCACCCTATTAGTCGTAGCTGGTTTAGGGGCCTTAAGCAACTTGCCTCGTACCGAAGATCCCAGAATAACCAACAGAATCGCCAGTGTTATTACGCAATTACCCGGTGCAAGTGCTGAAAGAATTGAAGTACTCATTAGCGAGAAAATCGAGCAAAAATTACGAAAACTACCTGAAATAAACCTATTAACTTCAAACTCTCGCCCTGGTATTTCAATTGTACAAGTGAAATTACAAGATGAAATTACCGATACCAAACCGATATGGTCTAGAGTGCGAGATTTGCTCAATGATCTCAGTCCAAGTTTACCTGCCGGTACACTCTCACCAATATTAGAAGACGATAGAGGCTATGCTTATACCCAAATAATAGCTCTTAACTGGCAAGGCACAGGTGAACCCAATACCGCGACACTAGGGCGCTATGCAAATGAGCTACAAAATCAATTAAAGTTAATTTATGGAACTGATTTAGTCAGTATTTTTGGTCGAGGATCTGAGGAAGTTTTAGTCGAACTCGATCCCATGATGAGTAGCCAGCTAAAACTATCCGTTAGTGATGTTTCAGAAAAAATACGTCAAGCCGATGCTAAAGTTTCTGCTGGGCAATTAACCAATCAATTCAATCAAATGCAAATAGAATTGGCCGGCGCGTTACATGACACTGACCGGATCAGTGATATTTCAATCAAAGCAGACAATAATGGCAACTTAATGCGCTTAGGGGACATTGCTGATATTCAAAAAACCGTCAGTTATCCACCAAAAGAAATAGCGATGATCAACGATCAGCAAGCTGTTGTTGTGGCCACACGCATGCTACCAAACTTACGTATCGATCAATGGAGCGCTTCAGTTCAGCAAGCCTTAGCGGTATTTGCCGAAACCTTACCCAATAATGTCAGTTTAGAAGTAATATTTGATCAAAGCAGTTATACCGAAACTCGTCTCAGTGATTTAGTCAGTAATATCGCCGTAGGTTTTGCCATCATCGCAGTCGTACTGCTCATCACGTTAGGTTGGCAAGCCGCTTTAATTGTTGCCCTATCGCTGCCATTAACCGTGTTATTTACCTTATCTGTGATGAATTTTTACGGTTTACCGATACACCAAATGTCAGTAACGGGTCTGGTGGTTGCTTTAGGGATCATGGTTGATAATGCCATTGTCATGGCTGATACAATAAAAACCAATCGGGAGAATGGTCAACGTCGACTTGATGCGGTCTCAAATGCGGTTAACCATCTATGGCTGCCATTACTTGGCTCAACCTTAACAACCATTTTAGCTTTTATGCCTATCGTATTAATGCCAGGCCCTGCCGGTGAGTTTGTTGGTGGTATTGCCCTCAGTGTTATATTCTCCCTAATTGGCTCTTATATTATCTCTCATACTATTGTTGCAGGTTTAGCTGGTCGCTTCATTGGCACACGCAATAATACTCATGAATCACATTGGTACCAACGCGGGATCACCTTACCGGCATTAAATCGCAGCTTTGTTAGTGTTCTAAGTTGGTCACTCACTTACCGAAAAACCATTATCACTTTAGTATTTTGCCTACCGCTATTTGGCTTTATCGCGGCAAAGCAATTACAAGAGCAATTTTTTCCGGCTTCTGATCGCGATATGTTTCAAATTGAGCTTTTTTTACCGTCACAAAGTAGCATTATCAATACTCAGCGCGTCAGTTCACAGCTAACAAATTATCTGACAAGGCTAGAAGGTATTCAGGATGTTCGCTGGTTTATCGGTAATAATGCACCGTCTTTTTACTACAATTTAATGCCAACAAAAGATGGTGCTCAATATTACGCACAAGCGATGGTTACCGCGACAAGCTTTCAAGCCGCGAATCGCTTAATTCCTGACATTCAAAAAAGTTTAGATGAAATGTTACCTGAAGCACAAATATTGGTCAGGAAACTAGAACAGGGACCCCCTTTCAATGCCCCTGTAGAGTTACGTATCTTTGGACCTAACCTAGATAGGTTAAAATCTATTGGTGATGATATTCGCGCTTTTATGGCTGATACCCAAGATATTACGCATAGTCGAGCAACGCTTCAGCCGGGAACACCTAAGGTTTGGGTCAATATTAATGAGGCTAAAGCTAATCTAGCAGGTCTGACATTGGTACAAGTAGCGCAACAACTAAACACAACGTTATCTGGTCAAGCAAATGGCTCAATTATCGAAGCAACAGAGTCTATTCCAGTTAGGGTTCGCATTGGTAATGAACAACGAGATGATTTAGCTGCTTTAGAAAATGTTAACGTTATTAACCCAACCTCAAAACAATCGATACCACTGACTGCAATTGCCGATTTAGAAGTCAAAGCTAGCCGTGGCGCTATTCCACACAGGAATGGCGTGCGCGTGAATGTCATTGAAGGCTATATTCGTGCCGGCGTGCTTCCCTCAGTTGTGTTAAATCGCGTTAAAGAGAATATGGCTAAAGCTGATTATCAATTACATCACGGTTATCGTATCGAGTTTGGTGGAGAGTCCGCAGAGCGAAATAAAGCGGTTGGCAAACTGCTGGCCAGCGTTGGTTTAATACTAACGTTGTTATTGACTGTGGTGGTGCTATCTTTTAACTCATTTCGACTCAGCGCCATTATATTTTTATCGGCATTTCAATCTATTGGCTTGGGGTTACTAAGCGTTTATATTTTTGACTACCCTTTTGGATTCACGGTAATTATCGGTTTGCTAGGTCTAATGGGGCTTGCTATCAATGCCGCGATTGTCATTATTGCTGAATTAAAAATGGATGAAAAAGCCATACAGGGTGACCAAGCAGCCATTATTCGTTGTGTACAAAGTTGTGCTCGCCATATTAGTTCTACAACCATCACAACCGTTGGAGGCTTTTTACCCTTGATTCTTGCTGGCGGAGGTTTTTGGCCGCCTTTTGCTGTCGCTGTCGCTGGCGGTACTGTGTTAACAACCATTTTATCGTTTATCTTTGTGCCGGCAGCTTTTTCATTATTTAGCCAGCGCAATGGATTTGAATTAACCAAACAACCAGCACTTATACCCAAGCCACTTGAAAATGCAGTTTCAAGTGGTTTGGGTATAACTTAAGCGCGGAGGAGCGCTAGTACCGAACGGTCATTAACTTTCGGTTATTTAGTTACCATGATAAAAAAACGCAAAGTGTTACCACTTTGCGTTTTTATTAGTCCGGATTAAAGCCATTTTTAATTTTTTCTATACGCTCTTGGTGCCGGTGGTGTGCCTTTAATGCTGCAACAGCAAATGCGCCAACGATAGCGACTATAGGAATTAGTAGCGATAATGTTTCGGGTTGTAATAAAGCTTTTAACCATTCCATCGGATAACCTATTTTTTTATGTTATTTATTCTTCGAAATATGTGCCCCAACCATCATAATCAACTTTGCACTGTTTTGCTAATTCGAACATCTTTTTTGTTTCATCAAAAATAATATCAAAATCTAAAGCTTGCTCAGTGACAATATCAAAAGCAAAGACTTTTTCACCATTTTCCAATTCAGCTTCTTCTGGTTCTTCAATTTCTAAACCCATTTTAAATGCTGTAATGGCGGCTTTTTCTAAGGTATCAAAATCAACACTAGAAAAGTGATGCTCAATGGTATGGTGAACTTCTTCATTCGTGCCATCTTCAACCAAGGCCTCTATTAACTGCTCAGTGTGCTCTTGCCATTGTTGCAATTCTTCATCAATCATTGTTTTATCTCACTTGATTATTTATTTTATGACTTTTTATCATTTGGCAATGTTAACTCACAGCCCGTTTCAATATTAAGTTGTTCAATTTTAGCTAGCATAGCACTGCGAGTTTGATTCGTTACCGTACGAATTTTTTCTTTATCTTCGCCTGATAAAGTAATCGGTGCTAAAAACTCGATAATCATTTTACCGTTATCCCAACGGTTCAAATCAATCGTTTTATGGGTGTTGCTAGCGCAAACAGGCATAATCGGCACTTCAGCTTTTGCTGCCGTACGAAATGCCCCCGTTTTAAAAGGTAATACGCCACGACCATAGCTGCGAGTACCTTCTGGAAATAACCAAACAGATAGTTTCTTTTCACGAATTTTTTGTGCGGTTGTATCTATGGTTCCCATAGCTTTATTTTTGTTTTTTCTATCAATTAGAATATTACCGGTTAACCAATACATTTGCCCAAAAAAAGGTATCCACTTTAAACTTTTCTTGCCAACACTCACTGTTCCTGGTTGCACTGCGCCACTAACAGTAAAAATGTCATAACTATTTTGATGGTTACAAATATAAACTACTGGGCCCATATTTTTTGCCGAGTCGGGTATTCTAACTTCAATATCTAGCCCCAAAACTTTTGCAACTTTACCAAGATATTTAGCTGTATGATAAACATTATCTCGATGAAATGGTCGGATCAAACAGAACAAGCAAGAACAGATAGAGATGATAACTAATATTAAAGTCATCAGTATGATACGTATAACAGCTAACAATGGGCATTCCTAAAAAATTTATAAGCGCTGATTATACCTTTAATTTATAAAATAGCTAAGCCAACAGCTTAGCTTTATAATTAAGCGATTAAATACAGATAGTTAGTTAACACTTTTATCGAGCGACTTGAATTTCACGATACTTTTTATAAAGCAATTTTAAATGCTCATACTCAAATGCAGAACCTGAGGCATAATATCGAAAAGGCAAAGATGCTCTAGCATCAATACCATCAATTAATGACATCAATAGTTCTTCATCAGTATCTAAACCTAACTCATCAACGGCTTGTTGAAAAACCAGGTTATCAAAAACTAAACCTGTAGCATCACGAAGTGAGGACGGTCCTAGCAGCGGTAGTACTAAATAGGGTCCAGCATCTACCCCCCAATAACCTAAAGTTTGGCCAAAATCTTCATTCTGCTCAGCAAACCCTATTTGCGTGGCAACATCAAATAGCCCCGCTAAACCAACGGTTGAGTTAAGTGTGAATCGAGCAAGTGTTTCACCGGCCACAGACAACTTAAATTGCAATAATGAATTAATAAACGTCGATATTTCATCTAAGTTACTAAAGAAGTTATTAATACTTCTTTCGACAACGTCAGGAGTGATTTTTTGATAGCCTGTAACAACTGGCAATATGACATACTCATCAGCCTTAGCATTGAAATAATACATTCGGCGATTAAATCCTTCCCAAGGATCGGTATAAGCACTCATTACCCCTAAATCTTCATGGTTATCAGGTAACTGAACAATGGGGGCAATCGCATTACTTTCTAATTGGGGCACTGCTGAACATGCAATCATTAAAAAACAACACAACAGAACGATAAATTGATTAAAAACCTTTAACATTAGTTAGCGCCTCTGCTGAATATAGTCTGTAAATGCTCAACAAAACTGACTCTATCAATATTGCCACAATGGCCACCACGCGGGAATATTTTGCCACGCTCAGCAAATATTGACTGTAAATATTCAACTTCTCCGGCTTTTAAAATAATATCGTCTTGATTAGTGACTAAATAAATTTTCTTTGACGTTTTTAGGTAATCCTCTATCGCATGCAAACTATAACGATGGATCAAATCAGCTTTAGTCGTTGTAGGATCTTGTCGCTGAGCTCTTGGTAACATGGCTCGATCAAAGTAATCTCCAAAAGTGACATCACTCGCACGCTGCATTGAGTGAGTTAGGCTTTCGAATTTATCTATCACATGATGCTTATAGGTAATTGCGCCAGTATTAAAACTAGCGTCTAAAGCGAAGATCATATCTGAAGACGACATTCTAAATGAAGCTCCAATGAGTAGCTTCAATTCTGCTTCAGTCAAATTGGCATTTTTAAACAAACTAAAGATAGAACCCTGATCAAATATTGATGACTCTTGCATTGAGTATTGGTAAGAAAAGCGCTCTATTATTTCATCAAACATTGCTACTGCAGCTTGACGGTTTGCACGTAAATCAAAATATTCATCAAGTATAGTCACCGAATTATATAAACTCACGGGTGGATTAATCAGCAATACTTTTTCAAAATTAAACGCTTGCTGCTCCTCATCTAATAACGCAATAAATGCCGAATGGGCACCACCTAAGCTGTAACCTGTAATAGAAAATGATGAAGCCTCTACCCCGTCTTGAGCCTGTACTTGCGCCCAAACTAAGTTCATCACATGATATAAATCTTCGGCATCATGGGCTAAATCCCCCGGCATGTAAGTCGTATTAGTTGAATTAACAATAAAATTGGCAAAGGTCGGCGATGACAAAGAAATAACATGATAGCCTTGTTGATAAAAACTCTTTTGTAGGCTTAACATTTTTGCACTTTCATAACTTGCGCCTGTGCCAGCAATAATAAAAATAAGCGGAGCAGTGGTCTCTTGTTTTATTAAAGAATATTTCATCTTTTTGTTAAACCAAAAGACATCAGGTATATCTTTGAGTGGTTTAATGGTTATCTGTTTATTAATCACAGCCACTGATTCAGGTATGTCTGCAGCAACTTCCTGACAGTAGCCTGTAACCGTTGCTTGATAGCGCGAATACGATAAATCACAAACAGGTTTAACCAATGCCGCTTCATCTTGTTGAATGCTACATGCCGATAAAAAAATAATGAGTAAAACACTCAATAATCGCACTAAATTTCTCCCTAACAGATTTATTATCTAAACCTAAAAATCATTGTATCTGCGTGATAAAAACTTGCTTTTCACGTCATAGTAGTCAGCAATACATTCTATCTTTTGTCCAAATAAAAGTATCTAATTTATAGCGTTAATTAAATAACTGCGTTTTTTTACCATCAGTTATTATTCATTGACTATAGTTAACTTGAACCTTGGATTAACTGACACGTATTTAATATGGTTATTCATCCTACAGCTAAACACTTGAGTTAAAAGTCGTTTACGGTCAAATAAGGGCTTATATGAATATTACTTTAATCATCAAATTTAGTGGCCTTATGCTGGTATTACTGCTGCAAAGTCAGGTGATGGCAGCAAACCATAAATCGAACGCAATTAACGCTCCGGTCAAATTAGACTCGACAATTCCTTCATCCACAGAGAATTATCCGTCATTAAATTTATCGCAAGAATTAGGCTTATCTGCGCTTATAATGTTAACTAAAGATGAAAAAAATGATGATGGCGAGCAGCAAGAATTAGCACAGCTATTTTCAGCGGGTAATACAAAATCATTACAAAGACATATCAATAATAGCTTTCAAACCGGACTATACAGCTTAAAGAATAGTTATATTTTATCACCAACCTATACGCCTTTATTATCTACTCAACTTTTGTTTTCCAACGTCATTGAAAATGACTTATACCAACTTGGTCGCTTAAGCACCGAAACGGGCTATAGCCAGCAAGAGCAGTGGCATCAAAAACGTTTTAAAACATTTATACACAGCACTTATAATGTCTTACATCGTGGCAGGTTTGATTTATCATTGACCGCTAGTTTTGAAAGTACGCAAGTTCAACACAACTTAGCCCCTGTATTTGAGCCTTACAACAAAACTCAAAATAATAACCAAACAATCTCTACTACCCTAGGAATTATTGGCAGTTTTGATTTAACCGAGCATTGGAGTGTCATAGGCGCTTTCACCGCTAGCCAAATAAATAATGAGCAGCTCAATTCTGATTCACAACAAAAGCATCAGCGCAATATTGCTATTATTGGTACAACCTATTCTTTTTAAAGCCTTTAGCAACTGACAACAAGCAAACTAAACTTGAACGAGTTGTAATAATTACGCGGCGGTTTCGTTTAATATATAGCCTTTCCCCCAAACAGTTTCAATACGCACATGTGTCATGCCAACATGCAGCAATTTATCGCGTAACTTAGCAATACGAACATCTACAGTACGCTCAACCCCATTATATTGGCGACTTAATAACGTGCTATAAATGGCATCACGTGTCATCACTTGGCCTGCATTTTGGGTTAACAGTGCCAATAATTGAAACTCAAAAGTACTTAACGGAATAATGTTGCCATTAACTTCACATTTGTTCGCTTGCGGGTACAAGGCAATGTTACCCAATTTATAAACATTTAATTGACGCACTTGCTTCACTGATTGACGACGTAACATAGCATCAATACGTGCTTTTAATACCCGAGGAGATACGGGCTTACAAATAAAGTCATCGGCACCAAGCTGAAAAGCACTTAGTTGATCTTGCTCTGTTTCACGCGCCGTTAGAACAATAATCGGTTGTTGATAGATTTTTCGTAGTGTATGGCAAACATCAAAACCATCTAATTTAGGTAAACCAATATCTAAGATCACCAAATCCGGTTTATAAGTTAAAATTGCCCCTTGCGCTAAATCGCCACTAAAAACTTGTTGTACGATAAAATTAGACTTTTCTAAGAATGACTTTATTAGGTGAGATACCATGTGATCATCTTCAATTAATAGTATTTTTTTCATACTATTATTCACATCGATTGCTTGATTCAACCCCAACATAATCTCTTCCACAAATAAGCGCTAATTTTAGTTGGCGCAGTATAGTGCAATAAATCAGCAAAAAAGTATGATTATGTTGCTAGAGCAGTAACAAAATGTAATCACTGTACAAACATAGTTAACTTGATATTTGTCGCTAGCAACAAAACCGCAAGCTAACTTATTTTTCATTGTTTTCTTATGCCGACACAATGAAGCAACCGGCCTACGATACTATTATTGTGTGAGATAAAAAAGTATTGTGTGAGATAAAAAAAGCCAATTCATTATTGCTGAATTGGCTTGGTATCGTATTAACTACAAACTGACCTTAAAACAGCTCTTCATCCATATCAAACATCGCATTTTGACCAGATTTTGCCGAAGTGATCAATGACTGACAACGTGGTAATAAGCGAGAAAAGAAATAACGAGCCGTATGTATTTTACTCCGATGGAACGCACTATCTTCACTTGCTGCTAATGATACTTCAGCCATTCTTGCCCAAATATACGCCATTGCGGTGTAACCAAAAACATGTAAATAGTCATTAGCCGCACAACCGAGTTCTTCTTTTGAACTTGCAGCCGCAGTTAACAAGTACTCAGTTAAGTCAGCAAGTTCATCTGTGGCTTTAGCCAAAGGTTGAATGAATTCTTGCATAGTGTCTGCTTTTTGCTCTTCAATGTAGCTACGTACCTCTTCAAGAAATATTGTGACTAATTGACCTTTACTACCAGCAACCTTACGTGCCAGTAAATCCATTGCTTGCACACCATTGGTGCCTTCATAAATTTGTGAAATTCGGGTATCACGAACTAATTGCTCTTGTCCCCACTCTCGCACATAGCCATGACCACCAAATACTTGCTGGCCAGCAACCGTACTTTCAAAACCAAGATCGGTAAAAAAAGCTTTCGCGATCGGAGTCATCAATGCAACAAGTTGATCTGCTTTTTGTTGCGCTTCACCACTGCCGTAAGTGGCAATATCTAACTGCATAGCAATATACGTCGATAAGGCACGTGAGCCTTCATTCATCGCTTTCATATTGAGTAGCATACGTCGAACATCACCATGCACCAATAATGAATCTGCTTGTGCATCTGGCGACTTAACGCCCGATAAAGAACGCCCTTGAATTCGATCTTTGGCATACTCTAAAGCATTTTGATAAGAGCGAACTGCAGCCCCCAAGCCTTGAATACCAACACCAATACGTTCAAAGTTCATCATAGTAAACATGCAAGCTAAACCTTTATTAAGCTCGCCAACTAAATAGCCTTTTGCACCATCAAAATTCATCACACAAGTAGCAGAAGCATGGATACCCATTTTATGTTCTATCGAACCACAACTCACTTTGTTTTGCTCACCGAGTGACTCGTCATCGTTAACATGGAATTTTGGTACTAAAAATAACGAAATTCCACGAGGTCCAGCTGGCGCATCTGGTAATTTTGCTAACACTAGATGAATGATATTTTCAGTCAGGTCATGCTCACCTGCGGTAATAAAAATCTTAGTACCGCTAATAAGGTAACTATCGTCCGCTTGCGGCACAGCTTTAGTTCTGATCATACCTAAGTCAGTACCCGCATGTGATTCGGTCAAACACATGCTTGCACTCCAATCACCAGCGTACATACGCGTTAAATAGCGTTGTTTCAACGCTTCACTGCCATGTTTAGCTAGTGATAAGCCTGCGCCGGCAGTTAAACCAGGATAAAGCGAAAATGAAATATCTGCTGAACAAAGCATTTCTTCATGAAATGCCGTCAACATTTTAGGCATGCCCATGCCACCAAAATCAGGATCACCACCAAGTGATGTCCATCCGCCAGCAACATAAGTATTAAAGGCTTCTTTGTAACCTGGTGCCGTAGTAACTTTACCATTATCAAAAGCAACACCGACTTCATCGCCATTACGTGACAGTGGTGCTATTTCCTGTTCAGTTACTTTTGCACATTCTTGTAAGATTGCTTCAGCGGTTTCGCGATCAACCCGTTCAGCTAGTGTTGGTAATGACTGCCATAATTTATCGGCATTAAATACGTCATATAACAAAAAATTCATATCTTTTAGAGGCACTTGATAGTCAGCCATTACATTCTCCGAACAGGTAATTTAAACAAATAATTAAAACACTTGTTTGAATATATATCAAACACAGTAAAAGTAAAGCGATAACTAGAAATTCGCATGCCTGTAAAATTTAACGTAAGCTTGTATTGTTACTATTGAGTTATAAAGGTTCATTGTGAAGTTTCTAACCGTTGTTGCCATCTTAATGATATGTTTTCCCAGCACTGTCTGGGCAAAGCAACTCGACTTTAGTAAGCAAACTACCGACCAACAGGTGCAATTCAACTATCAATGGCTAGATCAGGCGAAGCAAGCGCAATCACTGAGTTTTTCAATTAACAGAACAACTTTATTTGATCGCTTCAGAAACTTTAAAGCTTATAAAGCAAAGCACGTCAGAAAATATGTTAATCATCAACTGAGAAAAAAATTACGAAAATCACCAATCGCAGACGTACAAGTAAAGTTTGTAAATCAAGGACAGAATTTACAACTAGATATTAGCGGTCAAAATCAAACAACTGTTGATCAAGCCTACCAAACTATTGCTCAGCTTGAGAAAGAGCTAGTAAATGAGTATTTAACGCGCAACTTCTATACTCAATTTCACTCATATAATAATAACAATGCAATTAAGCCTGACCATGTGCGTTTTGCACAAGAGTCTGTGGCGGATCTTGCGGTACTGAAACCGCTTATTTTGAATAATGTATCAATTCAAAGAATTCGAGAAGTGAGTGATTACGTACTCGGATTTATTCAAAGTATTCCCTATGCTACGTTAGAGTCGAGAGTAACCTCAACTGGCGCTGGCTTTAACCCACCACTGCAAACACTTTGGCAAAATCAAGGTGATTGTGATAGTAAGGTTACTCTAACCGCCGCTATTTTAAGAGCCTTGATGCCACGCATCAAAATGATGCTCGTTTTTATTGATAACCATGCCTTACTCGCGCTCAATATTCCCAAAGAAGGTGATGAACTAACGATTACCGTTGATGGTGTAGCTTATGTGCTAGCTGAGCCCACTGGCCCTGCAATGATGCGGGTTGGAGAAGTTTCGCCTGATGCTGAATTTGCCATTCGTAATGGCCGTTATTATGCTGAGGCATTTTTTGCCGAATCAGGAGAGTCAGGCGAGTAAAAAAGCTCATAACAGCAGTTAATGATTCAACTAAGCTTCATTAACTGCTTTGATGTTGCCAGAGGAAAATTCATGCCGACTGAGTTAGTGACAAACTCTTAGCCTTTATTAGATATCACTTTAAATGAACTCAACCCCAGTTTATATCGCTAGCTAAGTAGAATAGCTTAATCTGGATCAGAGCTAGGCAACTGCGATAAAATGCTATCGCGTAGCGCATTAAGACTAATAGGTTTAGAAATATGTAAATTCATTCCTGCAGCTAAACATTGTTGTTTATCTTCTTCACGCGCGTGTGCTGTCATCGCAATAATAGGTAAGTCATGATATTGCGGCAAAGCACGGATATGCTGTGTTGCAGTTAAGCCATCCATTACCGGCATTTGGATATCCATCAGGATAATATCAATGTCTTCTAGCGGTAACTTGTCTAAGGCCTCTTGTCCATTTTGCGCCACCACCACCACGACCTGCATTGATTCTAACAACTTAATTGCAACCAATTGATTAACAAGATTATCCTCTACAAGCAATATTGTTAATCCAGCCAAGTCTGCTGTTGTTGTCGAGATAACTTTCGGCTCTGCCTCAGCGAGAACTAAGGGTAAGTGTGATGATAAACGAGTAAGCTCCTTAGCTAGCTTAGCAATAACATCTCGATACAATGGCATTTCTAATAATAGGTAGTTTATGCCATGGTGATTTAACTGCTCAAGCAACTCAAATGAAATAACACTGGCTACTGGTTGACATAATGCCAGTACAGTAACTTCTTGCTTTATTATCGCCAACTCATGATGCGTAAACCCATTGGCATAATTACTACTTTCAATAAAGAGTAGCTTTTGTTTACTCCCTGCCATATTGTTTAGCTCATTGATGTTATCAATAGGAGTGATCGCTTGATTGATATCTGCAAAGTTTTGCGCTAATTTAGCGGGAATATTCACCGCTAAATTCAGCACAGTACATTGGGCAAATGGCAACCGAAACTGAGTTAAGTCATTGTTCTTGCTATCAGCTTCATGCACAACAGTGTTCGGCATATTTAAAGGTAGCGCTAAAGTAAACTCAGCACCTTCGCCTAAAGTACTATCAATAGAAATTTCGCCACCAAGCAATTGCGCAATATGTTGGCAAATTGACAACCCTAAGCCTGTGCCGCCATATACTCGAGTCATAGATTCATCAGCTTGCTTAAATGCTTCAAACAACCCTGACTGTTTAGTTTTTTCAATGCCAATACCGGTATCTTTCACTTTAAACAAAATCACAGTATTATTGCTATCAGCGTTTTGGCAAGACAAGGATACGTTAAGTGCTACTTGCCCCTTTTCGGTAAATTTTATCGCGTTATTAAGCAAGTTGCTCAGCACTTGAACTAGTCGCATAGTATCAGTGTAAATTTTTAATGGTACTTGGCTGTCAATGGCAACCTTTAGGCTTAAATCTTTACCTGCTAAAGGGGCAATATTTAAATTAAGCGCTTGCGAGACAATACTATCTAGCTCGATGAGCTCTTGATGTACAGACATATTGCCTGATTCAACCTTAGCCGAATCTAGTAGTTCATTAACCAGATAAAGTAGCGTGTTTGAAGCTGTTTCGGCATTGGTGAGATATTGCTCTTGTACTTTGTCTAAACGACTTTGTTGTAAGAGATAAAACATGCCCTGAATAGCATTGATAGGGGTACGAATTTCATGACTCATATTGGCCAAAAATTGGCTTTTAATTTTGTTTGCCTCTTCAGCTTGGTTTTTCGCACGTTGAAGATCTTGGTTAATTTCAAATTGCTGAGTAACATCACGAATAAGCACGATACTTCCCAGTAAAGTACTCCCCTCCCCATAAAATGGGGCTTTATATACTTCATAGGTTTTATCATCGGTTGTTACTGTTTGTTGATGAGCAGCGGCTGATTGTTTTCCTGACTTGATACCAACACTGTGCGCCACTTTCTCACCTAAGTCCGTGGCAATAAACTCACTAATTTGACAGCCTAAAATATTTGCTTCTTTTTGCAATACCAGTTGTTCAACGGCTTGGTTACAACCAATTAATCGCCCCTGCTGATCGTTAAAAAGAATATAGTCAGGAATTGCATCCATTACAGAGCGAAGCAAAGCATAATCACGCTGATGTTGCTCACTTTTATAAAACAAAGCTTGGGTTTTTTCTTTCACTCTTAGATCAAGTTCATTATTTTGATCTTTTAAACGTTGCATCAAACTACGGTTTTGGCCAAAAAGATCTTCAACAATTTTAAACCAATGGTGCCATTCATCTGAGGGTTTTATTTTTCCGGGATCACCCGCTGAACAGTTTTCAATATGGGCAATAAACTTTTTAGACGGTGCGATAAAAGAATGGTAAGTTACATAATAAACCAGCCCTAACAAACTTAATAAACCAAAGAAAATACTGGCGAATATAGTTAAAAAACGCTGGTTAATGGCAGCATAAAAATTATCTTTTTGGTGATACTCTAATAAAATCCAATCATTCACTGGTAACTTTTTGAGCTGTACAACCCAATCACCAATGTCGGCACTCGGGGTAAGGTTTAATAGTGCTTGATAACTAAGCTGGTTCAATTGTGCTGGTGCAGCATCACTAAAAGCAGTGCGCGTACTCAGAGTTAAATTAGCACTATTTTTATGCAATAAAACATGGCTATGCTTATCAACAATTATATAGCCACGGTCTTCATCTTCAACCTCGGGTAAATAGCTATATAAGCTAGCCGTATTAATATCAATTAACACCGCTCCTTTCATTTCATTTGCTAAATATACCCCCATGCCTAACGCTGTATTAAGACCTTTACCTGCCGAATCAACATAAGGTCGCGACCAAAATTTTTCATCACGGTATTGCGCAGCTTTAATTTTCAACATTAAGCTATTAGTTAAGCTTTGATCACTGTATTGCCAAATACTGCGAGGTACCCAAGGGTATAAATTAACAAAGCGCTGCATTGAAATGTAATATAACCAGTTGGCTTCTTTAATGGATTCTTGTGCAGTGACAAATGCCGGTGTTAAAGCATTCGCCATAATTAGCTCACGCTTAACGGCTTGATTAAAGCTATCAATTTGGCCAATTCCGGTGATATTACCGCTCATGATACGATTATTAGTATTTAAGCTGCGTCTGGACTTATTAAGGTAAAAATATTTGCCTTCTTGATGTAATGCTGGAGTTTGAGTGGTTAACTCTTCAGGAAAACGAAGATAGTATTCTGCTAAATCACGGATACCCGTTAGTGTTTCTACCGTACTGGTCAGCTTTTTATTAAGTTGAACACTGTACTCTGTCACTTCTACAAGCTTTGCATCATGATGTGCCTGACGAGCAAGGTAGTAATTATAGAGCGTTATAATAAAGGTCAAGAGCATAATGCCCGAGAATACGACAATAACCGACTTATTATATCGTTGGAAAAGTTGCTCTTTTGAGTTTTTTGCAAACACGCTAGTACCCTGCTAATGCATTGATTATAGAAAATTAAGCAAAGTGATTTGCCTTATTTATTACGCTTTTTATAACTAAGTGCTGCATTTTAACATCAACCAAGTTTATCATCATATACCAAGAAGATAATCACTGTATATAAAGCGTAATCATCAGAAAAACTCAATAGTATGAATTAGCCTAACAGCTTACTAAAAGCATAAGTATTTTCTATTGCTACATATCGTTCATACGATCAGCAGCATGTATCAAGTGTTGAGACTCTAGCGTTTGAAATTCCATTAAATTTTTAAGATGCGACTGCACAGTTTCACTTGTTAGCAGCCGTAAAATAACCAGCAATCAATCATTTACCCGCTCTGTTATATCTATTGTAATATCCATCACGCCATCAACACTGATCTTGGCATTTTTTTCAGCTCATCACTTATTATCAGTAACTTTTGCTCAATATTTTCATCAAGCCATGCTTTCAATACATGATCAGACTCACAATGCAGTAAGGTTTTAAGATGTAAAACTTTTTTGTGTTGGTTTTCAATAACAAAATGTAGAAAAAGGCGGGGGCGCTCATCCTGTATACGGCTGAGAAAATATAGATATAAGCTATTTAATCCCTGATGAATGTCCAGTAAATATTGATATATACCTTTTAGTTGCTGAAATCTCATTGACCACCGCTTAGCCTCATAATACCGCGACGTTTTAGCAAGTTGTTATGCCATCCCATCTTCAGGATTGATCAATTTATGTAATATGGGGCTTGTGGTTGTATAGAGTGTGGCAACACGCTTTGATATATCCATCGATTGCTTAATGGCAAAAGCCGCTAATGCCGCTTCATGAAAGCCACTCAAGATGAGTTTTCTTTTTCCTGGGTAATAATTGATATCGCCAACCGCATAAATGCCAGCAACTGATGTTTGAAATTTCTCAGTATCGACGCAAATTTGATGATGATTCATCTTTAACGCCCAATTCGCTATAGGCCCAATTTTTGGTGAAAGACCAAAAAATACCAATAAATGATCAACATCTACCGTTCTATTAATAACTGAAGATTGCACAACAAGCTTATCTAACCTATCGCCATTTTTTTTGTAATCGACGACCTGTCCGGTTAGAAATTGCATTTGATAATTATCACAGAGCTTTTGCATAGCATTTCTGCTTGCTTGAGATGCTCTAAAATTAGTACTTCGGTGGATCAATAGCACACTCTTTGCGATTGGTTGCAATGTTAAGGCCCAATCAAAGGCACTATCTCCGCCCCCCAAAACAACAATGTTTTTATCTTTATATAAGCTTTTATCTTCGACTCGATAGAAAAGCTGACGGTTTTCAAATGCTTCAATGCCTTTAACTTTAAGGCGCACAGGTTCAAAAGCCCCACTACCTGCCGCGATTATAATTGCGCGACATTTTACCACTAGGCCTTTATCGGTTTTTACTAAAAATTCCTGTTCACGGACTTTGTCTATTTCAATAACTTTATTAGATAACAAATATTGTGGTTTAAACGGTGATGCTTGCTTAGCTAAACCATCAATAATCGATTGAGCAGAAGCCATTGGAATACCTGGAATATCATATATAGGTTTATCAGGGTAAAGCTGAGAACACTGGCCACCAAGCTCTGCAACACTATCAATTACAACGGATTTTAGTCCCTGTAAGCCTAATTCAAATACTTGAAATATACCCACAGGGCCCGCGCCAATAATGACCACATCTGTTGCTAGAGTTTTCATAATTTTAACTCCTACCTTTAGTAACCTTCTTATAGGTACATTTAATATGTATCTTAATATACATTTGATATAAGATGCATGTCAAATGTATATAATGGATTTAGCAAATGAGTTTTTTACAAACATTAATCTCTATCTTAAAAGCTGCTGTAGTTGGAAGTAGTAAAGTGCAGTCATCAAGTTTGCTCTATTGTTCTCTGAGCGATTACCAAGAATCTAATTTGGCAAACTACTTATCGGGTTGTTGCCTTAGCAATATTTATTAAGTCTTAACCTGTAGCCATGAAGCAGCTGACCGATTAGTTCATTAGCTAAGCAACAGCCCTTGCCAATGATATTTGTACTTTAAAAGCGCACAAATGCTATCGGGCACAAGGTATTAATTCTGCTGAAATATTATGGTTAGTGTCGCAATGGCTTTTAGTGAATTAACTATGGACGAGCGCGCGATAAGTTAAATTAGTTGACCACCACCAAGCGGTACCTTAAAGTTTGCTCGACACTGAGGTGCTGACTATGCCAACAAGCAATAACATCGGTTGTTTGTAGTATTATTGCTCGCCAGAAAGGAAATTATATGCACTTAACACGACATACTGACTACGGGATGAGAATTCTAATATACCTTGCTCTTTTACCAGCAGGTGAAAAAGCCAGTATCGATAAGATCAGTTCTTTATATGATATTTCTAGAAATAACGTCAATAAAATAGTACATCAACTCGGTAAAGCTAATATCATCGAAACTCAGCGTGGTAAAGGGGGCGGGTTTTTCTTAAAATTGCCGCCTGAAGCAATAAATATTGCTGATATAGTTATTTTGTTAGAAAGCACACTCAACATTGTTGATTGCGAAACGCAAAAATGCTTAATCTTACCTGCATGTAAATTTAAGCAGATCCTCAACGAGGCCACTAGTGCTTTTATAGATAGTTTGCAGGCATATACCTTGGCTGACTTAACCACAGACTCACCAGAAGGTCTTATTCAATTATTCAAGCTGTCGGAGTAAATAGCTCTTTTTCATTCTGCTTTACTCTTGCTATCTGTAGGTCTGGCGGCATTATCCCAGCAAAAATTAATGCCGCATTCACTATCTTGCGAAACTTCAAAGGTTTGTAGCATTATAAATTTTCTTCAGCAAATGATGCCAATCGGCTGCGTACTACACCATTTAAGTTGATGGTACTACTACCAGGAAAGTCCTTAAAACGCTCCACAATATAAGTTAAACCTGAAGTTACTGCGGTTAAATAATTACTATCAATTTGCGCCAAATTACCTGAACAAACTAACTTGGTACCTTCACCACAACGGGTAATAATAGTCTTTAACTGTGAAGCGGTAAGGTTTTGACATTCATCAAGTACTAAGGAGTTCTGAATACTGCGACCACGCATAAAGTTAACCGACTTAAACTGAATATTAGCTTTGTCCATAATATAGTTTAAGCTCCCACTCATATTCTCATCTTGTTTGTGCAGTACTTCTAATGAATCGGTTATCGCCGCAAGCCAAGGCGCCATTTTCTCTTCTTCGGTTTTCCTAAGATCCACACCTAAGTTGTCAAAAACATTTATATGTAAAAGACTCTAAAATAATCCTTAAATATTGAGTTGTAATAAGCCCACCCTAATAAAAATGAGAATATCTTAATGCAACATAAATATAGTTTAAATGTATATACTGAATAGACTCTTCTTTAAAAAACATCAAACATGAAATAAAACTAAATGACTATTTTCATCAAGTCTTACTTAATTTTTATTTGTTACTTGGTAACAATAAATAATCGACTATAATGTTGTAGTATTTTTTAAAAGGAATCTACATGAGTAGTAAACGTGGTCGCCCAGCTCGTCAGATGAGCGAAGATAAAATAATCAATATGCTTGAAGATGTTTATCTTAACAAAGAATACTTTGAAAAACTCTTCAGCGTATTAAAGTCTGAAGAAGAAAAGTTTTTTACTGATTTTTTTGAAAGTTTTCATGAAAAATTAGCAGAGACAACTGTTAAGAAATCTAGATTTTTAATAAGTTCTTCTGAAGCAGAAAGCAGAATAATTGAACTTAAAGGTTCTAATTTAAATGAATCTGAAATAAAGAAAAGAATAAAAGACGTGGAGGCTAAAGTAGCCGTTTTTGAGGATGAGGATATCAATGAATTTCAATCTGTTATCGACAAGCTTCCAGACGAGTTATGGATACGCTATAACAATCGATTAAGACAGCAAGCGTATAAAAAAAATAATAGATGGTCGAGACAAATTGAATTTAGTGAAGATGCTTATTTAGATCTTAAAGTTTTAAAAAACTCCTTGAATGCAAAAACTTGGAATGACTTGCCACTTAAATTGAAGCGTGACTACTTACAGATAGAAAATATTTGTGCAGCATTACGAGTTGATAATCTTGATGAGGCTTTGCTAAAAATTAAAGAAAATAAACTCTTGATGAGCAATAAATAATGACAGAAATTAAAGATGAAGAATGCTCTGCTTGTCATAAGGAACATATTGATGTCAGAACAGAGATAATCACACCACCACTGAATTCTGCACCGGGCCATATCTGGAAAGCTATCTTTTATCGTTGTGAAGACCACGTTAATTGTGATGCCGATACAATGGAGTATTTAAGCTTATTGAAATCAATGAATGTGAAAGTAGAGGATTTACAGTTTGATTCATGTGCGTCACCACACGATACTGTTGGCAGTGCAAGAAAAGGTGTGACTGTAATTCACAAGCCAACAGGCACAACTGCTAGCTACAATAATGAAAAGTATCAGTCGTTTAATAAAATTCGGGCGATTCAAAAACTTAAATCTGAACTGAATAGTTTAAGTTTTAATTGACGTTACCATGTAACATAAAAAATTGAGTAGTTATGAAAACTGTAAATTCAGGTGATAAAAGCAAAGCAATATGTCATAAATGCGAATGTGTTGTTGAGACAACATTTATGAAACGTGACGTAGCACTAAGTGATATTTCAGCTATGGTTGAGAATCTAATAGTTGCTGTTTGCAATAACTGTGATGCAGTTGTCGCATTACCTCATCAGTCTTCTAATCATGTGAATAAAACTATTAAAGCGAGTGCAATTGTGGCTAGAACAGATAGGAACTTTAAAGGCGTAACATTGGCTCATGAAAATGTCAGTAGGCTACCTCCCGAACTAGAAGAGCTTAAGGTTGGTGAAGTGGCATTTGTAGGTGATAAAGCATTTATGCGTGTAAAAGTTGAGATTGATAAAAATGATAAAGAATCAAATTAAATGTTACCTACTAACAATAATTAAATGGGGGAACGATGAAAACTTTAGATGTTCGAGATGTTGAAAATACTTTTGATGAAATGCTATCTAAAATACACAATGAGCATGTTCAAATTATGGAAGATGGTAAACGTGTTGCTGTTATGATTTCTGCTGATGAGTATAGAGAGTGCATGAAGCTGTTGAATGGGTGTGATGCCTCATCTAATTAACAATACCACCTAACGTAATTAATGAATGCAATCAGGGAGCTATTTTAATTGTATATAGAATAGACCGAATCAGTTAGGGGTAAGGTAACGCAATTGAAACTAAGGTTTTTAATTTATGTTACCCATTAACAATAATAAAAACAGAAATTGCCTATTTTAAGTTGATTAGGTTTAGACTTCATCTGACAGGCGGCTAAGAGCGACAACCGGACGGTCGGACAACCTCACTTTTGAACAAAAACGATTTAGAGGTATAGACCCAAATCGTTTCTGCTAAATTAGAAAAAGTACCATGAAACTTCACCTATGAGTTAACACAATAGCTCCGTAGTAGCATTTTTCATTTGTAACATTGGAAATGTATAACTTGTTAACATACTCCAATTCAGAATCACTATCTTTGGGAAGCTTGCCCCTAATAAAGTCTCGGACATCGGATATACCGCTACTAAGCCAGTGATGTTTTGTTTCATGGGACAGGTCTTCATTCAATGTGAATTGATCAGTACTAGATTCATAATCAACAACGATATGATCAAAAGATGCAAAATCCTTAAGATCGACTTCTTCCTGTAATGTGATGAAACGCGCAGTACCAGCTAGTTTATCTCTAGCTCTTTCATTACCACCTGCGTTAAGTATGAATGAGTTATGGGTGTGGCTTAGATTTTTCGCTATTTGGGTGTCACTAAAACCAAGCTCATAAAAAACAAAATACATTAACAATGTTAACAGACGATCATTTAATTGAACTTCTTCAGTTATTTCTCCTTCTATCACCGTCTTGTAATTTAGCCCGTGCGCTACACTATTTCTAAGTCTCTTTAGTACATTAAAATCACAATCACTGAAAGAGATGGCTTCTTTAATTTCATTGCTTGTTTTGCTCATCAAGAAGTCATATTTATGCTGAAGAGTCGGGTGGGATGTATTTCTAAGGTTGGTGAGAGCACTCTCAAACCCTTCTAGAACCAATCGGTCCTCAGATGAAAGAACATTATCATCAATAAATGCTTCTAGCGTTTTGTTAAGCTGTGACTTTAGCCCATTATATTTTTCTTTGTTTAATTTATGTCCATTGCCCTTTGATTCTTGTTCACAGTACATTTCGAGTGTTACAACGACAGATAGAATCTCATATTCCCAAATTCCAGAATTAGAACGAGCTAAGGGGGCAACTAAGCGGTTCCAAATCGTACGGAATGATTTAACGCTGAAGTAGTTTTTTATGATTGTTTCCCAAAGATCCCAGTTGAACAAATTATTAACGTGGCAAAGCGTTTGGTGGGAATGGTCAAATGGTTTCTCTTCATAGGCTACACTTGGGAAAGTAACGGATTGATAATCATGTCGCTTCCCTGAAGGAACCAAGTAAAGATTTTTGATAGAGAGGGAATACCCTAATAGAAGTGAAAAGAGGCTTCTTATTTCTAAAGCAATATCTTTTGCTTCATGTAGCGTAAATCCGCTATTTTTCTTTTTAACGACAAAACAATCTTGTATTTTTATGTGGTGGTCGGTTGATGTCATCGCAGTTGATGACACATAACGATGGTTTTCTATCGAATAGTCGTTTTTATTATAGTTAAAGTTAACTAAGAATTTGTCTATAGAAGTACATCGCTTGAACTCCGTTTCCGTTATCTCTGAGCTTCGTAACCCTTCAAACCAAGTTGATATACCAGTCAGGTGTATTTCTATCAGATTAATGTCATTCGTGATTAAAGATCCAGTAGTGACAAATCCACATATAATGACCCCACCTCTTTGAAGTACTGATTGGTGTAGAGTAAATGTCTTGTTCGAACCAATTTCATGACAAGTGATTGGATATTGAATTACTCTCCGCTCTTCGAACTGCAAGCTGTGATTTTCTGTGTGTATTTTAAGCTGTGGGATGCCAGCCTGATTAATAGAAAGAACGCCAGTAAAATCGTTATCATCAAAGTTGAATTTTACCGTAAATTCGTAATTTTCGAAGAGATTTAGATCCCTTTTTAACATTATTTTACTCTCCCATTTTTTTATTGAAATAGTGTAAGCGTCTAGCAAAGTGCACCTGCCGGTAACTCGTCAAACCGATTAAACTATTTCTGAATTTCAATTAGGAGATAGCCATGAGAAAAATGCGTAGCCTTGAGCAGTGGCGCAACATTATCGAAGAACAACAAGCCAGCGATTTAACTATTACTGAGTTTTGCCAGCAACATGGCTTACCAAAAACAAGCTTTTATGCGGCACGAAGTAAGCTTACTGCTGCATCTGGTAGTTTTGTTCGCGCAAAAGTCACTAAACACGTTGATCCCACTGAACAGCAACAGCCGATCATTCTTGCTATCGGTAACGTGAAAGTCAGCTTGCCATCCACAATGCCTGCCACTTATCTGAGTCAACTGTTACGCGAGCTTGCCTAATGAAAATGTTCGTTGAACCTGCACATATTTACCTCTATCGCGATGCCGTGGATTTTCGAAAGTCCATTGATGGTCTGGTCGCAATCGTTGAGGGTGAGCTTGAACGTGATGCCTATACTGGCGCTTTATTTTTATTTTGCAACAAAGCGAAGGATAAACTCAAGCTGGTTTACTGGGATAAAACGGGGTTTGCTTTGTGGTACAAGCGATTAGAAAAGCAAATGTTCAAATGGCCAACCAAAGCCAGTCTGCAAGAATTTGAGCTCAGTCCAGAGCAACTGGATTGGTTGTTGTCGGGATATGATGTGCTTGGTCATGAAGAGTTGCGGTATAAATCGATGATCTAATCGATCATATTGGCAGTAAATGATCGTTGCCACACCGTCTGTTTTATCTTTGCGTCAAGCAAGAAAACACCGTCAAATTCTGTTAAATTGCGAACATGAAAATTGATGCACACTCACTTCCTGACGACCCAGAACAACTCAAGCGCATGTTGCTTGAGTTGCAACAGCATATGGATGAAAAGTTAGCTGAAAAAGACGCGCAAATTCACGAATTGCTACAAGCTTATAACGCGAAACTAGCCAAAGAGTACGCCAAGAAATCTGAAAAGATGCCGGGTGCAGGCGAAGTATTCAATGAAGCAGAAGATATTCTCGATAAACATGATAAAGCGCTATTGGCCACATCGGCCTCAGTAAAGAAAGAAAAAGCCAAACCGAAACGCCGGCCACTGCCAGCGCAGTTGCCGCGAATTGAGGTGGTTGTTGACCTCGAAGAGGATGACAAAATGTGTGATTGCTGTCAAAGCCCCCTTCACAAAATGGGTGAAAGCAGCAGTGAAGCACTCGAGTTTGTGCCAGCGCATATCAAAGTAATCAAAACCATTCGCCCTAAATATACGTGCCGTCACTGTGAGCGTGAAGGCATTGAAAGTGTGGTAAAAACCGCCCTTATGCCCGCAACAGCCATTCCAAAAAGCATCGCAACGCCCAGCTTGCTGAGCCAAATAATCATGTGTAAATACCAGTTTGGCTTACCACTTTATCGCCAAGAAACCATGTTAGGCGATATTGGTATTGAGTTGAGCAGACAAACCATGTCGAGCTGGATGTTGCGCTGCGCAGACCTGTTGTCCCCTCTGTATCAACGCTTAAAAGACGTGTTGCTATCTCAACCGGTTATTCACGGCGATGAAACCCCGTTAAACGTCATTAATGCAGATAAAGCAACCAGCTATATGTGGCTGTATTGTTGCGGCGATGATAAACCGAGTAAAGGCACCAATATTGTCTTGTTTGATTACCATAACAGTCGCGCAGGCCAATGTGCGGTTGATTTCCTTGATGGTTACGAAGGCTACATGCACGTCGACGGCTACAAGGCTTACGAGCAAACGAATGCAACACTGGTTGCGTGCTTGGCCCATATGCGCCGTAAATTCATCGAGGCTAAAGGCAATAATAAAAAAACCGTCAAAGCAGATGTAGCACTAAACCTTATTCGCAAGCTCTACGTAAGCGTCCGGCAATCGACACTTAGCTAAGTTTAATATACCAAGGAAGTAGTTTTTCTACATTCGTTTGTTCATGGCTTAGCTGCTCAAGACAATGAGCAATATAGTCAAATGGCGTTAAGCCATT
>UEXM01000325.1_pt1 | contig 53075 bp, 44 predicted proteins | sample 1796661 | NCBI WGS metagenome assembly UEXM01 (sample SAMEA4772469, study PRJEB27181) | metagenome | reverse complement strand
CACGAGAAGGAGGAAGCAGCACTTCGGTATTGAGCTCGCGCACATCCAGGGCCTCAAAGGCACAACTGAGATCCTCCCGAGAATGCATCATCTGCAGGTATTCATCCGCTACGCCCCGTGTGAATACGGGCTTGAAGGTGCTGGCGGGTTTGTACCCCTTCAAGGAGCGGTCGTATTCCAGGTTGCCAGGCGCATATTCAGCAAGATAGTGGTTAATGTCCTTGCTGGCCTGCTGCCTGCCAATGCCGAATGCCCGCTGAAGATGGTTGGTCGTCAGTCTCCCTTCCCAGAGGGCGATCACCTCGATCAGTCTGTAGCGCAATAACAGATCCCAGCGCAGCGGCCAGTCCGCTGCGTTTTTACCTGCTGTCCGTGCCATGGATATGCTCCAAAAAGCGATATATGCCAAAAGGCGACGTGTACAGGTCGCCAGTATTGTCATGTAGATAATAAGGTGTAATCTGGGGAATACAAGTTGTGGTTGTGTTTTGCATCTGCAAACCAGTAGGGATGGGCCTTTACAGCAAGGATGCTGTTTTTTATTTCAACACGGGGACGATGGGGGAGTGACAGGATGAAGACAATGCCGAGCGTTTTTTTGCCCGTCGTGGCGCTACTAATGCTGACTGGCTGCGCAACACGGTTGACGGATTTTACCGTGATCTCTTCGAAGAATGTTTAGCTGTCACGGATGGGGGATTATGAGCGCGTAGGTACGAGGGCTAAGGGGGAAGACAGCATCCACATCATCAGCTTGATCCCCACTGGCCTGTATCCCGACGCAAAGAATGCCATGGACAATGCCATTGAGAGCCAGCCCGGCGGTGTGGCGTTGGTGGATGGCGTCATCACCCGCAAGTGGTTCTATATTCCCTTCATCTATGGTCGGGATTGGTACGAGGTTGAGGGCAACGTGCTGGTAGACCCGCAGCGGCAATAGCGATGAGCTAGGAAGAGGGCGTAGAGCTCAAGGACGGAGAAAGGAAAAGGAATGAAGGGATGCGCAGTAATCCTGCTGATAATGATACCCCTCTGGCTTACAGGATGTGCTGGGCCCCGGATCGATGGCACCACAGAGGCGAGTCTCGTGAAAACCATCGATCAAGTAAGAAGCGTTTTGCCAGAGGATCAGCTCGGAGACTTTGATCTTGCTCTCATGCTGGTGGCCTTTAGCCAGATTGATGGGCGATATGTGGAAGCTACTCGTCCAGAGGATATCGCTGAGGCGGCAGAGCAGGTGCGCGCAGGACTCGATGGCTTGAGCACCAGCCAGATATGGCGGCAGGCCGCCGCGATAAAAGCGCGAGAACAAAAGCGGGTCCGCAGCGAGTGGCATCATTAAGTGCATTGAATATCGTGGGCATTATTCGCGGGCAAGCCGAACTGGCGGTGGTGCACTTCGTAGGTAGACCCTAGCAAGCTAGATCGCGATAACTACCAAGAGTCAGCACGGCGGCATGTGCCCCAGTTCCACCAATGGAGACCATCTTGTACGACATCATCGGTGATATTCATGGCTTTGCCGAGCCGCTGAAGCAACTTCTTGACCGTTTGGGTTATCAGGAGATCGACGGTGTGTGGCAGCACCCGATTCGTAAAGCCCTGTTCCTGGGCGACTACATAGACAGAGGCCCCCAGCAGGTAGAGGTGGTTCGCATCGTGCGAGCCATGGTCGAGGCAGATAAGGCCCTGGCGATCATGGGCAACCATGAATTCAACGCCGTAGCCTGGGCGTCTCCAAACCCGGGCAGCCCAGACGCTTACCTGCGCCCGCACAACGCCAAAAACCGCCATCAGCATCACGGATTTCTGGAGCAGGTTAGTGAAAACTCGCCCCTACACCATGAGATAATCGGCTGGTTCAAAACGTTGCCCGTATTTCTGGATCTGCCGGAATTCCGTGCCGTTCATGCTTGCTGGCATAATGAATATCTGGCCGACCTAGCGCCTTGGCTCGATAGCAATAACTGCCTCAAGGAGGAGGGATGGTATCCCGCATCCCAAAAAGGCGAGCCAGTCTATGCAGCGATAGAAACCCTCCTCAAGGGCCTGGAAATTCCCCTGCCCCAGGGCGCAGGGTTCAGTGACAAGGACGGCCATGCCCGCACGGATATCCGTGCCCGTTGGTGGCTTGAGCATGCCCCCACCTACCGCGACCTGGCTATGGTGCCGGTGGATGTCATCGACCGCATTCCACATGAGCTCGTACCCGAAGGCATTCTTCCAGGCTACGATAACGAAAAGCCTGCCTTCGTCGGCCACTACTGGCTAACGGGTGATCCTGCGCCCCTGGCCGATCACATTGCCTGCCTGGACTACAGTGTGGTGAGTGCCCGCCAGGGAAAACTGGTGGCCTATCGTTGGGATGGTCGTCCCCTGACAAAAGACAACTACATTTGGGTAACCCGCTAATGTAGAAAAAATACCAATGCAACAGGGAGGGAACTATGCAATACGATCCTGAAAACCAACGCTTGGAGACCGATGCTGGTGAATTGATAAAACAGATCTCCTGTCCCTTATCGAAAAAATGGAAACAGCTCATGCCCATGACGGAAAAGTGGGATGAACCGCTCAGACTGGAGAAGAGCTCGGCGCCCCAAAGTGAAGATGATTTGCGTTACTTTCTAAAGGCTCAGTCGGGTGATATGGAGGGTATAGAGGATGACCCAGGTTGGCAGGACTGGAAAAAAAGACAGCGTGGCACCCCGAAAGACTACTTGAAGAAATACTGTGGCTCCTGCCAGAAATGCGTCCTAAATGCCAACCACTTCAGTGAAAACCAGATACGGGCCTTGGTTCAGGTTAACCCGAACATCTGCCTGCACATCAGCAGTGGCCATCCGGAACTGACCATCAAGCAAAATGACAGTAAGCAGGATGACTGGGAATGTGGATATGAGGGATTGACGCAAAACGGGCTTCCCATCATCCAGACAGCCCGATCCTTGGCAGCCATTGAGCATGGCGTAATCAGGGGCTATCGGCCGCTTTTCGTGCAGGCGGATTATGCCAGCAAGGTCGGTTGTAAATTCTGGGTGTCACTGCCGCCCAAGTCGGGTGAGCTGATCTATGGTAGTGACTTTCGCGGTATGGTTATGCCACCAAATGTCGAAGACAAAAAAAATTGGCCTTCCATATATGTTAAGCATGATAGTGACCGCAATTCCTCGCCGCTAGCTGCCTACATGATCCCGGAAGATCTGAATCCTGGCGATAGAGTCTTTGTGGCGGACATCATTGAAGAGATTGTCTTTCAAACATGGAATCAGGGTGATTCCTGGCGACAGAAGCGTGGTGAAGCTGTCTGGACGGGAGAGGTGCTGAAGATAGAGCGACGAGATTCGATTATGATGGTGGGCTAGGTTTTTCGAAAAAATATTGGATAGCAACCGGCTTCGATACATAGTCACAAAAAATAAAAGGAAATGATAATGAATAAAGAGTTGACGGTCGTTGATATCGATTGGGAAGGGCCATTTGATGTCGTATATGACAGAAGTAATGATCGCTATAAGTTTGATGATAGCGTCCCGGTAGAGCTTCTGAGTGCTTGTGGAATATATCAGATATATGGTCGCCACCCAGTCTATGGAAAAGATGTTTTGCTCTACATTGGCGAGACCAAGGCGAATGATAAGTCGCGGAGTTTTAGTAAAAGATTGGCGGAACATCTGCATGAAAAAGGAAGGTTCTTCAGTCATACCAACCTTTCCGTTCACTTTGGGCCCCTTGACCTCCCGGATGCAGTGATACAGCAAGTAGAGTCAATTTTGATTTTTAGTCATGCACCTGCGTTAAATCGACGTCATATTGATGGACCGATTGCAGGTGCTGAATCATTGTTGGTTAGAAACTGGAGTTTTGTTGGATCGCTTGAAAGCGCGTGCATCGGATTTTGGGGCGAGTAATTTTATTAAAATGAACGAAGTGAATTGGCAGGCAAGATTAGACGTTAACAAGGCTACCATTCCTGCCAAATCGCCATAATGTTCACTTCGATGTTGTCATTCATTCGTTTGTCACTGATGACTCCGATAATGACATCCGTGTCATCATCCAATAACGGAATAGCAGAGACGACATCTTCGACACTAGAAAAGTCTTCCAGATCAAAATCGTAGCCCCTCATTATTGCCAGCATGCTTGAAATACGAAGCCTGGTTGGTGGCGTCATTTCTACCAAAGACTTAAACGATTTGTACGCAGCCTGGCTGGCTGAATGGCTGGAGTGCCCAAACACAGAGGCTCCCTGTCCCGAGTGACTTAGAATGGTTGTGATATCAGCATAATCTATGCCTACCATCGCCGGTTCCAGTATCAGTCGGCACAGATTGCTGATGGCTTGGTTTATCTGCACCGAGGGACTCATCCGATATTCAGGGTCTGGCATGAGGATTTCATCGTCAGGATTGATCTTGATAAAAGGGGAGGGGCTGGCGATGTGAGCGAGGGAAGACTCAAGAGCGGAATCCCCGCTGCCACCTGTATAAACGATTTTTGTAGAGGCTTCATCATCATGAAACACCAGGTTCTGTACTGGAGGGCTTGTTAAATGTGAATTGCTGGTTATTGGAAGATGAAAATCAATAGGCGGTAGCTTGAACATGATTATATCCCTGTCCTGGATTTTCGGCCCGGAAAAGCCCGCCACAGTATGGCGGGCTGAGTAAGTCTTAACCTCGCGTATTGCTCTCAATACGCACCAGTAGCAGAATCACCGTAGCGAATACAAAGATAGCGAAAGCGCTGCCGGCAATGATCAAGGTGGCAATGGAGCCTGCCTTGGCCTGAGCTTGCTCCAGCTTTTCTTGCTCAATGCGCGCCAGTTCGCTTTGGTAGCGAGTAATGTACTCCCAGGTAAACCATTCCAGGTATTTATCCCAGTTAATGTGGGTGGTGTCGGCGTTCTCCAGCCCGGGGATGTTAGTAACGAGCAACGAAGAGTCTTCATCCTCAGCGGGATTGACCAGGTCAACCTCAAAGCTATCGACCAGACTATCCAGAAAGCGCAGATAATCTTGATGGGACAGGTTGCCCGCCTGGGAACGCAGCCAGTTATCTAGACCTTCCTTGTTCGCGCTTCTCTGGCTGGTCAGGCGTGCATATTTATTGATCAGCACGGCCAGGTTATTGATGCGTTCCTGAATGGCGCGGCTCTCCTCCTCCCGGTTCTTTATGTCGATCTCACCGAGACCCACTGATTCGTCACTTTTAGCCACGGGACTAACGTGTTCTCGATAGCCCTCCATGCCGATCTCTGGCTGCTGTATATCTTCGTCTACACCCGTCAGCCACGCGCTACCGCTGGCAATAGTGGCGAAAACAGCCACGGCCAGTGCCAGTGCTGCGAGGATGTAGCTGGCAACCCCCACAATCCGAAAAAACTTGTTCCCCATGGTGAAAACTCCTGCTTATTGATTTGATGTCCGGGTTCCTGTCCGGTGTTTCAATTATCTTGATAGGGGCGTCAGTTTCTGTCGTAATAATCTGAAAAATTAGAATGACAACAGCATGGAGTTGGATATGGCAGGAAGCGCCAGCATTAGTAATAAGACCTACCGTGTGATTGCCTTGCTGCAGGCCTTGCCAAGGTCGCCGCATAAGATCACCAGCAATGAGATCCACCAGCGGTTAACCAGTGAAGGGCACGACATTACACGCCGCTCCATTGAGCGCTATCTCAAGGAGTTGTCTGAATCCCAGGCTTTTGGAGCGCTGGTCCAGTGTGATGATAAGGCTATGCCTTATGGCTGGTCTGTAGCTCAAAAACAGAATCTGTCCATTCCGGGCATGGACGCACAGATGGCAGCGACCTGGGATTTGGTGGCGCGCTACCTGACGCCACTTATGGCCAAGGACGTGCTGGACAAGCTGGAGCCAGTATTCAACGAGGCAAGGAAATGGTTTGAGCGCCATCGCCCCATGGGAAAGCGCTACTGGTCCGACAAGGTGGCGTATGTCCCCCGAGGTTTTCATCTGGAGCCGGCGCGAGTGTCAGCAGGCATTGCGGATCAGGTCTATGACGCCCTGTACCGTAATCGGCAGATGAATATCTGGTACAAGGATAAGGATGAGCCTCATTTGGTGCATCCCTATGCCCTGGTGGACCGAGGCGCTGTGCGCTACCTGGTGGTACGCTTCTGGAGCTACATGGATTACCGTCACCTTGCGCTGCACCGGTTACGCAAAGTACATGTTCTCGATGATGAGGTTGAAGGCGCCTCGACATTCGATCTGGATGCCTACCTACAGGAAGGGAACATGAATCTTCCCTATGGGGATAGCATCAATCTGGTGATGCGACTCTATGGTCGGGCTGCCGATCACCTCTACGAAACCCCGGTCAATGAAACCCAGATCTTGAAGGAAATCGAGCCTGGCGTAACGGAGCTACGTGTGCAGGTACAGAATACCGAAGAGCTGAAATGGTGGATTTTGGGGTTAGGGGCCAATGTTGAAGTGGTCAAACCGGTTAAATTGCGTAATCAGATAAAATTAGAGCTGGGAAGAGGGTTTGAGAGGTATGCCTGATATGAAATATAGAGCCGACATTGAGGGTGCCGTCAAAAAGGCTTTCGAGCGGCTTTTCAAAAATAAGAGAAAGATGGACTTTGTGATCTCACAGGGAGGGTTTGAGAAGTATTTTCAGTTTGAAGTTGCGGCCGAATTGGATGCTCTTGGGTTTATGGTTCATGTCGAGGGAAAGCATAGATCTGATATTTTGATCTATGAATCACAAATTCCTGTTGCTGTGATAGAGATGGGGGCAGGATTTGTGTCGCAAAAAGATCAGGAAAATAAACCGGATTCAGATTATAAGTCTTTCTTGAAGACATCCAAAAAAGATCTCGCATTTAGCGGTGTTGAGTTCTACTCACTGATGATTCTGGGTATGAACAATCGAGTAGGGAAAATACCAAGCACTTGGAAGCAAGTTTCTCTTATTTCAAAGGCGCCAATCGATTATCAAAAGAAATGGAAAAGTAGCGGTTTTGAGGTCGTTTCCAGAAACTATCTTGCTGCAAAGCTAGGCCTTTCTGTCTCTCTATTATGGGGTCCTGCGACATAAATTGTCGTCCTTACGGCTACCCTCCTACCAAGGAGGATAGCCATGCTACTGATAATTGGTTCGAACGCTCGGGAAGCCACAGAAAAAGCCGCTTTCCTTTTCCGCAGGGCCTTCAAGGTCGAAGATCCGGTGTATCTGGGAGAGGGCGCAATGGAGTTTGCCCAGCTAAACCTGGACCCACTTGACGGAAATGTACAGCGAGAGCCAGGGTTGCCCCGGTCTGGCCCTTTTCTGCCCCGCATAATCGAGAATATCAGGCAGTCCTGTTTGCCCTGGCGATACCACCCCAACCGAACCCGTGTGATCTGCGATGCCTCCAAAGAGTCGCGGCTGGTGCTGGAGGCCCTGATGAGCTTTCCTTGGCTCTTGCCTCCTGATTCTTTCATTTGTGTACTCAGGCCGCCTCCTGTGGCAGCAAAAAAAACGACCAAGCAGCATGAAGAACTGCTTGGCTTTATCAAGGATTCACTTCTGCGGAGGGTGTGGCAGTCACCTGATTACCATGGTCTGGAGGATCAGCACAAACCTACAGTTGAGGCATTCTGGCTATCGCATGTGATTCTCAATGATGTCACTGTTCAGCCGGATAACGAGGTAATTCAAACAGAGCCGCCATTGGTGGTATTTGCCTGCAATGAACGCGTCCGAAAGCGCCTTGGCAAGAACATGCCATCCGTGAGTTATGACTCAATTACCTATAATCCCGCCAGGGGTATGGATCTTTGTGGTCAGGTCTGGTCATGCAAAAAAGGACGGCATGTTCTGCTTGTTTGGGACCTGGATGAGTATCACAGCCTGGATGTTGGCAACCAGTTACGCGCCATTAGTGAATATTCGCGCTCGACAGTCTGGAGCATCATTGGCCTGGCAAGCCCTGGCATGGGGGCGGAGAAGCAGGCTACGTCTTTAATGGGGCTCGCTAAATACCCTTTCGAAATGATGGCGTCACCAGAGCTGATTACTGGCGAGGAGAGCGGATACTACCAGCAAACCCTCGATGTGAAATACTCCAGAATGCGCAAGGCAGTGTGGCGATGGCTCAAGGAGTGGGAGGTTCATCACCGGATTTTTCCAGTGTCATCAGAGTGATGAGAGTATCAAGATGCTCGACCAAGAGGGCGTCACGACATTGCCTGAAATAACGCTCTTGCCCTCTGGTCACCAGTGCTGGCGCGGGGTAGGCGATGAATGTCGGGGGCTTCCGGCGTTTTGTCAGTGTGCTCAGTACCTCCATGCTTTTGCCAAACTCCACTTCCCGTTCAAACCGGAAGGGTAGAAGCAGTGTGGTATTTATGGTTGCCCCCATTACATCCAGCACATTATGACAGTGCTCACCAAGATGAACCGCCTCAACAGCAGCAATATCGATAATCAGACAGACCGTACTCACCGATCCCGAACCTTTAATGCCTGTCGCGCTTTCAAGTCTGGCAGAAAGATCTCGGGGGTTGGTGACCGTGATTGTGGTTAATCCAGGAATTGCTGGCGAAAGATCAGCATGAGTGACCATGTATGACGCAGTTCCGCTAAGGTCAGTCATGCTCAGTGGGCTTAGCAGATCATTGCCAAGAAAAATGAAGACCGGGCATGAAGAGAGTGCATCGGGCGGCGTATCCCTGACGGCTATTTGCATTCCTGTATCCTTAAGGCTTTCTGTGCAGTTATTGAATCATGATGATTGCAATGCATGATTTCTATTGTTGATCATCTCTGCGAAAGCAAGAGTAAGAGCGGTAAATGGGTGCCCGGATAGGGACAGGAGTTCATCAATACTGCCTCTGATGGATGAAAGAGAGTTATCCAATAGCCGATTCTGAAACGGGAATATCGAAGGCCATTGATAGAGCAGATTCCGGAGGAAAGACAGCATGTTTGCCGCCAGTTTTTTTTCAATATCTAGCTGAGCATCGTCAACAACCACCCATGGATTTCGCATCTCAATGGCAAGGAGATAAAGCGGACTGCTTTGCTTGTGTTCTGGCATAGCTTCCTCTTCATGCCTGATAGCGGCAATCTCATCCAACGGCCTGAAGTCATGAGTGGTTGACCAGCGTGAAACGTCAATAAACCGTTCGCTATGGATGAGTACCGTCTCTCTCAGGGCATCCATATCCATGCAGAACTCAAAGGGCGGATAGTCTGTCTGCCACGGTGGGGTATGGCCGGAATAACGCTGTTCCAGTGCGCAAGCGGCCATGATGGCGTTGTTACAGATACTGTCTGTCAGGCTCGTGCCCTGTTGAAGGGCCTGTATCGCTTTTTCGGTGTCCATGACTGTCCCGGTCCATATGCTTTCTTCCATTATTGTTTAGGGTGCGACAAAAAATGACGTGACTGGCGGTTATTATAGAGATAGTGAAATTCGCAAAGTCAGGAGGAAGAGGATGGATTTCAAACGGGATAACGGTTCCGCAACGCAGACTGGGGCCATGGAAAACACCTCGCTGATTCGCCACTGGGTTGCCCGGATCCTCTTGTATTCCTCAGCATGGCGTGCTGGCCGGTGTCGGCATGAAAAGCGATTTGAGAACGATGAGATTCTTGAACTGCTCGGCTTTCTTCCATCCCGGGAGGCCCGCTTGCGTCGACCGCCTCAGGCCCTGGAAGGGATAATCGGTGAGCATCATCTTGGAAAGCTGCTGGCGGATGACGACCTCTATCAGAACGTGGTCAAGCTGGGGCAGCGCCTTTCGTTGACGGAAGCGGAGCGCCGGCTTCTGGTTTTTGTCTGCTACAAGGATTCCAGTGAACTGCTCAACAATGCCTGTTGCCTGGTGAAGGGTGGCTCCATGAGGCAGCTTGCCGGTCTGCTGGCGCGTATCGTTGATATCCCGGAGCAGGATGTCCAGGCCGCTCTGAAACCGGGTGGCGTACTAAGGACCACTCAGCTACTTAGAGTCAATATGACGTCAGGATTTAGCGGCAAGGACCTGTCGGGAATGATCGATGTGGAGGACGAACTTCACGAAAGTCTGCACGTTCCGGATGCGTCCGACGCGCACCTGATTAGTTTGTTTTATCGGGAAGCGGACAAGGCCAATCTTGGTCTGCAGGACTATGCTGAGCTGAAGGACGAAGTCGCGATGCTCTCCCGCCTTCTGACCCGCTCCGTACAGGAGGGAGTGAAGGGCATCAATGTGCTTTTCTATGGCCCACCGGGAACCGGGAAAAGCGAGCTGGCGAAAGTGATTGGTGAATCGCTGCAGATGAGTATGGCGTTTGTGCCGGAAGAAGATCGTGAGGGTGACGCACTCTCCGTGAAAGGACGCATGGGACGCTATAACGGCTGCCAGAGAGCCATCGCACACGATCCCCGCACCTTGGTAGTGTTTGATGAAGCGGAGGATTGTCTCTGCGACAGTCAGTTCAGTATCTTTATGCCATCCCGGCGGCAAACAGAAAAATCCAGCATGACCCGTGTGCTGGAAAACAACCCTCGTCCGACCATTTGGATTTCCAACCGGGTGGATATGGACCCGGCTTTCCTGCGCCGCTTCACCCATGTGGTGCACATGGATAACCCGGGGCCGTCCCAACGCGAACGGCTAGTCCGCGCGGCAATGGCCGGTGAGCAGGTCTCTGAAGGTTTCCTGGAACAAGCGATCAAACTGGAATCGCTGTCCCCCGCAGTACTGCATAGCAGCCTGCACTTCTCCCGTCTGGCCGCCGACGACAAGCGGGATACAGAAAGCCTCGTCACACATAACCTCAATGCCCGCTTCCAGGCCATGGGTGTGTCTGAGCGTTTAAAAGTGGAAAAGCACAAGGGGCTGCCCTGGCGAGGGGAGTGCCTGCGAGCATCAGAAAATGTGGCGGCCCTGATTGATCAGATCAACCCGGAGGTGTCGGTGCGGTTTTGTCTGCATGGTGCGCCGGGTACCGGCAAGACAGCCTGGGGTCGGGAGCTGGCCGAGCGTATTCACCGCCCGCTGATGGTTCGCCAGGCATCAGATCTGCTGGGCATGTATGTGGGGCAAACGGAAAAGCGGATTGCTAGGGCCTTCGAGCAGGCCGAGCGGGAAGGCGCGGTACTGCTAATCGACGAGGCTGACAGCTTCATCGGTAGCCGCCATAACGCGGAGCGCAGCTGGGAAGTCTCTCACGTCAACCAGTTCCTGGCGTCCCTGGAGCAGTTCAATGGCATCTTCGTCGCCACTACCAACCTGCTGGAGCGGGTGGATGAGGCCGCCATGCGCCGCTTCGACTTTGTCGTGCGCTTTGACTGCCTGGATGAGGGCGGGGCGCTATTATTGTTCAAGGATCTGGCAGACGCCTACGGCATCAAACTGCCAAGTCAAAACGCTCAGCGAGAAATGCTGCAAGGTATGGATATGCTCACCCCGGGGGACTTTGCTGCTATTTATCGTCGCATCCGGGTACTCAGGGAGCCGCCAGATGTGGGTGGCTTGGTCGATATGCTGCGCGACTGCCTGCGCTACAAAAAACAGCCTTCACAGCCCATTGGATTCATGGCGTCACTGCATTAAGTGCAGTGACGTTGTCACTTTACATTTTCCTGATTCCACTGTGATGGAGAGTCAATGTTAGATATCGGCTACACCCAGCATAGCGGCGGCGCCTCCCGTCAGCAGCAAGACGCCATCTGGACCGGGCAGTCCATCCTGCAAACCCGTAATGCCCATGTTCGCAGTCACACTGGCGAAGCGCCCGTGTTACTGGCCGTGGCCGACGGCGTGGCGGCCAGTACCCGGCCCGCCCGGGCCAGCCGGTTTGTCGTTGAGGCTTTGTCACGCTTTGGAAGCCACGAACGCCTTACCGGTAAGCAGGTTCGCAAAATACAGGATCAGTTGGCAGACAAATATGCTGGCGGTGACACCCATGGCTCGTCAACAACCCTGGTGGCTGCCAGAGTCACGGAGAACCGCTGCGAGATCGTCAACGTGGGCGATAGCCGCGCTTATCTCTTCAGCCCTGAGGGTGAATGCCGCCAGCTAAGCGAGGATCACACCATCCTCAATGCGCTGATTGCCAGCGGAGAAGTCATTCCCGAAGAAGGCGTCGAATACGCCCAGATGTATCAAGGGCTGGCACATTGCCTGACGGCCGATGCCGAAGAGTACGGCTTTGCGCTGCATTTTCAGGCGTCAGAATTGGAGGAAGGCGCCGGCCTGCTGCTCTGCAGCGATGGGCTGCATGATGCCATCGGCGATGGGACGATCCGCGAACTGTATCAAGCCGACCTGCCAGCAGCGGATCAGGTAGACCGATGGCGGCAAGCAGTGATTGAGGCGGGGGTGCCGGACAACCTGTCGATCCTGTTTGTTCGGCAATGCCCCTGAATCATCTTACATAAACCCGTTTGGATCGAAGAGGTCAGGGTCGTCCCCCGGAAAGGGGGTAATGAATGGAGAAGCAAGTATGAATGATGGCGAGTGTTCGCCTTGCAGAATCATCAGGTTTGCTGATATTGAGCGGTATCAGAAAATGTCCAATGTGTCGTTGTGTTGGTGGATGTACGGCAACAATATTCACTCTATTCCTGCGCATTACAAGTATGACTGGTGGGTATTCTGGGAAGAATCTCCCGTTGATGGTGATGAGCTGATTTTCAATGAGAAGTACCGGATGAGCACAGCAGAAGCGTCCGCACTTTACGGTCGTCTAATGAATGCGAAAATCGTCTTCTTTATGTACAACAGAAAGAGACCGCGGTGGGACCCTGCAAACCCTTTCGACCCCAACGCAGAGAGATGGAGAGACGTGGCGTGGGCACCTTCTCTGGCCGATGATCCAGACCCGGTTGTTATTGAGGGAGCATGGATAGGACATAAATAGCAGCCAATGCAGGGCGATATGATCGAAAACACGACACATGCTGAAAAGCGACATGTTCATGTAGCCAGTATCGACATGCCGATACTCGGTAAATATTCTGTCTGTATCGTAGAAGAAGTCGTAAGGCTGTTCAGGACACCCTGTCGGCCTTCAACCAACAAGGGCGAATCAACATGGTGAATTGCTCCCGCTGCGGCAACCGGGAAGGGCTGAGTCTGGTGACCGTTCTCTATGAGGAGGGGGCGAATGCGGGGCGCGCACTGGTGTACTGCGAAGCCTGCAAGGCCGACATGATGGCTTGGATTGGTGAGGCAATCCCGCTGGAAAAAGTCAGTCCGGCGGTTTTTCTCGATCTGTACCGCACAGGCAAAACGGCCTCCGACCCTTTTACTGCCGTGGAGTTGGTGTTCGGCCGCAAAGATGCGGATCTGGTCAGGCAGGCCCAGGCGCTCCTGAACACTAATTCGGGAGCGTAGCATGAACAATCTCAGGGACTTCCTGCCTCGTGTCACGGCCTGGGCTAAAAAACACCATGACCTCATTCAGGTCGAAGGCGTAGAGCTGAATGATGCAGGCGCGGATATGGCAAGGAGTGTGGGAGTGGAGGATCCAAACAGGATTCGAGTGATGTTGGTTGACGAAATCCCCTTCAGGGAAGACCCGGTAATCTATCGTATTGCCAAAAGTGTCGGGATGTTCAGCGGACAGGTCATGGGCATCACCTTCGGTCACTCTATCTACATCGTCAAAGGCTGCGAATCCGCTCAGCTCTTCTCCCATGAATTCCGGCACGTGTATCAATACGAAACCCTGGGTTCCATACAAGATTTCATGGCGATCTACTTGGAGCAGGTGCTCGAATTCAGTTACGACAAGGCGCCTCTGGAGCTGGACGCTCGGCAGTTCGAGATAACGGAGCCGCTGTAGGTGATTCGGTCGAGGCGCCAGTCGCCTACCGTCGAGCCGAAACCCCCGTAGGCATCAGAGCCTTGCCTGATGGGGTGCTCATAAAAAAGCACCAATAGAGCACTAGGATTCTTGTCGTAATGTGATACTGTTCACAATAAAAATGAACAAGCTTCACAGTGAGCCAGGATGGCCAGCTGACATCAAAATGATGTCATTTAGGGGAAGGGAGAAAGATGGGAATAAACTACAGCACACTCAAAGCCAGGCAACGCCAGGAGCGCGACAGCTACCCGGACAACCTGGGCCTGCGCGTCCACCGCGCCCTCAGCTGGCTCAATCGCGCCGAACTGGAAGACGACCCGGACAGCCGTTTCATCTTCCTGTGGATCGCCTTCAACGCCGCCTATGCCACGGAAATCGATGATCGCGAAGGCCTCAGCGAACAGCGCACCTTCAATGCCTTCCTGGAAAAGCTCCAGTCACTGGACAGCAACCACCGCCTGAACAAGCTGGTGTGGGATGCTTACCCCAGCGCCATCCGCGTACTGCTGGATAACCCCTACGTGTTTTCCTGCTTCTGGGATCACCAGAAAGGGCAGAAAACCGAAGACCAGTGGAAACAAAGCTTCGAATCCGCCAAAAAAGCTGCCAACCATGCCCTGGCCCAGCAGGACACCCCGCGCCTGCTGGCCATCGTACTCAGCCGCATCTATACCCTGCGCAACCAGATGGTCCACGGCGGCGCCACCTGGAACAGCAGCGTAAACCGCGACCAGATCCGCGACTGCGTGAATATCATGGGCGAACTGGTGCCGGCGGTAATCGAGATCATGATGGATGGCCCGAATACCCTGTGGGGAGAGGCGAGTTATCCGGTCGTCCATTAAGGCCTAAGTTAGATCAACGTAACTATTCAAACAGCGTGGTTAGCATGAATGCATCCGATGAGAATCTAGTGAGTAAAAAGATGTCTGGAATCGCGGGGTTTAGCCGGTTTGACAAATCAGGGTTGAATTTGACCGATGGATGCTGGCTGATGAGAAAAGTTATCAGGGATGCCTATGGAGGAGAGGTCAGCGTTGCTGAATTAAAGAAAGCTTTGGGTTGGAGTGAAGAAATATTTAGGGAAGTTAGAAAGTGCGCGGTAGAACAAAGAATACTTTCAATACCAGATGGCAAGCCAAGGTCACTTCGATTATCCAGTCATGACGAGTTTCGAGGTGATGCTGTCGGGGTGATAGCACCCATCATTAGCCGTATTCCTGATGAATTTAAAATATGCGGGACTGCCTCGGACCATCTGGGATTGCGGGGAAGACATGGAAGCGGAAAGCGTTGAACTGGTTTATGAAAGTAAGGATGGTTGCCGGTTTTATCAAGTTAGGGGCAAAGTATGCCATGAATATCAGGCTTATCCGGACTCCCCATGAGTAATCAAATTTAGAGCCCGTCCATGGTGTAGTGCTCTGCATCACTGGAAAAACGCACAGTTCCCTTCTGTAGAAGCAGATCAATAAAGATTAGGGCCGCACCCAACAGGAACCACAATGCCTCGATTTCTCCACACAGCAGACTGGCAAGTAGGTCGCCAGTACGCCAGCTTTGCACCGGATGATGCGGTGGCGATGGCCGAGGCTCGTATTTCCGTCATTGAGCGCATCGCTAATTTGGCGGCCGAAGAAGCTGTCGATGCCGTTCTGGTGGCCGGGGATGTGTTTGATGCCCAGATGGTGTCAGATCGGACCATTCGCCGACTGTTCAATGCCATGGCCGCGTATACTGGCCCCTGGATTCTTATTTCCGGTAACCACGATGCGGCTCTGGCCGAAAGCGTCTGGACGCGCGCGCAGCGGCTGGAGGCGGTTCCCGCCAATGCCCACTTGGCCCTCACGGCTGAGGTGATGGAATTCGGTGACGCTGGCTTTGCCATTTTGCCGGCGCCTCTGACTCAGCGGCATACCATGTCTGATCTGACGGAGTGGTTTGATCATGCCGAGACTACAGACGGCTTGCTGCGTATCGGCTTGGCGCACGGGAGTGTGCAGGGCATTTTGGCGGAAGACGAGAATGCCACCAATCCGATTTCCCCAGAGCGTTATCAATCAGCAAAGTTGGATTTTCTTGCTTTAGGTGACTGGCACGGTACCAAACAGATCAATCCTCGCACCTGGTATAGCGGCACTCCGGAGCAAGATCGCTTTAAAGGGAATGATCCCGGCAATGTATTGATGGTCCAGATCCCGGAGGTTGGCGCAGAGCCTCAGGTAGAAATTCGGTCGATCGGTCAGCATCCCTGGATCCAGATGAAAGAGCGACTGGCAGTCTCATCCGATCTGGAGCAGTTGATAGCCAGGATTGAGGGGCAGCCCGAACAGGCTGTGGTCGAACTCCGTTTGGAGGGTGAAATCAGCCTGCTGGGCAAACAGCAGCTGGAGCGGGCCCTGTCGGTAGCGGAAGCCCGTTTCCGCAGCCTGGGTTATGACCTTTCAGGCCTGAGCTTGCAGCCCACGGAAGACGATATCGCCGCCCTTCATGCCGATGGCTATGTGGGCGACGTGATCGCCGAGCTCCGTGACCAGCAGGAGGGTGAGGGCGGCGAGGTCGCCAGAGATGCCATGGCCATCCTCGCCTCCATTCTGTTGGAGAAACAGGCCCAGGGAGGTGACGCATGAAATTGCTACGCCTCAAGGCAGAACAACTCCGCCAGTTCCGCGCCCCCGTGGAAATCAAGGACCTGGAAGCAGGTATCAACCTGTTTACTGGCCCCAATGAATCCGGCAAAAGCACCCTGGTACGTGCCATTCGTGCGGCCTTCTTTGAGCGCCATAAGTCCTCCAGCGTGGAGGATCTGCAGCCCTGGGGTGATTCAGCAGCCGTGCCCACTGTGGAGCTGGACTTCGAATGGGAGGAGCAGTCTTGGAAACTGGTGAAGAGCTTCCTCAAAAAGAAGCGCTGTGACCTGACCGTAGATGGTGCGCCCTATAGTGGCGATGACGCCGAAGAAAAGCTTTCCAGCCTGTTGGGCTATGAATTCGCAGCGAAAGGGGCAAGCAAGCAACAGCACTGGGGAATTCCTGGTTTGCTGTGGGTTGAGCAAGGCTCAGGCCAGGAAATCCAGGCCTCGGTAGAGCATGCCGGCCAGCACCTGAAAGCCGCCCTTGGCGGTAACCTGGGCGAAGTCACCAGCAGCACGGGCGATGAGCTGATCAGCCAAGTGACGGCAGAGAGAGCCAAGCTGCTGACCACAACCGGCAAACCCACAGGCAACTATGCCAAAGCCATTACCGACGCGGACACGCTGCAGGAGCAGTTTGACGCACTGCAGGATCGCATCCAGCAATACCGCCAGCAGGTAGATCGGCTGGGCCAACTGAGAGAAGAGCAGTCCCAGGCCGAAATAGAGCGCCTTTGGGAAACCTATCGTCAGCAAGCCAAAGAAGCACAAGCCCGGTTGAATGAAGTCGAGTCCTGGCAGAGAGAGCAAGACCGGGACCAGCAGACGTTCAAAGATTGCCAAACCAGTATTCAGACCACTCTCGAATTACTGGCCGGATTCCAAAGCCAGCAGCAGGATCTGGCACGCCGCGAGGACGAAAAGAAAACCGCAGAACGGCAGCAAGCGGACCTTGAGGCGCGCAAGCCTGCCAGTGAAGCGGAACTCGAAGAAGCCAAGCAGGCCCACGAGGCCGCCCGCAAGGCATTAAAGTTGGCCCAGCAGCACCAGCAACGCAAGGAGCTGGTCCGCGAGCTGGAAAGCATTGAGGCCGAGCTGGTTAATGACAAGAGCAAACTTGAACGAGCGAAAGCACTTCATGGCTCACTTCTGGAAAACCGCCAAAAGCAGCAATCCCTGCAGATCGATCCGCAAACTGTTCAGCGGCTAAAAGAGGTCGTCTCAGCGCTGGATCGCCTCGCCATTCAGCAGGATGCCGTGGCAACCCGGCTGCAATTCGACCTGACCGATGATCACAGCGTTACCCTGGATGGACAGAGCCTGGCAGGGCAGAGCGAGCATCTGTTGATTGAGCCAGGCGAGCTAGCCATCAAAGGCGTCGGCACCCTGCGGGTGTTGCCGGGGGGCGAGGATGTGGCCGAGATCGCCAGGGCCAAGCAGAGCCTGACCGACCAGCAGGAGAGCTTGCTGACCCGGCTGCGAGTCACGTCCCTGGCTGAGGCAGAAGAGCAACTAAAGCAGCTGCAGGCACTGGAGCAAGCCATCCAGCAGGATGAATCCGTCCTCAAGGAGCTGGCACCGGAGGGGTTGGAAGCCCTGTCTGATCAGCTGCAGCTGAAACAGGCGCGCAAAGATGCGCTCGCCCCGCAAATTCAGGCGTTACCAGAGCAAGATGAAGACAGCCCGTCCCCTTCCCGTGCCGAGGCTCAGCTGGAATCCGCCGCAGAGGCATTTGCAGGGGCGCAAGCCGCAAATCAAACGCTGAAAAGTGAGCTGTTGCTGGCGGAGCAGGCCTTGAACCGTGCCCGGCAAGAGTGGGAGCGCCTCAGCAATGAACTGCAGGCCCCGGACCGCAAACAGCGTGAAAAGCAGGCGGGCGAACAGTTGGCCGAGCTGCGAACCAACGAGCGCCGCCTGAGCGACCAGCTTGCAGAGCGTGAAGCACAGATTAAGCAGGCCAACCCGGCTGCCCTCAAACAGGATGTCCAGCGTCTCACCAAAAGCGCAGATGCGGCTGAAAAACAGGAAGAGTCGCGCCGGTTTGAGCTAATCCAGCTGCAGGCTCGCCTGGAGTCAGCCGGCGCGGAAGGCCTGGAAGAGCAAAGCGCAGAGCTGAAAGTCGAGCTGGACCGGGCAACCCGCCGAAGAAGGGAGCTCGAACGCCACGCCAACGCCCTGGACTTCCTGCTAGCCCGTCTCACAGAGCATCGCCTGGAGCTCACGCGCCAACTCCAGGCCCCATTGCAGAAACACCTGAACCACTACCTGCAACTCTTGTTCCCGGAGGCCTCCCTGAATGTGGATGAAAACCTCATCCCGGAAGTGCTGGTCCGCCAGGGCCACGGTGGGGAAGAGCGGGGGCAGTTTAATGAGTTGAGCTTCGGCGCACGGGAACAAATGGCCCTGATCAGCCGACTGGCCTATGCCGATCTCCTGCAGGAGGCCAACAAGCCAACCCTGATCATCCTGGATGACGCCCTGGTCCACAGCGATGCCGAGCGTCTGAAAGCCATGAAACGCGTGCTTTACGATGCCGCCCAGCGTCACCAGATCCTGTTGTTTACCTGCCACCCGGATAACTGGCGGGATCTGGGGGTGGCCGCCCAGAGCATGGAGGCATTGAAGAGCGTATAGGGACGGGTATCGGGCTCCTCAATTTTCCCCTATTCTCTCAGGCCTGCAGCGGAGATGATCATGCTAGACGACATTATGACCCTCAAGGAGGTCGCCGGGTACCTGAAGTTGGCCGAGAAGACAGCCTACCGGCTAGCCGCCGATGGCAAGCTGCCGGGGTTCAAGGTCGGAGGGGCGTGGCGCTTCCGCAGGGAAGATATGGAGCGATGGATCGCTGACAAGAAAAAAGAAGCCGGGGGGCAACAGAATTGATAACCGCCTATCACGCCAAATATTACGCCCATGAGCTGACCCGACAGGCGCCACCCGGCTCGGCGGATCAGCTTTCTATGTCGCTATTCGACGCGTCGGTGGATCTTAACCCCCACCAGATCGAAGCGGCCATGTTTGCTCTGCAATCGCCGCTCTCAGAAGGCGTGATTTTGGCGGATGAAGTCGGCTTAGGTAAGACCATCGAGGCGGGCATCGTGTTGTGTCAGCGCTGGGCTGAACGCCGCCGGCGCCTGCTGGTGATTTGTCCGGCGGCTATCCGCAAGCAGTGGGCTACGGAACTTCAGGAAAAGTTCAACCTCCCGGCTATGGTTATGGATTCTCGTGCCTACAGCCAGTTTCAGCAGCAGGGCCAACCGCGGCCATTCGAGCAGAAGGCCGTTATCCTGGTTTCCTATCATTACGCCGCCAGGATGCAGGACGATTTGCGCATGGTGCCTTGGGACCACGTCGTTATTGACGAAGCCCACAAGTTACGCAATTCCTATCGGCCGAGTAACAAGGTTGGGCAGTCGATTCGCTGGGCAACGCAAGGGCGTCGCAAGCTGCTCCTGACGGCCACGCCGATGCAGAACAGCCTGATGGAGCTGTATGGTCTGGCCAGTTTGATTGACGATCACATCTTTGGCGATCCCAATTCCTTCCGCTCCCAGTATGTCAACGCCGGCGGCGATTTCGCAGGCCTCCGTCAGCGACTGGCGGGCTTCTGTAAGCGAACCCTTCGGCAAGAAGTGCTGGAATATGTGCGTTATACAGAGCGTCGCGCCTTTACCCAGCCGTTCCGGCCAAGTGATTCTGAGCAGAAACTGTACGATCGGATCTCCGAGTTTCTCCAGCGGGAGAACACGTATGCCATCCCGGATCGGCAGCGCCACCTTATTGTGCTGATACTGCGCAAGTTGCTGGCTTCCAGCTCAAGTGCCATTGCCGGCACACTAGAGAGTCTGCGTGATCGGCTCATTGATCTGCGTGACAGTGAACAGATAGAGCTCGATTGGGGTGGTCAGCTGGTCGAATTCGAGGAAATGGAAGCCGAGCTGCTGGACGAATGGCTCCCGCCGGAAGACGTTGGAGAAGGGGAGGCGCACGAACAGGGCAATCGGCCTGACCCGAAGAAGCTCCGCGATGAAATCAGTGAAGTGGACAGCCTGGCAAAAGCCGCTCGTGCCATCGGAGTAGATGCCAAGTCTCGGGCTTTGCTGACTGCACTTGATGTGGGCTTTCGTGAGATGTCTGGCATGGGAGCGCGGGGAAAAGCCCTGATATTCACAGAGTCCCGGCGCACTCAGGATTACCTGAAGGCCTACCTGGAGCAGAACGGCTATGCCGGGCAGGTAATCCTGTTCAATGGCAGCAATGCCGGTCCTGAAGCCAAGGCCATCTACGACAACTGGGTCAGCGAGAATCAGGAAAGCGGCCGTGCCACCGGATCCCGGGCAATCGATGCTCGCCTGGCGATGGTGGAGCACTTCCGTGATAGCGCCAAGATCATGATCGCCACTGAGGCTGCGGCGGAGGGCATCAACCTGCAATTCTGCTCGCTGGTGATCAATTATGACTTGCCCTGGAACCCCCAGCGGATCGAGCAGCGCATTGGCCGGTGTCACCGATACGGCCAGCAGCACGATGTCATCGTGGTCAACTTCCTCAACGAGCGCAACGAGGCCGACCAGCGCGTCCACGAGCTGTTGACGGAAAAGTTCAGTCTGTTCAACGGCCTGTTTGGTGCATCCGACGAAGTCCTCGGCCAGCTCGAATCCGGAGTGGACTTTGAAAAGCGCATTCTGGCCATATACCAGCAGTGCCGCACGCCTGAAGAGATTGAGGCTGCCTTTCGCCAACTCCAGGAAGAGCTGGACGAGCAGATCAAAAGCCGCATAGAAGAAACCCGACAGACGCTGCTGGAACACTTCGACGAAGATGTACACGCTCGCCTGCGTTTGCGGCTGGAAGACGCCCAAGAGCAGCTCGACCACGTTGGCCAGCGTTTCTGGCAGGTCACCGGGCACATACTGGATCACCGCGCCCACTTTGACGACGCCAGCCTGGCCTTCGATCTCCATGAGCCGCCTTCTACGGAAATACGGCCCGGCCGCTATCACCTGATTTCCAAGACGCGCAGTGGTGAGCAGGGCGGCTCGCCGGACTACGGCTACTACCTGTACCGCCTCTCCCACCCGCTGGGTGAGCATGTCATCGAATCGGCCAAGCAGCAGCCGACGCCCCCAGCGGATTTGCGCTTTAACATCACCGCCCACCCCGGGCGCATTGCTCTGGTGGAAGCACTCAAGGGTAGATCCGGCTGGCTGACCCTGGCCCGGCTGACCATTGAGTCTTTCGAAACGGAGGAATACCTGCTGTTCTCTGGCATCGACGACGACGGCCGATCACTGGACAATGAGACTTGTACCAAATTGTTCAACGTCGCTGCTGAAGATATCGGCAAAATCGAGCTGCCTGCCGACGTAGAAAAACGAGTGGCCGACGAGCTCGCGCAGCACCAGCGAGCGACTGCCAATCGCTCGCTGGAGGCCAATAGCCAGCACTTCAATGCGGCACGCGAGCGACTGGAACAATGGGCAGAGGACAAGGTTATGGCTGCCGAGAAGTCACTCAGGGACACCAAAGAGCAGATCAAGGCGCTGCGCCGGCAGGCCCGTCAGGCTGAAACCCTGGAAGAACAGCACGATATCCAGGAGCGCCTGAAGCAACTGGAACAGCGCCAGCGCAAGCAACGTCGCGACATCTTCAAAGTGGAAGACGAAATCGAAGAACAGCGCGACAACCTTATCGCCGCACTGGAAAAGCGTCTGGCCCGTGATCAGCGGAGCGAGCAGTTGTTTACACTGCGATGGTCCGTCGTATGACAAATAGCAGCAATAATCAGAATCAAGCACTCCACGGAAACATGACAAGGACTACCCGAGCATGAGCCAGAACCCCGCCTACGACAAACTGACCCGCCTGCTCAAGGAGCTATTCCAGCTCGACCAGCCGGACCTTGACTTTGGCTTCTATCGGATCATGCATGCGAAGGCCGATCAGGTGACAAACTTTCTCGAGGAGGACCTGCTTGGTATCGTCCGCGAGGCATTCGGCGAAGCGGATGAAGCCCGGACTGCAGAGGCGAAGGCGGAGTATGAGGCTGCGCGTCAGCAGGCCATCGAATACGGCGCGCCGGATCCCGGTGTGACCGAGCCCGTCAAGAAGGCCAAGGCAGCTTGGGATGCGGCCAAGGAGAGCGGCAGTAATGAGGGCGACGTCTACGATCACCTCTACCGCTTCTTCGAACGCTACTACGACAACGGCGACTTTATGAGCCGCCGCTACTTCGCGCGCGAGACGGATGGAAAGGCGGCTCCCTACGCCATCCCCTACGATGGGCGTGAGGTCTACCTGCACTGGGCCAACAGAGACCAGTACTACATCAAGACGTCTGAGTACCTGACTAACTTCACCTTCGATCCGACCCAGGCGAAGGAGTTCAAGGAAGCCCACGGCGAGTTGTTCGAGCAGAAGCCTCTCAAGATCCACTGCCGGATCGTCTCAGCGTCCGAGGGGGAGCACAACAACGTCAAGGCATCCGAGCAGACCGAACGCTACTTCATTATCCACGAGCCGGAGCCGGTTAAGCTCGAGATGGGCGACACCGGCGAGCCGGAGCTGGTGATTCAGTTTCAGTATCGCCCGGACCCCGAAAAGACCGGTCAAGACGGCACTTGGCGCAAGAAGCGCCTCGCAGAGGCGGCCGAGAAAGTGAAGGCGCTGCTGCCCAATCTGGACGGCGCAGACGACTACGAGACCGCGCTGATGACCCCGGCGCCCACCGAAGCCGAGAAGGATCGGACGCTGCTGGAGAAGTACCTGGTCCAGTACACCGGCCGGAACACGATGGACTACTTCATCCACAAGGATCTGGGCGGGTTCCTGCGGCGCGAGCTGGATTTCTACATTAAGAACGAGGTCATGCGGCTGGACGACATTGAGTCCGCCGATGCGCCGCGAGTGGAAGCCTACCTGGCCAAGGTTAAGGTGCTGCGCCGCATTGCACAGCACCTGATCGACTTCCTCGCCCAGCTCGAGGACTTCCAGAAGCGGCTGTGGCTGAAGAAGAAGTTTGTAGTCGACACCCAGTACTGCATTACGCTCGACCGCATCCCGGAGGAATTCTATCCGCTAATCGCGGCCAACGAAGCACAGCGGGAGGAGTGGGTTAGGCTTTTCGCGATTGACAAAATCGATGGGTACTCTGCGCCTCTATCAGTGGGGTTTCTTGAGCAAAACTCGTACCTGCCACTCGATACAATAAACTTCGGAGCGTCGTTCAAGGACCGGGTGGTTTCTGAAACCGAACTGCTTGCGGATAAAATCACAGGCACGCTGATACATTCCGAAAACAATCAGGCTCTTAGGGCGTTGGGCGGAAAGCTTCGGCATGCAGTGGACTGCATTTACATAGACCCGCCATACAACACAGACGCTTCTTCCATTGTTTACAAAAACAACTATAAGGATTCGTCTTGGATTTCCCTCATGGATACCCGGCTGTCGGAAGCGCAAAATCTAATGCGTCCATCTTCAGTAATCGCCGTTGCAATAGACGATATCGAGTTCAGTAGGCTAAGGCAATTGATGGAGGAAAAGTTCGGTCAAGATAATATGCTAGGGGTTGCAGTAGTTAGAAGTAATCCGTCAGGCCGATCTACTCCAAATGGCTTCTCCGAAGCGCACGATTACGCCATCTTTGCAGGTGCTAGTGACTCTGCGTCCGTCGGTAGAATTCCCCGAACCGATAAGCAGGTTGCTCGATATTCCGAGTCTGATGAAAGAGGGGTTTTTGAGTGGGTGAATTTCCGCAAGCACGGTGGCGTCGAGGCCAGTCGCCAAGCACGTCCAAAGATGTTTTATCCAATCTTCGTTTCTGACGGTCACATACGAATTCCTGAAATGTCTTGGAATCTCGATGCGCAGGCTTGGAATGTATTAGAGGAGCCAAGCGCTGGCGAGGTTGTTGTACTGCCGGTCTCCCCAGATGGAAGCGAGCGTCGGTGGAAGTGGGGTTCTGAAAGCGTAAAATCTGACTATTCGAATTTCTGCGGTAGAAAAGATCAATCTGGAAAAACTGGCGTCTACATGAAAGCCCGAATGAAGGACGAGGGCATGATGCCTGTCACATGGTGGGACAAAAAAGAATATTCGGCCACACAGTACGGTACGAATTATCTGACCTCTATGTTTGGTGGTATTGCGGATTTTTCATTCCCCAAGTCCATTCATCTAGTAGAAGATTGTTTGCGAGCATGTGGAGCCAAGACGGACAGTGTGGTTCTCGATTTTTTTGGGGGATCGGGAACTACGGCCCATGCAACGCTAAACTTGAATAGATCAGACAACGGAACGAGAAAGTTCTTTCTAGTCGAAATGGGAGAATATTTCGATCGCGTTACTCTGCCAAGGATCAAGAAGTCAATCTATTGCCATGAATGGAAGAAAGGTGCCCCCGCGTCTTCAGAACATTTGAGCGCACTTGTGCAGTATGTTCGTTTGGAAACCTACGAAGACGCTATTAACAATCTCGAAACTAAACCCACACCAGAGGTGTTGCCAGCTGAAGGTGAGTTTGCACGCGACTACATGCTCCGATACTGGCTCGATTTCGAGACTAAGGGCAGCCCGTCGCTCCTGAATATCGAATGGTTCGATGATCCGACCGCCTACAAGCTGAAGATCAAGAAACCCGGTACGGACGAGTATGTCGAGAAGGCCGTGGATCTGGTCGAGACGTTCAACTGGCTGATCGGCTTGCATGTCGAACATCTGGACCGCTGGCGCGGCTATCAGGCAGCGTTCAAGCGCGAGGTTGATCCGGAGTTACCGGAAGACACAAACACGCGGCTGATGCTCGACGGCCGCCTCGAGGAAACGGACGACGGTGCCTGGCGCTTCCGCAAGGTCGAAGGCTACACCCTGCGCACCCCCGGCGATCACAACGACCGGGAAAAAGCTCTGGTTGTCTGGCGCAAGCTCACCGGCGATATCGAACAGGACAATCTGATGCTGGACGAGTGGTTCCGGAAGTTTCGCCTCTCTGCGCAAGACACCGAGTTCGACGTGATCTACATTAACGGCTCCAACAATCTGCCCAACCTTCGCAAGGCCGAGGAGACCTGGAAGGTGCGCTTGATCGAGGAAGCCTTCCACCAGGCAATGTGGGACGTGGAGGGCTGACCGATGGCAAAAAAACTCAAACAAAAGCTGCTTCCCTTCAGCCACAAGCTGGTACTCAATCAGTGGATCGTCAGTCTGTTCGGTTTCGATCCCCTGAAGGACCACAAGGACGGCAAGCGCACGCTCCGGCCGGTCCAGCCGCTGGCCAAGACGTTGAAGGACGCACCGGAGGGCATGACGTCCGAGAACCTGCACCACTTCTACAGGGCGCTGGACGTCCATCTGCAGGCGGGCGCCCAGATCACGCGGGCCGACCTGCTGCGCTACGAGCACAACATCGTCAGCCACACGCTGGCGATCAACGAGAAGCGCGACCGTCCGATCGTCTGGAAGTACTATCAGTGGCTCTCGCTGCTGTTCGCCGAGATCTACCTCGACCGGTTCTTCGCCGATCGTGCGGTTCTGCTCGATGCGTTGAACGCCTATATCGACACCTTCAACCAGTACTGGACCGATCAGGGCTACGAGACGGGGATCACACCCTACGAGCTCAACGACCTGAATAAGCTCTGCCTGCAGAACGCCACGGGCTCGGGTAAGACGCTGCTGATGCACGTTAACTTCCTGCAGTTCCGGCACTACGCAGCGAAATCGGCGCTCAAACACGACCTGACGCGGACCGTGCTGATCACGCCGAACGAGCAGCTTTCCCTGCAACACGAACGCGAGATGAAGGGCAGTAATATCGTCGCGTCGCGCCTGCTCACGGACAGCGGCGATCTTCTGTCCTCGGGCAAGAATGGGCTGCGCCAGGTAGACTACACTGAGGTGACCAAGCTCGGAGACACCGACGGGCCCAACGTCATCGCGACGCGTAATCTCGGCGACCAGAACCTGCTGCTCGTCGACGAAGCTCATCGCGGCATGGGAAGCCAGGAAGAGCGCGGCTGGTTCCGAAGTCGTGCGCGACTATCAGAGAAAGGGTTCGTCTTCGAGTATTCGGCGACGTTGAAAGAGGCCATTTCAGCGGCAAAGCGCCCGGAAATCGAGGCATCCTACGCGAAGACGATCCTGTTCGACTATTCGTACCGGTACTTCTATGAGGACGGCTACGGCAAGGATTACCGCATCTTCAACCTACCTCGGACCTTCTCCCAGCTTGAGTTTTCCTACCTGACGGCATGCCTTCTTAGCTTTTATCAGCAACTGAAGCTCTATGAGGACAAGCATGACGTCTACACGCCCTACAACATTGAGAAGCCGCTCTGGGTTTTCGTCGGCTCTAGCGTGACCAAGGCCACCGGAACCAAGGCCGAGAAGGCCACAGTTTCTGACGTAGGAAAGATTCTTGCCTTCATCGCGAAGTTCCTGAAGAGCGAGGGAACGTCGGCCGCCGAGATTGAACGTATACTCACCGGCAACGCACAGGAAACGGGCCTGCTCGACGAGAACGGCGGCGACATCTTCGCCGGTGGGTTCGTCTACTTGCAGCAGCTCAAGCAGCGGGAGGGCTGGGAGGCCAGCGATCTGTTCCGTGACATCCTCGACAAACTGTTCCAGAACCGGGCCGGTGGCGAGTTGTCGATCGCACGGATCAAGGGTGATGAAAACGAAATCATGCTGCGTGTCGGCCAGGCCGAAAAGGCTTTCGGGCTCATCAATGTCGGCGACGCATCCGGTTTGGCGGCTCATATCGCTTATCAGCAGTTCGATAACGTCGCGGTTCTCGAATCGGAGTTTGCTGAGGCCATGTTCGGGCAGATCAACCTGTCCAGTTCCCCGCTGAACCTGCTCATCGGCTCCAAGCGCTTTGTTGAGGGGTGGGACTGCTGGCGTGTCAGCACGCTCGGGCTAATGCATGTGGGCAAGAGTGAAGGCGCCCAGATTATCCAGCTTTTCGGGCGCGGCGTCCGGCTAAAAGGCTATGACTGGTCGCTCCAGCGTAGTGGTTTTGCCACACCCACTCATCAACCGGATCTTATCCAGTACGTAGAGACCCTGAATGTTTTCGGCATCGAAGCAGACTTCATGGAGCGATTCCGGAAGTTCCTCGAAGAAGAAGAGCTGCCCCGCAATGATCAGAAGCAAGTCTTCACTGTTCCGCTGACAGTCACATACGACTTTGGTCAGCGGCTCAAGGTGCTACGGCCCCGAAAGAAACGTGGTGATGGTCGTGAGTACGATTTCAAGAGAGACGGCGCGGTACCGGCCCTAACGCTGGTCCCCGACAAGATACGCCAAAAAGGAGTGTTGATCGATTGGTATCCCCGCATCCAGTCTCTTGAGTCCAGGAGTGGAGTGCGGCTCGGGGCCAAGGAAGAAACCGTTTTCGAGGACGGCCACCTGAGCTTCCTGGACTATGATGATCTTTTCTTCCGGCTTGAGAAATTCAAGCGTGAGCGCACCTGGCACAATCTCAATATATCCAAGTCCATGATCAAAACGCTGCTGGCTGACCGGACCTGGTACAAGGTCGTCGTGCCCTCAGGCAAGATGGCGTTTTCAGATTTTGGGAACGTCGCGCTCTGGCAAGAGATGGCGGCGGAGCTACTGCAGAAGTTCGCAGAAGAGTACTACAACTACTGCAAGGCAGCCTTTATCGAGCCACGTCTTGAGCTCAGGGAGATCGGCGTCAAGGACGGAAGCTTGCCCGAGACTGACGAGTATCAGTTAATCGTCGATGCCAGCGAAGCGGCACTCATTAACGACATCCAGAATCTCACCAGCGAGATAGCCACTGGAAAGGCCGGTGTTTTACGCGCTGGAGACTTGAAAGGCTGCTTGTTTGGCGCGCATCTCTACGAGCCAGTGCTTCATGTGGTCAAAGGAAGCAGGATCCAGATTGCACCGGTTTCGTTGAATGAAAGTGAGTTCCAGTTTCTGGATGATCTGCGCCTGTATATCGAAACGGATCAAGCTAGGCTGGCAGAGGAAGGCATTGAACTTTTCCTGTTACGTAATGAGAGCCGTGGACGCGGGGTAGGCTTCTTTGAGGCGGGGAATTTCTATCCTGATTTCCTGCTATGGCTCGTTAAAGACGGCAAGCAGCATCTGGCGTTCGTCGAGCCTCATGGCCTGCAGCATGAAGGCCCTGGCCATAAAAAGATTGAGTTTTATCAGGTCATCAAGGATATCCAGGAAAGGCTTGCCAGTGAGGACGTCATACTCAACAGTTTTATTGTCACGCCAACGCGGTTCGGCAAGCTTAACTGGGGTAAGACGATCAATGAGCTGGAGGACATGCATGTGCTATTTATGGAGGATCAAAGAGACGCTTATATTAAGTCAATAATTGACCGTATGGTGAAATAGGCAGAAGGGGTGCTTGCCGGATTGGATGTGTATATAAAATCAGGGAGCCGCACTTCTTCAATCAAAAGTCAGCTTTTGTATTGTCTTGCATTGAAAATAAATGGTTTTTTTGGTGAGTGTTTTTCGCCTCTCGGCGCTGATGCCAGTTCGCGGGTATGGCGGACTGCCTCGGCGGTGAGGCACTGCAGTGCCGGCTAAGTAGAATAATAAGAATGACTGTGAGTAGGGAGCCCCACAGTGCAGTTAAGCCAGTTTGTTACCGATTACGATGAGAGCCTGCTGGGCGATACCTATATCGATCCCCTGGGTGTGCTAGTTATCTGGTCCGCCTTTGGTGGCCATGTGTTCCGCAACCGGGTGAATTCCATATCCAATGATGTGCGCAATTACACCCTGAATCTCATGAATCACCGCATCATTCGTGACTTGATAGATGATGACTCGGTGGTGGTTTCCAGAGCGCTGGAAAATGCCATTGGCGACAAGCACAGCCTGAGCTTTCGGCAGGCATGCCTGATCTACCTGGAGAATCTATTTTCCTATTCATTGATCAGCGCTGAAAGTCGGGCGGGCGTGGACACCGGTGGGATTCTGGGCGGTAGCAAAGGGCGGAAGGTTTTCGAGGAGAGTAAAGGCAACCCGAAGCTGATGCTCAGTCACACCAAGGATGCACATTTGCTTGTTCGCCAGCTTAGCTTGGGGGTAAGCGGTCGGTACAAGACTCCATTCATGGAAATCGGCTTTTTTGACACCCATTACCACTACCATCTCCCCGAAGCAGACGGATTATGGGCGCGAGCTGACCAGCTCTTTCAGAGTAGTGGTCGTTTGCGGGCGGTTTACGACACCGTCCGGGCCCATTTGGCGTCTTTGATAAACGTGGGTACCACCACGGCCTCCTCACCACCTAGCTATTCATTTGCCGACGTTCCTCTAAGCCTTAAGAAAGCGTACCAAGATGCTTACGCATCGCCTGGCAGGGTGGGGGCAGAAACCCGGGCATTCTGGCTTGAGCTAACAGGCCTGGACCATGGTGCTGCAGGGGCCCTGCTGCATGAGCTTGATAAGCATGCGACGGATGCTGATGAGGTGCCGCTTGAAGATGAGCAGGTGTTCAGGCTGGCTGAAAAGCGGTGCAGCAAGCTGGGTGACGACGGTGCAGCCAGTATGATTCAGCATATTCTCACCTTGGAGCCCTTACTGGCTGAGGTGGATCTTCTGTTTACGCTTTCGCTGCACAGGCGCAATCAGCGTATGGCTGAGGTGGAAACCTTGTGGCGGGAGATGGGACGGGACGAGACGACGCTACCCAAACTGGCAGGGCGGATTCGAGAGTTTTCCAGCTTGATCGGGGCCATTAAGGGCACGGCGAGGGCCCGCCTTGAGCAACTGCTTCAGGTAGCGTCGCTTGGCACACTCGAAGAGCAGCTAAGGGCGCTGCTGGAGTATCACGCAAGCGTCATGCGTAGCCGAGGCCAGTTCCCCTGGGTGGCCGCAAAATCAGCAGATTTGATTCAGGTGGAGGCGCGCACGCAGCGGCTCCCTGACAAGGATAAGCGTGCTCCAGGGCATTGGGTGAATCATTACTATCTTCCCCAGTTCAGGAACCTGGTGGATGGCTTTCGTGGGGTGCCGGCATGATCCTGCTGAAAACCTTCGCGAATCAGCTAGCCGCGTGTGGTGATCTCAAGCGAGTTTGGCTGACAAGCTTCAATATCGATATCGAGTTCATTGAGACCTATATCCTACCAACCGTGCTGGGCGCAGAGATTCCCCGTATGCGAATGGATTATGAAGCTCTGCAGCTGGAGCTCAATGAGCGCGGCATAGATTTTCGGGTGTTCTGCGATAAGCGTTTTATCAGCACTGACCAGAATAAGCGCACTTTGATACCGGTTCATGGCGTGTCTCCCAACAAACAGGAGCCCGATGGTTCTGGCATAGCGGGGATGCGTTTCAATGAGAAAAGCCTGTTTCATGCCAAAGTCATCTATATCGAGGGTAAGGATGGTCGCGTCCTCGGCTCTGGCAGCGCGAATCTGACCGTAAGCGGTTGGGGGCGCAATCGCGAGGTGTTTCAGTTCGCCCCCCTGGACGAAAGGGAAATGTATCGTTCGGTGCGGAATTTTTTCCAGGTCCTCTTCCAGAATGTTGATGAGAGTTGCCCGTTGGAGGAAAGGAGGAAGTTTGAGCGAACTAAAGCAAGGGCGAAGTTCTGCCATAGCTTCCAGGATGTGTCCTTTCTCGATCAGCTCCTGGGCGATTGGCAACACGAAGAGTTGGCCATCTGGTCTCCCTATTTACCGAAAGACCTGGCAGCACTGATTGATACGGTCAGGGCGAAGTTTGAGCAGCCTGATCTGCATGTGCATTTGGTGGCAGATCGTGTGGAAGGGCGCTACCTGCGGACCAGCTGGAGTGAATCACTGCAGGCGCTTGTCGATGACGGGGCACTTACTTTCCACCAATTCCCTGTTGCCGGGGATGACCGCCTTACTATGACCCATGCGAAGCTCTGGAAAACGGATTCCCACCTTGCCATTGGCTCCTGGAATTTCACGGGGCCCGGTGCAAATACAGCCAAGGGCGGTGAAGGGAAAACGGGACAGACCAATATTGAGGCGGGGCTGATCTTTGCCGATGAAAGTGATTTCGGCACCTACTTGGGGTCAGAGATAGAAGTCGATGACGATCTGTTCGCAACAGAATCAGAATTAGAGGCTGAATCGCTCGATGTGCCTGAAGCGTTACCCTTCGATCTGCGGGTGGAGTTCCACTGGGGGGATCTCACTTATCGAATCAGTGGTGTGTGGAACAGGAAGGGAAAGCCCGAATCAGGCTACAGCGTCAAGCTGCCATCTGTGGAGCAACCCGTCCAACTTCACTGGATGCCGCAGGCGCGCAGGCTCAAGCCTGTCGAGATTCCCATATCGGATACCCGCAGCCTGCTGACCGAGCATAGATATGCGATTTTCAGGCAGGGCAAGGCTTGTGGTACTGGGCTGTTGATAGAAACCGCCGTAACTAACCGGCGGGCGCAACAATATGGCGATTTGAAATCGCTCCTGGATGCGATGGGCTATGAGGGCGCTGAACCGTCCCTGGAAGATGCGGATTTCCGTGTGCGGGAGGGTGAGAATGGCGAAACCCGAGTGGATGGCCTCTTCTACAGTAACGATGATCCACAGGCCTTGGATGCGCCATCAGGGCTGGGTGACATCAGTTATTTTCGGCTGTTTGCGGCAACGTTCCAGTATGCGGCCCACTTGCGTGGCATTGAGTCTATGCGAGGGCTGGAACAGTGGGCATTTACACGGCCTGGTTGCCTTGAGGAACTGGTGATGAAGGCTCGTGAACGTATCGACAATACCGAGCGTTCGGTATTCAACTGGTTTCTGGCCATGGAAGTCAATGAGCTGTGCGAATTGGCGCGCAGATGCCGTAAGGCCCTGATCCCGGCAGACGAAGGTATTCATCTCGCACGCTGGAAGGATCTCAATGTTGCCATACCCAAGTTGCCCAAGGGAGTAGACAAGCGCTATCGAAAGTTATTGCTGCAAGAGTATAAAGGCATGCGCCGCAGCTGGGGGATCGTATGACGTTACGAGACCAGGATTGGGGGTTGCTCAGCCCAGAGGTGGTGAGCGATTCCATCAACTTTGAAGGCCGAGATCCTGATTGGCGGTACGCATCTGATAATCGCGAGTCCATGGCGGCCAAGCAAACGGAAGGCGTCGCTTACCTCTGGAATTTGCTGTCCAGGAGTGGGGTTGCTCTGCTAGCTGACGAAGTAGGCATGGGTAAGACGTTCCAGGCCTTGGGTGTGGCGGCATTACTCTGGAAGATGAAGCCCGGCAGCAAAGTCCTGGTGATGGCGCCGAACCGCGAAATTTGTCGTCATTGGCGGCGAGAGTTTGAAACCTTCGTTCATCGCCATTACCGCGAGCCCGATCACTGTGTAAGGAATTTTGTGGATGGCGGTCCCATTCCTTCAGTGCGTATGTGTTTCAAACTGGATGAACTGGTTGAAACCGTTGAGCAAGGGGCGGGGCATCTTTTTCTGACTACGATTACGGCGCTCAGCGGCCTTGTTAAGGGAGAAGATAAGGGGGAAGGGGACCTCCCAGGCAAGGCTAGGCGTGCAGCGAAACAGATCCGTCGACGGCTCAAGACCACGCTGGGTGATGACGGCTTTGACCTGGTAATTGTTGATGAGGCCCATTATCTGCGCAACCTCGACGGTGGATCGCAACGTGTGGCAGCAGCAAGAGCCTTGTTTGGTGATGAAGGCAATCGCCTGGGTAAGCACAACCTCCTGTTGACTGCGACGCCGAGCCATACCCGCTTGAGCAATGTGCAGGGAATCCTTTCCTATTTTGTCGATCTTCAGGACGTTGATCCAGACGGAAAAATGAACGAATCGGAGTTGGCCAAGAGTTTGTTGCAGCGGTATGGGCTGCGAAGGTTGCGCCTGATGGAGGGCGCTGGCGGGCTTCACAGCAAGCTGCACTACCGTCATGAAAAGCCGGTGTCGTCCGGCTTTGAAAATCTTCCCAATGGGGAAATGTTTTTCGCGCTGTACCAAAAGCGCCTGGTTTCAGATCTGAAGAAGAAAAAGGAAGGCCGGTCCCTCATGTACGGCTACCTTGAAGGCTTCGAGTCCATGGGCCGCAGACCCGAGGGAGATCTGGACAAAAGTGATGGCAGTGAGAGTGACATTGAGGACGCCTACAAGGAGGACTTCTCAAAGGCGAAGGACACAGAGCTTCTGAAAAGGCTGACTCAGGATTACTTCGATACGCTTAACAGCTTCCCGGATCACCCAAAATATGGGGCAATCGTTGGCCAATGTCTGCCTGTTTCCTTCTACGATGACCAGAAATGCCTGACAGATGACAAGCACCTGATATTTGTGCGCCGTATTCCTTCAGTGAGGGAGCTGACGCAACGAATCAATGCTGGATACGATCGCCTTCTGGCTGCGCAGATCGTTCAGGCCTTGGGGCTTGAGTGGAACGACGAGCGAGTCCAGAAATGGGAGCGACAACAATGGTCCAGAGAAGGATTTAAATCCTTATTGAGTGGCTTTGACCAGGACATCGAGTTAGAGGAAGCGTATCTGGAAGACGAAGACGGTAGCGAAGTGACGGATGACAGCGATTATCTGTCCTCCCGCATTGCCGAGCTGTTTGTCGTCAAGAAAGAACTGGGAGGGCAAACGGATTGCGCGAATGTGCGATTGCGATTCGTGAAGCCCGAGAGCCTGTTTTCTTTATTCCTGGAGCCCTCCAGTGACTACCTGGATTCGGGATATCGCGCATTCTATCCACAGGAAGGTAGCCGCAGGCCTGATTACGGCAACGCGGCAATGTTCACTCGTATTTCTGCCTGGAGATCGTCTGTCGCCCTGAAGTCCGCGCTGGGTTCACGGGAGCCGCCTTCAGCGAAGTATGACAATGAGCTAAAGACCGCCTGGGCATTGGTTTATCCGCTACTGAAGAGTGAGAGCCGAAGCAAACTGGACTCCTGGTCGAAAAATGACCGGGAAGTGGCCGAAAACTTTGCCAACTACCTCAAGGCAGGGATGTTGTATGCCAGTCCTGTGATCGTTGAGCTCTATTGCTGGTTTGTTCAATTCAGGCTCAAGCAAAAGGGGCGAAAGGAGAGAGACGTCCAGCTTGCATACAGAAATTTTGTGAAATGGGTGACCCCGAAACTGTCCGGGTCACTGTTGTTGAAGTATTTCGAGTCTGCGCTGAATTCCTTTGAAGCGTTATGTGGGAAAATCGTTGACCATGGGCTGCGTGAGTGGCAGCGAGATTGGACTAGTCTGAAACGGCTCACCAGTCCGGCCTGGTACGCGAGCGGTGAAAACAGCGAGGGTCGTCAAAGGCTGATCCTCGGGTTTAACACGCCTTTTTATCCAAACGTATTGGTGTCTACCTCGGTGCTACAGGAGGGCGTCAATCTGCATATCCAGTGTTATCAGGTGCATCACTACGGACTGGCTGGCTCACCTGGCGACAATGAGCAGCGGGTGGGGCGACTGGACCGATTGTTTGGTTGCGTCAACCGGCGATTGAAGTCAGCGACGGATAGGGATTTACAGATTCACTACCCGTATTTGCAGAGTTCCATTGATGAGGACCAGGTCGGATCATTCATCGAGCGCAAACATCGGGTTGAGGAACAAATGGATGCCTGCCTACAGGTTGGTTTTGACAAGAGTGTTCATTTGTCTTCCGTGGAAGATTGGACGCAGTTTTTACGCACCCCGCAAAAACGGGATGATGCGCCAGTCAAGGATCCATATCCCGCTACATTCGGTGATTCCTGTTCTGTCTCTTATCGCCCCTATGCTGTTCACGATAATGACCAAATCTTCAGTTGGCTAGAAAGTCTGGTTAAGAAGGTTGTAAATCCAGACGCAGATTACTTCAAAGTCATAGATGAAGAAGGGGATACCCGCCACACGCTCTATCTGGTTGACCCCAAGATCGCACGGGACGGTGTCTATCGCCATCAACCCATTTTTGTGAATCTGGAGTTCTCGCCGGAGATGTCCGCATTGATTCCAGATACAGCGTATTTGGTCAGTCTGGTTTCGCCCATTGCGAACAAGTCGGGGCTGGCGAGGTTCTTGAATCAGTCAGACGATCGTTTAGGAGAGCTGGAGTCGAAGATTGCTGCCCTGAACGAGCAGTACGTGTTGCCGAAACTGACGCTGGATGAGAAGTCAGACAATAGCTATCTGTATCTTGCCGCACGCATCGATCTGCCGCTGTTTGTAAAGGAAGGTACCCTTCAGCACCTATCTCTACATGAGGTGCAGATGGCGTTTGACCAATTGAAAGCCTTTTCTGATGAGCTTGAGCTGTTCATTCATGACGGGGCTCAGGACCTGGAGCCAGCTGACGCAGTCTCCTCAGGCCAGTTTGTGGCAAGTGACTTCCGGTATGGGGGGCATCGTAAGATTGGGCATGGAAAGAGATTGGAATGGCAGGAACATGGCTCAACTGTGGGCCTTGCGGCGGGCTTGGAGGCAGACGCGCTGACCTTTGTACGTGACAGGCTGGATTTAACAGATATTCCCTCAGGCCGCCTTATGGCCGTGCTTGTGCTGAACCAGCATTTCCCCATGGTGCGTTTCTCCCAGTATGACGACGGTCTTGAAGCCGCTCTGAATTACCCCGCCGGTGATCTGCAGGAAGAGGAGGGTAGGTTGATGGAGCTGTGGTTCGAATATGTGGTCTCAGGTTTGCAGTAGCTGTGACTCTGTTGCCTGGCTGGACGCGATGTCGGGTGTTCTGTGTTACAGCAGGCGGCCAAGGAGCAGAAGCCGAATGACTATTTAAAAATGTGTGTTGAGGTGTTTGGGTGATATTAGGAAACAATAAGGGCTGGATGCTCTCAGCGGTACTGCCTCCAGCTGATGCCATTTTAGACCTCTTTGATTTCCCGTCATCGTTAACTGGCATCCTCCGATTTGCTGAGAAAGAGTATGGCTGGGACAGGTCGCGCCGTCCCTCCGACAATACCGTCTCGTCGATCCTCAAGGGCAAGGGGGGCCGGTCACAAGACAATTTGCAGCGCTACCTTCAGGCATATATGCCAGAGCTGTCTGTTTCTGAAGATGCCGTTGATGAATATGTGGAGCTGTATGGGAGCGTCTTTCAGCGCCATAAGTGGAAGAGCTTTCTTCAGGGTTTGCCTGATATCGATGTTCTGGGTCAGGAGGTCGCGCCTTGTCTCCAATTCATCCGGGATAGAATATTGAGTGAAGAGGCGTTCCAGAATGAGCTTTGTCCCGGTGGGGTCAGGGAGCTGTCGGTTTATAATCCGCTTTCAGTCTTGTGCCGGTATGTTGAATTTCCGCCTCGATGGTTGGAGGTGCTATCTCGTCATTCAGGTGATTTTCAGTTGTTAGTTGCCTCCGGTGAGATGGTTCGCTCTGATTTTCTTGATATTCAGCTATGCCTGGAGCTTGATTTCATACTGAAGGCGCTATCAGCAATCGAAAACGGGATATTGAAGCAATGGGAGAACATTGAGCCCGATCTTTACTTGCGATTTCCCTTTCTTGAGTCTGATGGTCTGATTAGCCCAATACTGCCGACGTCCGTCGGTGATCCACTTCATGGCCCTTACAGTGCTTTTATGGATCTTCTTGATCATCGATTTTCAGATGAACTAGCTAGCAAGGAATCTTTATCTAGGTCTATACCTATCGCAAATGAAGATGATAAAGATGCAGAATCAGTGCGCGAGACTCAGAAAGATCTGCTGAAGAAATGGCGTAAGGGAAAGGCATACCCCGCGTTCGTGGTTATGTCTGAATTTCTGGATCGAAGGATGCCGAACAGTAGCGCTAAATGGGGTATCCAGATTCTGGAGAGGTGTGCCCGCGCACTGGATCGTTTGTTCAGGACGCATGTTACATATGCCCAGAAGCACTCGGTTGCTGGTTACGAGGAAGTCTTTATTCGGGCTTATGGCAGATATCGTCGAATAGAGTAAGGGGGGGGGTAGTGCCTGTGTGGCACTACCCGAATTCGTCATTTGCCTCTCGGAGGGTTGTTTCCTCTGCCGGTGCCTGACGGGTTGCCGGTTTTGCTGGGGCCGTTTTGAGGAGTCGCTTTGTTGCTCATGGTTGCCTCTGCTAGTTCTTAGTTGTTGGCGACATTGCCGTGGTCAGAGTAGCCCGAGGCGCTGAGCGTTATCAGGGGGGTAGCTGTCTCAAAATAGGAAATGAACCTCAAGAATGAACTCTTAAGCTAAAGCCTTCATTGATGACAGGCCCAGAAGGCGGTTACGAATAAGTGCTGATGAGAATAGTGGTTATTTCTGGCGAGTGTGATAAGGTTCACAAAAAATGAACGGCCTTCAGGTCTAGAAAGGATTCTAGCGGGCACCTTCAATGGTGTTGGCACTTAGGGGAAGGATATGGGGACCCGCCACCACGCACTCAAAATCCGTCAGCGGCAGGAACGGGATGACTACCCGGAAGACCTGAGCCTGCGCGTTCACCGTGTCCTGAGCTGGCTGGATCGGGCAGAACAGAAATTCGATCCGGACAGCCGTTTCATCTTCCTGTGGATTGCTTTCAACGCAGCCTACGCTAGCGAGATTGATGACCGGCAGGGGCTGAGTGATCAAGCCACTTTCAATGCTTTCCTGGATAAGCCCCACACCCTCGATAAGAGTCAGCATCTGAAAGCAGGTCTGGGAAGTCTATTCCGGTGCTATCTTTGGGATGAGAAAGGAATAATCGGCTATGCCATATCGCTGATATTTGCCTTGGTGGCGATTAAAAGAGCATGGAGGCATACTCTTTTACAGCGCTTGAAGTGCAGCTAATCCCGCCGCAGAGCAGGATGTAAGCTTGGAGGATTATGATGGAAGGCGAAGAGTTTAATTCCCCGGGGACAGTTCGGGAATCTATCGTGACCATGGCCGTCGAGTCATGGCGTTTCAGCAAGGTCTATGACCGTCTATTGGGTAAATTGGATGCTGGGGAACGTGGCCGGTACGAGAGCCAATATCGATGGTTCCTCAAAAAAGTCGAAGAATCATTGCAGCAGGCTGGATTGCGACTGGTAAACCTTGAAGGCCAGCCGTTCGACTCCGGGATGGCCGCGACTCCACTGAATATCGACGAATTTGATGCCTCTGACACCCTCGTCATCGATCAGATGCTGGAGCCCGTGATCATGAGTGATCAGGGCTTGATGAAAACTGGCACCGTAATGTTAAGGAAGATAGAGCAATGAAGCATTTTGTTGGCATCGACCTAGGGACAACGAATAGTGCAATTTCCAGCTACGACGGTTCTGAAACCCGGGTATGGAAAAGCCCGGAACAAAACGATGTAACCCCCTCCGTCATCCTGTACGACAAGCGCGGCAATAAGTACGTTGGTAAGCGGGCCTATGATTCGGCACACCAAAGTGAAGGAAACTCTGCGGCCCTGTTTAAACGCCTGATGGGAACCAGTACCCCCATAGAGCTCCCAACTGTTGACATGATCAAGACTCCGGAAAATTGTTCGGCAGAGGTCCTCAAAACGCTATTCGGGTATCTCCCGGAAGAATTACGAGAGAATTCGGATACCGGTACTGTGATCACGGTGCCTGCTGCATTCAACCAGATGCAGAAGGAGTCAACGTTGCGGGCCGCTGAAATGGCTGGTCTGGGCAAGGTGTCGCTCATGCAAGAGCCGGTTGCTGCTGTCATGAGCGTGATGCGCGCTCGGGAAACAGACGGGATATTTCTGATTTTTGATCTGGGTGGTGGCACCCTGGATATCGCCATTGCTGAAAATATAGGAGGGCGGGTATCACTGCTCTCCCATGGTGGCATCGCCATGTGTGGCGGGCGGGACTTTGATCGGGCCTTGGTCGATAGTGTAATTAAACCTTGGCTGTTGGAAACATTTGACCTTCCTGACGACTTTTCTGTAAATAAGCAATACAAGCGGCTTAATAAATTGGCTTCGTGGGCGGCAGAAAAGGCAAAGATTGAGCTGTCTTCCCAAGAGGAAAGCATCATCAGCTTGTCCGAAATCGAGACACGTATGACTGATCTTTCCGGTAATGAAATCTATCTTGATATTCCGATAACTAGGGATCAATACAGTGAATTGATAGAGCCTCGTGTGATGCAAGCCATTGAGGCGGCTAGGGAAGCTCTGAAAGAAGTCTCTTTGAGCTCCCATGACCTCGAGCGTGTGGTATTTGTCGGTGGCCCGACCAATTTCAAGCCGCTGCGTGACAAAGTGGCTTTTGAACTGGGTGTTCCGGGCAACATGGATGTTAATCCCATGACCGCAGTAGCGGAAGGTGCGGCAGTTTTTGCAGAGTCTATTGACTGGAGTAACCAAAGTCGGGGCAGGAAGACGGCCAAGGGCGAGGTAACCTCTAGTGGTCCAATTGCAGTGTCCTTCAAATACATTGCGAGGACTTCGGAGCCTAGGGCAAAAATCATGGCTCTGATCACGGCGGGAAATGTGGATAACGCTGAGTTTCAGATTGACAATATTGATACAGGTTGGACCTCAGGCCGGATCCCTCTGAAGCATGGCGCTGGGGAGGATGTGATTCTGAGTAAATCTGGGGCGAACACCTTCAAAGTTTTTGCTTTTGATGGTGCCGGTGCATCAATCGATCTCAGTGAGGATAAGATTATCATCACCCGCACGGCAGCGACGGTGGATGCAATCCCTGCATCACACTCCATTGGCGTTGAGGTTTTGACAAGGCTTGGAGGTCGCCCTGAGCTGGAATATCTGGTCCGTGCAGGCGATTCTCTGCCAAAGAAGGGCGTAATAAAATTCAAAGCCGCGGAATCACTTAAAGCCGGTGACCCGGGTGCATTGAACTTCAAAGTATGGGAAGGGGAGATCCTCAGCCCAATTCATGATAATCGTGCCATTGGGGTGTTTGAAGTACGAGGTGCAGATTTCAGCGATGGTGTGATACCTGCTGGCGCAGACTTGTTTTTTGAGTACGAAGTCCAGGACTCTGGCAACATCTTGCTGAGTGTTTCCGTACCGAGTGTGGCTGGTAGCTTCGATCATGGGCGCAGCTTTTATTCCCCTCAGGCCGCCAGTACGGATTTCTCCGATGCCACAGCCCTAGTAACCGAGGAAGGCGAGCAAACTCTGATTAGAGTGGAAGAAGTTTCCTCTTCAGTGAATGACCCCCGGGTGGAAAAGGCTAGGCAGGCGGCCCAGGCAGCTGCCAATCTGGATAAAAATAATACGGACACTGAGGTTGCGCAGGAGGCGCGTGAAGCGGTCCTCGAGGCGCGAAAACTGCTGGCCGAGATTCGCAAAGACAATTTGATAGAGATTCGGCTGTTGGATCTGAATCGTGTTGTTGGGCTGTTTAATGATCATGTGCGCGAACATGCACGCCAATCCGAATGCACGTCCTTCGATGCGCTGGTGAAAACAGCTGAAGGATGCATGGCGGAGCCCACCCATGCGTTTGACCATCATCTGGATGAATTGCGTGGCAAGAATTTCGAAATCTTGTGGCGTCAAGACTGGTTCGTGATTGAGCGGTTCAAGGGGATGCTTGATTCACCGCACCTGTATTCGGATCGACAGCGCTATGAAGAGCTTACAGAGATTGGCGTGCAACGACTTAAGGAAAACCAAATTGATCAGTTGCGCCAAGTGATTGGGCAGCTGTATTCCATCATGATTGGTGGTGCCGGCGAAATCGATATGTCGGGGCTCACTAATATCCTTAAGAGTTGACGCGGGTATGGATCAGTGGATTCCAATCGGCCAGCAACTGTCTGATGGCACAGCCATAAGGCGGCTTGCCTCCCAGGGAGATTGTTGGCAAATCTATGTGACGTCTAAACCCTCTCGGATTTTGTTTGCAACCCGGGAACTGGCGGCTACCTGGTTTGATGCAGATCTGATAAATCCAGATATTTTTACCGAATTTGAAATTGGTAAAAAGAATCTCTTGGTACTGGAAAGCCCCAGTCATACCCGCCTGGAGCCGGTGCTGCCGCCCAATCAGCCAGATTCAAAAGCGGAGGCTTACGCTTTTGCTGCTTCGTTTAAGAGCAGTAGAAATATCGCCCCCGGCATCGATGTCACCAATGCTATCTTTGTGGAGCAGTATTCCTGTCTTTTGCCGACCCCGAACCAGACCTCGACAATGCCTGACGATATTCTGTTGGGGGTCTGGCTGACAGGAGGGGTTGAGATATCTTGCAAGGATTTTAGGAAGTTGGCTAGGCTAACTAGCTGGATGAAGGCAACGGACTTAGCGGACATTCTCCGTGCAGCGGGAATGCCAGCGCCAGCGGAGCTAACGTTGATCTCGGAAGGGGAAATTGATGGGCCGGCCGACGAAGGTGTTATCCAGCCGCAGGCGGTAGACCAGAGTAACGAGCCTTTTAGGCTGCCGGGTCGCCCATATCTTGAACAGTTTTTCCATGACCATATCATCGACATTGTAGAGAATTCGGAAAAATACGCGGCCATGGGGATATCGTTCCCATCGGCGGTAATCCTTCACGGGCCGCCGGGTTGCGGCAAAACTTTTGCCGCGAATAAGTTGGCTGATTATCTTGGATGGCCTCGATACGCTATCGATTCAGGCAGTATTGGCAGTCCCTATATCCATGAAACTAGTAAGAAGATCGGGGAGACCTTCGACAGCGCCATAGAAAATGCGCCATCGATTATTGTGATTGATGAAATGGAAGCTTTTCTCACCGATCGTCAGAGCGCGGGCGGCGGCACACACCGGGTGGAGGAAGTGGCTGAATTCCTGCGCAAGATCCCCGAAGCCATCAATAATAATGTTCTCGTCGTTGCGATGACCAACCTGATTAGCACTATTGACCCTGCGATTTTGCGAAGAGGTCGGTTCGACCATGTCATCGAGGTTGGTATGCCCAGTGAAGTGGACGTTCAGCTTTTACTGACATCGCTAGTCGAACGGTTACCGTTGGTTGAGGGCGTTTCTCTTGAGGCAATGGCTCGTGCTCTGGTAGGGCGGCCGCTCAGCGATGTGACCTTCACGATAAGGGAGGCATCCAGGCTCGCTGCGAGGGGGCGTAAAAAAAGGATCGATCAGGAGTGTATTGACACTGCGATAGCATCTATCGACCGTAAGGAAAAAAAGAAAAGCCGGCCGATAGGCTTTGTTTGGGGTGATGATGAGGGTATCTGATGGATATTGAGAGTAATCCATTCCATGTCTTGGCAGCGAACCCACGTGATGATCGCCGGCGCTTATTATCCTTGGCCGAGGAGGCGGGTCTGCTCGGTGACGAAGAGGCTGCCTCGAGCGCCGCAGCGGAGCTGGTGAATCCCAGAAAACGTCTCGCCGCTGAAATCGCGTGGATGCCCGGAGTAAGCCCAAAAAATACAGCAGTGGTATTCGATAAGCTAGTTTCTGATCCTCGTGCGCTGATCAAATCATACTCATCCTCCCTGCTGGCCACCTGCAATATTGTCAGCGCTGCATTACCTAGAATTATTCTTGATGGTGCTCAGCTGGTCGAAACGGCGTTAAAGCTATTCAAGCAATATGATGAAATCGATGCATCGAGCGTGCTGTCAGAAATCAATGCAGACAGGGCGGTCTCTGGTTTTCCGGAGATAACGGACATTCATTTAGTGTCAGAGGAGCTGCAAAAACGTCGTCATTATTTCCGAGCAGCGGTTACCTCGTCGCTTGATAACTTGGAATCACGCGAGCTTGTATCGGTTGTGACCGAGTTGGTTGACATTGCTACTGCCGAAGGAACCACTCATGGACCGAAATTAGTCACGGACGTTGTTGATTTCTATGAGGTCGAAGCCCAGTCATTCCTGAAAGCTGAAGAAGATAATATCGACAAGCTCATCGACCTTATTCTGGATGCTATCAAAGATGGCATGGATGATGAGGTGGTGTGCAAAGCGTTGGACACTTTTGATGCCATCGTGGAGAACTGGGATGCCGTCGCTCAACCTATCCAAGTTTGCGCGCAAAGTCGGGGGGTCGCCCATGAAGCAAGCCATGATCTTGCCCGAAAGATCAGAAACTTCGGTATTGATCTTTTCAATGATCATGAGAAGTTGGAATTCTCAATCAGAATCACCGAGCTTCTGCAAAAAGTGTTTGCTGAGGTTGGAGAGGTGGTGGAGCAGACCCAAGAAGACGCACAGACCCTCCAAAATATCGCCAATCAGGCAATGGTTGCCGATCGTGAGGATGATGCTTGGCGTGAAGAATTGACCTACGAGGCGAAAATTGGGGGCTTCTTCAAAGATACCTTGAGGATATCGCCAGATGGGATTGTCTGGAAAGGACAAACACATCCACTGGAAGCCATTCAGATGGTCCGTTGGGGCGGGACTCGGCATTCAGTGAACGGTATTCCTTCTGGTACGAATTACACAATTTACTTCGCTTCGGAAAGAAATTGGGCCCGTATCGAAACAAAGGATGAGGAAGTCTACAAGCAATTTGTAGATCGGCTCTGGAAAGGTGTCTGCGTTCGAATTCTCACTGAGTACCTCCAGAGCCTGAGAAGTGGCGCTTCGATTAAGATCGGTCCTGTGGTTATCCAGGACAATGGGCTAACCTTAACCAGGAAGCGCATGCTGGGGCCTAACGAGCCGGTATTTTGTTCCTGGCGGGAGATCGTTACAGGTCATGTTGACGGTTCGCTTTTGATCGCAAAAGTAGATGAGCGAAAGGTGTGTGTTCCTCTATCGTACCAGGAAGTTAATAATGTCCACATTCTTGAGCTGGCTATAAATATGGCTAATGAGCGTGGCCTTCAACGCCTTAGTCATGTGCTGGGGTCTTAGTATGGGTGGGAGCGGCAATAAAGGTTTTAAGGGGATTTCGGGGCTCGTTTCGGAGTTGGACTCCGCGGCGTTGAAAGACTCGATGCACCAGAAAAGTGCTGGGCACCAAGTGAGTGGTGTAGATGGCACCAGTGTTTTTTCAGATCCGCAGACTTCTACAGCTAGTACTAAGCCTCGAGAAAAAGGTGCAGGGAATTCGAATCAACCTGGTGGTGAATCGAAAGATGATGCTGCAATTGCAATGGGCATTGCTATTCCTGTTGTGATATTTGTGATCTTGGGGCTTGCGACCTTTGTAAATGAAAATCCAGTTCGCTCTCCAGAACCTCCCCAAGAGAAGGTTGTAGTGTATGGCGAACCATTTCATGTTACTGCGACTGTATTGAATGTTCGCTCTGCTCCAAGTCCTACATCTCCAGTGATCGATACATTGAGTAAAGGAGAGAATATATATGGTTCGAGAAACATGCGAACTAAGACTGACGGTTGGCGTCAGATTCAATTCGGCGCTTTGAAAGGCTGGGTTTCTACTTTTTATCTAAAGCGGGGTACGGCTGAGCAGGCAAGGGTTGAGCAATGTAAAGCAACTTCTACAAGGCCGTTTACGGGACAAATATTTAATCAAAGAGGCAGTGGCTACCACTCGCTCGTGGTCAAAAATGGGCCGAATGAGGATGTTATTGCCAAGCTTAAAGACAAGAGTGGTGAAGAAATAATTTCATTCTACGTTCGGGCAAATGAGACAGCGACGCTGAAGAATATTCCTGGAGGCTATTTCAAGTTTCAGTTTGCAACAGGTAAGTATTACAGTTCGGAATGTGGTGGGAAGTTTATGGAAGGAATGCGCGTTTCTGAAGATCCAAACTACGTACATTACGAGACGACAATTCATGGACATACCCGCTATAGCTCTATTATGCAGTACACACTTACTCAGGTGAGAGGTGGGAATCTCAAAATGAAAAACGTGCCATCAGGGAGATTTTAGACCCTCAAGGTAGCTGTCAGATCGAGTCATAACCATTCCGCTTAATTCTCGATATGCTGCTTTAGGTCTGGCGGATCCTTAAGAATGGCCATTGATTTTTTGAGATTCTCGTCTACTGGGTTTTTGTTTCCTCGCCAGCTTGTTACCCAAGCCAGCGGTGGATTGAGGATGGGATTCCTTGGCTTGGTTTGAGCCCTCGCCAGAAAATTCCTCCACCACCTGTAACCCCTCATCCTCCCCATACTCGAACCAGGCGTTCATCAGCCCTGCCTGAGCAACCTTATCCAGCTCCGTCTGGTGAATCCCCAGATTCTCTCGCCCCTTGGCTTCCTCCCTGGCATGGGTGACGGCTTCTTTCAGTGTCTGATCTGTCCGCAGGGTCAGATCCACGTAGTAGATCGGTGCCCCGTGGCTCTGTGTGGTGCTTTTGCCGCGTAGCTTCAGCTCCAAGGGTAGGGTGGCCAGATTGCCGCCACTGATGGCGTGGAAGTAACGCAGTCGTGCGGCCAGGGTGCGAATGCTGTTGTAGCCGGTGGTCCGGAACACAAAGCAGCCCAGTTCATCGTCATTCCCGATACGGACATAGAGGCGGCCATAAGGCTTGCACAGTCCGTGGCTGCCGTAGTCGCACAGATCCGGAGACGGGCAGTCCAGTGACGACAGACCTTTCTCGGTATGCCGCCGGCATGTCTCCCCGTTTCCTGCACACAGCGGCCTGCCGCTCTTGCGCTCGAAGAAGGTGTACTCCGCTCGCAGGTTAAGGTCCGGGTCATTGAAGGGCAGGGTAACGGGAATGCTGCGTAGCTTCTTACCCTGTACTTCCTGGCGCAGGGCTTCGTCCAGCGGGTGCGGCAACCAGCCGTCCCGGGTTTGGATCTGGGTGGTGATGGTGAATTGGTCGTCTTTCTCCGGCAGACGCTTGCCGTTCTTCTCCACTACACGGCCAATGCTGATACGGCCGATCACGGGTGGCGTAATGGCGAGTCCTTTAATCATGGGATTCTCCTGATGAATAGCAGATGCATGTACTCAGCCGGGCTTGGCCCGGCTGTTATGCTGCTTGGGGCTGGGTAGGTGTTAGGTGTTAGGTGTTGGGACGCACAATGAACCGGCGACTGCCCGCTCTGTGCTTGGGGTAGTGTTTGAGCAGATCAGGCTGGTCCTGCAGCAGGGCTTTGGTGTCCAGGGCGGTGGAGTCCTTGCTGCGCTTCCAGGTCACGGAGCCGACAGTGAAGGTAGCCTTGCTGGCCAGCCCCATGGACTGCTGTATGCGTTGCTTGAGGGTGGATTCCCGCTCGGTCAGTCGGGCAAGGGTGTCACGCAGATCCACCAGCTCATTGAAGTCGCCTTCCATGGCTGGGTTGGCCGTGAGATCTAGGGTTTCGCCTTCATCGCGAGGATAGAGCCCTTGCAGGGCCTTGCCTGCAGAGTCGGAGCCATCCGGGTCTGGTGGGGTATCGGCTTCCACCAACTGCCAGAACTCCCGCTCCAGCTCGTACAGGTGAGCAATCAGTGCCTCATCCCGCTCGATACGGTGAATCTGCAGCTCCTGACCGCAAATCAGCACGGCCACATCGGCAGCCTGCTTGCCGGTGACCGCCAGCTGATGCTGTACCTGGCACTGGATGTACTCCGGAACACCATCCGCCCACAGCTTGGCACCGTGCTGTCCTGTGGTCTTACATTCGAGTATCTGAACATCGTCATTACCAACCACGGCGTAATCCAGGTTGGCCAGCATCCAGGGCTTGTCACCATCCGGGTGCTGCAGCACGGCATTCACCCGCCGTACCTTGTTGCCGCTGATCTTGGCATAGGCCTCGGCCACCTTAGGTTCCAACAGGGTGCCCCAGTACATCGGTGACTGAATGTCATCCGGATCAGGGGCAGATAGCAGGCCGTCGCGCCCGGTCTTGATCATCCACAGTTCCAGTGGCGATTGGTATGGGCTGATGCCCACTGCCGCTGCGGCATCACTGGCGCCGATACCTTGCTTGCGGATCTTCAGCCAGTCTTCGCGGTTCATACTTTTGGTAGAGACCAAGCGCAGCGCAGGGCGCTGGCCAGGTGTGGTGGTTTTCGGTTGTGCCATGAGAATGCTCCAGACAAAGAAAAGCCCCGGCGTAGTGGCCGGGGCTAAAGGTAAGGGGAAACAGGTAATTGCGGGTGATGCCTAAATGACATCATACGGCGCGACTTGAAGAGGAGGAGGCTTCCTCGCCAATCTCGAAGAAGTCATTCACCAGCGCTTCGATATAACGCTCAGCCTGCTTGTTACTGGGCAGCTGACCGGTAGTGAGCAGTTGCTCACCGAGCCACTCGCCTAACTCACTGACCACTTCGTACTCGAAAATGCCAGGTCGGCCACGGGGCTGATACCAGATGTGGGAGACTGTCTGCCAGAGCGGGTCCAGGTATTCACAGGACGCAATGATCAGCTCGATGCAGCCACTGTCCCAGGCGTCCAGTATCCGGCGCGGCCGGCCAGGATCGCCGGGATGGCACATCAAGCCTTCGTGCAGGAACGCGCCCCATACCGATGCCAGTTCGGCAGGCATAGGGCGACAGTTCCATACCGCCCACAGGCGGTAGAGCCATTTCAGATTCATGGTGTTCTCCAGATTTCTTTTGAAAGGGTGTAGTGAGAAAGGGGGGTAAGTGATCAGGCCTGGATCAGGCGACCAGCAGGGACGTTTGCTCCAGAGCCCGTTGCTTGATCTGGGCGCCCTTGCCGAACCAGGCAGAGTCCAGCCGGTTGTCGGTACTTTGCGCGCGACGTTCATGGTCCACGAACTCGGTGACCGCATTGAGCAGACCATAGGCCGTGTTCTTGGAAGACGTTAACTCTGATCCGCGACCGGCACCGTCATACAGCGTCATGGCTTTCTTCATGGCCTGTTCGTTGGGTTTCACCGGCATGCCGGGTGGTTGGTAACCGGTATCCGTGAAGATGGTCTGTAATACCTTCTCGGCGGTCTTGTGCGTGATCCGTCGCTCGCTGAGGGCCTTGAGCCGATACATGAAGTCATCCCAGGCGGAGACAGAAATTCCCAGCTGTTTCTTCACCGCTTGCGCGTCGAAGATGGTGTTATGCCGCACCTTTACGGCGTTGTTGTTGCCATTCAGCGCGACGGCGAGAGTGTTGTTGCACACCACGCGGATACTGGTGAACTGCGCTGTGGTTGCCAGGGTGCCGTCACAGGCGGTGGCCAACAGCACGTAGCCGTTGGTTTGATCATTACCTGCCAGGGTGCCGGACTGCCCGGTACGCGCCAGCGCCCACAGCTTGCGGCCCCCTTTAAGGACGCCCGCCGTCTCCAGCTCAAAGCCAGACTTCTCGGTGAGGTCTCGGTAGAACTCCAGCACCTCACGGGGCTGAACCACCTTGAAGCGGTTACTCACTACCGACAGTGGTGCCTGAGTATCGGAACGGAACAGCACCTTTTGATCAGGGAAGGACGAGATCTGTCCGAGAGCTCCGGCTTCGCTACTGATAAAGCGAACCGGGGTTTCGCGGATATCCCAGTCCATGCCGGCTTCGCGCCTCCAGACGTCCAGTGGTTGTTGGCTGGCCAGCTGATTGCCCAGCCCGTGCCAGGGTGTGCGGCCCACATAGGCCATGTTTTCGACAAGATGTGACATGGTGAATCTCCTGATAATGAAAGGAATAAACGGTGCGTGTGTGTAGGGCGGTTAGGTGCGATGGGTTAGAGGCTGCCGCGCTCAGCCAGACTGACGTAGCCGGAACGGGACACTACAAAGTGATCCAGCACTCGAACATCGATCAGCGCGAGGGCGTCTTTGAGTCGGGTGGTAATGGCGTGATCTGCTTGGGATGGCTCGCAACACCCAGAAGGGTGGTTGTGGGCAAAGATCACAGCAGCCGCATTGCAGTCCAGGGCTCGCTGCACCACCACACGGGGGTAAACCGCAGAGCTATCGATGGTGCCGTTGAACAACGTCTCGAACCTGAGCACCTTGTGTTTGTTGTTGAGGAAGATGGCCGCGAAGACCTCGTTCTTCTCTTGAGCCAAGGCCAACTGCAGGAACTGGGCGACATCGGTGGGTGAGGTCAGCGCTTCGCGGTTGGAAAGCTCATCCAGCAGGATGGTGGCAGCAGTGCTGACAATCTCCTCTGGCTTCACGCAGCCCTGTACGTGGTACAGGCCCTGCTCGTTCTTTACGAAAGTGGGAATATCCATTCAGGCCTCCAAAGGGGCATAAAGAAGCCCGCACTGGGCGGGCTTCAAGAGAGAGGTAGGGGGGAGTCGGGGTTACTCGGCATCGAGACGGAAGCTGTGTCCGCAATCCAGGCATTCCAGGTTGTCGAGATAGGTATCGTCGAGCTTGGCGCCCAGGGCTGCACCGGCCTCACCGCCGGCCACACCTCCCGCCAGTCCACCAAGCACTGCACCGGCGATACCGCCGATGGCAGATCCGGCAGGGCCAAACGCCAGGCCGACAGTCGCACCGACACGAGCCCCGTTAGTGGCCATGGTGATTCCACTGGCGGCACCGGCAACCGTGCCGACAGAGCCACCTACCTTGCGGCCATTCTGCAGGGCGACAACGCGGATGGACCGGCAGGACGGACATTGAATGATCATGAAACCTCCATGAAATGGGGCGAGGAAGGCCATTCCTTCCTGGCTTCATGGAGGTGATATATGCCTGAAAAAATCTGGAATCCGGGAGGGACTTAATGGCGGGCGACAAATAGCGCATTGGCGTTCACAAATGGTTTGATACGGTTCGTTTCGAGGGCTCTGTGGGGTGCAGGCGGGTTTCGCGAATATTGGGTGGGTTCATTTAACATGTTGATTTATAAATAAAAATATGTTTTTCGTCTTGTGGTATAATGTCGTGTATTTGGGAATGTCTCTATGGTGAGGAGGCTTGAAATGGCCCTCAATTCATTGAAAAGCAAAGTGAAATACCGGATCGGGCGAAGTCGTAGTGCGGTGTTTGTTCCTGGCGACTTCAACGATTTGTCAGACCGTGACCAGGTGGGCCGTGCCTTGCGCGAACTGGTGGCAGAAGAGGTGCTGGTCAAGTTTGGTCGTGGGTTGTATGCCAAGGCCAAGCGCTCTTCGCTTACCAACAAGGTCATACCTGTAAAACCGCTCCCGGAACTGGCGAAGGAAGCGTTGACGCAAAAGCTGCATGTAGAGGTGGTGCCTGAGAACGCGCAGGGTCGCTATAACAGTAAGCGTTCCACTCAGGTGCCGACGGGGCGGGTGATTGCAGTGAAGGGGCGTGTTTCCCGGAAAATGGCTTACGATGGCAAGTCCATCAAGTACCAGTATGTTTCCTGATCCCGAGATAGTTAATGAAATAGCGGCGGAGTTGGCAATCAGCCCTGCTTTTGTTGAGAAGGACTGGTACTCCGTTCAGGCTCTGAAATCGATTGCGGGCCACCAAAGCGATGGTTTCCGTACTATCTTTGCTGGCGGCACCAGCCTGTCAAAAGGCTACGGCTTGATACAGCGTTTTTCCGAGGACCTGGATTTTCGTTGCCTGGCACTTCAGTCGGGGACTGGCAACCAGATGAAGAAGGTTCGCAGGGCGTACCGCGAAGGCATGCTGGATGCGGTTGAAAGTGCGGATTTGTTTGTGCTGGACCGGTCTCAGGTGGCCCGCGCCAGTAACTATGTGAAGTTTGAGCTGGATTACCCGCAAAATTATGGTGGCAATCCGGCGTTGCGGACCGGTTTGCAGATTGAGTTCAGCTTTACTCAGCCGAGGTTGGACGCTCAGCTTCGACAGATTCAGTCATTTGTGGCGCAGTTTGCGGGAGAAGCCCCCGAAGCGGAAATCTTGTGCTTGTCCCCGGTTGAGACCGCAGCGGATAAGCTAAGCGCATTGACCTGGCGTGTGTTGAAGCGTGACCGGTCGGCAGCGGGTGATGATCCTGCCATGGTCAGGCACCTTCATGATATTGCCGCCTTGATGCCGGTGGTTCGCGATGCTCAGGGTATGTTCATTGAGACCGTGGAAGCTTCCTTTGAGGAGGATCAGCGGACAAAGCGACGTGATACTCAGGCAACCCTTCTTGCGTCAGTTCAAGCAGCGATAACGTGTCTTGAAGGTGATGACGAATATCTTGATGAATATGGCCGATTCGTCGATGCCATGTCCTACGCCAGTGATACGGAGAGTATCGAATTCAACACGGCATTGATCGCACTGGAAGAAGTGAGTTCCTGGTTTGAGTAAGCGCTTTATCTGGCCGGATCATGTGTATTAGTTCAGACCAAATCTGACACATCTCGTTGAAAAAGAGAGGGTTACCGGTTCTGATGAAGGTGCCTAAACCTGAAACCAGAACCAAAAGGTAACCCTCATGCTTCATAGTAATGATCGCATTATCCGACACAAGGTTGGCTTGCTGAATTTGGCCGATGAGCTTGGCAACGTGGCCAAGGCCTGCAAGATGATGGGCGTATCCAGAGACACGTTCTACCGCTACAAGGAAGCAGTAGAAGAAGGCGGTGTTGATGCCCTTCTGGAGAAAACCCGCCGCACTCCCAATCCCAAGAATCGCGTAGAGCCTCATGTGGAAGAGGCCGTGACCCAATATGCGCTTGAAGAGCCTGCTCACGGGCAAGTCAGGGTCTCCAACGAGCTTCGCAAGCGTGGGGTCTTTGTCTCTGCGAGTGGCGTACGCAGTATCTGGCTGCGCCATGACCTGGCCAACTTCAAACTGCGTTTGAAGGCCCTGGAAGCCAAGGTGGCAGAGGAAGGGCTGATTCTCACGGAATCCCAGGTGCAGGCACTTGAGCGCAAGAAGCAAGATGACGAGGCCTGTGGTGAGATCGACACCGCCCATCCGGGCTATCTGGGCTCACAGGACACCTTCTATGTGGGTACGTTCAAAGGCGTTGGCCGAGTATATCAGCAGACCTACGTGGACACTTACGCCAAGGTGGCGCACTGCAAGCTGTACACGACCAAGACACCGATCACGGCTGCCGACCTGCTCAATGATCGTGTGCTGCCGTTTTACGCATCCCATGAGCTGCCTGTACTGCGCATCCTTACCGACCGTGGTACGGAATACTGTGGCAAAGTGGAGCAGCACGATTACCAGTTGTATTTGGCACTGAACGAAATCGAGCATACACGCACGAAAGCACGGCACCCGCAGACCAATGGCATCTGTGAGCGCTTCCACAAAACCATTCTGCAGGAGTTCTATCAGCCGGCATTACGCCGGAAGATTTACGACAGCCTGGAAGCGCTGCAGGAAGATCTGGACGTATGGCTGGATTACTACAACAATGAACGCACCCATCAGGGCAAGAAGTGCTGTGGCAGAACCCCGCTAGCCACCTTGCTGGATGGAAAATCGATCTGGAAGGAAAAGTTCGTAGGCTGAACCTGACCTGACAGACACCTTCTGAAAAACCGGGGTAAGCGGATTAAATGGTTGATCTTACCTTTGCATGAGAGTGAGACAGACCGGCATCTCATCGGATTATCTGGTTGATGCTTCACCTACTGCTGGTGCATGTTTCCTTCGCTAATTCCAGCAAGAACCCCACACGCCTCAACTTCCCGGTCATCGTTGCAACTCGCTCTCAGTGAAACGAGTTGTTTCTCAAGCGCTTGCAGAGCGGTTATCTGCGACCGCACATGAGAGATGTGATCATCGAGCAAGGCGTTGACGGCGGTACAAGGCTGATGAGGGTCGTCCTGATAGCTCTGTAGTTCGTGAATCTCAGCCAGTGACAGGCCCAGGATTCTGCAGCGACGGATGAAGGCCAGCCCCTCACCATGCTTCTCGGTATAGACACGGTAACCGTTGTCCTGCCGATCTGGCGGCGGCAACAAGCCCTGCTGTTCATAGAAGCGGATCGTCTGTGTTTCGACCCCTACCAACTGCGCCAACTGACCAATGCGCATCAGCCTCCTCCCCAAC
>UEXM01000217.1_pt2 | contig 53087 bp, 55 predicted proteins | sample 1796661 | NCBI WGS metagenome assembly UEXM01 (sample SAMEA4772469, study PRJEB27181) | metagenome | reverse complement strand
TCCTCCACTTCCACCTGGGCTTCCGCTGGCACCGGGCAAACCTTGACTTCCTGAAGGTCCAGCAGTTCCCGAAGGACCTGCTGTTCCACTTGGGCCGGGGTCACCACTTATACCGGGCAAACCTTGACTTCCACTACCTCCCGCTGTTCCGGAGGGACCTGCTACTCCTGACGGACCTGCGACACCGCTGGGTCCGGGGTCCCCACTAATTCCGGGTGCTCCTTGTCCTCCACTTCCACCCGGTAATCCACTCGCACCTGCTGTTCCCGATGGTCCGGCATCTCCACTTATTCCCGGCAAACCTTGGTCACCTGATGGACCGGCAGTTCCCGAAGGACCTGCGACACCTGATGGTCCCGGGTCGCCGCTAATTCCGGGTAACCCTTGAGCACCACTTCCACCGGCGGTTCCGGAAGGACCGGCTATTCCGCTGGGACCTGCTGTTCCTGAAGGGCCAGCCTCTCCACTAATTCCAGGTAGTCCTTGACTACCGGATGGTCCGGCTGTTCCCGATGGTCCGGCGACTCCTGATGCTCCCGGTAATCCGCTACCACCAGCGGTTCCGGAAGGTCCCGCTACTCCTGATGGGCCAGCATCTCCACTAATTCCGGGCAAACCTTGGTCGCCCGAAGGACCCGCTATTCCTGATGCACCCGGTAGGCCACTTGGCCCTGCGTCCCCACTAATGCCCGGTAATCCTTGAGAACCGGAAGGTCCGGCTACTCCACTAGGACCTGCTACTCCGGAGGGACCCGCTTCCCCGCTTACGCCGGGGAGTCCTTGACTTCCTGAAGGTCCCGCTATTCCGCTAGGACCTGCTGTTCCCGAAGGCCCAGCATCTCCACTAATTCCCGGTAACCCTTGGCTACCGGATGGTCCCGCTGTTCCGGACGCTCCGGGTAATCCACTTCCGCCAGCAAGTCCTGAAGGACCGGCTACTCCGGATGGACCCGCTTCCCCGCTTACGCCGGGAAGTCCTTGGTCGCCGGAAGGACCTGCAATTCCACTTGGACCTGCTACGCCGGATGGACCCGGTAATCCGCTTCCACCTGCTGTTCCTGATGCTCCCGGTAATCCGCTCGGTCCGGTTGCTCCTGTGAGTCCGGAAGGACCTGCTACTCCGGAGGGACCCGCATCCCCGCTTACGCCGGGGAGTCCTTGAGTTCCTGATGGTCCAGCAGTTCCCGAAGGACCTGCAATCCCTGATGCACCGGGTAATCCGCTACCACCTGCTGTGCCACTTGGACCGGCAACACCTGATGGTCCCGCTATTCCGGTGGCTCCACTTGGACCTGCTATTCCGCTGGCACCGGGTAATCCTGAAGGTCCAGCATCTCCACTAATTCCTGGTAACCCTTGGCTACCTGATGGTCCGGCTACTCCACTTGGCCCCGCTATTCCGGTTGCACCTGTTAATCCTGAAGCACCGGGTAATCCTGACGGACCAGCAACACCTGATGGTCCCGCATCTCCGCTAATTCCTGGAAGTCCGCTTGGTCCGGCAACTCCTGAAGGTCCAGCGTCCCCGCTTATACCTGGGAGTCCGGTGGCTCCTGTGAGTCCAGAAGGACCCGCTATTCCTGACGGTCCAGCGACACCACTTGGTCCGGCAATTCCACTTGCACCCGGTAATCCTGATGCGCCAGCGTCCCCACTTATGCCGGGAAGTCCTGTTGCTCCTGTGAGTCCAGAAGGACCGGCTATTCCTGATGGACCGGCTATTCCGCTGGGTCCAGCGATTCCTGATGCTCCCGGTAATCCGGAAGGTCCAGTCAATCCTGTTGGGCCTGTTAATCCTGACGGCCCGGTGAGTCCACTTGGTCCAGCAATTCCTGAAGGGCCGGGTAATCCACTAATTCCTGGAAGTCCACTTGCACCCGGTAATCCGCTGGGTCCTGTTAAACCGGACGGACCTGCTACTCCTGAAGGGCCAGGAAGTCCGGAGGGTCCAGTTATTCCTGTTGCTCCTGTAATTCCATCGGGGCCTGTTGGTCCGGCGACTCCTGATGCTCCCGGTAATCCTGACGGTCCAGCGTCCCCGCTAATTCCGGGTAATCCACTTAATCCTGTTGGCCCTGTTAATCCGGACGGACCTGCTATTCCGCTGGGTCCAGCGATTCCTGAAGGGCCAGGAAGTCCGGAGGGTCCGGTTAGTCCTGTGGGGCCTGTTAAACCGGACGGACCTGCTACTCCACTCGCACCCGGTAATCCAGAAGGCCCTGATAAGCCGCTAGGTCCGGCAATTCCTGATGGGCCAGGAAGTCCTGAAGGCCCTGTTAATCCTGACGGCCCTGTGAGTCCAGAAGGACCTGCAATTCCACTTGGACCTGGAAGGCCGGATGCTCCGTTTATTCCACTTGCACCCGGTAATCCGGAGGGTCCCGCAAGACCTTGTATTCCACTCGGGCCAGCAATTCCACTTGGTCCAGCAATTCCTGAAGGGCCGGGTAATCCAGTAGGGCCTGTTAATCCAGTTGGACCAGTAAGTCCACTTGGTCCGGGTAATCCGGAAGGTCCGGTCAATCCTGTTGGCCCTGTTAATCCTGTTGGCCCTGTTAATCCGGACGGACCTGCTATTCCTGACGGTCCCGCTATTCCGCTAGCACCCGGTAGGCCACTCGGACCTGTAAGCCCACTTGGACCTGCTATACCACTAGGGCCGGGTAAGCCACTTGCTCCGGGCAATCCTGAAACGCCCGTAATTCCTGGAAGCCCTGTGGGGCCTGTAAGTCCACTTGGACCTGCTATTCCAGATGCTCCGGGTAGTCCTGATGCACCCGCTATTCCAGATGGTCCGGCTATTCCGGAGGCTCCGGCGGCACCCGAAGGACCCGCTGCTCCGCTTGGACCGGCACTTCCGGTGGCTCCTGTGGCTCCTGTGGCCCCGGTTGCCCCTGTTTCTCCTGTTGCACCTGTGGGTCCGGCTCCTCCGGTAGCATCCCATGTAATTTGTTTTGGACTTGCCGTAGCATCAGTCGTAATAGTAATGCCCGCACCAGCCACGAACTCAATGTTTTCTTGACCCGTAGGAGTTAGCGTTGTTTGGCCAGTAACGAAAATACTATACCAATGACTGGAAATACTAATTGTTACGGCCCCTCCGCCATCATCCGTAACTACGAAACCACTTGCTACATCAAAAGATATTTGATTTACATTGGCTACACTTGGGTTACCATCTGATTCACGGACTGTGAGGGCTGAACCGCCTCCACCGCCGCCCGTAGTTATAGTAACATGACCGTTACCATCATTAGTAAGAGTCCCGGCTGAAACGGTAATCCATGTAACGCCTCTAACATCAACGGTGCCGTCATCAACCCGCAATCCGTCCTTACCTGCGTTGGTTCCACTAAGACGGGAACCCGGAGGTGCTTTAGACATAGGAATCCTTTGTTCTTTCTGCTACTTAATGGTTTAAGTATCAAGCAGTTTGCACGGTTTGTTGCCTTCCTATGTCTTGGGTGTAATCTCTTTGTTCAGTCCAACCACAAAAACAGGCTTCAATTGTCCCTGTGGTGATAGTTACACCAGGATTTGTTGCGTTAATAACACGGAAAACTATTTGTTCGGTAACTACGATAGGCATATCATAATGCCATTGGTCGGCTTTGGGTGTAATGGCGGACCATTGAAAGTTATTCCATTCTTGATATAGGCTACCATCAACCCATATTTGATAGAAAATACCAGCATTTGAAAGTGCTTCTGTATGGCCAAAAGAGGCGATATGGTAGTAATCTCCACGATTACCTGCACTTACCGTTCTGCCCGTAGCAGCCGAGGTGGAAGTTGAAGTAACGGTATTACTACCAATAATGTTGCCGGAGTTGTATTTATTATTGTTAGACGCAGTAGGCGGAGCAGACGCAGTTCCAGTAGTCGCTCGGACACCCGGAGGTGGTGCTCGTCCAGTAAATGTAGTAGGAGTTGGGGAAAATTGACCTGTTCCGGCAAGGTCGGTCCATGAATTAGAGCCTTGAATATCTGCTACATTCAAAACTACGGCATCAAGATATTGACCGGTAGCAAGGTTATATCCCGCACCGGTGGAGAAATCATACTTAGAGCGAAGAGTTATATTCGCTGAATTATACTTTGGAACTAAATGCCACGGATAATTGGCATAATTTACACCAACTGAACGCTCAAGGAACTCAACTGCGGGTCTAACATCCCTTTTATATGTAGCAGGGTCAATTCCTGGCCTAACAACTTGAGTTTGTTGTGTAGTAGTAGTGCTCACCGAAGAAATCGGGGGTGGGTAGGCATCCACACCGTCTGCTGCTTGGGAATAGCCCGATTGTAGGGCTTTCTTACGATATGGACGCTTCAAATCACGAATGTTCTCGTTACCGCTCATAGTATTCACTTACCCTTCCCGCTACTTAAAGGATAACATTACTCACCCAATATAGTCTTGCCGTGCCTTCTCCATATCCAAATATGCTTTGGAAACTGCAAGGTATTTTTGCCAAGTTTCAGTTTCAAGACCCTGTTGCTTCACTAATTGACGGCGAAACCACTCGGCATTATCCACATTTACAGGGATTCCAAGTTTCAAAAGTTCTTCGGCGATTAAAGCGTCACTTCCGCTAAAGAGCCAATACTGGACGAATACTTGACCCAACATGGGGCCTTCAAAAGTAACTCCGCCCGAAGTAAAACCCTCTTTAGGGGCAATTCTAACGGTCACGGGACCGCCACCAAATTGACCCAAATTAGTCATGTAATTCTTAATATCATTCATCATAGTATATCGCACATCCCATGTAACGAAAGGTTCAATATAAATGGGTGGATTGAGCATATAATGAGAAGGTCTAATCCCTTCTGTTTCGGGGTATGGGGCTGCATTTCCGGATATTCCAATAGAAGATACATTTTGCGGGTCTTGATAATATCCCGTAGTATCAACCCATATATTGACGAAACCATTAGGAATCCATTTAATCAAACCAAGAAGGCCAGTTCCGCTTATATCGTAAGCCACATTGTTTCCACCTTCCATCATAATTCCAGGGGTGCTCCCAAAACGGTCAATAACTACGAAACTTCCATCTCGCACCATGTTAGATTCAGTTACATTGGTTCCATAACCGCCTGTAAAGATAGAGAATGTTTCCCCTGCATCGGGTAATAAATTATCCACAAAAGGGTCGGTAGGATTAGTCACCGATTGTTGGTCGTTCCATTCCACAAAAAGTTGCCAATCATAAACCTGTTTAGTGATAGCCATTATCTCATCCTCCAAAGTAATTTCAAAAAGTTAGGGATAAGGGACTTACCTGCTTCAGCAATCATTAATCCACTCTCCTGGGTCCAGTTGGCATACTAGCCATCTTCTCTTGGAAAACTTCGTGGCGTATCAACATTCGGCGATAACCATTGATGTTGGTTACTGTAATTGGAAATCCATTTTTAAGTAATTTCATAGCAATAGCCGCATCTGCTCCGTCTAACAATAAGTATTTTACATAGCAATAAGAAACTTGTGCGTCATTATAAATGGTATTGTCTTGGTCTTCTTTTGGATTGCGATAAATGATGTCCCAAACTTGGCCAGGAAGGATATAAACAGGTGTGGGTAATCCATTCTTAAATGCTTCAAAAGTATAGATTGGTTGAACTGGTTGTAATTCTTTGGGAGCGTCTGTAATTGCTTGTAAGTTATGGTCTGGGAAGGGAACTGCGGCACTCGGCAAACCTTTTCCAGGGCGACCATCCGGAGTTTGGAAGTAATAAGTTTCATTCACTCGGATTTGAATAAATGCGTCTTGATTAGGTGATTCACCAGTTCTTGCTGATTGACCGTCCCATCCGCTGATACTGTCTATAACTATAAATTGTGCGGCACGAAGGGATGCGGGAATATCAAGATTATTTCCACGGCCCCCAGTAAATATACTCATTCCATCTTTAGGTAATCGGACAGAAAAGATTGGATTATTGAAGTTACCGGCTGACGCTCCAAAGTTTGGAGGTGTTAAAACGGGGTGGCCTTGTGTGGATGTGAAACCGGCATCATATTGTTGCTCGGTAATCAAATTGCGCCACTCATAGGCTTGACGGCGGATACCCATACTATACAGTTAGTGATACCGCTACTTAAGGGTTCACGCTTTAACGGCAAGCAACTTTTTGAATTGCTAACTCACCAATTAAGGTAATTTTAACTTTTCGTGTTTGACCAGCCGTAACTTCTGCATTGTTAGTTACAGTTATTTGAAGTGGTTGTTGGAAAAGACAAAGAATCGGGCATGAGAATGCAAGAACTTGTCCTCCATTAGCAAGGTTAGTTTGTAACCATGAAATATCAAATGAATTGGAAGGAACATAGTTTGGTCCGACACCAATTGCCAAGTTGTAGTCAATCAAAGTTGTCGCTGATGCGCCAGTTGCGTCATCAAGGATTTGGACTGCCACAGCATAAAGTCTAACTTCTTCGTTGTTTGCTTGATTAGTGAAGATAGAAACTACATTGGATGTGTTCGCGGCAATCGCACCTGCGGTTGCGTCAAATGTATGAGAGGTAGTATAAATCTCCGGTTGTGGGTCTTGGTTTGCCATTCTCGTTCACCTGTTATGCCTACTACTTCTCCGTCTTGCTACTTAAAGTATTCCCTTCATTCAAGGGGGAATGCAGACTCCCACATATTATCACTTTTGGTGGCCTTTCTGCGGCGAAGCCACACGAATAGTAAAAGCAAAAATAGGCTATCTAATAGAAAAATCCAAGGGCTTAATGCCTCAAGGTCGCCAACACCCGTAGCCGTAAGCCATGTCGCACTCATTAATAAAACTAAGAGTCCAACCTTCCATTTAAGGGCCATAACACTATTATTAACATTCTTGATATTTAAGGGAATCGCCTGGTTGCTCATTCGTGTTTTACACTACCGAATAAGTCATCTTCGGTGTATTCCGCTGGTGGTGCTTCCACCTTGGGTTCGGGAGGGACTATCTCTTGTCCTTTCACTTCAATATATTGTCTAAACAATCCATAAAGTTTAGGGGCCATGTCTTCCATTTCCTCTTCCAAGGAGTTACCTCTCTTTTCGGCTTCTTGGATAATATAAGTTTGCATCAGACTAATTGTTTTGACGGCTCGGTAAAAATCGGGTGTGAAAACGGTCTTGTATGTTTTGGAAATAGCGTCTGCGGAGCGTTGGGCTAAGATAGCAAGAATTACGGCTGCTAAGTTAGTGGAGGCTATGAATCCTAACAGTTGCCAATTACGCCATTCCGTAGGACTTAGAGTAAGGGCAATAATTTGAATGATGGCCCAAATACCTACGGCTAATCCAATCATTTGACGAGCAGTTACAAACTCACCCATAACTAAGGCGGACATTTCATCTTCTTTCGTCATACTGTTACCCCTATAATTAAATACTCTTCACCTTCAACCTCATGATTTCCGGTGATTCTGTAACCATATTCTTTTAACATTTGCCCCACTTTCTTCTCCCATCTGCGTCCTTTATCTAATAGAAAAATGGTATCTCGGAATATCCCTTGATTGGCTAACATGATGAAATCCTCAATATGATACAAAGTCATGGTGTGTCTGCCTACTTGAAACTTCTCAAAGTCATAGTCAATAGTATTTTCTTCTAACTGTCGGGTAAAGAAGTCATCCCCCATTTGCTGACGGATGGCAATTGATACATCGTCACCAGCCCTCAAAGTTTCACTAAATATCAACCATTCTCTTTCAATAATAGAATCCCAGCGTTGTTTTTGAGAATCATATTCAGCACCTAAAGTTTGCCGTCTTGAAGCCCAATACTGCTCACGCCTTGCAGCGAGATAATCGCTCCAAAGGATTTCTTTATCCACTTCGTTACCGCTCACTCTAAAGGATAGCAAGTGCGACTACTTGAAAGTTCACTTATAGGACTGATTTTGCGCCCATTCGCTTTTCTGCGGCTTCAACTAAAAACCCACTTACGATACTGGCCGTAAGAACGATAGCAGCCATGATAGCCAACTCTTTAGCATCGGGCAAAGTTTTGAAAGCATCCATAAAAGTTTGGCGAGTAGCCTTACTTTCTGCCATTGAGTAATGGATAATGGATTCAGTCATAAAGACTGCAAAAACAATTCCAGTAACGACTATTTGTTTATAGTTGATTTTCAAACGCCACCATTCTCCATTTTCAGCAAACCTTCGTAAAAAGCAATACCTACAATAACTACGGGAATACCCATCAATATCCTATCGGTAGTGGAAAATGCGTCCGTTGGCCAGCCATGACGAGCGTATGTTCTCATTACATTAACCATCATAGAACCAAAAAATGCCGCAGAACCAACGGCTGGAATTAGAACTCCAACCCAAGCATCACGGGCTGCTTCTTCTTGAGCGGTATTATCAGCAGCAAACTTTTGCTTGATGGTTTTCTGCTCATCTTTGGTGTGTGTAGTTTTCTTAGTCACGGTATCATCCTCGCTTTACTAACTTTTCGTAACCGAAGACTCCTAATAAGACAACACCCGCCACAATAGCCACCGGTGCGCCGATATTAGTAAGGCTCTCATAGCCTGATTGAACCGCAGTAGCCTGTGTCATAATACTGGCTTCACCATCCTCGGTTTCTCCTTCGGCTTGATATTGGGGTGGTAATTCATTTTTAGGCACAACAGCGGTAACTTGGTCCGGCTCTTGTGCTTCACGGCAACCATAAACATTCCATAGTGGATTACAAACTCTTTCTTCACCAATTCGGCGAGCGGTTGAACCCGGCATTGAATAGAATAAATAATACCAATCTTGAGGGTCGGCTCCACTTGAGGGTAAGATTTGATTCGGAGCAAAGTTATCTGTTCCACTAATTGGAGCAATAGTATCGTAACCTAACCAATTTGTTCCCATATAATCAACCAAACCTTTTCATGATAAATGCGCCAGCCATAGCGGAAACACCCACAGTAGCGACTACGGTGCCAAGAACCTTAGCATATTGCATAGATTCAAGACCCTGACTTCTCCCCTCGGTTTGAGAAGATGATGAAGATGACGAACTTGGCCCTCCATTAACGAAGGCTGAACCGGAAACATCTTGAGTTCCGGAACCTGCTGCACCGGGAGCCACATAGGGAAGACCTGCTTCACCATAAGGTTGGTAGGCTTGGCCATCTTGGTTAAGTGTAGTTAGCGTTGGCACCCATGCTATCCATGAAGCGGATGATTGGGCTTTGGAAATAGGTTGGCCGTCTGAAGTATAGCCAATAATCTCTTGTTTTGCGCCGGATGCAGTATTTACATAACATCTGCGATTGTATAAATCTCCGGGGTCGCAAGTAATGTTGTAACCGGGTGGTGTTGCCATACCTAACTTTTGTCAATGCGACTACTTAATGGCTATGCGTGTATCTTACATAGAATGGCCAGCAGAAGGCGATATAATGTCGCCTATATCTTTATGTTTCCAGTATAAAATACCCATTCCCATAATGAATGGGAAAATAATGTTCATGAATTGACGGTCCGGAAAGATGTAAGCATCTTCAAACTCTTGAATAGATGAAAATATACTAGCGGCTGCAATCACAAATAGGACACCAGTTAAGGTATCTTTAGTTTGACTACTAACCATTTGCATCCCTGCTCACTCGTCACCGAGTTGGCGGAAAAGGTCGGAAATCTTGTCGCTATACTTGTATGCTGCAATCAATCCTACTACTAATCCTACACCGGCTGCCATACTAATACCGCTATCATCTGCCTCAAAAGAGTCGGAAGGTCCAGCAGGTGGACCGCCTTCGCCGGATGGGGCTTCAGTTAGTGGGTCGTAATCTAATGGGGATGGGCCGTCTTCGGCTTCATATTCGTCATGTCCGCCGCAATGTGCTTCAAAACATTCTGCACAATACAAATCTTCAGCGTTACTAATGAACTCCGCTGAAAAAGCACCTGCGTCTGCATCTGCTTCGGACCAGCCAAAGTTTGCATCAGGTCCACCTTCACCGGATGGGGAAGCAGTTAGTGGGTCATAATCTAATGGATGTGATTCCATAGGGGCTGAACTTTCTTCTGCTCCGAACTCAAGGTCATAGCCCTTGCGTGTTTTCTTGGAAATTTTCTTCTCAATTTCTCTAATTGCTCCGGATTCGGAACTCATAGCAGGGCCATACCAAGTGCGAGCACCGTAGCCGATTCTTCCATAAGCGTTAGCGGGCATAAACATACCGTTGTCTAACTTTAGAACTGTGAATAAATGATATTTGTTAGTGGAAACTCCTTCTTTCATAGTGTAGTATTTAGGGCCGTAAGCAATAAAGTTACCACGAGCAAGAGCATAAGGTGTTCCGTTGATAAGTGCGGCCATGCCCTTGTTCACATCTCCGGGTCCGGATTGATAAACAGACATTGCCTCAAAGTGTTCCGATGGTGCGGATTCATCCAAATGAGGTCCTGGTGTTTCGCTTAGTGGGTCATAATCCGGTGCGGTTGCATCTTCGGCGTGAAGTGGTGTATAGTTAGCGTCAGCAGTTTGGCTACCGATAACATGACCGGAACCTGCTGGGAAAGTTGAAGGGTCAGCCACAACTGGCTCGCCTTCTTCGGCGTAGTATTGAGTAACGCCGTGTCCGAGTGGAGCCTCAACGACTACACTTTCAACACCGTCAAAGTCTTCTAAGGAGGCGAGGTCGCCACCAAATGCTTCTGCGGAAAAAGAGGCTGCTGGTCCGCCGTCATCCATTGGAGTTTCAGCAGTTGGGTCGTATGTCATAGGCTCGGAGCCTTGTGGAGAGTCAGCGGTTGCACTAACTGATGATTCCTCAACAACGGAGGGAGCGATTGTTTCACCGCTTTCCTCGGTGTAAGCGTTATCAACTTCGGGTTGTTCAACATCTGCTTGTTCTTCAATGTCAGTTACTTCGGTTGGAGTTTCAACTCCATCACCTTCAGCACCCATCTTAGCGAGTTTGGCCATCTTTTTCTTACCGTATTTCTTCATACCGATAACTGCGGCAGTAGCGTCACCAATCTTTTCTGCTTCTTCCGGTGACTTACCCTTTTTCTCGTATTCTTCGGCAATGTCTTCTGAAAGTTCGTCAAATCTTTTTCCGGAACCAAGTTTTGGTTCTGCATCAAGAACGATGGTGTTATTTTTGGTTGCTGCGGCTACTCCGGCAGACTTCATAGAATCGTGAACGGCTTTACTGCACATAGATGTGCAATTGTATCTCTTGCCACCATCCATGTAGTGACCCTTGATTTGATATTTGCTCCCTTTGCTGGTAACCATGTGGGTTACTCCATCAACGGTTGCATCAACCTTTCTCTTAAGTCCAACGCAATACATATTGTGTGTTGCCATGACTTCTATTTGGACCTTCCACTACTTAATGGTTGCCAACCTACCTTATTAGAATGGTGAGGATGGGGTCTTATTATTTCGGCGATAAAAGACGGGTTGTTGCCCTATTGCAGCCCCGTAAGCATTTGAAGTGGAACCGAATCCTCCGAAATCAACGGGTCCGGGAGTTGCAGTATGAAGTTTCCAATCGGAAGTATCTCCGAGTAAATCAAACTGCTGTCTTGGTTTGGCAGCCGCCGCAGCCTGTTGTTGGGCTTCCGCTGCTTCTGCTTCCTTGACTACCATTTCTTCTTCCATTTCTTGAACAAAGTTTTCGGCTTCGGAAACTAAGGATTCGTATTTACCGATTTCATCTTGGGCCTTAACACCACGAGATACACGGCCAAGTCCAAAAGATAGTGGAATCCAGCCAAAAGCAACGCTTACAAACTTTCCATAATCAGTTCCTGATTCATCGGGTTGAAAGATTTTGCCTTCGTATTTGATACGGTCTAACATACGGACGGCTAAGACACCACCGCCAACTAATAAGGCTGCAAGTGTAATGTTATTACCTGTGGTTTCAGCAGCCAATGGTGAAGGCAAAGCCTCGGCTTCTGCATCTTCTTCACCTGCGAGAACTCTATTCCGTAGTTCTGTAAAATCAACTAACATTTATCTTTCACTCCGTATCTCAATTAAGCCCAACTGTTCTTCCGTTAAAGTTTTGGCCAAAGGATACGACAGTTGCACGATTTACATACGCTGCCATTGCTGGATTGTTCACATTACCGTTCATACCCGTAGCATCACTAACTCCATAGTTAGTCATGTTTTGACCTACTGCTTGTCCTCCCAACAATTGAACATCCGTCATCACTTGTGATACGGACCCTTCATTTCTTTTTATGGCAGATGTTGGCGGGGCATCAGTCGCTATAAAGTCAGCACGATACTCGGCAGACTTAGAAGCCATCAATGAATCTAACCAACCAAGTTTCCAAGCAGCAACGCCGACTACTACGCCGACAACAACGGAACTAAGTGCAATCTTCATATCTTTTAGTTACCTGTGCGACTACTTAAAACCACGCCCGCAAGCCCAGATAAGGCAGCCGCCGCAACTACAAGAGAAACGGAAAACAAGAAGGCACCACCGGCCAACTTAAATCCAGTTTTTACAGGTTGTTCTATTACTATTTTAGTCATTTATATCACTCCTTTTTATTATCAATCATTTGAGCGGAAATATATCCAATCGCTAATCCACCTATCAAACCAAGTGGCTTGGCCCAACGAGGAACTTGGTCTTCAGCCTCCATGTCCTCGGGTTTATCATAGGTCATCCTGTTTTCTCTCATCCATTGGCCTTCGCACCCGTCTCCACAGAATGCGTAATCCCCTTCATCACCCCACTTATTGTATATGGTGATTTCTTCCAATCCCTGCGGGTAATCCTTACTTGCTATATCACAGTTTTGGCAATGGAGTTCTCCCTCATCTTCAGCAAGGAAAATACCACTAACTTCAATCTCAACATCTTTTCCATCTTCATCAGTAGTATAGTGTGTATGGCTTACCCATGAATCATTATCGCCATCCTCAAGAGCATCTTCCATAACTCCTTTCATTTCTTCATTTACATAACCATTATAAATCAAGTCGTCATGCTCATGTGGATGAGGTTCAGTTTCCCAATGGTAATCTTTAACAACTTTCTTGGTAATTTCTCCACTTCCTTCAGCACCATAAGTAATACAAGGGTCTTTTCCACACCCACAATTCTTTTTACCTTCTGCACCATACTTTTTCATGTGGCTGGCTTGTTCTTGTTTAGCCCAATCCATGAAAGACAAAGTTTGGTGTTCTGCGGAATAAGCATCCGCACAGTCAGCACAAATACTATGAGGAATACTTGCCTCATTCTTCTTAGATAAAGTTTTCCAATCCTCTCTAACGAAGTCGTCATCAATTACGGTAAGGAAATCGTGTGAGTCATCCGTAGTGCCACAAAAGACACACGGGGTTATGTAATTATGTTTCACAGCCCTAACTTCCGCTGCTTCGGCACCATAGGCTTCTTTTGGAGTCACAAATGTTCCATCTTTTTTATAATGGTCTAAGCCATCCATAGGGTAATCATATTTCAAGACGGAAAGGGCATCTAAATACTCCATATCTCCCATCTCATGGGTTTCTTCCCATCCTTCAATGTAGTCTGCTACTGCTTTTGTTTGTGCTTCTTCGGATAATTCTTTGAAAGAGTATATTTTTATCTCGGCTTCCGCATCCATGTTATTCCGTCCAATAACTTCCAATATGTATTCCCATTCTTCCGTCATTGCATCGTCATGCTTTACATTGATAGTAGCACATTCTTTGACTTTCTTTAGCACTTCTCGTAAATGCTTGACTTCTGCTTCCGAACTTTCGCCTTCTGCACGAACCTCAAGGTTTTGGTGTCCTGAATAATTAAGAGAGGCTTGGTCAAAGTCCCCATGAATGGCGGAACTTTCAGTAAGTTCCGATGTAGTGAAACTGCTTAGGGCTGAATCGCCCTTGATTCCCATTAAAGAACCCGCACCTGCATAGGGAGCCTCAAACTTATCTTCGGATTCTGCACTCTTCTTCTTGAAACAGCCACAATCAGCGTCAAAATACTCGTTGTTAAAGATAGCCATTTCTGCACGGAGAGTATCGGACATTAGACCACTACCTTTACAGTATGAACAATCTTCATCACCTTCAGCACCCATTCCATCACAAGAGAAACAAGGTTCATCATAGCCTTCTGCTTCCATCATATCGTCTAACCATTCATCACTATCACAAATAGGGCAAGCCAAAACGAAATCATATCCGCCGCCGCCAGTTCCGTCTGCGTCAATGAAAATCAAATCTTCATAAGTTCCATTCCAAGCACATTCAAGACAAGAGATTTCATCCCCTAATTCATCATCCATAGCGGCTACCATTTCAGCCTTTTTAATATCAGTTGGATGTGTGAATGTATGAGTGGGCTTACAGTAATCAGCCGCAGTCTTTCGTGGACCTCTTGGCTTAGTGGACTTTTTGTATTCAAAAGTTTGAGGAATGTGACCTGCTAATTCATTCTTGTCGGAATCAAACTTAGGGCAACGAATACCATGATTCTTATAGGGTATAACTTTGAAATCGCCGTCATCACCTACTGCCTCTAACTCTCCGATGACTCCACTACAAAGAACAGGGTCCCCATTATCTCGGTGAACGAGGTAAGAGCCAATAACGCTGGCCTTGGTAGGGTCATCAACTTTAGGAGTAACGATAAAACGATGAGTTTCTCCACGGTTCTTAACCATCATGTGCATTCCGGGTTGAGATGCCGCATCCCAAACAGTCCGAGCAATAAAGAATGGAGATTTATTATCATAGAAACGGCAATAACTTCCTTCCTTACGCTTGCCAATATAATTCTGTTTATCATTGAAATGCTTGGCTGGATAGTGAGCCTCTAACTTAAACTTACCATTAGAAAGTCGGCGATTAATACTAATCTTTTCCGGAAGTGCCTTGAAGTCAATAGGTGTTCCAAAGACTTGAGTTATACCCTTTGGATTAACGACTCCCTTGACCTTTGGACGACTTTGTTTCTTTGTGGCCATGTGCTTTATTGCACTCGCCTACTATTTAATGACTTCATTCAAACCGTGCAATCTGTCGGTGGATAGCATCAAGAGGAACTCCATGCGTATTTCGGTCTGCATAGACCTGTGCATCCCTTAATGAAGGCTTCAAGACCACATAGACAACTTGATAACCGGCCGCTTCTGCTCTCCTTACATAGCCTTCATATTCCCATTCTTGGGTGTTGGTATTATCAACAATTACCACATCATGCGTTTCCAATGAATCACAAAATGCAGTATAATTCTTTTGGTGGTTATCGCCAAGTAAGGATGGGTCAAATTGATAGTTTCCGTTGCTATCATAGAAGTATGAATCGGTGGAGTGGATAATGCCATTGGCTCCCGCCAATTGCTGTGCGAGTGTGGACTTCCCACTTCCGGAAACTCCACGCATAATATAGACTGTCTTGTAGTTGCTCATAATTGAGGGGAGAAGAACCTCTCTAATAAACCTTGCGGTTCATCCGAATGAAGCATCGTGTGATAAGGCCACCACATCTTCATCATCGTCAAAAATTAGGTCACGCTTGGCCATGTCTTTCTTGGCACGGTCACGGTGAGCCAACATAAGTTTAGTTGCAGACTCCAAATGTTTTTGCGATACTTTGGCTTTTTTTGCATCATATTGAGAATCTTCTAATGCCATCACAAACGCATTCCTAACTATTTCTTCTATGTAGGCTCCCGACAATCCTTTAGTATCACGAACAATAGATTTCATATCAATGATTCCATTTACAGTTAATGACTTGAGGTATTTCTCAAAGATTCTTCCACGAAGTTTCTCATCGGGATAACCTAATTCCATGCGAGCGTCAAATCTTCCGGGTCTATCTGTCAAAGCCCAATCAAGTTTGTCGGCGTGGTTAGTCGTAGCAAGGGTAACTACACCGGAGTTAGACTCCACACCGGAGAGAGCGTTGAGGAACTCACCCAAGAGTGGATGGTCGCCATCGTAACGACTTACTCCACCGAGAGTATCTAAGTCCTCAAAGATTAGGAGTGTTGGGGCTAACTTTTGAGCCAGTTTGTAAGCATCTCCAATATCTCCGACATCTTCAATACTTTCACGAGTCACTACCATTGTAGTAACATCAACATCATTCATCAAAACATTGCAGGTCAAAGTTTTCCCAGTTCCCGGCGGTCCGGTAATCAAAACTCCTCTTGATAGTTTGAGGGAATGACCTTTGAATACATCCATGTTGTTCAAGAAGTCCACTACATTCCGCTGCAAGGTCTGTCGGTGTTCCTTAGAGATAACTACATCATCCCAACCATTTTCGGGAGATTCAGTAATGAACTTGTAATTGGAATAAAACTTCTCCCCTTTGAGGAGGCAATTATCATAAAAGTAAGCCATAAAGTTTTGCCAAAGATTCTTACCAACCTTACATTTGTGGTCAAACATTATGCGTAAATCAAGGTTCAGTCCATCGTATGGAAGGAATTGAATGGCTACGGCAGCATCGGAGGTTTTGTGCTTAAGATGTGCAATAAGTTTGAGTGGGATTTTATACACAGTCCCTTTCAAATTGAAATCGTGATAGATAGGACTAACAGAAGAATTACCGTGTCCGTAATTGACTACATCACAAACTTCATAGTTTTCTCTAATGTATCGCCAAAAGCATTCCATAGTAACGGCAAACTCTTTTTCACTAACTTCTTGAACTTTAGTTTCAATTAATTCACCATTAATCCAAGCCTTAGCATCTGCGTCTGCCTTATCTATATGAGGGAGTGTATTCCTCAATGTTTCAAGACCCATAAGGAAATCTGTCATGGGTTCTGTATCAAGGCTAACATCTCCCATTGGAGTGTTCATTACGAGGGTGGGTGGCATTGGTTGGCTCATGTTCTTGAACTTGGCAAACACCTATTTAATGGGGTGCAAACCAAGGCTTAGAAATGTCGGAGTCTAAATCATCTAGCCCAGTAAGGACTTGGGGGCGATTAACACCACCTGTGACGGCAACTAACCAATCAGCATACCCTTCTTTCAATTCCATATTAGAGTGTTCAATAATAAACTCTTCGGAAGGTCTTGGGTGGCGGGCCATACAAATGTCACCGGCCTCCTTAAACTTAGCCCATATACCGCCTTCGGCATACTTAGCAGCAGTTTGTGGGCCAGCGTTAGTTGTGTTGTCCTCATGGAGCCTATGATAGCCTCCTACGGCATCACATTGCACGACAACACCTAATGGAGAGAAAGGAGTAAGGCTATCCATATAATCGCCATGCTGAATAATAACTCTCATCCAGCAATCGGTATCTTCCACGATAGCCAAACGGTCATCAAATCCGCCGATGGCTTCTAACCTATCTCGGCGAACGACAACTTGTGAAGTAATGGGTGGCATTCCCATTAATCTGAAATATGTATGGGCGGGGTGGATTCTCCACGCCTCGGGATAATAACCAATAGTGGTTTCCCATGAAGTAATGTCACCGCCTTTCAAACTTTCCATTGGAATGTGGGTATCGGCGGCAGTATAAATTATTAAAGGGTCGGATAACTCATCTTCACTTCTTATAGGAGTGTCCTTAGCATCCAAAACTTCTTGAATAAAAGCAAGATGGTCGGGATACCAATAATCATCAGCGTCTAAAAAGGCAACCCAAGGTGCATCACCATGAGCGATACCTTGATTTCTTGCTCCACCTACACCTTCAATATCAGAACCTTGTTTCAAATAAACGAATCTTGGGTCCGAATTAACATAGTGCAGACAGACATTAGTAATCCCATCGGCCAATTCATCTTCGGCGGGTGTGCCATCAACAATGATGACTCGCCAATCTTGAATCTTTTGAGCGATTACGCTATCTAAACATTCAGTTATCCATTTAGGTTTAACTTTGTAAATAGGAATTATGACATCGTATGTAACGGAACTCATGCTCCATTACTAAGTCGTCTTCCTACTTAACTGTTGCTCCCAAGGGGAGCCAATCGGGAGCCAGCCTTTCGGCTATGTGGTTCCTTCATGGCCCCCAAAGGGGTCAAGTAGTCGGGTGGTTCTATCTTACACTTACTGTGCAGATAGTAGGCTTCTCTTATACCAATCCACATTTCCAGGGTTGATGCTTATTCCCATCTCTAACAGTTTGTTAGCGATAAGAGCGTCAGGCCCGTCATATAGAGTGTATTTAGTGAAGCATCTTAGACTTCCGCTAACACAAGCAGTTGCTGTTGTTGGCAGACCGCCGTTGTTATACCATGTAACTAATACATCCCAAACTTGTCCTGGTAGGACATAAACATCTGGGTATAGGTTGAACGAAGGTTGGAAGTTCACAGACCTTGGGTAAGGACTTGCTGAACCTGGGATACCATCGTTTGGCACATTGTCTGGGTCAAGGAAATAATCAGTTGTGTTGATTCTTACTTGAACGAACGCACGAGGACCGGACAATCCGGAACCTAGTGTTGTAGTTAGACCACGGTATTCAGCAGCAAGACCGGAAGAACCGAATGCTGTTGGGGTAACTGCAATATCTTCAATAACAACGAACTCGGTAGCAGAAGTTTCTGCTGGCTTTGTGATGTTGTTACCTAATCCACCAACGAAGATGGAGATTTGCTGTCCGACATTGGATGCAATATTAACTGCTGCACTTGAGTAGTTAGTTGCGTCCCATTCATAAACTTGGCTTCGCATTGACATTACTGTGCACCTCCTTGTGCAGCAGCCATAGCAGCCGCAGATGCAGCAGCCTGTTGCTGTTCAATAAGACTTCTCTTATACCAATCAACATTGTTTGGGTTGATTGTTACACCAAGTTCCAAAAGTTTGTTAGCAATAAGAGCGTCTGGACCATCGTAAAGTGTGTATTTAACGAACGCTGCAACAACATCTGTTGAAGTTCCGCTACCTACACCATCACGAGTGGTGTAAAGAATCTGCCATGTTTGGCCCGGTAACACATATACATCGGGGTATAGGTCAAAGGACTTTAGCAGATTGTCAGTTCCTGATGCAGTTGAAGCACTACCACGAGGGTAGGGGCTTGCTAGTCCAGGGATTCCTAACATATTTGTTACGTCAGGGTTCTGGAAGTAGTCAGTCGTATTAATACGAATCTGGACGTTTCCATTTGCTTGTGCTGAACACGCAATATCTTCAATTACAACGAACTGTGTCGCTGTTGTTTCGGCTGGCTTGGTAATGTTATTTCCATATCCACCGATAAACAAATCTAACTCACGGTTGGCTGGTAGCACAACTGGCAAGTCGGATGTGGTTCGGCGAAGTGTGGAAGTCTTACCCGTAGGCGCTAGGTTGGCCCACTCATATACTTGGCTTCTCATACTCATTTTATATCATATCCTGTCGTGTCTTGCACGACTGTTTATTCATATCTTTTTTTGACTACTTAAAGGGTTCGGTTTAGAAAAGACACCGTTATGATTTGAAAGCCCTACTTTATATTACACGCACACGAGGGGTGCGATTTTGATAAGGCTTACGCAGGGGGCTTCAAAAAGTTAGTCTTCTAAACGAACTTACTTGCGGATAGCACAAAGGCCAGCCACAGTTAGGAAAGTTCCTAGAACCCATTGAACACCAATGTCCTTACCCATAAAGGTTAGAACTGGTAGGTCAAGCATTCCGAGGACAGGTTGGTTAGCAGACAACATTAAGTGTAGTCCACCTACAACAGTTGCTACTGCAACGAGCGTTCCTTGTGCGTTCATCCAATTACAAAGTTTATCAAACATTCTTAATCACCATTTTATATTTAAGCAGAAGCCGCCTTACGAATCCCGAGCGGGTCAAATCGGCGACCAGCCAAGATAGCGACTCCCATTAATAGGGTTAGCGCACCTGCGAATTGCATTATGCTGAATCCAACATACGGTAGGGGTTTTGTGAATGAATCCATTGTAGCACCAACGGCAACTGCAAGACCAACTATTGTTAGACCTGCACCTACAACTCGGCGACTTACGATTACATCCTTAACTTCTTCTATTACTTTTACCATATTATTCAACTCCTTATTCAAACTTCCTCGGTTACTCCAAGTGGGTCTATTTCTTTACCAATAAGTTTCTTGGAAAGAACAGCAACACCAATGGATAGTGGAATTAGAGAGAGGACACGACCAACTGTTAGCCATGATTGACCGAACAAAGTCTTTTCCATCATATCGGAAAGTCCGCCACCTACAAAGTGAACAGCACCGACAAGAACGAGAGCACCACCAACGGTCCAATCGTTAATCAAAAGTCCTTGAACTTTACTTACCATATCCATTTCAGAAACCTCCTTCTGCACCGAAGTCAAAACTTACACCGTGACCGGAGCCACCAGCGGAAGGGTATGACGCTGAAAGAACGAATGGGTTTTCGGATTCTGCAAAAGCAGGTGAGCCTGTGCTTCCTGGTCTAATGTATGCTCCCCAAATATCTTCTTGGCCACCAACATATTCTTTCTTAGTTACAGGAGCGTCCGCACTAATTGTTGGGACATCTTCTGCAAACCAAACTGGTGGTTGGTAAGAAGGTGTGACTGGTGTGATTGATGCAACAAATGGGTTGGACCTTTTATCCATTGTTCCCATTGCGAGTGCATCAGTAGCAGCCGTGAAATCGTTAAGTCCCAAGTCGCTTGGTGCTTGGAATCCTGTGCTCATGCTTTCTGCTCCAAAGTTTTGAGTGATAGTTCCAGCCATTGTGGAACCTTCAACTACTGAATCAAGTGGAACACGCTCTTGAGGTGCGTATCTGTCTGCCATCTCTTGAGTTGCATATACGAAGGATTGGTCGTCTTCAATTAATTCTCCTGTTTCTGCCATAGGGCGAGTATCGTATGTTGCACCGACTTGACCGAGAACTCGGCCATTTCCATCAGGTTGTAAGACAAACTCACTACCGAATGATGAACTTCCTGTTCTTAGCCATCCGCCAAGTTGCCTAAATCCGGGAACATTAAAGTAACCCAAAAGGTGAGCAAGTCCAACACCAGTAGTTAAGGAACCAAAAGTAGTTCCAAAGGCTCGTGTGCTTGCATCCTTAGTTGCGGCCCAGCCTACTATGGCTGCTCCACCTACAAGGAGGGTTCCGGTGCGTAGGATATTTCCAGCAGCACCAATTCGGTCAAAGGGCATCATTGTGAAGATACCACCTGCGATTGCAGCCGCAGCGACACCAGCAACACCGTAATATAGGGTCTTGCTTTGTAGTGTATCAACGCCGGACTCAACAAGGTCGGTGATACCGTCTGTCGTCTTGCTTACAAGGTCTGTCATATTATCCTTTACTCCTTCGCCGCTACTTAAAGACTCCTACCGTTGCTATAAAGCGAAGCCGAGCGTGGAACTCGGACTCCTTGTGTTATGTGTGAGTTGGGCTTATTACCCAACGCATCTCTAACAGTTCCCATTTGGGAACGAGTCAATGGTGCGGGAATGTGTGCGGGGCCTCCAAAGCCTCCTACTTGTTGGCGAACGCCTCGTGCGTGTATAGTAACATTAGTTGAGTTAAAAGATTGAGCGGACATCGGTTGCGACCCATTTGCACTCTTAGCCAATGAAGGAGTCAAAGTAAGTTCTGCTCCAAAAGGTGTCATTACACTTTCAGCGTATGAAACTTCGGGTGAGGTAACCATTTGACCTGCTGCTTGATTAGCAGTTTGAGGTGTAGTGAAATCGGGATTGGATGTAGCACTATTGGCGTGTTGAATAACAAGATTGCTGATTTGTCTTTTGAATCCAGCACTAAAGTCATTTCTGTTTTCAATAACTCCTAAGAATCGGTTAAGTGAATAAGTCCCTTGTCTTTGGATATTGACTGTTTTGACAGTTTCGGTATCTCCGGAATCTCCTCCAAAGAATCCCATAAACTTTTGTCCCATTGTTTTAGGCACTTCTTCCACACGGTAAAGGGTCCAAACTTCTCCCGCAGGGTTAAACTCTAATTCATAACCTGCACCAATGTTTTGAGAAAGAGGTCCCATTGATTCTGCTTGGCTAACTTTACGAGTTGAAGTTGCACGAGATAGCGGGTTGTTAGTCATCGTCCCTAACTTTGTTCCTAAGATTGCTTCTGCACCTTTGGCAGTTGAAGAATAAGAAGTTAGTTGATAACGACCACCGTGATTATCCATTACACCGTGCATAGCATTTTCCATAGGACCACGCTTGAGGGTGTTTTGAATCGCTATATCCAAGTTCATGTTATTCACTACTCCTTCTCGCTACTTAAAGACTCCTTCAAAACTGCATAAATGATTGTCGGCTGATTCGTGGCCTGAATACAGGACGGGTGAACTCGGACTTGTATGTTTCCGCTGCTTGTTCCGCCAATGCTCCGCAACTTTCAGGAACTACTGAATATACTTGGCCTTCCCATGATACAGACGGCATAGGTGTGAAGTTATCGTCATTCCACCAATACTTAATCGCTACATCCCATGTTCCTTCGGATGATTCAACATTAGGGATTCGGAACTTTCCATTAAGGGTGGACCAAACAGGGCCTCCATCTTTGGGCTTATTGTCCGGGCGGGTAATAGTCCCGCTATCATCCACATAAGTTTCACCTTGAGGACTAGTCCAAGTTACCGTCCACTTTAAGCAACAGTCGTTACCATAGGCTCCACCATCTTTTCCAGGTGGGAGCCAACATTTCTTATGAGTCCCCGCCCAAGTTTTCCCACATTGGTTTTTACTCGTATTCTTGACGGATAGTTTCAAACTCCAATCAACTTCTTGATTAATGAAGTATTGCTCTTGGCTGGTTGTGAAATCGTCCATCTTAATTCCTTTAGGTCGGAAACCAGTTGTAGTCCAGTTTTTTACTTTTGCGCTGCTCATCCAAACTTTTTCCTTTTCATGCTGTGATGCTCTATATTTAGAACAATCAGCAGTCGTATTTGCGTCATCAGAACCTTCGGTAGTATCAATTTCAGGAGTTTCAGTAGTTTCAATTACGGTGCCATCTGCATCAGTTGTCGTAACACTTCCGTCTGAATCAGTTGTCGTGGTGCTTCCATCAGTATTAGTGGTAGTAGTGCTTCCATCGTCATTAGTGGTGGTAGTGCTTCCATCTGTATTCTCTATTGTGCTTGTAGTTGTCGTGACTGCTGGTAGTGTTGAACTTTGGCTGTTCATATACCATACTAATCCACCACCTATTACTGCTATGCCAATTAATTTATTTCGGTTCATCTTAATCACTTCTTTTCATATTTGCTATAATTGGTAATAGGAGAGCCACTCCGGATGCAACCGCAATTGGCATCCAGTTAGTTTTCTGCTCGGCTTCTTTTACCATTTGTATAGGAACAGGAGATAAAGATTCAAGAGCCTTGACCTCCATTGAGGGTGGAAGATAATTTACAATTTTAGAGGCTGGCACTCGTTGAACGATATGTCGTGCAGCGGAAGGTGTTTCTCCTTCATAGTGTCGGCGACTCCACAAAGTAGCAGCAATCTTGACTTTAGAAATATCTTCATCAAATCCGGCTGCCTTAAGAGTAGCCCAAATCATCTCCAAAGTATTGGTTCCTTCTTCATGTCCGTCCTCACCTTTTGGTGGGAATAACCATGATTGATAGTCGGCTAAGGGCATGGCTGCAATATCCACACGGTCTTCGGCCATTGAGACTTCAAAGTTATAGTCGTTAGGACTTTCCATGTAGGGTGCTGGCTCCGGTTCACTCATTGGACCACCCTCTTCCATAGGGTTAATTCCACTTGGTTCCAGTAAGTGTGGTGCGTCTAAGTTTCCGTGTTCACCTGCATTTGGCAAAGTTTCCACATTATCTTCCGACATAGTAGGTTCTTCAATAACAGGTTCTTCTTCCGGTTCATCACCGACTTCCGACATAAGTGCCTTCAATTCGGGCGACAGGCCAGTATCAGCATCACTCATAGTCTAAACTTGCACTCGCCGACTATTTAATGATAAGTCTTTGAGAGGTTGAACCTATCATGGGTTCAAGACCCTAACTTCTCCCCTTATTTCTTAGGGGCCTTTTGGCTTGCCGCGCTTATCATGGCTCGGGCGGCTTGAACACTTGCCATGCTTTTATCATAAGTTTCTTTGGCATTCTTAGTGATGTTATCATATTTTAGTGTGGCATCTGCCTCACGCTGATTAATTATAGAGTTCAATTTCTTAGTCCCTAACTGCTTTTCAATGAAGGGCCAAGTCAATAAGATTTGGTCTTTAGGGTCCACTTTAACCTGTTTGCGGGTATTGTAATCTTTATTGTTATAATCGGGATAATAAGTGTAAGAATTATTCATGCTATTTTCATTGTAGTAATCTAATCCATTGTCTAATATCCTACTCATAACCCAATCCACATTACCTGTAAATAGGGAATCCTTACTCGTTTGTGCGCTAACCTTCCACTTATCAAAGGCTAATTGTTGTTGATTGGCCATCACATCTTGCTTACTGCTGAATGTGCTTTTGAGGCTTTTCATGATTTCCGGTAAATTAAATAGTTGCAGAATCTTAGGGTCTGATGAATAACGAGGCCAATTCGTAGTAGTCTTTGGTAAGGTATCGGTGCTACTCATACTTGGATAATATCTTTCGTTTAGTCGCCATACTTTCCATTGATGAGAGCCTTCTTTGGAGGCTATATTCTTCACTAAGGGGTTGGCTTGTTGATAGGTATTGGCAATAATCCAACTCATCATGTATTGGGGTGAATTACCTCCAACATACATGAGCATCTCTTTACTCATGGCTTCGGGTGAAGTTTTCCAAGCCTTTAGTAAGTTTTGTTGAATCGCTACTGATTCCTTTTTGGCTACATCCTCTTCCAATTTTTGTTTGCGTTGCCGGACAGTATTTAGACCTCTCCAACCCCAAGGAAGATTATAATTATCAAATTGATTCTTTGATACATCATAGAGTTCCTTTTCTAACTTGTTGTTAGACAAGCCTTTCAACCTTGTTCTTTCGCTGTGTCTTTGATTATAACCGGCCTTGGAAGCAAGAAGATTTACCATAATTTCGTGGGCTGCTGTGTCTTTTTCCCTTTGAGTCCAAGGTATGGGTTTATTATTTTTGACCCAATCATTAAATATCTTCGGTAAAGGTGGGGCTTGCTTATTCCCAGCCGCAACAATGAGGCCATTATAATCACCTGTTTTGTCTTTCCACTCCTTCAACTGCTTGAGTGCATTACCCCATGAAACTTGTTGGTCGCTATCCCAACTAATACGAAGTGGGCTATTACCTTGGTTGTAATAACCATATCTTTTTTGTTGTGGGTCATTTTTCCCAATCATAGGAACCATCTTTGGAGGTATCACTCGCACAATTTCTGCGGCTGGCTCTCCCGTCATCCTCTCAACGATGTTAAAGATAGTTTGGCCGTCAATTTTCTTTACTTGACGAGTATTGATTGCAGTTACCTGTGCCATGTATAATGGTAGGAGGCTTCTCCTATTTAATCATTTGGAACTTAACTTTAGACAGTTCGGCGAGCATCGGGCTTAATTTTGAAAGAATCACGAAATAAATCTCTATCTTTTGTCTTCAAAATTGGTTGATAAGGTTTGTTTTCTCTCCCATCTCTATATCCTTCTCCAAAGGCAAAGGCATAGGCATCGGCGGGAGCGGCTAATCCAAAAGTTTCAGCCAGCCAAGCATCAGGTTCAACCACAATGGTTTCTCCATCTGCGGCGAGTGTTGCATAGTATCCTAGCGGAACATCTTCTGCGGCAAAGCCGTGTAGGTCGGATTCGGAAATATCTCCAACACTCTTGAAAGGATTTCCACCATGATTGTTAGCAATACTAATGTGGAAGAATCTATCCGGTTCCGGATTGGCTATACCAAGTGCGGCACAAAGTTTGTCGGCGTAGTCTTGATAATCTTCTTGATTGCCAATTTCCATAAAATATGTTTCACGAACTTCACCATCATTCCCTTCACGATATGCTACACCTGTGCGTCCCAATTCAGGCTTAGGAGGTTCCGGCATTCCAGCGATAATTGATTTAGTGCCTTCTTTTAATTCTTGTTTGAATCTTTTGAGGGCTTGACCGCCTACAAGAGTAACATGAGTTTTTTCAATAGCGTCCAGTCCTTCAGGAATCTTTTCCCATGTAGCCTCGCTTACATCCGTATCAGGATATTTAGCGAGAAGTGCAAACTTATATTCCACACCTTCGGCGGAAAAGTTTGTTTCTGCATTCTTAGGTTCACGCATTTCTCGTTCCGACTTTTTGAGAGCGGACCAAAGTTCCTTCAGTTCCTTTTCATCGGTTACAAACTTTTCAATATCAAAGGTTCCATTTGGCTTTTCACCAGCATTCCTTTGATTCTCAACATCGTCTTTCATTTCCTTCCATGTAGTTAAATCTGCATCAACTCCATAATAATTCAAGTATTTATTTCCTCGGCCTACTTCAAACTCGGTAACAATATCATCCGAACCTTCATAAGAGTAAATCTCGCACACATCACCTTCAATATCAATTAGATAAACTTCACGGCCGGTTGAATCTTTCTCGCCGTCAATGAATAGCCATTGTAACTTGAGGAACTTCTTTTTATCATCTATGGAAAGTTTAGCATATTGCCATGCTGGAATCATCCAAGGAGCATTATAAATTGGTCCAGGTCGTTGTGTATTTCTGCCCGCATCGGGGTCCATACTAAAATAGTTATCAGTTACTATCCAAACTGCGTCTGTCATTACCTTTCACTCCATATCAAACTCGGCGTAACATTGTGTTTCCGCCACCACTCATAGACCGTGCTATGTATGATGTGTCCGATACTCCTTGAAGGTCATGGTTTTGCCGCCATTCAGCAAGTGTCATAGTTCTTGACCCATCAGTATAACCGTCATTCAGTCCCGGTGGGAGTGATAGTTGGCCAAATCTTCCCATTACCGTATCATCATCTGAATTACGAGTTAGACTTCCATAGCGATTACCGCCATTAGAAGTTTCAACAGTCTTGAATGGAGCATCCGGTATTAGCGGAATTAGTGGGTTGATTGCATTAACTGGAACTCGGCAGCAAGGCTTCAAAGTTGAAGCAGGTGCGTCCGGACTTAAACCGACTACATCATAACCTGCGGCAGTTGTCTTATATTGAGCAACATGAGAGTTTGCATTTTGAGAGGCTGCGTGTTGCCCGCTTTCCGAAACAACATTACTGAATCCAGTTCCTTGTCCTGGGCTTTCTGCACTAAATCCTGTTTTTTTAGCAGAATTAAAAATAAGTAATACTGCACCAATTCCTAATCCAATTCCTAAGAAGTCTCTCATTTCCATTTTAATCATCTCACATTGTTGAACCGTCAAGGTTAGGGCCTATTGGGGTTCCATCACAGGTAGGGCAATCTTTAGGTGCATACGGGTTCTCCCAGTATGCTTGCACATCAGTAATTGGTCCACCCCAAGGGTCGTCATTGAAACAGTTAGTAGTCATTTGTAGGTCAAGTAATTCTTTACCCATGTAACTTCCCACGAACTCATCCGACATAACGACTGGAATAATATCTGCGGTAGCACCGGAAGATTCCACATAAGCCTGTTCATAATCTGCGGGAGTCATGTTACGAGTCATATATGGTTGCTCGGAGATTCCCATATCAGCACCAAACTTTTCTGTAAGTCCTGACTTCTTTGCTGCATAGCCCACAAGTAGGCCAGCAGTAAGTCCAAGAATCCATGAAGGCATCTGCATACTGAAACATTCACTCCCCCGATACTTAAAGACTTCGGGGAAACACTCCGGTGTATGGGGCATAACCATCTATGGCCCGACTCCCTGCTAAATCAGTAGGATTCCAATTAACTAACTCACTTCCTTCGTGTATCTTGAATGGCTCTAATGCTACATCAATAACTTTCAATTGTTGTTTGCGTTCGTAAGTCGTGTCCTTAGAATATGGTAAAGGTGATTGGCGAGGGAGTAATTCTTTATCCATTTTCACTAATTGAGTCCAAGATGGAGGTTTCCCTTCGGCGGCATATTCTTTGCGACCATACCAAGTATTAACCTTACTTCTCCATTCCGGATTGTTACGAATAAGAATCATGTGTTTTTTCTCCTCCGTAGTAGTCCATGCACGAGGGTGCATTTCATCCGGTGGCCATGTAACTTCCAGCGTAGTAGGATAAATACGGGTAACTATTCCTAATGTTAATGCTCCACCATCTTGTGTAGGTCGGCTAACATTCACCACATCCCCAACTTTCCAATCTCGGCCCGTAGGTGCTAAGGGACTTTCCACAATAGTAGTTCCCACCAACTTGTATGAATCTGGAGGATAAGCCAAGCGTTCCAAAGTTTTGAGAACTTCTTGATAGAGGGCCTCCTGTCTTTCAAACGGAGCGTCCTCCAAAACTCTATCTGTTCCAAAGTTTTGTCCTGTGCGAACTTCAATTTCAATCCCGAACTTGTTAATCCCAGCGGCACCAAATCCTCCTACTACTTGTTGGCCTTCTCCTTTTTCGTAACCAGTATAAAACTCCGGAGCCACGGCCCATGTAACTTGATAAGGTCCTACAACTTCAGTATCCAAAGTTTTCCAATGTGGTGGAATCGGCCTTGCATTAACTAAATTAACTCCCAGGTCCATTAGTGCTTGTTGGGCTTCTTGATATTGACTCAAAAGACTACCCCCTTCGCAATCATAGGAATGGCTGCTCCGGGTTGTCGGGACTGTCTATACATACGCTCGTATGTTGGGAAGTTTTCAACCAAAGAATTGGGAACTTTGTCTTGACGGACCGTTCCGCTACGGGTAGGAACCAGTAGTGAGGTAAAACTGCCACTACCCCAAGGTTGAGGTAGCACTTCCACAGTAGGAGTAATAACTCCGGTCAAACTATTTTGAGCATAGTTTTCTCTTGTCCGTGATTCTGGATTTAGAGGTTTTGAAAAGTTAGGCATTCCTTGTGCAGCAAAACTTTCTGCATTGAATGAGGGAAGAATCCTTCCCCACCCTTGATTCGGTGTTGGATTTACAACTGGTATATTAGAACCCATAGGTGTAACGGGGTCTTCATCACGCCCACCAAAAATTAAATCTTGAGGTCTTTCACGGCTCCAAGACCCATCAGGCCAACGAACTTCAATGTTCTCAAAACCTATTCTAATGATGCGGCCAGGAACTGGATAACTTGTAGCAATGCTACTTACACGGTCATTGACTTGCCAAGCCCTCATAGAGATGATTACTCGTCCCGACTATTTAATGGCTTACTCGTAGTCCCGAATAGCCACGCCCTTGGCGATATTAGGAATGTTAGTCTTGGGATTGAGGCCCATATAACGAACTGTCATGTCCTTGCCAATGAATTGGCTTGGGTCCTTTTCATATTTTTTGTATAAAGCACGGCGAGAATCAATCGTTCCCATTGGAGTTACATTGAACTCCACTTTATTCCCGTCATCGTCCGTAGTTTCACAAACCCACATAATGGCTCCGGAATGGCCGCCTCCGGCATCCCACGCTCCGACAATCTTGAACTCACTATCTTCAAAGTTTTTCAATTTGAGTAAATCATTAGATTTAGAAGGTCCAAACTTGTAAGGTGATTTGAGATTTCTTATCATGGCTCCCTCATATCCTTCGTCAATGAATTGAGATTGTCTTTCCCATCCATCATCGGAATCTGCGACAATATAGGTTTCCACTTTCTTGAGATATGGGTTTCCCTTTATGATTCTCATAGCCTTGTTGTATCGGGTAAAGAAGTTTTCTTCTAAATCTTTGGTATTAATACCATCATATACTCGGACATACAATTCATTCTTCTTTTCCGATGCGGCTTCTTTCTGTTTATCAGTCATCTTATTCCAAGAGTCACTCATACCTTTCCGTGCAATTCCACCTATGGATTGCAGGGCTTTTCCGTGTGCATATAACTCCCCATCAAGAACGAATCCATCAGGAAGATTCATTCGCTTAACTGCATTTTCAATTTTGGTAAATCCATTATAAGTTTCGCCACCTCTTGAAGTAAGGGTAACTTTATTGCCATCTTTACGAATTAAAACTCGGACTCCATCATATTTTCTTTGAATAGCGGCAGGGAAGGTGATATTGTGGCCTCGGTCTTTGAAATGATTCGCACCCATTGGGCGGACTCTAACATAAGTTTTGGCTTTTTCCATATCATCCAAATATCCACCCTTGACTTTATCCTTAACTTTAGAAACAGCATCAAATATGGCTTGCTCTTTCAAAGTGCTTTTACTTCGTGCACCTTGAATCGTAGTCGCTTGATGTAATGAGATAGTCCCACCCATAACTCCTTGTGCAGACTGAATGAAAAGTTTATCACCTGCGACTATATTTTCGGGGTCCAGCATTCCGGGAACTTTAGACACCCACACACACCATACTCGTATGTTGCCATTAGTGTCCCTTTTGTAATAATTACTGGACTGCCAAATAACATCGTTGGGATTGAAAAAATAATCTTTAGGGTTGATACTGTCTGCCATAACTTAAGTTAGGGCTTTCTCCTATATTAAGGCTCGCTTTATTACTTCTTGCGACCTAAATAAAAGCCTACACCGATAAGGGATGCAACGACTAATCCCATACCCCAATACTGACTGACACCATCCATAATCTTTTGGTTCATAGTATTCAAGACCCCATCTGCTGCGAAATGGCTTCGGTCATTGATTGGATAGGAACTGACATCGTGAGTTAGTGGGTAACCGCCAACCGGAGGGTCGGCTTTCATTTCATCCGGAGTTCCAACTGCTTGTGGTGGAGTGGCTGACTTCTCAAAAGGAGTTCCTTCAAGTTTCATTCCCAATTCTTCGGGTGTGTGAGATAGTGAAGGTATGTCATCACGGAAAGCCTTAGCATCCATTGTGATACCACCGTCTAAAGACAACAAAGGTTTTTCGGCGGTGGATGCGCTGAAGAATCTTGCATCTCCGAAGTCTGCCCCAAAGCGTCCGTTAGTATCTCGTGAGATGTATGCGTTTTGGTAGTTACTTCGTGCCATAATATCTTCTCCCCTTAGTATGTCCTAATCATTCTATAATCATCTTGTCGGCCCGGTGAAACTGGGTTATATGCCGGACTCCAAGGCCAAGGGAACCTATATTCCGGCAAGAAATCGTTAGCATTATCGTATGGCATACCAGCCATACTCATCATGTCGCCCATATAGCCGCCACCAGTTCCGCTACCTTGTGGGCTGTCGGGAGAAATTGGACGGTCATGGACTAATCCAGATAAAGTTTGGTAACTTGTTGGATTGTATGGAGGAGGCACACGGACTGGGATAGAGGCACTCTTGCCTCCGGGTCCGCTACATTGAGGGCAAAGGTCATTGTAAGCATGGCCGATGCGACAATCAGTTCCAACATTCATAGTAGCATTAGGAACATAGCGTTGTCCGGGTGCTAATGTGGGGCTGGCACCTTCCATAACGCTGGCCATTTGTTTAGTTGCTACGGTGTCCGAAGCAAAGCCACGGCCGTGTGAAGTGGAAGTTTGTCCCCTACTAACGAAGCCGGTGTTTTCGGCACCGTGAACATCGTTGGCACCGGAAACTGGTTCGGGATTGATGTATTCTAAGGAATATTCTGATTTGAAAGTTACTCCGCCATCTTGAGCGTTTTGAACTTCTTGATTCTCATAGCCACCACATCCACATCCGGATGCTTCTTTGGTAACTGTTTCAGTCATTTCATCATCATGAAACATACGAAAACCGACTACAAGGATAGCCGCAGATGCGCCTATAAGAAATGTTTTACTAAACTTATCCATTCTATTCACCTCAAACTTTTACGGTTGCAGGTGATGGCAGGTTATTTGCACCCTTAATCGCTGCAAGAAGATTCACCATGTTTAACTCCGGTGGTGCAACCATTGGAGCATTTTGAGCAAGTAACGCTTCGTTCGTATCTTCACGGAGCATCATATTGTCTATGACTTCATTAGCCAAAGGCATAGGGGGTAGGCTGTCAAACATTTCTTGTTGGAAAGGGTCGGTTGTCGCCACTCCTTCTGCTCCCATAGTATCTTTTACTTTGGTTGCCACGAAATATCCGGCGAATCCGATTACGAATGCCATTCCTACTTGATGCGTCATCTTCATACTCTATCCTTGCTCCTTTTCGCTACTTAAAGACTCACTCACTACCGCCGTCTTCTTCATCTTCTTCCACATCATCTTCCGCTAACTCATCTTCCTCATCGTATTGGGAACAAACATCTTGAAATGTCATTTCCCGTGCGGCATCATTATTATCTTGAGTAGCAAGGCCAGTAGCCATACCACCGACAAGTCCAACCACTAAGGGAATAAATGCCATAGGGCCTTTGGGGATTTGACCCCAAACCATGAGAATTACACTTCCGGCTAATCCACCAAGAAGTCCGTATGCTACTGACTTATTTCGGTGCTTACCATGCTGTTGAGCCAAATAAACGGCTACACCTTTTTCGCATTGACTACGAGCAAGGGCCTCGGCTTTGAGTTTGTGCATAGGAGAACATTCTCCGTTTCGCTACTTAAAGGCACCGAAGGATATAGTGAATGGGATTCCGGCGGAGGTCAAGAGTGATAACTTACGGTTCGTAACCTTTTCGTATTCTTCTTCCTTGATGCTAACCGAATTATTTTCCGTCCTTTAATAGCGGGAGTTTATTTATATCAGGGATGCAGAAGCGTATTACCCAAGTGGGAATATGTCGCTGACCCAAACACTACTGACTTCCACAGCAGTTTCGTTTATTGTTGTGTCATAGACGCTGAAAACGATGTTCCCGTTGTCTATCGTGGCTTTCACCATATTCTCTAATTGCGGTGATGACTTACTTAAACCTTCGTGGCCGAACTGATGTAGTATATTTGAGTCATGCCACGACTATGTTTCTTGACCTTGGCAGTAATTTCCCAAACTTCTCCGGGATTGGCCAGTTGCAGTTGCGAGTGAGAATCATAAGCAATCAATCTTTTTCCACTTGGAGTTTCCATACGAACTTCTTTCCCTCCATAGGTGGCTGGCTTACTGCTCATAACTTTTACTCTTTCACTAATGATAGTGCCTGGACTTCCAAGATATGTTACGGAACTGGTAGTGCCTTGTGGAACAAGAGTTACGCCCGATAGTGTGGTGGACCAAACTCCTTTGTATTGTGAGTGTCCTTTGATGCTTGCTTCCACATTAATGATTTGACCTACCTTAGCATTGGCCACCGGAGTTCCGGGGCTTTCAAACCATGTGGCTTTCTTATTGCCTTGAGTAATGACTTCACCTTTCATGAGATTGAAATTGTTCCCTGCCTTAGAGGTCATGTTGCGGTTATTAGTTACTTTAATAGTAAGTATTTCAATAGAGCCAACATTGCCAAAACAAGTAGGGTGAGGTGGGGCAGTAGGAGCACTTGGCTTCGTTTTGTTGTAATACTGACCTTGTGTGGAAGGCTTTGGCTTTGTGGGAGGTGGTGGTGGAGGATTCTTAAAGTTTTGGAGTGCTTGATAAACGCTGGCTGCCAGTCCGGAAACTTTGCGAGTAACTTCTCCAGTAGTGAACAAAGATTTAATGCTAACTTGGTAAGAGTTAGCAGGGGTTAGATTCCTTACATAATTCATCATTTCGGTATGTAATGATACGACATCTTTATCGGTAGCATCGGCAATTTTGTAAGGCACATTTCCTTCGGAAACAAAGAGAGGGCCACTCAAAACATAGGAGTCTGCTCCGGTGCTCTTGTATTGTTTGCCAACTGCTTTGAACTCATCAGCAAACTTTTGCATTCTTGCTGCACTAACATTGGTAACTTCAAGGTCCATTCCTTGTGGAAGCACGAAACCTTGGAATAAGAACTCGCCTAATTGAGTTCCGGAAGAATAGGAGCGACCATAATAACTTCGGCGAGTTGTGGGTGTAACTCCGGGTGCATATTTGGTGTAGCCTCGTTCCTCCACCCAGCGTGATACCAACAGTAAAAATTGAGTAAAGTCTTTGTTGGCTACTTTGAGATTTCTTGGAGATGCACTCTTGCCAGCCCTATAACGATTAGTTGGGTCAAGGGCGGCATATAATGATAACAAAGTATCGGGGTCTAAACCAGTATATCCTTGCAGACAAGTTGTTCCTACAATTTCATGCTTACCTTTAGGACTTACTAAGAGGTAGGTATCAACACGATAACGCATATTTCCGCAAGCATCACACCGGCTGGCATCGTGAGCGGCTTTAGGAAGGTAAGGGTATATCTCCGAATCCGCAACTCCGGGAAATGGTAACACCTTAATGGCTCTCCACTTCCTATCTTTTTCCGTAGTTTCATTCATTGGTTCTAAACGGGCCAAAACTTTCCAACCTTTCTTTTGGAAGGGTCCGAACTTTAGATAAACACCACATTCAACACGATACCAAAGTTTCAAAGAGTCGTCAAAGATTAAACCTTCTTTTTGTTTGTCGGGTAGGGCTTTATATTCTTTTTCGTTGTAAGTAACAATATCTTCATCATCAATAGAATACTCAAACAAGATTCCGGCTCCATCGGCTCCACGCTTAACTCTCTCCATAACACGCTTCATACCGTGCCTACGAGATGGTGGAGTCCAAGACTCTATTTCAGTATTTCCTTGTGCGTCCACCTCATAAGATTTGAACGAAGGTGCGTTGATGCCCTTAGTAGTATCAATAATCTTTGCGTCTGCCATACTCAATAGTATGGGTCGCTGCTACTTAAACCCTTGCGGGGTATTCATCTAAACAAGTGTGCTTCTGCGCCGAATGCTCGGCCTGGTGACATACCAATGTTTCCGGAAATAGTGCTCATAGAAGCAAATGTGCCTCCCATGTCGCCGTTACGGATTGGAGGTGCAATGTATTGTGCTTCAAGGTTCATTTTCTTAGCAGGGCTTAGAAGATGACCGACTTTAGGTGCTGATGGCATAATTGCTCTTGGGATGATTGGGTGGTTGTGAATCGGGATTGCTTTAGATTCTGCCCTCTTTAGTCCCTTGATTCTGCGGTCAAATCCGCTAACACCGATTGGTTGGTTCTTATTTGCTTGAACGAACTCCGCCATCTTACGGTCCCTTTGACCTCTCATAGCAGTTGAAATATCCATTTGTGCGGCTGTTGGACGAATAGAAGCCATTTCAGCATCCATTCTTGGGTCGCCACCAAAGTTATGTGCTGGTCCATGATTCATAGCCCCTGCACCAGTTCCCATAGGTGTTCCCATTCTGTTAATGTGGGAAACATCAAGAGTCCTACCCTGTCCGTAAATCTCAAGTGTATGAGATGGACGGTTGTATTGACCCGCAGGTGAAACACCTTGGTTTCTTAGGTTGTAACGAGATAGGTCACGGTCACGAGTTGCGTAATCTGCATCTAATCTAAGAGATGGCATTTTAACTTGTGTAGCCGCAGGTAATGGTGTGTTAGGGACAAATCCTTGCCCTGCACCCTTTCCAGCAGCGAAGTCTGCAAGTGAATGTGAGTGTCCTTGTGGTATATTGAGTTGAGGCATTCTTGGCATAACCGGAGGTGCTGGTCTTGGTCCAGCAGAAACGAGTCCTTGCCCTTCTGCGTTATATGCCGGAAGAGTATCTCGTGCGATATTGATGGTCGGCAACGCTGGCATATTAGGCGAAGGCGGTAAGTTACGGCTCATAGAGCGTCTATCGGTGATACGCATATAGAATAGTTAGTCGTTCCGATACTTAAAGACTTCCCACTCATAGAGCATTAAGGAGATGTGCCGCACCAGTTTCCGGATAATTGGAAAACAGACCTAATGGACGGAAAGTAGGTTGCTGAATAGTAAAGTTATGTTCCATAGATTGAAAGGGAACATAGAAGTATTGATAGTCATTATCTTCAACTGATTTAGTCTTAAATTGGTCGGGTGCTTGTTTATTGTAAAGGCTGGCAAGGTCATAATCTAAGGTCTTACTATCCACCTTAATGACACAACCAAGACCGGGTTTGGTGTTATACATTTTAGTCATGTTTTTATTGAAATGAGGAACTCCGGTAACCAAACTAATTTGGTTTGGATAGACAGAATGACCTGTGTTTTTACCCCTGCCATCCATTCCTAAAGATTGCATCAAACTTCTTATCAAATCTTCTGTATCTTTGTTTTGGATGTCTGTTCCGCTAGTATGTGCTCCTTCGGCTTGTAACTTCATGCCGAGGTCTGTGTAAGCGTTACGAGGACACATGATACAGGCGGCTCCGAAATAACTACTTTTCTTCAAACGAAGGGAATTGTTGTATTCATCAGTTGGCCATTGAAAATTACTTTCCGAGTCCAAAGTTTTTACATCATAATCCAATTCTAAATCTGAATCATCCGTTGAACCAAGAGTGCCAATTTTATCTAATAAAAGCCAACGCTCAATTTCTGTTACGGCGAAATTAACCATAAGCCTTCCCTTAATCTGTTCGTGGAAAATTGCTTTAGTTTTACCATCGTATGGATTCAAGACCTTGACTCGTTTCTTTCCGTTTTTCCGAGTAGTAGGTCGCAATACCATAAAGATTTTATCTTTATTGTTGGCACTCATATTCTTGCGGGCTTCCTCTTTAGTAACACCATGTTTAGTTAGGAAGGCATGGTCCCACATTTGATAATCCAGCATAGGGATATGGGCTTCAATCACTTGGGAATCTCTCTTATACCAAACTTTGGTAGGATGTTCTGTATAGACCCAATCTCCCGCATTATAACGGGTTTGAGAGTTGCTATACGCTACGGTCATAAGATGGTAGGGAGCGAGAACCTATTTAATCGCTTAGACCTTTGATGAGAACGAATCCACCGGCGGCCATGCCTAATGCAATCACCATTCCCACAATAGGTCCGGCTCCACCAAACGGTGAGCCGTCTTCGGCAGCCATCTCTTCAACTATCATGGGGGAATCGTAATCCACCGGAGGTAGCCAAACTACTGGCGGTTCTTCAGTTTCAGTTTTGAAGGTGTCGGCACCCATGTCGCTAGATGCGTAGGGATTAGTCGGAGAATTAGGGAGTGCATTTTCGGCTGAACTCCAATCAGTTCCGAATGAAGTTAGTGGCTTCATGTTAGAAGGGTAGGACATACTTCCGCTACCGGTGGATGGGCTATATGCTGAACCTGCACTATTGGTGTTCTCGGAATTGGATAGACTGCTTACTGGGGCGGCTGATATGTTCCCACCTGAATGTTTGGTTCGGCGGTCACTTCTAATTTTTGAGATTCGTATGTAACCGGAGTTACGGAAGAACTCGGGGGCGAAAGCCACACATTCACCTTTTTGGGCCGCAGTAACTCCTTGAAGGATTCTCTTAATCCTATCTTTGTCGGTTCCAAAACTTAGTTGGTCTTCCAAGGCTTTCAAGTCACGAGAGTTGATTACATTGTGTGTTAGATAAATGGCTGCTTGAGAAACGGCTTCCTTACTACATGAAGCAGGTCTTTGAGTAACAAGGGTGCAACCATAACCCAATCCACGACCAAGTTTGCACAACCTCACAATAGCGTTGTGGGAAACTGGCTTGCCCTGTTGAGGAACATAATCTTGACATTCTTCAAAAACAGTCATCAAAGTTTTGCCGTGATTGTGGCCAATTTTAGTATCAATAAGGGCTTCGCAATAGTCTGCAATGAGTAACTGTTGTTTAGGGAGGCTGCATCCAGTAAGGTTGAGGACCAAACTTTTGTTACTGTTGGCCACTTTATCCACTATGCCTTGCATATCCAAAGTTTCATCTTCACGAGGAGTAATCATTTCAACATTTGGTAATTGTTCCAAACCTTTATGTGCTCCTAATGTATCAAAACAAACGAACTGCAAATCACAGCGTTCCATCTCTTCCATCATCACGCCGGAAGTCCAAGACTTACCACTACCACGCTTACCAGTTACGAAAACAACTTGCGAAGAAAGTGATTTTTCACCATACGCTGGAAATGATAGGTTCTCACCTAATACAATCTCTCCCGATTTAGAACCTCCGGTAGTCATGGAATTGAATAGACCCTCTCGCTACTTAATACTGTCGTTATCACTCATTATATGAGCCACAATCAACTGCTTCACCTGCATTGGCTTGACACATCTCCACTAAAGCACCTGCAAATCCGGTTACGGTGCCTCCTTGTCCCACACTTGGAGCGAAGTCCACTACACAATTTTTACACCCTAATGTTCCGTGTGTTTGCTTGAGTGCCTCTCTCATTCCTTGAACTGCTCCGGCCAAACCACCTTCTTTGGGTGCAATAAAAACATAGAAAACAGGTCCATATTGGCGAAGCCAAGTATCATCAGTCATGCAAGAACCATAATTGAAATGACCGTCACTAATGACAATGGTAACGGCTGCCTTAACATCAAGATTTTCTTCCTCAAGATAGCGTTCCATCTCAAAGCGGGTCAAAGCCAAACCTCTAGCAGTATTAGTGGCACTTTCAGTCCCCGCTAGTGGTCGTCCCCCATCACCGGCAGTAGTTGAGTTAGTGTAATAAGCGATTGCATCGTCATAATCAGTAGCAGGTCCTGGCCAATCAACGGTAGCCGATGAACCGAAACGGATTACTTGGAACTTATCTCCATTCTGTTTGGCCATTCTTATCATAAGTGGTGTAACTACTCGGGCTAAGTCCTCACCACCAAGAGGTAGTCCATCATAATAACCAAAACATTGGCCACCGCCACCCATTGGAGAGGACATACTACCGGAAACATCCACAATAAGATTCAAGAAGGTGGCTTTTCCACCCTCGCCTTGTGGTTCTTTTCTGCGTCTTGATTGGAGAGGCATACCTTCAACTAATCCCGGAGCAACTGTGGTTGGGTCCACCTTAGTAATGGGGTCATATCCTGGCCTCCATTCTCGGCGGCCTTTGTCGCTCCACGGGTCCGTCTTAGACTTCGGTGAAGGAATTACAAGTTTTGCTAACTTATCATAGAGGGCTTTGTGAAGTGGGACTGCTTCAATATCAATCGGAACTCCTTGCGGTAAGGGTTCGTGTGTTTGAAATACGAATGGATTTTCAGTCCAACTGGCTCTCTCGGTGAATGACGACATAATTAATCAATCCTTATTTGAGATGGGTTACTCAACATATCTTTCCCACGACCTTCCACGCCCCAGGCAATTGGCTTATCCAGGATATTCATTCCAAACTTTTCTTGATACTTAATTTCTAAGTCAAAAACTTCTTGTGGATAGAGGAATGCTGCCCTCGTTTCACCATCACTATTAACAAATCCTTCGGCTTGTCGGGACTTCTCAATACCGCCCGCTTGATATGCCTTTTTACAAGTTTGGCACTCATTAATGACAGTTTTACTACCAAGGTCAATGTTAATTTCTTCCGAAATTGACTTAACGGTGTGGTAGGTCATGATATTATTAACTGCTCCTTCCACAATGGGTCCATATCGCAACGGGTCCATGATAAGATGTGATAATTCATCCATCCATAAATAAGATTTCCCAACTTGTAATCCCGCAGGGTCGGGCGGTGAAGGTGCGGCCCGTATCAAATTACTTTTGGTTCTTCGCCACTCTTGGGATTCATAGCCTTCTAAATACCATTCGGGGTATTCATTAAAACGAGGATATTGTCTTGCACTCTTCAAAGTTTTTCCGTCTTGAGAACGATAGGACACACAGGGTTGGCTACAATCCACCCACTTACCTTCCCATTTGAAAGCCGCATTAGAACGGCCTTCACAGACAGCATAAGTAAAGTTAGGACCCGATTCTCCCAAACCTTTGGAGAAGTAGTCCAATTGTTTCTTCTCTAATTTTAGAGTCCATCCAGCCCTTCCATCTTCTGCAACCTCAATTCCGCTAACGGTGACTGTATCTCCTGATTCGGATTTCACACAGACGACATAACCTTCGGGCTTCTTAGCAAAAATAGATGGAATAGCATTATCTTTCTTAGCCTTCTCATAATCATCTTCATATTGACCCTCAATAGTTATAACTCTTGCACGAGGTAGGGCTAAATAATCAACAATGCTTTCTGTTTTCTCACCTTCTGCTTCTTTAATGTTATTGACTGCATTTTGGAACCCAACATCATTAGGGCAAGAAGAACGACCAATACCTACTTCGGCAACGGTAACTTCTGTTGGAATCTTTTGAAGGTTCCATGCTTGAGCAACCGGGACTAAATAGTTTGAACGCTCTCTTGAGTCTGCGGGGTCGCTCAAATACATTTGCCACATCACTTGTCCTTCATGACTCGCCAACACATCGGCTTGACTAAGTGGTTGTGGATTCTCAATTACTAATGGTCTTGGTTGTAAAAGTTGCCTACTTTCAAGGACTGTCGGAGGCTCCATTCCACCACATTGGGGGCAAGCGGCAGTTTCCCTACCACTCATGTCTGTTAGCCATACACGGCCGTCATAGCGGTAGTTTTGGTGCATATTCCCACCCCTTCCATCGGATAATCCCATGCAGAATCTCCGTTTAATTCTTGTGAATCCATACCGATAGAGAGAAAGTGGATAATTGACTACTTTGGTTCTATTTTCTGCACCGTAGGTCATCCTAAATACGGGTGTATAACTGGTAATACTTTCTAAATCTTGTGGGAGTCCACTCATTGGTGTCGTCCTTGGAGGTGGCACAATTTCAAAGGCTAAATCTTCTCCCCTTGTTTCTCGCACCAATCCATGACGGAATGTTGTAACTGCTCGGTTGTAAGTTTGCCCTCTTCCAGCAGTTAGTTCATTGGTTGGGTATTCTTGAAGCAAAGTTTTCTCTTTTACATAGTGAATAGCACAGGCTTCTTCACCACACCCTACGGTTTTCATATATTCGGAACCACCATTACAGGCTACATTAGGGCAAGTTGTTACTTTACCTTGGTAAGTGATATGACACTTATTACAAGTAGTGACGGTATTACACCTAACTCGGTGCATAATCATGTAGTTACCCTTTCCATAATTAGGAATACCACTATTAACTTTGGTTGGTTTCACGGTGCCTAACCAATCTTTAGGATTGTAAAGCCCTAAATCAACGGACTCCCAATGATAAATGAAATCTCTTCGGCCGCACTTTTCATTGGGGCAAACATAGATTCCCGAGTCATAGGAATTACCAAGGCTAATTTGTTTGTAGCCTTTCACGAATCGCTTCATAATTGTGATTATCGTATTGGTTTGTTGCCTAAAGTTTGAAACCATTGTTTCTTTGGATTTGCTTTCTAAACTGTTGGGCTTCTCACCTACTAAAAATATATTGGTTAGATTTTTCTTTAGCAATGCTTTTCCAACATCGGAATTGTAAGGATTATCAATATAACTCATGTATTCAAGACCCCCTAACTGTATATCATAACTCGGTGCATATCTTCGGCCACATCATCAATCCATTGCTCCGCCGCCTTTTGACCTTTCTTACCGGCATAGCGAGGATAATTAGTCCCATAAATGCCAGCCCACTCATATAAAAATAATTGCGTTCCGAGATACTCATAACCTGCTCCTTTGGTGGCTCGGGATTCTTTCTTACTCACGAAAGCCCACCAATAACGATTCATGGTTCCGTCAGCCATTCCGATTCCTTCCCAAATGCAAGGAGCGATTTCTGCGGTATCAGGACATAGAGATAAGAAGTATCGGGATGATTGCCAATTGCCATTGATTTCATAATCCTTGATTGGTTCCCAAGGGGAGAATGCTTTATTCCCGGGCATTCTGCCATCGTAAGTGCGAACATTAGTAACGGTGTAGGTCTTTCCAGCCCGCACTCCATTCGCTGTGCTGCCTTTCAGACACCTAACTTTTCTCCAACGCTCACTCATTTGCTTTTCCACACAATAGGCAATGCTGGGGTAAAGTTGCTCACCTCGGCCATATCCTTGATATTGAACCCAAATTGGGGTGTTTTCATCCATTGAAAGTGGGACTCCGGCATCGTCTAATACACGATTGTCGGTTATGGTTTCACCATAGACATTAACACCTTTGTTCACTACATCGGATGCGGCACCCAAGACAGGACACCTACGCATGAAAATCTCGGTCATTAAACCCATTCTCATGTAATCGGCAATCTCTTGACGCTCTTTACCGGTAATTCCGGGTGTGATATTCATACCATTAATAAGATTATAGTTGATGCAAATATCGGAAATAATGTTCATCCATCGGAACTTATCTTGGTTCTCAACATCTATATCTTTAACGGAGGCTTCCCAAGTTTTCACTTCTCGGCCTGGATGTGTATTGTTGTGAGCCATCTCGTGTGCTAACACGAAATATGTAGCCGCACCTGCAATTTCGTCTAATTCTTTAGGAGAAAAACCATGATAGTTAGCCTTCAAACAAGCGGCGACCATTTGGATTCCCATTTCAATGGAGTTCATGTCCGTATGTGCACCGTGCTGTGATAGGCCAATTTTAAGGGGAATATCGGGCATAGCATACCATTCCCTTAGTAAGTTATATTTGTCAATAAACTCCTGTGGAAGATGTGTCGGACCATCGTGGAATAACTTGTCGTAGGCACCCATAATATAATGTGGGGGCGGCGACTACTTTAACCTTTGTGTTCATTCTCCAGAAATTACTTGACGATAAAGCATTTGATAATATGCTAAATCTTGTCCGGTCATGTTTCCAGCATCGGCCATACCCTTCACTTCCCAGCCAGTTGTGCTGCTTCCACTTGAGGCTGCTCCAAAGTTTTTGTAATTTAGAACTGCTTTGTCTGTAATGGCTGCTAAACTTCCAATAGTTTCCGTGATGACTCCCTTATTATTCTCATAACTGTTGCCAATCAATAAGTTACTGCTGATACCGATAGTGAACATAAATGCTGCGGATGTGGACTCTTGTGAAAAGTCACCAATTGGTCTTAGTTTTAGCCATAGACGCAGACTATCATTATCTTGACTCAAAACTCCTCTCTTAATCAGTTCCGCTGCACCAAGACTGTTAGGTGCGTGGTCTAATTCAAAGCAAGCCATCAAAGTTCCATTTTGGATTTCTGCAATAGCGAGTGCATCCCCACCCATAGCATTAACAATAGTTTGTTGAACTTGGGCTATAAATACAGACAAGTCACCAATGTTTTGATAGGCTTGTTCATCATCACCAAAGAATCTCATTCCTTGACCAGTCATTGGACCGAAACTATCTTCTAAAGCATTCAATTGTTGGAACATTTGACTTCGTTGTAAGTCTGCCTTAGTTGGATTCGCTGAAACATCAGTAAAGTTGAATGGGTAGTAATCAGTTAAGACCATTGTTTGGTCGGACCAATTGGCTACATTAAGGTTAAACTTCGCCGCCTTGACATTAAGGGATTGTGGGTCAATGCTGTTGGTTCCTTGACTGATTAGGTAACCGTAGGCTCCGAGTGCATCTCCATAAGTCCTAAGTGTGAGTGTTAGTGGGTTAGGTTCAATGCGGAACGCATTACCGGTGTTAGGGAATTGAGTAGCAGTTGCTAACGCAATACGGCTCGCTTGTTGTGGTGGGTTAGCCACATTAGAGTATGGACCCTTCGCAATTGTATTAATACGAGATTCAACAAGAGCCAGCAATCGGCAACGGTCATCTGTAAATAGATGTGGTTCACGAGCAATGTCTCCACGCAAGTCATAGTAGTCCCATATAGAGTAATCTTGAGTGAGAGCGGCCGAGGTGCTCACATCAGCATCAGTCGGGCGGTCCATTAGACGCAAATAGTTTTCATACATTTTACGATAGTTGCCATGAACGCCATAATCTGCATTTACAGTTACACCTTTACGCTCATTCTCAACAATCATAGAGGCCAAATGCCAATGGACTGGGGTATAACCGTTAATAACTGCTCCGGCACCACCAATCAATTCATTCTTGACTGGTGATAGCACATTAGCCTCAAAATCCACAAAGTTTGTGGAAGATTTCAAACTTTCTTGACATCGTGAAAAGAAAGCGTCCCAAGCATCCATCATAGTTTGATTAGAGCCAGTTGGTCGTGGGGTCACATCTCCAAGAAGTGAAGGTGTATCTGCTAACAAATATCCGTGCACTACGAACTCACGAATCATCTCCTGTTCATTAAGAAGAGTTCCGAATGCTTTGTTAGAAACTAAACCATTGGTTCTTCCCTCGGAGTCCTCACCAGCACGGGCAGGTCCAAGACGATGACCGATAACATAAGGTAGGGCATCAAGGATTTCTTGACGGCCTACATAGTCTTTACCACGCAAGAAGGCAAAAGCACGAGATAGTTTAACTAATGAATTGGTGAAACGGAAACCGAGAACACGGCGGAACAATGCTGGGGCTTGGAATCCGGTGCCATCTTCCTTATTACCAAATCGGGTAGCGAAAGTTTCTTGAGGGTCTTTCAAAAGCATATCGTTAGAAGCCTTAGAAATATCCATCAATGGTGATTGGTGAATATCACTTGCACTATAAAGGGTGTGCTCAAGGTTTCCATCTCCAAGCACAGAAGTTTTATCCTCACGAATAAAGTATCTTTGAGTGAAGAGAACGGACAGCATAGCAATATCTCGCAATCCATCATACACACCTTCCGCTGCCGGAGGTGCAAACGGCATAGTTCCTACGAACTCCCAAACAACATCAAGGTCGTTAAATCTGTAAGGCTTAATGGACTCATCGGAATTATCATCATTAGTAATACGGCCGACTAACAATTGTTGTGGGGCTTGTCCGCCCTTGGCACGGTATCTTTCATTTAGTTGTGCATATCGCTCACCAAGGGTAATAGTAGTAAAGAACAGTTCCGTATCAATACGGTCAATGAATGCAAGGTCGTTTCCTTTTTGGTGAGGGTTAGTATCCATCCAAGCCACGAAAGACGGCGAATCAAAAGTTTTACCACGGTATTCAACGGTCTTTTCAGCAATCAAACCAAGAATTGCATCTTCAACACCGGATTGAGAACGGTTTGCTTCGTTAAAGAACTTGATTGGTTGAGTAACTACGGGACGAGGAATAGGCTCAAAGGCATACGCTGATACACTCTTACCATCCATGTCAGTAGTGATTTGCTGGATTTCCATACCATAAAGAACCTCATCAGCCCTCTTATCGTAGTCAATCTTAGCAATGCCTATTTCTTTTAGCATCTCGGATTGAATAGACTTCATACCGGAGCGTTCTTGGTCTAACCGAGCATCATAAAAGTTATCCATCAAATAATCACGGAAATTGTAACCTTCGTTGCGTCCCGCATCAGTTTCAAACTCTTCGCTACCGGAAAAGATAGTGGAATAATCAACAGAATAAAGTGGTCCGCCCTTTCCTTGACGCTCACTAATGTTAGCCGCAGTAGTCTTAGTATCTTTATTCACCATCAAAGGTTTAGTAATGATTCGCAAAACTTTGCCATCTGCGTCCACTTCTTCCTTGACGGTGCAGTTGAACAATGCTCGTGAAAAGTCCTCGGGACTCAATGGTTTCTTATCTGTGCCTTTTTGGAGGAATCGGAAACCGAAAGTGTAGGCTCCACTCTTTGAAGAACCAGCACTCCAAGCGGAGAACCGCCAATCGTCCCACTCACGGCGAAGTTCAGTATCGCTGTTAAGATAAACTTCGTAATCTTGTCCCGCCATGTAAAGGTTAATAGTATTATTACCAGCGACATAGCGTGGAGTCTTGGAATAACCGTATGAGTTGGCCATAAGAATAGCCGCACTCTCAATAACGGTGGTCTTACCAGTTCCTGGAATACCGGACAGTCGGCAAGTTGAATCCTTCATTAACCAAGCAGCCATGAAAGTTTCCAATTGGCGTGGGTCATCAAAACCGAATACATCGGAAAGATTCTTAGTGAGTTTCCTAACTTGCTTTGAAAGGGCTACATGAGTTTTACGGCGACCAAAGCCTGTATCAATAACGGTTCGGCTATCAAGGTATTTACCTACGGCTCGTGCCATGTCATCTTGACTGTATTTTCCTACGGCAGTTGCGGTGTTCTTGAGAATCTTACCAATCTTTGAAGTCTTTTCATTCAAACCGTCCATAATGATGTCGTCTTCATCATAATAAAACAAAGTATGTGGAGTCTTGTTCCTATCAACAGTAACCTCAAAGCGGTTAGTGTCATCCATCTTCTTAACAGACACTAAGGCTTCGTCCATGACTCTTTTGGCCATGTCTTCACCCAATGCTTGAATCAAGACTTCTTCTTCTTTCTTGTTCATCCCTTTCTTAGATGGAGTGACCGGTGTAATGAGGCCATCCTCAAGGGAGTTGTCGGTGGTTGTGTTATCAATATCAGTTTCGTCTGCCATACTTCTCCCCTCAATTTCGGACCGTTAAACGGATTTCATAAGTGCTGCTGGGGTCTTTTTCATCGGGAACTAACAGCACAATGTAAGTTCCGCTGGCCTCTCTTGACTCATAAGCCAAAGAAGCAACGCCCACTTCTGTTTCAGTAGGCATAGGACAATTTTCAATATCGCACGGTGATACTACATCTTCCATGCCACAAACGCTACAAGTTTTACCGGGTCCATCAACGGCCGCAGGTAATATACTGGTAGCAAGGTTTTTATATCGGCGAGCCGACTTCATGTTGTTCCATGTATTATCAGGCGTTGCCCCACTTTCATAATCAACAATTTGAACGCTCTTAATTCGGGCTTTCAATTCTTGCCTCTTTCCATCGGGTAGTTCAGCCGCTCTATTATCATAAGCATAGAATGTGCCATCTCCGGAATCATCCGGTATCATGAAATGTTCGCCGCCCTGAACTTCAATGCGGGCTTGATTACCTGCAAATAGTATATCTGTAATCTGGTCGCCACGACTAAGTTTTCTATTTTTCACTTCTGTTTCGTTGCCATCTTCGTCACGAGAGATTGGAATTAGATTTCGTTCATCACCTGGGAAAATTAATGTTCCGCTTGTGCTGGTTGGTGATTTCCAATCATAACCGGTATAGTTATCAGTAGCCGCATCAACTTCCATTTCCACTTGGATATACTGTTTAGATAGGTCTAATTTAGTAGCCTTATTAGTGTCAAATGGAATTGGTTGTAAGTATTGTGCATCCATTTCTAATGAATCTGGAGTCCACGCAATATTTTCAAGATGGTCGTAAATACCAACCCACTTAGTTGGGTTGGCTTGTGTCCCAGCATTTACAGGTTCAGTAAGTGTGCGGCTAGAAGGAAACCAATTTTTACGAGAAGGGCCATCATTGGCATATTCGCTCATACTGAATGACATTTCTAATCCATCAACTTCTGTATTAGTTAAGTCGGGAACTGGAAATCCAACCAATGGGGCAATTACTGGTGGGAATGGGTAACCTTCCTTCATAACTAGGTTTGGGCTAAAGAACTCTCTAATACCGACAGTAGCCTTATTTACGAAAAATGTTCCCGTTGAAAGTTTAGAATCAAAACCTGTAACGCTGGTTGGGTCAGCCTTAAACCCATCCATATAAACATTACCACCTTCACAAATAACGGCTTCACCATTCATCATTAATTCATAAATGTCGCTAGTGTTATCAAAGGTATAACGAACAGTTTGTCCTTGCTCAAAAATTAGGATGAGGGCGGGCTGCGTCCATTGTGGGGCCTTCTTTTGCCAAACTTTTGGAATGGCCATATTATCAAGAATAATTTGGTTGGATTTGATACTTATTATGACTGGTTTATCTCCCATAGGTAACCTACCATTTTCGGGGAAGGTGGACTTCCTAAGTTTTCTTGTATTGGTTAAACGAGGGACCGCTCCTGGAATTGTAATAGCAACTTGCGGTGTATCTGGAACTGCGGGTGCTTCACCATCTTCAATAGTAATTTCTTCAAAAGATGCACCTTCGGCAATCTTTTCAATGTTGTCTAACACTTCTTTCTTAACTGAACCTATGAATAACTTTTCCTTTACACCAGCCGGGCTTTTGGATTTAGAACCGGATTGAACAATTAAAGGTTGCATCTTTCTAAAGGTCATAAGTTGTCCCGCATTTACAGGTGTGTTAAGGTAAGTCATTCCTCTCACAAACTTTTGCGACCATTTGGAGTTTTCATAGTCAGGGTCCATCCATTCAAGCAGGGCACCCGACTGGATTTCATAGCCTTCATTTTCAAGGTGTTCACGGATGGGTCCGGACATCAATACTAAGACGGCTTTCTTGTTAAAACCACTCAAGTAAATGTATTCGGCCATCTCCCTTGCTTGTGCCTCGGAAATCGTTGCCATAGCATAAGTTAAGGCTTGCTACTACTTAATGACTACGGGTTCATATATCTCTTCCGCTCTCACGAAGGTCTGCAATGATTTCTGCACGGGCGAATCTGTATAGTCTATCAGTCCAAACAAAATTACGAATGAAAAAATTACGCACGGTGCGTATATCAGGATAACGAGTTGCATACAATTCTAAAGCATTCACAAAGTCTTCAAGACCCGAGTTGGCCCAAACACGCAATCCTATATCACTCAAACTATTTAGGAACTCATAATTCATTAACATTCGTTCCATCAATTGGAGTGAATCGCCCAATGATTTACCCGATGTGGGAGTATAGTAAGGATGCAGTTCTATGAACCGTTCACAAAGTTCCACATAAGAACGAGTATGCACATTACCTAACCAAGTAAGCCAGTCTTCCATTTGTTCAGCACAATAATGCGCCCAAATAGGGTTTATCTCATCATCATTCTTCGTCATTAGATTCACCAAGGCTAATTGCTCCGAAATAATCGGATTCAAATGCTCCGACCTCGGAAAGTGCATCACCTTCGTCATCCATGCTTTCATATTCATCTTCTTCATCTTCGTCTTCGTATTCTTGACGGGCTTGCATCTCTTCAAGAGTTTCTAAAGCACCAGTTGGCGAAGGTGGGAGTGTAAATCCGGGAACGCTTAGTGGGTCGTATTCTTCAATGTTTTCGGGGACTAATACTCCGTTATCATCATCAAACCTAACTGCGGATGTTCGCTTCTGTTTAGCCTTCTCCGCCTCCATTTCTTCTCTAATGGAAGTTAGGTCTAGTTGAATACCGGTTGCATCCCCACGGGCCAAAGCCATAGAATCTGTTGTGCTGCTTGAACCTTTGTTGTTAATCCTTGTTTGACCGTCCGAGGCTGAAACTTTGCGTGGGTCCAACCCGGCTTCTTTAGCCAAGTCATCAAGACCTTTAATCATTAGGTCGGGTGAGGGCATTAAATCTGTATAGGTGTATGCCCCGGAGTTTTTGGGTCGGAACTCGGGTGCGTCAAGGACAGTAGCCCAATCAATCCCTTCTTGGAATGGGTCAGCATCAATTGGCACTAACCCAGTATAAACAGGTTCCGGAGGTGCAACGGGTTCGTCTGCAACCTCTCCAACTTCAATACTTTCTTCGGCATTGAAAAACATATCCATGTCACCGCCCCCTTGTGATTCTCGGATTTTATTAAGGAAGGCTGCATCATCTTCCGACAATGTGGCGTTCCTTCCGCTGAAATACTCGGCTGCATTCTTAACTACGGGTGCGACATCGGCTACTACACTTCCAATATCCATGACACCTTGAGCCGTATTAGTTTCGGTAATTCCTGAACCTATCTCATATTTATCAAGGAAGTTAAGAAGTGGAACTAATACCTTTTGAGTCATTTCAGCATCAAGGCCAAAACGGTCTGCGAACTGGTGAGCATCACCATCACCTACAATCAATTCAGTCAAAGATTTACCTTTGCCTTTTGGCTTAGTGCTGGACCGAGGTTTTGCTTCGGATTGAGAAGGTTCTTCCTTCTGCTTCTCTTTCGGCTCACTTCGGATAAACTCGTCAAACTCACCCATACTACCCTATCCCCATGTTTGATACTTAATGGTTCTCACTCGCTTAGTGAAGTCAAGTAAGCATCCATCCCAGTCTTCATAGCACTAATCCATGCTTCAGTCATAGGCTGTCCGGCTGTTCTGTTTTCTTTGGGGTCTATTTCTTCGGCGATAGTAGCCAATGAACGGGAAATCAATCTTTGAAGGAATAATGAATCGTCATCACCGGCTTCAATTGCTGCATGAGTCATAAACGATGATAATTCTTTGGTAATTCTTCGCAATTCTCTTTCACGGCTGGCAGTCTTAAGCCTCATCAAGTCAAACAAAAAGTCCGACTCCACAATAGAAACCATACGGTCTTTGATAGTTAATTCTTCATTTTCCACTACGGAAACTGTTTTACGGAATCGTGGGTAATACTCATCAATCACTTTATCGCTTTGAATGCCAATGGTATTCATGAAGCGAGCGAACTGCCTCTTGAGTGTTACTTCCCTTTCCATTTGGAGTAAATCTTTATATTTCTCCAAAGTCGCTTTTTGCTCTAAAAGTTTGGAAAGATTAGGTAATGTTTGTTCGGACATCTAAATCACTTACGGTTGGAACCTGCCATTACTACGATTATAAGATGATAAGAATTGTAAGTCAAGGTCAAAAGGGTCCTTCACATTAGGTTGTGGAATAGCGGCCGCTCTTGCTGCATTTTCTTGTTTTTCTTCAGCCCTCATAATCTTTTTCTCCTGTTTGCCAATGGTTGATTCTGCCTCTTTGATTGAAGCATCCATTTCTGCGAGTTTAACATTAATATCATCCATCTTTTTCTTGTAGTAGTGCATACTACCCAAAACACCGACTGCAAGACCGACTACTCCGCCAACACCAAAAGCAGCCCACGGGCTAAATCCAGTTCCGATAACAATTCGGTCTTCGGCATTCTTTGGTTGTGTTATCATACCACGCTCGGCCATTTCTGTGTGAACTCGGGCGAGGTCTGCTTGGAATGTTGAAATTGATTCGGCCGATAATTCGGTAGTGGCCATACCGCTTAATAATTCGCTTAATTGTTCATTAGTCATCTGACTAAGTTTTTCTGTTCGGCGCATTGAAATAGTTTCACGCTCCACAGTTTTTGGTGCTGGTGGTGGGGAGGTTGCTTTCTCCTTCTTTTCAACCAATTCTGGTGTTACTTCCGGTGTGTCGTCTTCATTCGTATCTTCTTTTGAATCACTATCTTCTTTGTTTGACTCATCTTCCGCTGCGAACACCTTCATAATTGGTTCGGGGACTATGGTATCGGTAATCTTTTTGAAACCACGAATACCCTCCCCACGCTGACCTAGAATATATTTTCCGGGACCTACCATCTCCGCCATCTCACAAAACATAGAGATTGGGATTTCGCTATCCGAAACGAAAACATCAGTTGTTCCGGATTGAGCAACACCCTTTTGGTATCGGCGGATGAAGTAAGCCATACCGAACCATTGGCTGTGCTGATACTTAAAGCATTCGGACCTGCTAATCGGATAGTTTCGGACTTTCGGACTCTAATACACGCATTCTTAGGTCTGTTGAGGAAAATGTATGTGAGAGCCGGTCATGATAATAAATGGGTATATTCAAATCTTGTCCTGTAAAAGATTTGCCATCCCAGTCATTGCCTTGAATACGAATGTCGGGTTTCAGATTCTCAAGCAATTGGTAAAGTTGGGCTTCTGTATCATAGACTAAAACTTGGTCCACAAACTTTACTGCTTCTAGTTGTATCAACCTTTCATCTAAACTTTGAATGGGTTTGTTCTTTTGGGGTCTGTCAATGGAAGGGTCCGACTGTAATAGAACAATTAGATGTGTGCATTGACTTTTCGCATCTTCCAAAAGTTTGATGTGACCGGCGTGAAGTAAGTCAAAGGCCCCGGCTGTAACTCCTACAATACGATTCCTAACTTTTAGATTGCTAGTAATAACTCCTTCCAATAATTCTTTCGGGACATCTAATGTATTCAAGACCCTGTGGAGGCCAACGGTGTCTTTAGGAAAACAGGCTCCGCCGAATCCAAACTTGCCGTCCGGTCCAGGAACTTGGAGGTGTGAATCCATAATTCTAGAATCCATAACCATCAGGGAACGAACTTCGTCATACGATATGCCGAGGGCATAACAGGCTCCCCAAATCTCATTGGCATAAGCCACCTTGGTGGCCAAAAAACAGTTCCGAGCATACTTCGTCATCTCGGCAACGGTATGAGAGGTGTGGACTATAATGGTGTGCGGCAAGGCTTCACCTATAACTTGGGTGATGAGGTATTCTTGATTAGTTAGCCTTCCAGTATCATGGACTCCTAAAATGGTGTGATTTTGGTTAGCATAATCTTTGGTAGCATTGGCAGCAGTCAAGAACTCCGGATTGAAAGTTATCTCCCTTCCTATCTTTTGAGATTCCGCCTCGGTAAAGCCGGGTGGAACGGTGGATTTAAGAACCACCGCACACTCCGACTTCCCTATGGCGGCTAAAACGGATTCCACAATAGAGGTATCAACAGTTCCGTCTGCGGCTGGTGGGGTAGGAACACAAACAAAAATACAATCACACTTGTTTGCTAATTCTTCAATAGAGGTAGTGGTTGAAAGGGAAGGTTCAATATCAAATGTTTCTGTTTGATATTTCTTTTCCATCGTGGCTTTGACGGCTGAACCGACAAATCCTACGCCGATAATACCTACTTTCATAGGGGTCTAATGGTCTGCTACCTTGATAAAGGTTCACTCTATCTTCTTGTATGATAATATTCAGTTGTCGTGTTCTTCGGCACAAACTTCACCACAATACTCTTTGTTATCAATGTATTCAACACATTCCTCGGCTACCACACAACCACAAAACGCACATGAGGTCATATTCCAATCATGGTGAGCATTGATGCGAGAGTATTGGCAATTTTCACATTCACATTCCACTCCATTAATGGCTACGCCATCAATCCAAATGAAATCATCGTATGCCTCCAAATCCACAAACTTACTAACTAACCGGCTATGACCGGCCGCACGAATGAGTTTCTGTGGGTCGCATAGGGAAATCGGAATCACACCGAGAATCCCTGCATCAACAGCCAACCCGCCAAAAACTCCATCTCCACCTGTGCCAACTATACGGCAAGTTTCACCTTTGTATTCAAAGTCGCCGTCTGTGCCTATGTAGCCACAAAAGTCATCCCATTCAACATCGGGGATTACATAGCAAGGGTCGCCCAAGTAATAATTACTCACACAACTCAACTCCAATTTCTCTTGATGAGGCTTCTGCACCACACACCCTACAAGTGGATGAAAAAGAAATCATGTGGTAGTCATCGTAGTAATTCACATCCCAATCGTGGTGGCCGTTTGCTTC
>UEXM01000324.1_pt1 | contig 53155 bp, 49 predicted proteins | sample 1796661 | NCBI WGS metagenome assembly UEXM01 (sample SAMEA4772469, study PRJEB27181) | metagenome | reverse complement strand
GGCAAGGGCTGACGTATTTAATTATATCGAGCGGTTCCACAACCCAAGAAGGCGGCGCAAGGTTGCAGCTCAAGATCGCAAGTTTACCGCCTTTTTAAAACCGTCCGTGGAAACGGGGTAGAACCCTAACCACGTCACCCAACACTGGCAACCATGTAAATTCGCCGAAGAGGCAAAGACTTGGGCTTAAGTGCCCCCCCCCCCTGTATACATTAGTCGCGATTAATCGCTCCGCATGAAAAAGCGCCCACCTGCCAAGCTAAAAAGCAGGCAACAACAGAGATAAACCTTAATCACTTCCACCCAAAGCTCGAAAAGTGCGTGTAGGACGGGCGCCCACTCTTTATATCTCACTGTTTTGCTATTCCACGAAGCGCCGAAATTCCAGATTCACCGTGCGTTATCTACAAAAAAACATGCCCAAGTTTTCACCTGGGCATATTTCATTTATGCAAAAAAAACAGTATTGGCTGGATTGCTACTTGCCGCCGATGCGCAGAGTAGTGCCATTCAGGTTCAGCCCAACAATCTCGATATCACCCAACGGGTTGGTAGATTCAGCACCCAGGCGTTGATTTTCGATACGCATATCAACACCACCTGCATCACCCAAGGTAGTAAGAGCAACAACCAGGCCATCGTTTACTACATCCACAGAGGCTTCGACGGTCAAATCTGCACCACCGTTATTTTTAATTGCCAAGCTGTCGAAGAGAATACCTACATCTTCATTGGGCGTAGTTGGCACCGCATTAGCATCAAGAAGGCCGCCATCAGTGATAGTTATACCATTGGTGATCGTGGTATCCAGCGCGATCATGGCGCCTTGAACTTCATTACCCAACTGGATGTTTAGGTTAGTTGCGCCAAGAGTAATGGTGCTGCTCTTGAGAATAGTATTCGACTGCGTGGAGGCGTCTATACCCCAGACACCGGTGTCGCGATCAGAATCGGCAACAGAAAGATCGCCAGTTACGATTTCAATATTGTTAGGCAAGCTTACGCCTACGTTCAACACGCCGGCGCCGCTATTACCGTCAGCATCGATGTCGATGACGATTTCGCCACCGTTAGTGTTGATCTCCATCCCTTCGATAACGATTGCGCCGGAATCGCCAGTCAAGCTAGAACCAGTCAAACCATCTTTATCGTGAACGTAAACATCTAGGTTAAGGTCATTGGTGGTGATACCGATATTGATACCGTCCTGACCCGTTACAGCGGACAGCGCGTCATCCTGCATCGGCTCGAGAGCCAGGGCGCTCATCGGCGCGACGGCTACGGCAGCAACCAGAGCCAGTTTCTTGAAATTCATATTGTTCTCCTCGTGTGCACAACGTTTTTTGTAATGCTTATGTGCGCCCCCCGTCTTCGCAGAGCACACACTTACGTTAACACAACAGTTACAAAAACAAATATGGCCGTTACAAAACACTCGCGGCGCCACAGCCAATCATAACTCGCTGTAATTATTAAAATTTCTTTATTATAGAACAGACGCAACAGGTTGGAATGAATGAAAAGGTCAACCCCTTTTGTTACGACTGTTACCCCCGGTAACAGGAATGGGCATCGTTGCGTTACAAGGTTAGACTAACCGCCTCATTTTAGTCTGGCAGCCCATGACTTACCGTTGCGTTTTTCAATCTGAAGGTAGCTTACGCTGGCTTGGCGAGCCTGATGCGGTGCTCACAGCACACTCGCAGGCAGAGCTTCTGCGTCTGCGAGTCAGCGTGGAGCACGCACTAGCCGAAGAATATCGCTTTGCGGCAGGCGTGCTGCCCTATGAAGCAGGCTCGGCATTGCAGGGGCTACCTACCGCCCCTTTTACCGCTTGGGTATACCTATATAAGGAAGCGCCTGCCACACAGCCCAGTGCCACCCCCTCTGATAACGACGACTTCACGCTAGCCTCGGCCTTCCAGCCTGAACAAAACCGGCAGGCGTATCTCAGAAGCCTTGCCCGTATTCAGGCCTACCTGCAAGCCGGTGATTGTTACCAGGTAAACTTGGCGCAACGCTTTTCAGCCCACTTCAGCGGCTCGACCCTGGGCGCCTGGCTGGCACTGCAACTGGACCACCCTGCCCCGCACAGCTGCTATTTTGAAACCGGTCATGGAGACAGCGTGTTCGGTGTTTCGCCAGAGCGCCTTCTGTCTATTCAGGGCCGGCGGGCGGTGACCGAACCCATCAAAGGCTCGCGCCCCCGCGGGCAGACGCCTGACGAGGACGACCTGCTCGCGGCCGAGCTGCAGGCCAACCCCAAAGATCAAGCTGAGAACCTGATGATCGTGGACCTGCTCCGCAATGATCTGGGAATCAGCTGTGAATCCGGCAGCATCCAAGCGTCTCCGCTGTTCGAATTGCGCAGATTCAGCAATGTGCAGCACTTGGTGAGCACCATCACCGGCACACTCAAGGCGGACATCACACCGCTTCAGGCCCTGTTTAGCGCGTTTCCCGGAGGATCGATTACCGGAGCACCTAAAAAGCGGGCCATGGAAATCATCACCGAACTGGAGCCGACGCCCCGCGGGGCGTATTGCGGCAGCTTCTTCTGGATGGATGACCAGGGCAACCTGGACAGTAATATCCTGATTCGCACGCTACAAACCGAGGGCGACAGACTCTATTGCCATGGCGGTGGCGGGATTGTGTTTGATTCGGTGCCGGAGGCGGAGCACGAAGAGAGCTGTTTCAAGGTTGCCAAGCTGATGGGCGCGTTGGAGGAAAGATTTCTGTAATCTGCACACCAAGCTGTGCGCCTCATGCAACACGTCAAAACAGCCCCTCCCCAAAGAAAAAGCCGCACCCAGATTCTGGACGCGGCTTTTCATTTTCAGGTCTACCACGCTCGCTTCGCGTTGTGCATGAAGCGTGTTGCGTGCAGCGTGCTTTACAGCTGGATATCACGCTCGCTGGCTTTGATGATCTCTTTCTTCAGGTCATCGTAGCTGTGCACTGCGGGGAACTGCGGAAATTCGGCGATCACATTATCCGGGGCATGGAACAGAATGCCCTGCTCGGCTTCACCCAACATTGTAGTATCGTTATAAGAATCACCGGCGGAGATGACCCGGTAGTTCAGGCTGTGAAACGCAATAACCGAGGCCCGTTTCGGATCTTTCTGGCGCAGTTTGTAATCGGTAATGCGGCCATTCTCGTCCACTTCCAGGCGATGACAGAACAGGGTCGGCCAACCCAGCTTCTTCATCAACGGCTTGGCGAACTCGTAGAAAGTGTCCGAAAGAATGATCAGCTGGAAGTTCTCACGGGCCCACTCAACGAATTCCTTGGCACCATCCATTGGGTCCAGGGTATCGATGACAGCCTGAATGTCAGGCAGGCCGTAACCATGCTCATCCAAGATTTTCAGGCGCATGCGCATGAGTTCGTCGTAGTCCGGAATATCCCGGGTGGTGGCACGCAGCTCATCGATGCCGGTTTTTTCAGCGAAGTTGATCCAGATTTCAGGGATCAGCACCCCTTCCAGGTCCAGGCACAACAATTCCACGGTGTTTCCCCTTTGGGTTGATAAGGCGCGCACAATGTAGCCGCGCCCCGGAGGCTTTGCAACGGGGGGCCAGAATTTGGGGGTATGCAAACCTTATGAAGAAGGGCAAGCGCTTTATGGGAGGCTGCGCTTGCTAGCGCTGTGCCTCCGTCTTCGCGATGCAAGCATCGCTTCCCCACAGGGGAGTTAGCTCGAATGTTAGCGGATGGGTAGCTCTATGCCCTCAAACAAGGCCTCTCTTTCCTCCCGGTTAGGGGCCTTGATGGCAGCTTCTACCAACTCTCGGCTTAGATGGGGGGCGAAGGCCTCCAGAAAATCGTACATAAAGCCCCGCAAGAAGGTGCCTTTGCGGAAGCCAATGCGGGTGGTGCTGGATTCGAACAGATGGCTGGCATCCAGGGCCACCAGGCCCTTGTCTTCCACCGAGTCCACCGCCATGTGGGCGATAATCCCGACCCCCATGCCCAAGCGAACATAGGTCTTGATCACGTCGGCATCTGCTGCGGTAAATACCACTTTCGGGTCCAGGCCTTTATCCACGAAGGCATCATCCAGCTTGCTGCGCCCGGTGAAGCCGAATACATAGGTAACAAGGGGGTATTCAGCCAACGCCTCCAGGGTCAGCGGGTTCACACTGGCAAGCGGGTGCCCTTCAGGTACTACCACCGTCCGGTTCCAGCGGTAACAGGGCATCATGATCAGATCGGAGAACAGATCCAGGGCTTCTGTGGCGATGGCAAAATCCACGCTGCCGTTGGCCGCCATTTCAGAAATCTGCATGGGTGTGCCCTGATGCATATGCAGCGACACATCCGGGAAAAGCCCGGTGAACTGATGGATAACCGGGGGCAGCGCATAACGCGCCTGGGTGTGCGTGGTAGCGATGCTGAGTTCGCCACGGGATTCATCCCGAAACTCCTGGGATACCCGCCGAATGGATTCGGTTTGCTGCAGGATTTCACCCGCAATTTGCAGGATAGCCTGCCCGGCAGGAGTGATATGGGTCAGATGTTTGCCGCTACGGGCGAAAACCTCCACCCCCAGCTCGTCTTCGAGCATGCGGATCTGTTTGCTGATGCCGGGCTGCGAGGTGTAAAGCGCCGCTGCGGTGGCTGATACATTCAGGTCGTGGCGGGCCACTTCCCAGATGTAGCGTAGTTGTTGCAGTTTCATTCCTGCCTCCGCATTGAAGCCGTAATCGGTTATAAGAATATAATCGATTATTCATTCAGTGCATAGATAACCGCGCCTGCTGAGCCACGCAGCTTCTACCACAGTTTTCGCGATGCACACATCGTGTTCACACAGTAAGCCACCCTAACGTCAAGCCAGTGAAGCCTCTACGGCAATCCGCTTTCTTACTTGTCCTTCTTTCTATTAGAAATGCCATGCGGCACGTGGCCCGCGGCCACATGCTCCGCCGCAGACTCACAGTGACCCTGCTGATCATCGAAGAACACATCCGCCCCGAAGGCGCGCAAGAACTCCCCTTTGGATAACCCGCCCAGGAACAGGCTTTCATCCAGGCGAATATCCCAATCGCGCAAGGTACGCACTACCCGTTCATGGGCAGGAGCACCGCGAGCCGTCACTAGAGCGGTACGAATTGGGCAATCCGCTACCGGAAAACTGTTCTGTAGCTGATGCAGTGCCGCTAGGAACGGCTTGAAGGGTCCGCCATCCATCGGCTGTCTGGCCGACTGCCGTTCGTTCTCGGTAAAAGCCTCAAGACCATCGCTCTGAAAGATTTGTTCTGACTCATCAGAAAACAGCACCGCGTCACCATCAAAGGCAATCCGCAAAATGCCATCCGGGCGCTGACACTGACCACCGGACAAAATCGTCGCCGCCGCATAGCCCGCTTCCAGCACCTGCTGCACATCGCCAGGATCGGTGGACAAAAAAAGGTGGGCTCCGAAAGCGGACACATAACGGTGCGGGCTTTCGCCGCTGGCAAAGGCGGCACGGGTAATGGGCAATCCATAGTGGGCAATGGAGTTGAACACCCGCAGCCCCGTATCCGAGCTGTTTCGCGACAGCAGGATTACTTCGACCCGCCCTTTCCCCTGCTCCAGATCATTGATCGCCAGGAGCTTCTTAACCAGAGGAAAGGCATCGCCGGGCTCCAGCAAATCATCCTCATGCTGAACCTGATAGTCCTGAAAGGCTTCCAGCCCCTCTTCCAGATATACCCGGTGACTGTCGGAAAGATTGAACAAGGCCCGTGAGCTAATCGCGATGACTAACTTGCCATCGAAGGTTACTGGCATAATTCCTGTCTCAGACGATGAGTATGCACGCCAGTATCCTGCCCTGCTGCTTAAACCGCAACGGCATGGTAAGACGCAGGAGGCATGAAGCCTCATGCGCTTCCGGCATTTGGCGTCGAGCAGTGAGCCCCGCTTGATCAATGGTTGTTCAAGGTTCATATGTGGCATAAAGTTGCAACGGCAAGTGCGTTGATCTGGGCCATCGCTCATCCCGAGCCGGTTGGCCATTAACGAATTAATCCGTAGGGGAAAGGGAGTCATCCATGGCTGCTAGCAAGGTGAAAGATACCGTCGAGGAACTTCAGGCTCAGATTCGCAAGCTGGCTGAGCGCTTCGACAAGGAACGTGAGAAGCAGATCGCACAGTTGGAAAAGCAACTGGATAGAGTGCGTGACAGCCTCAATCAGCAATTGAAGCGCCAGCGCGAATATTTCGCCAAGCTGGAAAAACTCCAGGCCGAATACCGGGAAAAGGCCACCAGCACCGTAAAACGTCAGCTCGACCGCGCCCGCAAAACCGCAGACGACACCCGCAAACAGGTGGATGATTCCGAAGCGCGCAAGCGCATTCTGGAAACAGAGGTCAAGGTTCTCAAGGCCACCGCCAAGCAGGCTCATAGCCTGGCTCGCGTTATTGGGCAGTACGAAAAGGACCTGGAAAAGCGCGCCAAGGACATTCAGCGCAAGGTAGCGCCGAAGAAAGCGGCGAGTAAAAAAGCCCCGGCCAAGAAAAAGGCCGCAGCCAAGAAAGCCCCCGCTAAAAAAGCGGCTGCCAAGAAGGCACCGGCGAAGAAGAAAGCCACCGCCAAGAAAGCAGCCGTGAAAAAGGCTCCGGCTAAAAAAGCGGCGGCCAAGAAAGCACCAGCCAAAAAGGCGCCTAACGCGTCTTGATCCTGGACCCATAAAAAAACCGCCAACATGGCGGTTTTTTTATGGCTATTCGCAGGCAGCGCTTCTGGAATCAGCGTTTATCCACCATCCCAAGCCAAGCCGAAGCAGCACCAGCTTCCGGCCGCAGAATCACCCAGTACCGACCGTCCCGAGCAATGGCTCCATACCCGCCAGATAGCGAATCTGGTGTTGATCTGTATCACCCACCAATTCGCGTAAATTAGAGTAGGTGCGCAGCCCGAGACGGTAGGCCTGCCCTGCCCGCTGGCAACTCACCACTTCAGCGGACACACGACGCAGAATCATGCCTGGAGAATAAAGATCGAGCTGCAGAATGGTGCCATTACTGAACTTAATCGGCGAGGTAAGACCGATTCCGTAACGGTTATAGTCCAGCGCCTTGGCCCGGGTCATGAAACGCCAACCACCGAACAGTCGGTGGCGATAGATGTCGATACGCATTTGCGTGTTGATTCGTGCCAGCTTGCGGCGGTTTGCGCCGCGCGTTTCCCTGCTATCCATCATCGAACCGTATCAGCATGTTGTCGAAGTAATTGACCACCGCCTTCCTGGCGTCGGTATCCATGGCTGTCAGGCCCTTGTGTGTTGCCGAGGCCGCAGCTTTACATATTGTAACACGAGCTGCAGACACAAGGGCACGATTTACCCGACCCAGCTGTAAACAGGAAACAGAATTATCCATAAAGTTAACCACGGCACCGTCATTGATTGCCTGCATCACGCTCAATAATGCCTCTAGCTGACCTTCGCCTTGCTGATACTCAAGAAAAACCATAGATGCTTTTTCCGCCACTGCCGGTTCCAGCGGATAAGCCGCGTAGACGTTGCTATTGAGGACTTTTCTCAAGCGGTAAAAATAGTCGGCCAGGGCTTGTTGCTCAGCGACCGTGGTATTGCGAATCAACCGCCCGACCAGGCTGTCGGCTGCCCGATTAATGATCTTCATGGCCCCCAGAATTAGACGGGCCGCCGCGCCCTGGCTGTTCGCGGCTTCGATGGGACCTTTGAAATAAACGTTTAACACAACATCAACAAACTCAGTGACCAACAGTTCCAGTTCAGCCACATGAGACACCCCCGGCTCTCCATCGCATTGCGCCAGATACACATCAATGGCATCACGCAGTGCAGTCGGGGCGGGAAAGGCGACGTGCAGGGTATTTTCATCCATACTTGACCGACCAAATTAACAAAAATTGCGGGGCTGAAACGCCGTTTGTTCCTAGCCTGAAACGCAACGGCCAATGACCTGGCCGCAGTAACGTTTCAGTCAGCATATAGAACAGAGTCGTTTCAGCGCCCCAACAGAGCAGGAACACAGGGAAGTGGCGAATCATACTGGAATATTGACACCGGGACGGCTGCTGTACTGCCTGGCTTTTATGGCGTGCCAGCCACTGGCCGCGCAGGCCCCCTTTCCCGCCGAACTCCGCCCCGCCGAAGGCACTTACCGGGTCGTTGTCAACGGCATCCCTGTAGGCCTCAGCGCCACGATTCGTCTGGAGAAAGCCGAGCCCGGTTACCGACTCCATTTCGCCGCCCAGAACCGGCTATTCCGCCATGAAGAAAGTGCCCATTTTGACTGGCAAAACTGTGAGGCCACCCCCTTCCACTACCAGCATGCCAGTGCAGGCTTTGGCATGCAGCGAGGCGGCGAGATTCGCTTTGACTGGGAAGCAGGTCAGGCGCAGGGCAGCAAAGCCACCTACGCCCTGGCGGCGAATACTCTAGATGCACTCAGTGTAGCCATGGTGGCACGCTGTCACATGGCAAACGGTGATACCACATTCAGCTACGCCGTCGCCGAGCCCGATGGAATGACCGATTACCATTATGAATCACTTGGCACAGAGTCATTGAAAACCCCCGCAGGCACTTGGCAGGCAGCAGGCCTTGAGCGAGATTACGCAGAGCGAGGTCGCCATTCCGAATTCTGGGCTGCCGAGGAGCTGGATTACTTCATGGTGCGTATGGACCACCGGGAAAACCCGTTTATCCGTGGCCGCATTGAGCTGACCGACTTCCGCTACCTGGACGAGCCGGATAGCAACACCGAACGCCAGGACGGCAACACCGTTACCAGCCGCTGAACCGCCTCACCAACAACAAAGGCCTGTTCGTCTTCCAGCTGCCAGCGGTAATTATCCTGACTATGGCGAGCGCGGGACGTCAGGCCCTTGCGGCCCTCTCCCCGATCGAACTGCTGGCAGGTCTCTGCAAATTGATGGATCGCCGCCACATCCACTTTCGGGGAAATATCCGCCGGCAGACTGTCCAGCAAGGCGCTAATACGAATGGCCGCCTCACTCAGTTCAACCTGCTTCTGCTCCACCGCGCGGCAAAGCACCTCCAGGCTATCGAGTATATGCGTGTACTGCGCCACACTGCGTTCCTGCTCCGCCAGCCTAAGGGCTTTGCGGTGACGGACCATCCAGGCTTTCCAGATCAGCAAGCCGAGTACGGAGCCAATCAACAGTCCGATCACGATTGCCAGTACTACCTGCCCGGCGATGGCCATATTCACTTCTCCTGGAAGGCACTATCGACCCAAACAGGCCCACGCGCCTCCATCAATAATTAATGTTGCACCAAGCTGACAGTTTCCACCGCCAAGTCTCAACACAGAAACGGCAAAGCAGCTTCATGAATAACGCCTTACACCGGCATAACCACGATTGAAAATTGCCTGTCATAGCGCCATTGTACGTTTCACTGAGCGTACGTTCACACTATTCTCCGGAGGCCTATTGAACGCTGAACTGCCCGGCTGGCTCGCGCCACTGGCCCAACAACTGGAACCCTGGCTGCCGGCCTTGACCGTTACTGGAGTCATCATGGCCGTGGCGTCACTGGTGGCGCTTCCCTGGTTTCTGGTGCGCATACCGGAGAACTATTTTACCCAAGCGTATTCACCACATCAGAACCGGGGCGCTCTTGCCTGGTTAGTATGGCTGTTACGCAATCTGCTGGCGGTACTGTTGCTGGTCGCAGGGACCCTAATGCTGGTCCTTCCCGGGCAAGGTTTACTGACTATTTTGATCGCCATCATGACCAGTACATTTCCGGGGAAATACCGTTTGGAACGCGCTATCATGCGCCGCCCCGGGGTCTTCCGGGCCGCAAACTGGATCAGGGGCAAGTACCATCGCCGCCCACTGGAACACCCGGACGCATCCAAGGAGTTCTCCCATGGCCGTTAATAGCGCCGCCATTCGCTGGCATAGCGATCGCCTGCAATTATTGGATCAACGCCGCCTGCCAACGGAGACCCGGTGGCTGGATATACTCGACAGCCAGCAAGCAGCCGATGCTATCCGCGATATGGTCGTGCGCGGCGCACCGGCCATCGGTATCACGGCCGCTTATGGCTTGGCGCTGGAAGCCAGACAATTGGGCGATGACGCATCCCTCGCCGCGTTACAAAGCGCCATCGCCACCCTCGCGGCCAGCCGCCCCACCGCAGTAAACCTGTTCTGGGCCCTGGAACGACTGCAAGGTATTGCCGGTGATCTTCAGGGCAGCACCTTGTATCAGGCGTTAGCAACCGATGCAGAAAACATTCACCGCGAAGACCTGGCTGCTAACCAGGCCATGGGCGAATTCGGCGCCGATCTGCTCCCTGATGGCGCCACGGTCTACACCCATTGCAATACCGGCGCGCTGGCCACGGGTGGCCACGGCACCGCATTGGGCATCATCCGCAGCGCCTGGGCCCGTGAGCAATTAGCCGGGGTCTACGCCGGTGAAACTCGCCCTTGGCTGCAAGGCAGCCGACTCACCAGTTGGGAGCTGCTCAATGACGGCATTCCGGTCACGCTAGTGGCCGACAGCTGCGCAGGCCAACTGATGCAACAAGGCAAAATTCAGGCGGTCATCGTCGGTGCCGATCGAATTACCGCCAACGGTGATACCGCCAACAAAATTGGCACCTATAATCTGGCGGTACTGGCGCAGCATCACCAGATTCCATTCATTGTCGCCGCCCCCGTTTCCACCCTGGACCCGGCACTCCCCGACGGCAGCCACATTGAGATTGAGCAGCGCGACGGCAGTGAAGTACGCGCCATCCAAGGCAAACCGGTAGCGCCCGAGAACTGCCCAGTGTACAACCCGGCCTTTGATGTCACCCCCGCGGCGCTGATCACCGCCATCGTCACCGAACAAGGGGTTATCCATAACCCGAACACGGAAAAACTCAAGGCTCACCTGAGCCAGGCCAAGGAACGCCACCATGACTGATCGCCCTTATTCCACCAGTGCGTTCCGCGACGCCGCCCGCGCTCTGGCGGCCACTGGCCAACGCATTTATGCCCATGGCTGGTCGCCCGCTACCAGCAGCAATTACTCGCAGCGCCTGAATGCAGATTTTGCGGCCGTGACCCAATCCGGCAAGGACAAGGGCCTTCTCCGTGAAATCGACATCATGGCCGTGGACATGGAGGGGCAACCCGCTTCCTCCGGCAAGCCCTCCGCTGAAACCTTGCTGCATACCCAGCTTTACCGCTTTGATGCCGATATTCAGGCGGTACTGCATACGCACAGCCACGCCACCACCGTGCTGACCAGGCATTGGCCCGCCAACAGCATTACGCTGGAAGGCTATGAACTGCTCAAGGCCCTGGAAGGCATCACCACCCATGACAGCCGGCTAACCATACCGATCTTCGAGAACACCCAGGATATTGCCGCCTTGGCCGGTGAGGTGGATAAGGAGATGCGGGCTGGGCACATCAGCCACGCCTACCTGATTCGTGGCCACGGCCTGTACACCTGGGCGAGGGACCTGCCTGGCTGTTACCGTCAACTGGAAGCGCTGGAAACCCTATTGGCCATTGAACTGGAATGCCGCCGTCTTCGGGGCTCTTGATACACCGCGCGCAAGCAACATGTTCTGGCAAGAAAGTACGGATAGAAAGAACAGATAAGAGAGAAGATGCCATGCACAGCGAACTAAAAGTCTTTTCCGACCTGGCACCTGACGTGCTGGAACAACACCACACCGACAAGGCTGCCATGGCCCGCGTGCTGGCCGGCGCCGGGGTACGCTATGAACAATGGCAAGCCAACCAGCCGTTGTCTGAAGCCCCCCAGCAGGAAGAAGTGATTCAAGCCTATCAGGCGGACATTGACCGACTGATCGCCGACGAAGGCTACCAAACCGTGGACGTGGTCAGCATGGTGCCCGATCACCCGGACAAAGCCCTCTTCCGGCAGAAGTTTCTCGAGGAACATCGGCACAGTGAAGATGAAGTGCGTTTTTTCGTGGAAGGCCGGGGACTATTCACGTTGCATATCGAGGGCAAGGTCTACGAGGTGCTGTGCACAAAGGGGGACTTGATTAGCGTGCCGGCCAACACCCCGCACTGGTTTGATATGGGGCCAAGTCCCCGTTTTGTCGCCATTCGCCTGTTCAACAACCCGGATGGCTGGGTAGCCGACTTTACCGGCAGCGATATTGCCCAGCGCTTCAATCGACTGGACTGACGCAACAGCCGCTATACCGCCGAACTCTTCGCGTGCAGGCACGCTCCCACAGCAGGCTCGAGATATATGATCAACGCCATCATCACTGATATCGAAGGCACCACCAGCAGTATTGCGTTTGTGAAAAACGTACTGTTTCCCTATGCCGCCAAGCAGTTTCCAGCCTTTCTTGATGCCCATTGGGACGATTCAGCCGTACAGCAACAGATTAAAGCCGCCGAAGCCGAAGCCGGGAAAACGCTTAGCACCCCGGAGCAAGCCAGCAACCTGTTCCGCCGTTGGATTGAAGAAGACCGCAAGGCCACTCCGCTGAAAGCCTTGCAGGGAATGATCTGGAAGGCCGGCTACGAAAACGGCGATTACACCGCCCACATGTACCCGGACACAGCCCCGGCCCTGAAGAAATGGCACGAGAGCGGGCTGGATTTGTATGTTTATTCCTCCGGATCCATCGCCGCTCAAAAGCTGTTTTTCGGCTACAGCGATGCCGGCGACCTCACCGGGCTGCTATCCGGTTATTTCGATACCACCACTGGCCCCAAACAGGCCGCAGACAGCTACCGTGACATCCAGCAGACCATCGGCCGCCCAGCCAACACTCTGCTGTTTTTGTCCGATATCGAAGCAGAACTCGATGCCGCTGCCGAAGCGGGCTTACACACTTGCCTGCTCGACCGCGAACAGGCCGGGCTGCAAAGCCGCCACCCTGTAGTCAGTGATTTCAACCACATCAACTTCCCGGACTAGGGCCTGTTAACATCAGGTCAGCGGTTGCTGGCAACGCCACACCACAAACTTGGCGTTGCTGCCCAATACCGCCACCGATCCGAACCGGCGCGACAGCACCTTGTGGTAGTCCAGATGCCGGTTACCGATAACTCGTAACTCACCACCCGGTGCCAAGGCCCGTGCCGCCTGATTAAACAGCCGCCGGGCCACATGATCGCCGACCACATGGCCGTCATGGAAAGGCGGGTTCAGCAGGATACAGTCAAAATCATTCTCCAGCCCCGCCAAACCATCGCCATGATGAAAGCGGCACTGCGCATCAGGACAATAGCGCGACGCATTGTCTCGGGCACTTTCCAGCGCCAGCCAGGATTCATCACAGAACGTCATCTCAATGCCTGGGCTCGCCTGCAACGCCGCCAGACCAATCACCCCGTTACCACACCCCAGGTCCGCTACCCGTGCGCCCGCAGGCAAAGCCTGTGGCAAATGCTCCAGGAAGAACCGCGCACCAATATCCAGCTGTTGCTGGGCAAACACGCCGGCATGAACGGTTAATTGCCAGTCTTTGGCCTCCACCATCGAGGGATAGCCCGTTTCCGCCAGAACCTGCCCCGGTGCCTGCGCACTGAACAAGCGGGCTTTTTTCCAGCCGTACTCGGCGTGGCCGTTACCGAGATAACGTTGCAGTAAAGGCACCAGCTGTCGGGGCAAGTGTTTGTCCATACCCGCCAACCACACAGGCACGCCCTGCGGTATATGCTGGCTAAGCCAGTGCAGCTGCCATTCGAGCAGCGCAACGGACTTGGGCACACGCATAACGATCTGATCCGGCGTCTGCCCGGGCGGATCGAAGGGCCACAGAAACGGCGTTGCCGTTGTCAGCCCATTATCTTCGCCATTGGCCTGGGCGCCAGCCAGAGCCATAAAGGAATCGCCGCTGCTTTCCACCGACGCATCGCCCGGCGAGGCGCTCTGTTGCAACGCCAATGCCAGTGCGCCCTGCTGATCATTCAGCACCAATGTGGTGGCGGTTTTGGTGGCCTCCGATCCAGACAGCCCACGCTCTGCCAGCGTATTGAGCAGATACAGATCCGCGTTGTCCCAAGCCTGTAAAGTCTCGTTTCGCCGGCGGGGCCAACGCTGCAGTTCAAGCTGCCCCCAAGGATGGATAAACGGTGTCATTTGAGTCCTGTATCCATAGTGAAATACATGGGTGAAACACATGCGGGCGCGCATTTTGCCCGCTGATCGCCGGATTGGCCAGAAACTGCGCAGCCATGTGCCCACGCCGTATTTAGGTATAGCATTTTCTGAATTGGCTGCTAGAATGCGCAGCCATCGGAGTATAGCTCAGCTTGGTAGAGTACTACGTTCGGGACGTAGGGGTCGCAGGTTCGAATCCTGCTACTCCGACCAAATAAATCCCCTAGCATAAAGGGGGATGCAAAAAGGCCGCTTTCGCGGCCTTTTTTGTGTCTTTTCGGTGGGGTCAGCGCGGCATTCGCTCTCTTGTAGGTTGAATTAGCCTGAAAGGCGTAATCCAACACTCACAGTGAAACGCTTTCAACACGAACGAGGGTTGCGACACTCACTCGTCAGCCAAACGCGGATTCAACGTATAGCTTACCGTCAGGCTGTCCTGATCCAGCGCATGCGCCTTGATCTGTTCAGCCAGCGCTGCACCACTCACATCCTTGCTCTCTGGCAACGTCTCCACATCCAGCGCATAGACCGTAAAGACATAACGGTGCACGATGCTGTCATTCCACGGCGGGCAAGGGCCATCGTAGCCAAAGTACTGCCCTTCCATGTCGGCGTCGCCGGCAAACCAGCTGGTGTAATCGTTCAACCCATGACGCTGACCATCCGGGGCAGCCGGGCCGCGTTTACCCTTCGGGGTGATGCTCTGGCAATGGCTACCCTCGCGGATTTCGCTCTGCTCCGCCGGAATGTTAAACAGGGTCCAGTGATAAAAGTCCGCGCGTGGCAGGCTGGCGGAAATCTCCCGGTCTTCCTGGTTCGCGTCATCTGCTGAACTGGGCGCATCCGGGTCCAGGCACACTACCGCAAAGGAACGAGTGCCCTGCGGGGCGCCTTTCCAAGCTAGGTGCGGATTGATATTGGTCGACAGCGATACATGGGTATCCGGGTCGATCACCGCAAAGGCAAATTTTTCCGGGATCGGTGCTTGATCGGTGAGGCTGTTGCTCAGTAGCTGCATCGGTAAGCTCTCCTTGTTGCACTGCATGCATACTCTATCAAGCATGCGGGTGATAGCGAGGAATTCAAGTTGTTGGATGCTCGCGGGTTGCTGGCAATGCCTTGCTGGGCATCATAGCAACGGTTTAAGCCGTTCCCAGGGAAAACCGTGCCAGTGGCTCATAGGTCGGAAACGGTTCGCCCAGCTCACTGCGATATAGCCACAACGTATCCACCGGTAACACCCACTCTCCGGTCGCATTGAATGGCGCTTTCGCTGTCCCCGGCTTGGCCAGCGTAATGTGAGGGCGAAACGGCCGCTCTTCGAGCGCCAAGCCGTGTTCTTTAAGGCACAGGGAAAGCTCATAATGCAGTTGCTGGAGTGCCGGAGATGCTGCACCGGTCAATGCCATAAAAGGGCCTTGGTCCCGGGGAAAGGGATGACAACGGTTGAGCAACTGCTGAAACGCTCGGTGTCTGCCAGCAAGCGCTGCCAGCGAACCATGCAGCTCGCGCACAGCCGATTCGGACTGTTCGCCGAGAAATGCCAGAGTCAGGTGCAGGTTGGCCACGGGCGTCGCGCGGCCCATGCTATGAGACAGAGCCCCACACTGGTTTGCCAACGTGCCGGTAACAGGAATCCCGATAAAACAGCGCATACTTGCTTTGCGTCCTTCCAAGGTATGGCATGGCGTCCCGCCGGGGACGGCGTTAGAATGCCGCCCCGATTGACCGAAAGCCTCAACCTATTCTGAGCGAGCTTCACAGCCTAGGCTATCAGGCCACCTCAGATGCGAATATGTCGACAAGTACAATCGTCGGATCACTCTGCCTGGCCATGGCACCCTTTACCCTCGGCCCCTTCATCACCGGATACCTTGCCAATGAATGATCAACCCCTGAAGGGTGCCCTGCTATTGATCCTTGGTGAGGGGTTGCTGGCGGTGATGGCCGCCATGATCAAGCATCTCTCTGATCATCTCGACACCGAAGTCATTGTGTTTGCACGCAACCTGTTCGGGTTGATGTTCCTGCTTCCCATCATTGCCACTCGCGGTGGCTTTGGACAGCTGCGAACCCAATTTGTGCATCTGCATTTGATCCGTGCCTTCACCGGCGTCAGCGCCATGTTTTGTTTTTTTTACGCCATTGGCCATATTGCCCTGGCCGAGGCTGTACTTGTCAAAATGACGGTGCCGTTTTTCCTGCCGGTCATCGCCTGGTTATGGCTCAGGGAGCGTATCGGTCTGCATACCTGGATCGCGATCGTTGCTGGCTTTATCGGGGTTGCTATCATCATGCGCGCCGGACAAGGGTACATCGATCCCGTAATGTGGGTGGCACTGGCGGGTGCGGCCATCATGAGTATCGCCAAAGTCAGCATCCGTCGCATGGCGGTTTCCGAGCCCGCCCAACGTGTGGTGTTCTATTTTGCGCTGTTTGCCACGCTGTTTTCAGCTTTCCCCTTGCTATGGGCCACTACCCAGCCCGCTGGCACCGATTACCTGTGGCTACTCGCCATCGGTCTGGTCGCCACGGGCGGTCAATACGCCATGACCACCGCCTATCAAATTGCCCGCCCTGGCCAGGTCGGTGTCTATAATTACTCCTCCGTCATCTGGGCGGCGCTGCTTGGCTGGATGTTCTGGGGAGAAACCCTTGTCCTGACTACTGTTCTCGGCACTCTGTTGATTGTGGCTGCCGGCATCTGGAACCTTAAATCCCGCTAGAAAACCGTTCTGATTGATACAAATGGCCCGTTCAGAAGGCTTTTTTGCCTGTGTTTCCCCTATGCTTGGCCCACTTTGGCAAGGTAACCCTATTGCTTGCCACTCAAGCCCAAATGGTTCTTGCATCGGGTTTCACGGCATATGACGGAGAGTTTGGCATGCAACCGAAACACCTTTTTTTTCTGATCCTGTCTACGCTTTTTTTCAGTGGCTGTGAAGGAATGGCGCACTGGGCCTACGACAAAGGCCTGAATATTGAAAAAAATCGAGCGGGGCTTAATGACCAGACACTGACCACAGCAGACGATATCGAGTGGCACCTGCTTGCCAGCGAGCAAAACGGCGAAAACCACACCGACAAAGAAGCCGTCTTACTGATCCACGGCTTCAGTGCCGACTCCAGTAACTGGGTTCGTTTCGCCAATGAACTTGAAGGTGATTTCTTCTTTATCGTCCCTGATTTGCCTGGCCATGGAGACACCACCCGAAATCTCGACCTTGATTACACCATGGATGCTCAAGCTGCCCGCCTATTGGTCTTGATGGACGCGCTGGAAATCAAAAATTTTCATGTAGCGGGTAACTCTATGGGGGGAGCCATTTCCTTGGCTATTGCACAACAGGCACCCGATCGGGTTCTCTCATTGGGGCTGGTCAATTCAGCTGGGCTCACCCGCCAAACCGAAGAGTTCAAAAATATTCTCGCCAACAGTGACAGCAATCCACTTATTCCACACAAACCGGAACAATTTCAGACCACCTTAAAATGGGCAATGGAAGAACCGCCCTATATCCCCGGATTCTTCATTGACATTATGGGACAGAAAAAAGCGGAAAATGCAGAGGTGGCAGAGAAAGTATGGGGCGACCTGCAACGTGACCCAGGAATGGCTCTGGAGGGCAAAAATCTGTTGCCCAAAATTCAGACACCGACGTTAGTGCTATGGGGACGAGAAGACCGCTTGCTAGGACTAGATAACGTGGACGCCTTCCTTGCGGAATTGCCACAGTCCCGCGCTGTCATTCTCGACGGTATTGGTCATGCCCCCATGGTTGAAGCTCCGGGTAAAAGCGCCGACGCTTTCCGTGCCTTCTGGCGCGAGGTACGGCCCTGATCGAGGCTAACTTCCGCCGGTGCGCTGCTCCGGCGGAGTCCAATCGAACGGCACCTGGTAACTCATCAAAAAACCGCCCAGCGTAATCAGCACCCGGGAAATGCCGATATAGGAATCGGGAATACTAATGCGCTCTTCCCGAAACCGGCTCATCAATTCGCCCATGGCACCAATAGGGCCTTGTTCATTGAGGCGATCGGTCAGCACATACAGCGCCAATTGTTTCAGGGTTTCCGGGCTGCCGCCCTTGAACCCGGCCTGCATGAATAATTCACCAATATCCACTGGCCCTTCAAAGCCCATCAGCCCATACAGCAGGCGGGAGTATCGCTGCACCTCGTCCGCCGTGAGCACTCCGATGGCACCGTAATCAAGAATCACCACCTGCTCAGCATCATTAACCAGAAAGTTGCCCGGATGCGGATCTGCCTGGTAGACGCCAAACCGAGTCACCTGCTGAAGATAGCTGGTCAGCAACACACCCAGCAGGTCTTGAGCTTTTTCAGGGTTGTCGTCCAGATAATTGCGTAATCGCTTCCCACCTTCCCAGCTCGTGACCAGCACCGATTCACCGCATAAGCCCTCAATGATATCCGGAATACGAATACGCTCGTGATGGCGCTGACGGGAAAAGCGCATCGTGTTCGCGGCTTCGTTACGAAAATCCAGCTCCATGGCCGTCATTATCAGCAACTGCTCAATGGCTTGCTGCAGATCGAACTCACGGAATGTGGGCGCCACCAACGCCGCCACCGCCTGAAAGACCTTGGCATCCTGTTCGAAAATTCGTTTCACGCCAGGTAATCGCACCTTGACCGCCACGTCTCGGCCATCCTTGAGCTGTGCCCGGTGCACCTGCGCGATAGACGCCACCGCCACAGGGGTTTCATCCAGCCAGGCAAATTGATCACGCCAGTCTGCACCCCAGGAGCGTCGCAAGGTTCTCTCTATCAACGGGAAAGAAACAGGCTGAGCGTCGTTCTGCAGCTGCTGGAACGCTTCGATATATTCCAGCGGCAACACATCAGGCCGGCAACTAAAGAATTGTGCAGCCTTGACCCAGAACGCGCCATTGCGGCGGCACAAAGCGACCAGGATTTGCGCTCCACGGCGATGGCAAGCAGCTTTATTCCCACTGCGCAGCCCGGACGCGTATACCGTCCCCATTTTGGCCACCGCAGCGACGGCACGAATATATCGCGATCGTCCAGCTGCCAGGCCACCTAGCCCCACGATACCCGTTCTGATCATTGTGTTTTTATCATTGGTAACGTCATCCCTGTATTATGCCCGTGATTTCATACTTGAATCACAGGGGGCTTGGCCGTACTGTTTCCAAACTTTGCCGCTGGTGAGCGATTATGTCAGGAACAGTTATACGTGCTGGAGAACCCCATACCATTCGCACTCGCGGCATTACCCTGCTGCGTTCCGGCCACAAGGAAGTGCGGCGCCTGAAACGGGCCAACCACACGCCGTCAATTCACGGCAACAAGGTGTGGAATTCCAGTTACCTGATTATGGATCACCTGACCAAGCGAAAGCTGACTGCTGATGAGCATTTGATGGATATCGGTTGTGGCTGGGGCCCACTGTCCATTTTCACGGCAAAACGCTTTGGTTGCCGGGTTACCGCAGTCGATGCCGACCCGGACGTGTACCCCTACCTGGAATTGCACGCCAGTATCAACAAGGTAGACGTGACACCGCTGCAAGCTCGCTTCGAGAAGCTGACACGAGCGCGGCTGGCGGATGTGGATATCGTCGCCGGCGCAGACATCTGTTTCTGGGATGAGCTCACGCCGGTACTGTATAACCTGATTCGCCGTAGCCTGCGCGCTGGTGTCAAACAGATCATCATTGCCGACCCGGGCCGCTCACCGTTCTATGCACTGGCAGAGAAATGCGAAGCGGGCAAGCTGAACAGCCGCGTGGTCGAGCGCCGAACCAAAACCCCCAGGGCCCTGTGTGCGGATCTGTTAATCATCGACAATTGAATTTTCCGGCCTCGCCACCATGTTCTTACCACGGACCATGGAAGTGACAGGATTATGACCGACAACGATAGCGCCCATCACGATACAGCCAATGTTGAACCGCAAGCCGGCGGCCTTGCTGTACCGGACCACACACCGCCGCAACGCATCTACCTGATTCCGGTTAAACATCGCCCCTTTATGCCGGGGCTGGTGCAGCCAGTGATGCTGGACAAAAAACGTTGGGAACAGACCCTGGAGCGGGTCAGCCAGACCCCACACCAATCCCTGGGCTTGGTGTACGTGGGTGAAAAGAACCCGGACTCGGTGACCGTTGAAGATTTTCCCGAGTTCGGCTGTCTGGTGAAAGTTCATGCTCTCAATGAAGAAAATGATCAGTTTCAGCTGGTTGCCCAGGGCACGGCACGTTTTCGTATCAATAGCTGGCTGAGCCGCAAACATCCGTTCATGGCTGATGTGAGTTACCCGGAACCGCGGGCAGAAGCGGATGAAACCATTCGTGCTTATGGCATGGCTATCATCAACACCATCAAGGAATTGCTGCCGCTCAATCCGCTGTACAACGAAGGCTTGCGCCACTACCTACAGAATTTTTCACCCAGCGAGCCCTCTCCGCTCACCGATTTTGCCGCCGCACTAACCAGTGCCAACGGCGTCGAATTACAAACCATTCTGGAAACCGTACCGCTGAAACCACGCATGGAAAAAGTCCTGACGCTGGTGAAGAAAGAACTGGAAGTGGCACGGCTGCAAAGCGAAATTTCCGACGAGGTTAACGAAAAGGTCAGTCAGCACCAACGCGAATTCTTTCTCCGCGAACAGCTGAAAATCATCCAGCGTGAACTGGGCCTGAGCAAAGACGATAAAACCGCTGAAGCCGATGCCTTCCGTGAACGTATGGATGCCCTCGCTCCGCCTGAACCGGTACAAAAGCGTTTTGACGATGAGCTGCAGAAATTGTCCGTACTGGAAACCGGCTCCCCGGAATACGGCGTGACCCGTAATTATCTGGACTGGCTAACCAGCGTCCCCTGGGGCCAATACAGCGACGACAATCTGGACCTGGATCATGCCCAAACCGTGCTCACGGAGCACCACAGCGGCCTCGATGATGTAAAAGATCGCATCATTGAGTTTCTTGCTGTGGGCGCCCTGCGTGGCGAAGTGAAGGGCTCCATCATTCTGCTGGTGGGCCCTCCCGGTGTCGGCAAAACCAGCATCGGCAAATCCATCGCCGATGCGCTGGATCGCCAGTTCTACCGGTTCAGCCTGGGCGGTATGCGCGACGAGGCGGAAATAAAGGGGCACCGGCGCACCTATATCGGTGCCATGCCCGGCAAGCTGGTCCAGGCCCTGAAAGAAACGGGCACCAGCAACCCGGTGATCATGCTTGATGAAATCGACAAGCTGGGGCAGTCGTTTCAGGGCGATCCGGCTTCCGCGCTTCTCGAAGTGCTCGACCCGGAGCAAAATCAGGATTTCCTGGATCACTACCTGGATGAACGGCTAGACCTAAGCCACGCCCTATTCATCTGTACGGCCAACACGCTGGACAGCATTCCTGGCGCCCTGCTTGACCGTATGGAAACGATTCGCCTCTCCGGCTATATCACCGAAGAAAAAGTCGCTATTGCACGGCAACATCTATGGCCCCGTTCGCTGGAACGTGCCGGCGTCAAACCCAGCCAACTGCGTATCAGCGACAGCGCCCTGCGCCTGATCGTAGAAGGCTATGCCCGCGAAGCCGGGGTCCGCAACCTGGAAAAACAGCTCAACAAGATCATCCGCAAAGCCGCGGTAAAACTGTTAGCTGGCGAAACGAAACTCAGCATCTCTGGCAAGAACCTGACCGATTTCCTCGGCCAACCGTATTTCCAGACAGAAAAGACTCAACGCGGTGTCGGGGTTGTTACCGGCCTGGCCTGGACATCCATGGGCGGTGCCACCCTGTCTATCGAGGCCAACCAAGTTCACAGCAAACAACGTGGGTTCAAGCTTACCGGGCAGCTCGGTGATGTGATGAAGGAGTCCGCTGAGATTGCTTATAGCTATGTGGCGAGCAATCTGGCGCAATTTTCTCTGGATCCGGAGAGACTCGACGACGCCTTCCTGCACTTGCATGTCCCTGAAGGCGCCACGCCCAAAGACGGACCCAGCGCCGGCGTCACCATGACCACCGCCCTGCTCTCACTGCTGATGAAAAAGCGGGTACCCCGCAAGGTTGCCATGACGGGTGAGCTGACCCTTACCGGGCAAGTATTGGCGGTTGGCGGCATTCGCGAAAAAGTCATCGCAGCCCGGCGGGTGGGTATCAAGGAAGTGATTCTTCCAGAAGCCTGCCGCCGGGATTTTGATGAACTGCCCGACTACCTGAAACAGGGGCTCACCGTTCACTTTGCCGAGCAGTACAGCGATGTCTTCCACATCCTCTGGGGCTGAAAGCGCGCCCTATTACATCGTTCCCTTGTGTCATGAACGCGTGGGGACGGTGTACCGGGACGAGCATATTCTGCTGATTAACAAGCCCGCTTACCTGTTAAGCGTCCCCGGTCGTGCGCCGGAGAACAAGGATTGCGCTGTTCGCCGATTGCAGGCCCAGTACGCGGACATTCGGCTGGTTCACCGTCTGGACCTGGATACCTCGGGCATCATGGTGTTTGCACTCACCGCCCAGGCGCAAAGTCGATTGAGTCGACTATTCCAGCTGCGCACCGTTCAAAAACGTTACCAAGCCGTTGTGCATGGCCTTGTGGAACACGGCAGCGGCAGTATCGATCTGCCGTTGATTGCGGACTGGCCAAACCGACCCCTGCAGAAGGTATGCCACCAGACTGGCAAAAATGCGCTAACCCACTACCGTGTGCTCGAGCGAGACATTCCCGGGAACCGGACCCGACTAGAACTCAGCCCGGTCACCGGCCGCAGCCACCAACTTCGCATTCACTGTCGCGAGCTTGGTCATCCGATCATCGGCTGCGACATGTATGCCCCCGCCGAAATCGAAGCCCTCAGCCCGCGCCTGCTGCTGCATGCCGAATGGCTCGCGTTCAACCACCCCGTGACAGGTCTGTGGCAGGAATTCACTTCCCCCTGCCCATTCTAGGAAACCCTACTCAGGTCCACTCTTCGCCGTAATCGTGAAACAACTCATCTCCGGCCTTGATCTTCTTCAGGGCCACCACCGATAAATCGTCGTAATAGGCCACATTGGCGCGTTTGTTGTGGTTGATGAATCGTAAATCGCACAGCACTCGATAGCGCTCTTCACCTTCATCATCCAGCCACAACACATACGGGCCACTGCCCTTGGCACGTTTTACCTTGCACTGGCCCAGTTCGGTATTGCGGGCGATATCCTGGCTGGCAAAAAGGCCGCGGCCATGGACCTCACTGTTGCGGACTTCAACCAGATCATCGCGTAAATAGTGTTCAGACATGTTTGCGCTTTACCTTGCAGTGATTGCCATGGCATCTTGCCAGAAAACCGATAATGCTGTTAAGGCGACTTAACGGCTCAAGCAGACGTTTTACCGACCCCTTGTTGCAACTTTGCGACAGCGCGTTCCACAGCCCAGCCTACAGGGACAATGTTGTGAACCTTTTGCACACAGGCAAAGATCTACTCCGCATGAATGAACTGGCAGCAATCCTGCTCAAGTACGGGTTTGCCGACGTGATTCGCAGGCTGGGGCTTTCCACCCCGGTCGAGCATGCGGGGAAACTGGTTCGCAGCAGCATGAAGCCGGATATGCTGCGCATGGGCACGGCAGAGCGCCTGCGCCATGCCATGGAAGAAATGGGGCCGACTTTCGTCAAGCTCGGTCAGGTGCTGGCCACCCGCGTGGACATGTTCCCCATGGACTGGATTGCCGAGTTCGAGAAGCTGCAGGATCAGGCTCAAGCCGTGCCGTTCGAATTGCTCAAGGCCGATATTGAAGTGTCACTGGGAAAACCGGTCGACACCCTATTCGCACGCATTGATCCAGAGCCTATCGGCGTGGCGTCCATCGGCCAAGTGCATAGTGCGCTGACCCGCCGCGGGCAGAAAGTCGTGCTGAAAGTTCAGAAGCCCGGCATTCGTGACAAAATTGATTCCGATCTGCGCTTACTGGATCAGCTAGCAAAACTGGCTGCCGACAATTCCGTTGAATTGAGACGCTACCGGCCCGTAGAGCTAGTGCGCGAGTTCAAGCGTTCGCTCACCCGTGAACTGGATTTCACCATTGAGGGGCGCAACGCGGACCGGATCCGTAAAAACCTGCGGCAGTTCAAATGGCTACAGATCCCAAAGGTCTACTGGGACCTTTCATCGCCTACCGTGCAGGTGCAACAGCACATCGAAGGAATTCCGGCAAAAGCCGTGGAGCGCCTGGATGACGCTGGCCTGGACCGGGAGCTGATCGCACGCCGAGGTGCACTGGCCGCCTGGAAAATGGCACTGGAAGACGGTTTTTTTCATGCCGACCCGCACCCCGGTAATTTCATCATCCTATCGGGGAACCGGATTGCCATGCTGGATTTCGGCATGGTTGGCAAACTCAGCCACAGCCGCCGCGAGCAGATCCTGCAGATTACTCGCGCAGTGGTAATGCGTGAGGCTGAACAATGCGCCGGGGTTCTGTCCGGGTGGTCCGACGGGCAACCCATCAAGTTCGACCAACTGGTATCCGATGTGGAAGACGTGATCAGCCAATACCACGGCGTGTCTATTTCCCAGCTGGATATCAGTGCCCTGCTCAATGACATCACCGCCCTGGTACGCAATCACAACCTGGTCCTACCCAGCGATATCGCCCTGTTTATCAAGGCCATCATTACCCTGGAAGGCTTTGGGCGGCTTCTGAACCCTAATTTCGACCTGATGAGCGAGGCCGAACCGTTACTCAAACGCATGATTCGCACACGCTATTCCCCGGTTCGCCTGGCTAAAAGCCTGAGCCTGCGAGCGCTCGACGTGGTCGACAAGGTCTATGCGCCGCCCCCCGTACCTGGCCAGGCCACCGCTGGCGAGACCAGGATTGACCCCCGACACTTGGAGCGGCTGATTACGAGAATTGAACGTGGCCAGTATCGGCAGGTCCAAACCCTGCTGGTAACCGGTGGATTACTGGCCGGTGCCATCATGTTGAGCGGCCGGGTGCCCCCTGCCCCTTGGGGAATATCAGTGTTTGGCTTTATCATCTTCCTTTCCAGTGCCGGCTGGGCTGGCTGGCTAATGTTCGTGTCCCGACGTTTCCTGCGGGAATGGGAGTAAAAAAGACAATGACGTTGCGTAAATTTCTCACCCTTAGCGTACTTGCCGGCAGTCTCGCCGCCTGTGCCACCTCCCCACTGGGGCGCCAGCAGTTTCTGCTGCTGCCCGCCGACCAGATGGATGAAATGGGTGTCACCGCCTATTCCCAGATGAAAGATGAAAAACCGCTGAGCAGCAGCCAGCAGCAAACGGCTTATGTCAGCTGTGTGACCACAGCGATCACCTCCACCCTGGAGGGCTCGCAACAATGGGAGGTCAACCTCTTCCAGGACGACAGCGCCAATGCCTTTGCGCTTCCCGGCGGCAAGATCGGAGTCAATACCGGCTTGCTGAAAGTGGCCAACAACCAGAGTCAGCTCGCCACAGTGATTGGCCATGAAATCGGCCATGTGCAGGCACAACACTCCAATGAGCGCATGTCACTTCAATACGCCACACAGAGCGGCATGCAGGTGCTTGGCGCGCTCGCCGGGGAAGACAGCGCCACAAAACAAGGCGTATTGGCCGCGCTTGGGGTTGGCGCCGAATATGGGCTGGCACTGCCTTTCAGCCGCAAACATGAAGCCGAAGCCGACATCATAGGCTTGCAACTCATGGCACAGGCCGGCTTTGATCCGCGCCAGAGTGTTTCCCTGTGGCAAAACATGAACGCAGCCAACGGTAATGAGCCACCGGAGTTCATGTCCACCCACCCCTCCAACAGCACCCGCATCAATGGCCTGCAATCACGGATACCGGAAGTCATGCCGCTGTATAACCAGGCCAAGGCTGCCGGGCGGAATCCGCAGTGTGGCTAAGAATAGCGGCGAGCTGCTAGCAACGAGTAAAAACAAGATCCAAAAAAGCAAAAAACGCAGCTCAAGGCTGCGTTTTTTGCTTTTTTTAGGAGCTAGATGCTAGAAGCTCATAGCTGCTAGCCGTTAGCTGTAGTACGCGTTATCCGTCACCGAGTGATCAGTCTTGTCCCGTACACCCGTGAGTTCAGGAATGCGCTCTTGGAGGGTTTTCTCTACCCCGTCACGCAAAGTCACATCGACCACGGAGCAGCCTTGGCAACCGCCACCGAATTCCAACACGGCCACATTGTCCTCGGTGAGTTCCAGCAACTGCACACTGCCCCCGTGGGCCGCCAGGTTCGGGTTGATCTCGGCGTACAGCACGTAATTGATCTTCTCTTCGATAGAAGCGTCATCACTGATATCCGGCACCCGAGATTTCGGCGCACGGAAGGTTAGCTGGCCGCCCATGCTGTCTTTTTTGTAGTCGATAACCGCGTCTTCCAGGTAGCGGACGCTCTTACCCTCAATCCAGGCATGGAATCCTTCATAGTCGTAGCGAACATCGCTTTCTTCCTGTTCGCCCTCTGGGCAATAGGCCATACAGCATTCCGCATGCGGAGTACCGGGGCGCTCGACAAAGATACGCACACCAATCTCGGCCTGATCCTGCTTGCCAAGCAAGTCACGCAAGTAATCTTGGGCGGTTTCGGTAATGTCGATCAACTGCTCTGCCATCATGATTCCTGGTCGGTATGAATGAACCCATACGCAATAAAAGGCGTAAAAGGTAAAGGCGGCGATCTGAGCCAACCTCATTTCCTGACTATTTTAGTCAGGTACTCACCAGTTGCAATGGCGACACCGCATCCACAATTCAAGTCAGCCTGTGCGGATGCTGTCGCCAGGCGGCTGTCAGGGGTACAATATGTCGCCCGGGGCCGTGCGATGGTTTGCATTCATTGCGCGCTACGGACATCCAACGTTTAGCCTTAAGCCAAAACACAGGATTACCCATGTCAGATCAACACCCCGCTCAAGATCAGGCCCAGGGGCCGGATAACGGCAAGCCAACACTCTGGCAGACCATTCACAGCATTCTGGCCGGCCTGCTCGGTGTGCAAAGCAGCAAAAATCGGGAACGCGACTTCACCAAGGGCGATGCGGGCAACTTTATTGGCGTGTATGTGGTGCTGGTACTGGCCCTGATCATCGGCATGGTAGTGACGGTGAACCTGGTGCTGGACGCGGCTGCCAAATAGCTCTTCGTAATAGAGATATGCCAAGATATTTCTTTTCACTATAAGGGCGCTTTGCTAGAGTGCCGCTCTGTCCCCTCCGGGAGCAGCGCTTACCTATTGAATTTTAAGCATTTAAGGACGGTGATACAGTCCCATGTACGTCTATCAGGAATACGATCAACGGTTGCTGGAAGAGCGGGTGGCGCAGTATCGCGACCAGACCCGCCGTTTTCTCGCCAATGAGCTCAGCGAAGACGAGTTTCTCGTCCTTCGCCTGCAAAACGGCCTCTACATTCAGCGTTATGCGCCCATGCTGCGCATTTCCGTTCCTTATGGCCTGTTGGCAAGCCGCCAACTGCGCCGTCTGGCGCACATCGTGCGGACCTATGACAAGGGCTTCTGCCATGTCAGTACCCGTCAGAACATCCAGCTGAATTGGCCTTCCGTTGAGGAAGTGCCGGATATTTTGGCGGAACTGGCCGACGTACAGATGCATGCCATTCAGACCAGTGGTAACTGCATCCGCAATATCACCACCGACGAATTCGCGGGCGTTAATCCCAAAGAGATTGAAGACCCGCGTCCCTGGTGCGAAATCATTCGCCAGTGGTCCACGTTCAATCCGGAATTCGCCTATCTGCCGCGTAAATTCAAGATTGCCGTCAACGCCGTACCTGACGCAGACCCGGCCTTGATCGGCGTTCATGATATCGGTGTGCAGCTGGTGCACGGCGCCAACGGCGAAACCGGCTTCCAGGTATGGGCCGGTGGTGGTCTGGGTCGCACCCCGATGACCGGTGCAGTGATCGGTGAATTTGTACCGTGGCAAGACCTGCTGGCCTACCTTGAATCTATTTTGCGGGTCTACAACAAGTACGGTAACCGCGACAACAAGTACAAGGCGCGCATCAAAATTTTGGTAAAAGCCCTTGGCGCGGAAAAATACCGCGAGCTGGTAGAGCAGGAATTTGCCGAGCTGAAAGGCGGCGAGATGACCCTCACTGAGGAAGAAGTCTCGCGCATCAAAGGCTGCTTCACCGACCCGGATTATCAGAACACCGATACTTCGGCTCTGGATGCCAAGCTGGCTGAAGATAAAGCCTTTAGCCGCTGGTTCCACACCAACACCCGTGCGCACAAGCAAGCGGGCTACCGTGCCGTTAGCTTGACGCTCAAGCGCACCGGTCGCGTCCCTGGTGATATCAGTGACGAACAGCTGGAAGCCGTGGCCGATCTCGCTGATCAATACAGCTTTGGTGTGCTTCGCAACAGCCACCAGCAGAACATGGTGCTATCCGACGTGGCCGCCAACGATCTTTATGATCTCTGGAAAGCCCTGGATGCCCTCGGTTTTGCGACCCCGAACCTGGGGCTGCTCACGGATATCGTGGCCTGCCCCGGCGGTGACCTGTGTGCGCTGGCCAACGCCAAGTCGATCCCCATTGCCGAATCCATTCAGCGTCGTTTCGACGATGTGGATTACGTCCACGATCTGGGCCCGCTGGATTTGAATATTTCCGGCTGCATGAATGCCTGTGGCCACCACCACATTGGTCATATCGGCATCCTCGGCGTGGACAAGAAAGGCAAGGAATTCTACCAGGTCACCCTGGGCGGTCGCGGCGATAAACTGTCGCGCGTGGGTGAGAAAATGGGCCCGTCCTTCGAGTCCGATGAAATCACCGATGTGGTAGAAAAAATCATCAAATTCTATGTGGAAAAACGCCTCGAAAATGAGCCGTTTATCGACACCTACGAACGCATTGGCATGGCCCCGTTCAAGGAGCGCATCTATGGGTAAGGTAATCATTGATGGCGCCATCGTGGACAACCAGTGGCAACGCCTTGAAGAAGAAAGCCTGGAAGGTGAGCTGCCCACCGGCAACGTTATTGTACCGCTAGCCTACTGGCAGACGCATCGTGATGCCTTGCTAAACCGCGGCGATGTGGCTGTCTGGTTGGCGCCGGGTGAAGAGCCGAAAGACTTGGAAGACGACTTGAGCGCCCTGCCCCTGATCGCCATCCATTTCCCGGCCTTCAAGGACGGCCGTGGCTATTCCTACGCACGTGAGCTGCGCACTCGCTACGGCTTCAAAGGTGAAGTGCGAGCTACCGGTGATGTACTTCGTGATCAACTTTTCTATATGACACGTTGTGGCTTTAATGCCTTTGAAGTGCGTGAAGATCGCAGCATCGAAGAAGCCCTTGAGGGGCTGAAGGACTTCAGCGTGACGTACCAGGGCGACGTGAATGAACCACGCCCGCTCTATCGCCGTGGCTAAATGATTGGGTGGCTAGGCTTCATCAGGGCCAATAAATAGCACCTACCTCGGCAGGCTCAGAGCTTGCGCTTCACAAAAACGCCGTTGGCTTTTAAAGCCAGCGGCGTTTTCGCATCCACACCAGCACCCCGACACTGACCACACCAATTCCTGCTGTAAACCACCAGAAACCCGCAGGGTCCTCCACTCCCGGCAAGCCCCCCACATTGATGCCGAACAGGCCAGTAAGAAAACCCAACGGCAAAAACAACGCGGAAATCATCGCCAGCAAATACATGCGGTCGTTGATCGCTTCGTTCTGAACGGAAAACACCTCTTCCTGCAGCAGGGTCGCGTGCTCACGGGCAGCGTCCAGGTCTTCCAACAAACGCTGCAACCGGTCCCCGGCTTCACGAATCATCAGTGCATCGCCGCCAGTGAACATCGCCTCGTTCTGCAGTTTGGTCAACGCTTCACGCTGCGGCGCAAAAAAACGCCGAAGCGTAATGGAGCGACGCCGAATCTGACTCAGCCGCGGCGTTAGACTGATGGTTGGGGATTCCTCAATGGACATTGCACAGTCTTCCACTTCGGATTCCAGGTTTTCGATCACGTCTTCCATGCGCCAGATTAACTGGTCAACCAGCCGCGCGACCAAGCCTGCAATCCCGGTAGCGCCCTGCCCGGCATCCAGCTCTTCCTGCACAGTCGTCAACGATTTCAGTGTGCGCTTCTGCGTGCTGATGACACCTTGAGGTCCGACCCACAAGCGCAGGGCAATCATGTCTTCAGGGCGCGCGCCTGGATGCAAATTGACCCCACGTAGATACACCAGCAGGCCACCCGCAACTTCTGTGGCACGAGGCCGCGTTTCCGAGGTAGTGAGTGCCTTAATAACCATTGGCGGAATGCACTGCTGTTCAAGCCACTGTTCGCTTTGCGGCTGCGTATAGTCCAGGTGAACCCAGTATGGCGATGTTTCGGACAATCGCGCCTGCGCATCGAAACCGGTTGCGCTACCCTGCCCATCCAGTGTCAGGGCTATTTTAAACCAGTGAGATTCGTTCATAAGCGTCTTTTCCACTCGCCACTGCATAACATGTTGCCACGCTTCACAGCATGCGTTAGCAGACAAAAGCGCACAAATAAAAAAAGCGCGGATAAACCGCGCTTTTTACGTTCTGTCTGACCAGCTCTAGCCAGTGGCTATTGCGGAAGTTTCACGACAACCCGTCCACGAACGCCCCCGGCAAGAATGCGATCCACCCACTCGACCACACCGCCAAGATCCGTTTCATCAGCTTCAAGAAGCGCCAAGTCTTTCGGCATCCACTCATCAGCCAACAGTTGCCACATTTGCTGCTTGATCTCACAGGGCAGCTCAACACTGTCTACACCCAGCAGATTGACACCGCGCAGAATAAACGGGAAAACTGTCATTTCGAGTTTTGGCGAACCTGCCAGCCCGCAGCAGGTAGCACTGCCACCGTACTTGAGCCCCTTGAGGGCAGCAGCGAGCATCTCACCACCGACGCAATCCACCGCACCGGCCCATTGTTCTTTGGCCATCGGCTTGGCCGCGCTTTCCAGAAAAGCTTGTCGATCAATGATCCGCGCGGCACCCAGATCCGTTAGCCATGCACTGGCATCTGCCTTACCGCTGACGGCAACCACTTCAAATCCCAACTTGGCCAGAATCGCCACGCAGACACTGCCCACACCGCCAGTCGCTCCGGTTACCACTACCGGCCCCTGATCCGGATTAACGCCCGTATCAAGCAGCGACTCAACGCTCAGTGCCGCCGTTAAGCCAGCGGTACCCAAGAGCATGGCATCACGAGGCGCCAGGCCATCCGGCAGCGGCACCAGCCATTCAGCAGGCACGCGGATATACTCCGCGTAGCCGCCATCGGTATTCATACCCAGGTCATAACCCGTGCAAATCACAGCATCGCCCACACTAAAAGGGCCATCACTGGCCTCTTCCACTACGCCAACGGCATCAATGCCTGGCGTATGCGGAAACTGGCGGGTGACGCCCTTGTTGCCAGTGGCTGACAGCGCATCCTTGTAGTTCAGTGACGACCACTGCACCCGTACTAATACACCGCCTTCGCCCAGTTCGCTCAGCTCGCGCTCTACCAACGAATTGCTATAGCCGGTATCGGTCTCGCGGGTTTGTAATGCCTGAAAACTCATGGGCTACTCCTCTGCGGTGTTGGGTAAAAACAAGGTTAGTGAATTTGGCGCTGACTACCTCGATGCCAGAACTTCTCCAGCACTCTATGCACAGTCGCCTCCAGGGAAAAGCCAAGCTTCTCTCCCAGCTTACGTTTGGCTTCCCACTGTACTTGGTAGAGCGTTTGGCTGTCTTTGCGCAGTTGTAACAACTCATCACTGGTCATAATTTCATCAACCAGGCCCAGTTCCTTCGCCTGGGTGCCGAACCAGTGTTCGCCAGTGGCTACCTTATCCAGATCAAGGCCACGGCGGTTGTCACGGACAAACCCCTTAAACAACTGATGGGTATCTTCCAACTCTTCCTGAAACTTGGCCCGGCCTTTCTCGGTATTTTCGCCCAGCATGGTCATGGTGCGTTTGTATTCGCCAGCGGTCATCAGCTCCACATCAATATCGTTTTTCTTGAGCAAACGATGGAAGTTGGGAATCTGCGCAACCACACCAATGGAGCCGATAATCGCAAAAGGTGCTGCCACGATACGATCCGCAATGCAGGCCATCATATAACCGCCGCTGGCAGCCACCTGATCCACAGCAATGGTCAGCTTGATGCCCTGATTGCGGATACGACGTAACTGGGACGATGCCAAACCATAACTGTGTACAAGGCCTCCCGGGCTTTCCAGGCGAACCAGCACTTCATCATCCTGGCTGGCCACTTGAAGAATCGCGGTAATTTCACGGCGCAGATAATCCACGCCACTGGCCTGAACGTCGCCATCGAAATCGAGTACAAACAAACGCGGCAGCACCTTGTCTTCCGTACCGGCCTTCTTTTTCTGCTTGGCTTCGTGTTTTTCCTGTTTACGCTTGGCTTTACCGGCCTTTTTGCGCTGGGCCTCCGGAATGATTTCCGCTTCCAGAGACTCTTTCAGGTCATCAAACTCATCATTCAAATGGCGGACTTTCAACTCACCATCCTGGTCACCCTTGCCCCGGTTACGCGATGCCGCCGCGGCAATGCCACCCAAAATAAACAAAATCGCCACTACCAGGGTGGCGACTTTGGCCAGAAACATGCCGTATTCCATTAAAAACGCGATCACTGTTTATCTACTCTCCAGGGGATCCGGCGCGCTGCGCCAGTCAATTCAGGGAAATCAAACTCCCGCTGATTCTACAGAAGCCGGAGCGATTGGGGTAATCAGGGGGAGGAATGACGGGGCAAAGGCGATTTGCCCCGCAAAAGTAAGGTACGTCAACAGTCTGGTGATCACGGCTGGAGCAATCAGTTCCAGCCAGAAATGGCTTGCTGGGCACTGCCGTTCATAGGGCGTGCCACCAGCCCGGTGGGCCCTACATTTACTTCAAACAAGGCACCATCCGCCATGGGCAGATAAGCCGCGCTACCGTAGCGTGCATCAATAATCAGGCTCCAGCCTTCCTTTGCCAGCAGCCACACATCCAGACCAACCGGGTCACGATGCAAGCTGTAAACGGTACGCTCACGGGAGCGCTCATCCTCAAGGGCGTAATAACGGCCCTGAATACGATCAAGCTGATAACCCGGCTTAAGGCCAAGTAGGCTGAACGGCATCTTCCATTTGATAACGCGTGCATCCAGCTGCCATTGGTCCCCTTTCAGTCGAAAGTCCTCAGCGCTACCGTCGGTGCGGGTAACCGTAGCAATAAAGGACTGGTCACCGGATTCACGGAAACTGACCGTGGCCACTGACACTTCCTGGGCATATTCCTTGTAGCCATACAGATTCAACGCAAACACGCTCATGTAAATAGCCAACACCACCAACACCAAGCCTGCGGTGCCCTTCAGCCATTGCAGCACCCACTTCTGGCGCAACAATACCCAAGCACCCAGCAAGACAAACAGGAGGCTGAAAGCGATAAGCACCAGCGGTGCCAAGGAATAATTCATGCTCAAATCCTTCTAGAAACGCGCTATCCATTGGTCAATTAGTGAGCGGGCTATGCTGCCTGGCGGCGGCACCATGGGGAGGTCCTGATAATGAAACCAGGCTGCATCAACGATTTCATCGTCATCGATACGAATGTCTCCGCCCGCATATTCCGCCATGAACCCCAGCATCAGGGAATGCGGAAACGGCCACGACTGACTCTTCAGGTACTCTAAATTTTTTACCGCGATGCCACTTTCTTCCATGACCTCTCGGGCTAGCGCCTGCTCCGCCGTTTCACCAGCTTCCATAAAGCCGGCCAGGCAGGAGTAAAAACCTTCGGGAAAGCGGGCAGAACGCCCCAGCAGAGCATGCTCACCATCAGTGACCAGCGTAATGATGCACGGGGTAATGCGTGGATACTGGAAATAACCACAGCCGGCGCAGGTCATCGCAAGATCACGTGGATGCGGCTCTGTTGGGGAGCCGCAACGGCTACAAAAACGGTGGTTCTGGCGCCAACTCAGAAACTGCAAGGCCCGACTGGCCATGGAAAAATCGGCATCGCTAAGCGCTGCCCCGATCAGGCGGCGCAGAGGCACACGCTGCAACTGGCCATCATCGAATTCATGGCGGGACAATTCACAGACGTAGCAGGGCTTGCCGGCAAGAAAACCCAGAAAGTGATAATCCGGGTGCTGACGCAGCCACTTGGCCGGCAATTCCGGGAACTGCCAGTCCGCCTGGGTGGAGATCATCACATCCTGTTCATGGATCACATAGCAGCGAGCGCTATCGGCGTCTTGGGGTTCCGGGCTGGAAAGATCAATCATGGCTGTCTCATGCGACGTTTTTCATGGGCGTAGTCTCAAGCGACTTTTGACACCGGAAAGCCTAATGCATTCATGCTTTCTTCAGCCACCTCCAGCACGCCATCGCCAATGGGTTTTTGTTCTTCCATGCTCTCCAGATAATAATCCACCCCGGTCAGTGCATCGGCCAAAGTTTCCATATTTTCCCGGGTAGGCACCTGGTCACCACCAAGCAGCCGGTTGCTGATGTATTTATGGCACGCCTCGGTAACCGCTTTGGCACGGTCCAGCTCCAGGAACATCAAGCCCCCCGCAATCGAGGCGAACGTACCCGGCAAGTTGGACAGATGCATAGCATCCCAGTTGTTATCCATGAATGAGGAAATAGACCGTTTGGCCAACGCCAGTCCGGCACGGCACTCGCCAACCACCGTCATGCGAGCGTCATCCAGCTGATACAGGGAAATATTCGTGTTGTTGGCCGTGCGATGAACATCATCTTCCGGGCTAATGCTTCGCTCCAGCCCCGCCACGACGTTCTCCACGATCAAAAGGTCATCAACCAACCCATGGAACGCTTCCCCTTCCACGCTTTGATCTGGAGCCCATGTCGACACTTCCTGGGCACGCAACTTGATCGCTCGGGACTCATCATCCTTGTTGATCATGTCCAGGGTGCTGCCCAGACGCTTCAAGCTGGCGGCCACCGATTGGTAATTGGTATCAGCGACGCCTTGTGAGGCCAGATCCAGGCTTTCCTTCAAATCAGCAATTTCATCGCGCATGGCACTGGCCACAGAGCGAATCACTGACCCACTTGCACCGGTCATCAAGGCCAGCTCACGCTGCAGTACGGTATCACTGACTTCCGACTTCAGACCAAAAGCCTGCTTCACGTCACCAATCGCACCGCTGTCTTCAGCCGATAGAGAAACAATGTAGAGGCTTTCTTTGATCAGCAGCAGCGGTGCTTCTTCCGTCACCGCCTGATCGCCATCATAGACCAGCTTTTTTAGCTGACGATCGTATTGGGACAACAGAGCCTTGCGGGCCGGAGTGATCGCCATCTGATCGCAATACATGGCGGTCAATACAGACTGCGCCACCCACAGAAAACGGCTCAAGCCGCATTGGCCGGCCGCACGATCCAAGCGCACCAGCGCCCGGGCCATCAACTTGAGGTTGGTGGCACTGTTCTGTCCGCGAAGAATTCCCAGCAACCCCACTTGATACATATGACGCAGGCGTCGGGCCAGGGCCGACAGCTCGCTAACGGACATGTCCCGTTGCAAAGCCTCCGGGACCCGTTGACGGGATAGATCCGCGCTGAAGAAATGGCTTTCCTGGATCAGGCCTTTACCGCCGGAGTGGCGCAGCTCATTAATGCCACCGATCAACAAAGCAGGCAATGTGCGGTTCTTCAGCTGTACATAATCAAAATAGCGTGTCAGCAGGACAATCGCATTGCTTAACGCCTGGATGCGGGCGTCAGACACTTTATCCTGCAACTCCCGCGCGGCCAGCGCCATTTCTTCACTCATTAAGGCTGCCGCAGGCAGCTCAACCACCTGGCAGATACCACGAAGTTGCTGAAAGGCTTGCGCACAATGCTGCAACTCATCCTGGCGGCTACGGTCATCCGAAAACGTTTCGAGCTGGTTTTCAGCTTCTGTCAGGGTGGTATCTATCGCTTCCTTGAGAAAAGTCAGGGAGGTGGTGTTTGTTATGGCAACCATGGACTCTCCGCAAGCACCAAACTGTTATTATCATCGGGTTCGTTCCGTTAGGTGCGCAAACCCCCGGATACGCCCGCAATCAACATAATAGGATTGTAAAACAAGGCGTATCAACTCTTGCACGTCATCAAAGACTGCGTCAACTTTCATTTGTAAGCAACTGATTTATTGATGATTTGTTAACCTGCCCACACTCCTCTTATCAACCACATCCAGCTACCCTATATGTGCACCAGCCTTCTACGTCAATCAGACCATTGACGTAAGACAAATTGCCCCACTGATTGCCCTGTACTGGCGCATAACAAGTCCTTATCATTGCCGCGCCCCGCATCCGCCCCTACGCGGTCAGCACGGGCAAACCTCATCCAATCGCCGTTCAGTAGGAACCCGTCATGTCAGCCACGCTAGGCCGCGCCTTTGTGCAGAACTTCTTGGGGCAGGCCCCCGCCTGGTACAAGTACACCATCGTTGCCTTCCTGCTAATCAACCCCCTGGTCGCTTTGGCACTGGGGCCCGTCACGGCTGGCTGGCTGCTGCTTGCCGAGTTCATTTTTACCCTGGCCATGGCGCTCAAGTGTTATCCGTTGCAGCCCGGCGGCCTACTGGCTATTGAAGCGGTGATGATCGGCCTTACGACCGCAGAGACTGTGTTACACAAGGTGGTCGGCAATATCGAAGTGATGTTACTGCTGATTTTCATGGTCGCGGGCATCTACTTCCTTAAAGATCTGCTGCTGTTCATGTTTACCCGCCTCCTGTTGGGGGTGAAATCCAAAGTCACTCTGAGCCTGCTGTTCTGTGCCGCCGCCGCCCTTCTCTCAGCCTTTCTTGACGCACTGACCGTCACCGCCGTAGTCATTGCCGTGTGTACCGGCTTTTATGGCATCTACCACAAGGTGGCTTCCGGCAAGACTTTTCAGCAAAAACACGACCACGGCGACGACACAACTGTGGAAGAGCTGCACCGTGAAGACCTGCGTCGTTTTCGCTCGTTTCTGCGCAGCCTGCTTATGCACGCGGCAGTGGGCACTGCCTTGGGCGGAGTCTGCACCCTGGTGGGCGAACCCCAGAATCTGCTGATTGCCAACAAAGCAGGCTGGGAGTTCGGGGAGTTTTTCCTGCGCATGGCACCAATTACCCTGCCGGTGCTGGCAATGGGGCTCCTGACATGCGTTTTTCTGGAGATTAGCGGCAGCTTTGGCTATGGCGAAGATATTCCGGAAAAAGTGCGCGGCATCATGCGTCAGTACGCCCTGGAACAGGACCGCAAACGCACTCCGCAAAACCGCGCGGCACTGGTTATTCAAGCCATCACTGCAGTGTGGCTGGTCATCGCCTTGGCGACCCACGCCGCATCTGTGGGGCTGGTCGGGCTCACCGTCATCATTCTGGCCACCTCTTTCACCGGGATTATCGAAGAACACCGCCTTGGGGCGGCCTTCGAAGAAGCCCTGCCTTTCACCGCCCTGCTCACGGTATTCTTTGCCGTGGTAGCGGTGATTGCCGACCAGCAGCTATTCGCACCGGTGATTGAATACGTGCTGACCCTGGACAAGCAGGTTCAAGGGCCCGCCTTCTACATGGCTAATGGTGTCCTGTCGGCGGTGTCTGATAACGTCTTCGTGGCAACGGTGTACGTAGATGAAGTCGGGCAGGCGCTACTCAAGAACGAGATTGACCGGGATACGTTCGATCTGCTGGCTGTAGCCATCAACACAGGCACCAACATTCCATCAGTGGCGACACCTAACGGCCAGGCTGCCTTTCTGTTCTTGCTGACATCGGCGCTAGCGCCGTTGGTGCGGTTATCCTACGGGCGGATGGTCGTCATGGCTCTGCCTTACACCATAGTGATGTCTATCACCGGCCTGATCATGACAGCCACAGCGCTAGAACCCGCCACTGACTATATGTATGAAAACGGCTGGATTCAGCATCATCAGGTAGAAGATCTTCAAGGAACACCGGCCATTCCGGGGCACTGATAGCCCGGAATTACCGGCGTGAAGGAGTGTCACAAGACTTCGGCAGCCCAACGCAGCCAGCGCCTACTGTAGCGGCGTGTCGTTGTCTGCCAGCCCCTGCCAAACAGTAGGCTCACCATTCTTACTGCCGATGGCCGACAGTTTGTCGTGGTGACGCTGCTCTTCATTGTCGCTGGCGCGCACCACTGCCAGCGCGGGGCGATCCGCACTTAACCGTCTGATCACTTCTGCAGCGGCATCACCGCCTTGCTCGCTACTGTCGTTACCACCCAACGACAGGCGGGTCTGCCCGCCGGTCATGGCCAGGTAAACGTCCGCCAGAATCTCCGCATCCAGCAAAGCACCGTGCAGTTCACGGTGACCGTTTTCCACGAAATAGCGGCGGCACAACGCATCCAGGTTGTTCTTCTGCCCCGGGTGCTTCTGGCGTGCCATCACCAGGGTATCGAGCACCCCGCACCGCTGTTCGATGGTCCCGTAGCGGGCCCCAAGGCGACGCAACTCATGGTTTAGGAAGCCCACATCGAAAGGAGCGTTGTGGATGACCAGCTCCGCTCCGTCCACGAAGGCCAAAAACTCATCGACCACTTTGTCGAAGGTAGGCTTGTCAGCCAGAAATTCGGTACTGATACCGTGGACAGCCAATGCGCCTGCATCGATTTCCCGCTCCGGATTCAGGTACAGGTGCAGGTTATTACCGGTGAGGCGGCGATTTTCCATCTCCACACAACCGATTTCGATGACCCGGTGCCCATCATTGGGCTCCAGGCCGGTAGTTTCCGTATCCAGTACAACCTGACGCATTAGCCTGCTCGCCCCTGCTGTTTCATTTCATCAATACCCCGGTTGGCCAGCGCATCGGCCCGTTCATTGCCCGGGTGGCCACTGTGGCCCTTGACCCACTGCCAGTCCACGTCATGCCGTTGAACCGCTGCATCGAGACGTTGCCACAGGTCCACATTCTTGACCGGCTGTTTTGAAGCCGTTTTCCAGCCGCGCTTCTTCCAGTTAGCCATCCACTGCGTGATGCCATCCATAACGTATTTGGAATCTGTGGTCAGCACCACCTGACAAGAGGCGTTGAGAGTCTCCAAAGCGACGATGGCCGCCATCAGCTCCATGCGATTATTAGTGGTCTCCGGCTCGCCACCGAATAATTCCTTCTCCTTGTCTCCATAAAGGAGAATGGCGCCCCAGCCACCCGGGCCGGGATTACCGCGGCAGGCGCCGTCGGTATAAATAATCACGTTCTTCAAAGACTCAGGACTCCCTGTTCTGCTGACCCCAGCGGGCCACCGGTACCGGCACCACGGTATTGCGTGGCACCTTGCGTTGTCGTGTGGCCAACGGACGCACTACGCCTGCGCGTTTTCTCGCCACCAAGAGGTAGGTACTGCCGTGTCGCGGCCAGAGGAAGCGCCCCAGTCGGTCCAGTAAGCGCAACCGGCTGCGGCCACGATCGGAAAGCGGCATAGTATAGAAGCCACTGGCCATGCCATCGACCTCAAATCCGAGAACCTGTAACCAATCGGTCAATCGGTTGGGACGGTAGTAACGCCCTATCCAGCCCGGAGCCTTCCACCAGAGTAGCCACCGGGCCAGCCCCATCACACTGATGGGATGAAATCCGATGATCGCTATCTTGCCGCCAGGCGCCATGCAGCGCGACGCTTCACGCAGTGCCTGGTGAGGATCCGCGGCAAAATCCATGGTGTGGTGCAGCAACAACACATCCACACTGCTTTTCGCGACCGGCAACAAATCCAACCTCGACTGCAATTTCACTCCGGTAAAACCGGGTGGTGCGATACTGGTTTGCCAGCGCAGCGGTGATTCCGACAGGAAATCACGACCACCACCGGCATAAATCGCCACCGCACGTTGACCTGCCTGGCTGCGCAACCACTCGGTCAACATGGCTTTTTCTTCGCACAGCACTGCCTGCCCCGGCTCAGTATCGAGCCATTCATCAAAGCCTCTTCCCAATTCACCGGAAGAGGCATTGAACGAGATACGGTTGAGTGGAGGTAGCTGCATAGCGGACAATCTCTTGATCCATGAATGCGTGAGCCGGATGATGAAGCACTGGAACAGGTGCCAGCAGACCTGCTTACAGACAGGAGCGTACCACGACATGACAGCCAGCCCTATTGCTATCCCCGCCTTCAATGACAATTATATCTGGGCATTTCATCAACAGGATCAATGCGTTGTCGTCGATCCCGGTGACGCCGAACCAGTGGAGCGCTACCTGAGCGAGAACGGCCTGAGCCTGTCCGCACTCCTGATCACCCACCATCACCCCGACCATGTTGGCGGTATCGCGGCATTAACCAAGAATCGGGATATTCCCGTGTATGGCCCGGCGGCGGAATCCATTCCGGCCATGAGCCACCCGCTAAACGACAGCGACACCGTCACCCCCGCGGGTACTGACCTGTTGTTCACCGTCATGGCCGTACCCGGCCACACCCTGGGCCATATTGCTTTCATCAATGCGGACAACGGCTGGTTGTTCTGCGGGGACACCTTGTTTGCCGGCGGCTGTGGGCGCCTGTTCGAAGGCACCCCGGAGCAAATGCTTCACTCCCTGCAACGCCTGGCCTCCCTGCCCGAAAGCACACAGGTTTTTTGTGCCCACGAATACACCCAGGCCAACCTGACCTTCGCCGCCGCCGTTACCCCGCAAGACCCCGCCGTGCAGGCGCGCTTGCAGGCGGTCATCGATCTGCGCCGCAAAGGTAAAATTTCTTTGCCCTCCACCCTCGCGGAAGAAAAAGCAACCAACCCCTTTTTACGCAGTGATGACAAAGACTTGAAAGATTCCTGTCAGCGGCACGAGCCAGGATGCGGCGATTCCGATATGCAGTGTTTTGCTGCCTTGCGTCGCTGGAAGGACAACTTTTAGCGCCTCGTCCTTGCCGTGCCGCCTATCCGTCGCCAAAATGCATGAAATTTTTAGCGTTACTCCATGATTATGAAAAAAATTATTCCTTTAGCCCTTTTTCTCGGGCTGGGTGTTCTTGGCGGTTGTGCGACCAATAAGCCCCTTGAAGATCTTCCCCCCATGCCGGCTGCCGAGCCTTCCGTGGATGACGCCAATTTGGCGAACGGCATGGACGAACCCAGCCCAGTCGAAGACAGTGATAACCAGGCAACTGTCGACGACGACCTCTGGATGCGCTTGCGCGGAGGTTACGGGCTCGATCTGAGTATCGAAAACGACCGGATTCGTGTGCAGCGTGAATGGTACGCACGCCACCCAGAGTATTTTACCCGCGTCACTACCCGTTCAGAGCGCTATCTGCACTACATCGTCGAGCAAGCCGAAGCCCGCGATATGCCGCTGGAACTGGCCTTATTGCCCATCGTAGAAAGTGCCTTTGATCCCTTTGCTTACTCCCATGCCCGCGCGGCCGGGCCCTGGCAGTTTATTCCCTCCACTGGGGATTATTTCGGCATGCAGCGCACCTGGTGGGAAGACCAGCGCCGGGACATCCTCAAGTCCACCAATGCCGCCCTGGATTACCTGCAACAGCTCTCCAACCGCTTTGAGGGTGACTGGTTGTTGGCGCTAGCCTCTTACAACGCGGGCGGCGGCACCGTATCGCGAGCCATCCGTCGCAATAAAGAAGCAGGAAAGCCCACCGATTTCTGGAACCTGGACCTGCCCCGCGAAACCACCGCGTATGTCCCTAAGTTACTTGCCATCGCCCAGATTGTCGGTGACCCGCAGGCCTACGGCGTGCCCCTTCACCCCATCAACAACGAACCCTACTTCGCCACGGTAAAAACCGGCGGGCAAATCGACCTGGCCCAAGCCGCACGCTTGGCGGATATTTCCGTGGAAGAGCTCTACCTGCTGAACCCGTCCTATAACCGCTGGGCCACATCCCCGGATGGCCCCTTTCAGTTGTTGGTGCCTGTAGATCGGGCCAAACGATTCCAGAGCAAGTTGGCTGACCTGCCCAAGGACCAACGCATGCAGTGGGCCCGTTATGAAATTCGCCCCGGCGATAATCTGGGCGCCATTGCCCGCCAGTACCGCACGACACCCCAGGTGCTACGCAACATCAATCACATGAAGAACAACACTATTATTGCCGGCCGCACCCTGCTTATTCCCGGCCCTGTGTCCTCCAACAGTGACTACAGCCTTAGTGCTGAATCTCGCCTGGCCAAAAAACAGTCCAAGCAACCCAAGGGGCGCCAGCGCGTCGATTACACGGTGCAGTCAGGGGATACGCTCTGGGAAATCGCCCGTCGCCATAAAGTCGGCGTGCCTGAGTTGGCCAAATGGAACAGCATGGCGCCCACAGACAGCCTGCGTATAGGCCAGAGCCTGGCCCTGTGGACTAAGGGAAGCATGGCGGCCAGCCCGGCCAACACCCCCTCTTCCAGCAATCCCAACATGGTGCGCAAGGTCCGCTATGCGGTTCGTAATGGCGATTCCTTGTATGCCATTGCCGACCGCTTTAATGTATCGGTCAACGATATAAAAAGCTGGAACAACACTGTAGCCAGCAATCGATACATACAACCCGGGCAACGGCTGACAGTCTACGTTGATATTCGCCAAACGCACTAAACGCACCTTTGCCCTGCTGGGCCTGTTGCTCGGCGTGGTCTGCCACGCCGAGCCCACTCGCAGCCACGGTTACCATCCGTTCGGCACCCTCAAGTATCCCGCCGACTTCCAGCACCTGGAGTACGTCAATCCGGATGCCCCCAAGGGCGGCACTCTGCGCTTGTTTGGCCAGGGCACCTTCGACAGTCTGAACCCCTATATTCTCAAAGGTCGCAGCCCTGCCGATACACCGGGCATCCAGATGTATGGGGTCACCGAAATCGCCGACAGTCTGCTAATGGGCAGCCAATCGCACAACCCGCTTGGCGATGAAGCCGGTGCCGCTTATGGGTTGATTGCCGACTGGCTGGAATATCCGGAAGACCGCAGCTGGTCTACCTTCCATATCCGAGACGAAGCGCAATTCCACGACGGCCACCCGATAAGCGCCGACGACGTGGTCTTCTCGGTGAAAATCCTGCGCGAAAAAGGCCACCCGGAATTCACCCTTCGTCTGGCCGATATCGCCAGCGTAGAAGCCATTGACTCGCAAACGGTAAAATTCACGTTCCACCGGGGCCGCCGGGACCTACCCCTGATGGCTGGCGCCATCCCGATTCTGCCCCGCCATTACTGGCAAAAAAATGACTTCGAAAGCGCCTCCCTCACCCCACCACTTTCCAGTGGTCCCTACCAGGTCAGTGAGGTGGATGCCGGACGTAAAGTCACCTTTACCCGGGTTAAGGATTACTGGGCCAAAGACCTGCCGGTAAACCGGGGCCGCTATAATTTCGACACAGTGGAATTCGAGTTCTACCGCGATGCGGATGTGGGCTTCGAAGCCTTCAAGGCCGGTGGCTACGATCTACACTACGATTACAGCTCCAAGCACTGGGCCACCGCCTATGCGTTCTCCGCCCTGGAAGACGGCAAAGTGAAGCGCGCGGAAGTGCCCCATCACATTCCACGGCCGGTGCAGGCCTTCTTCTTCAATACCCGGCGCGCGCCTTTCAATGATATCAATGTCCGTCGCGCCGCCAGCCTGCTATTCGACTTCGAGTGGTCCAACAAGAACCTGTTCAGCGGCGCCTACCAACGTACACAAAGCTGGTTCCCTAATAGCGATTACCGGGCAACAGCACCGGCCCCGGAGGCAGAAAAAGCCTTGTTGACCCCGTTCCTGGACCAGCTTCCAGACGATTATTTCAGTGCCGATATCACCCCGCCGGTAAACGACGGCAGCGGCCAGATACGCCACCGCATGCGCGAAGCCCTGGCGCTGCTGAAAGAAAGTGGCTGGAAACTCGACGGTCAGACCCTGGTGAACAAGCAAGGCAAACCGCTGCAGTTCACCGTGCTGAACTACCACAACCCAGGCATTTACCGCATTCTTGCTCCCTGGTTCCGTAATTTGAAACGCTTGGGTATCAATGCCCAATATCGGGAAATCGACCCGGCGGCCTATAAGCAACGGCTAGACAGTTTCGATTACGATGTGGTGTTGTTTGTATTGCCGATTCAAGCCTATCCGGGCCCAGAGCTGAAAGACTACTTTCTTTCTGACAGCGCCAAGGTGGTCGGCAGTCGCAACCTGGCGGGTATTCGAAATCCCGTGGTGGATTTTCTGGTCGACCACGCACTCAGTACCGACAACGAAGGCGACTACCGGTTAAGCTTGCAAGCACTCGACCGGATGCTGCGCTACCAGCAATACGGGGTCCTGAACTATTATATCAGCACGCACCGCATTGCCTGGTGGGACAAGTTTGCCCGCCCACCGGAACCAATCCCTTACGGACTGGGTCTGGACACTTGGTGGGTTAAAAAATAACAAGGAGTCTTTATGGCCGTTAACCGCAGCCTGTTGCGCGGGTTATTGGTGGGTTTGTGCTGTTTTTCCGCCTTGGCACAGGCCGATGTTCATCGCAGCCATGCCATGGCCATGCACGGCAGCCCGAAGTACCCGGCAGGCTTTCAGCATCTGGAATATGTGAACCCCGAGGCACCCAAAGGCGGTAAATTGCGTCGCCACGTCATCGGCACCTTCGACAGCCTGAACCCTTTCGTGCCGAAAGGCACCGCCGCCGCCGGCATCGGCTCCCTGGTCTATGACACGCTGACCACTCGTGCAGAAGATGAGCCTTTCACCCAATATGGCTTGCTCGCCAAGACCATCGAATGGCCCGAAGACCGTAGCTGGGTGCGTTTCCACCTGAACCCCAACGCCACATTCAGCGACGGCAAACCCGTGCAGGCCAGCGATGTGGTGTGGACATTCAACACCCTCATCAACGATGGCGCGCCTTTTTACAGTTTTTATTACAGCGGCGTTGATCACGTCACCGCTGATGACGCACGTACTGTCACCTTTCATTTCAAACCCGGTGACAACCGGGAACTGGCGCTGATCATCGGCCAGCTACCGGTGTTACCTGAGCACGTCTGGAAAAGCCGAGAATTTACCAGCGCAGGCCTGGAAAAACCCATTGGCTCCGGTCCTTATGCTGTCGGCAACGTCGATACCGGTAAACAAATTAGCTACCAGCGACGCAAGGATTACTGGGCCAAAGACCTGCCGATTATGCGCGGCCGCAATAATTTCGATGTGGTTTCCTTTGATTATTTTCTGGATGACACGGTAGCTCTGCAGGCCTTCAAGAGAGGCGATTACGACTGGCGCTTTGAGGTGAGTTCAAAAAACTGGGCTACCAGCTATAAAGGCCCTGCCTTCGATAAGGGCGAACTCGTTAAAGAAGACGTTCCCCATTCCAACCCTGCCGGCATGCAGGGAACCGTCTATAACCTGCGTAACCCCCTGTTCCAGGATGTGGCCCTACGTGAAGCCATGACCTTCGCGTTGGATTTTGAATGGTCCAATGCCAACCTGTTCTATGGTCAGTACAACCGCACGCGCAGCTATTTCCAGAACTCTGATATGGCTGCCACCGGCCTGCCCTCCGATGCGGAGTTGAAACTGCTGAAACCGTTGCGCGACGACATTCCGGAACGAGTTTTCACAGAAAGTTATGAGCCGCCCAAAAGCGATGGCAGCGGCCGCCCCCGTGCCAACTTGGCCCGGGCGCAGACACTACTGAAGAAAGCCGGTTACCAGATCAAGGATGGCCAGCTCCATACCCCGGATGGCGTTCCGGTGAGTTTCCAGATCATGCTGCACCAACCCGCATTCGAGCGCATTTTGCTGCCGTTTGCCCGAAACCTGAAAGCGCTGGGCATCGATGCCCAGGTAGTCAAGGTAGACACTAGCCAGTACGTGGAACGTATCCGCAATTTCAATTTCGACATGGTAGTCAGCTCCTTCGCCCAGTCGTCCTCCCCCGGTAATGAACAACTCGAGTACTGGGGCAGCGATGCCGCCGAGGACCCCAGCAGCCGCAACATCATCGGCATTCAGAATCCGGCCGTGGACGATCTGGTCAACGCCATTGTCACCGCCTCCACACGGGATGAACTGATCACCGCCTGCCGTGCCCTGGACCGGGTACTGCAGTGGAATTTCTACGTGATCCCTAACTGGTATGCCGACCACCATCGTCTCTCTTATCGTAGTCGCCTGAAACATCCATCGCTGCCTGAATACGTAGGCATTGATGGCGCTATCGACACCTGGTGGGACAGCAACGCGCAATGATGCGACTTTATATTGCCAAACGACTGTTGCTTATCATCCCTACTCTATTCGGTATTCTGCTACTGAATTTTGTGGTGGTGCAGGCAGCGCCCGGCGGCCCCGTAGAAAAAACGCTGGCGGAACTGCAGGGTATCGGCGGCGGCGCCGGTGGCAGTTTTGCTGGCGGCAGCGTGGATACGCTTAGTAGCGGCGGTGATTATCGCGGCTCTAAGGGCCTGCCGCCAGAATTGGTGGAGCGTATTCAAAAGCTCTATGGTTTTGACAAGCCAGCGCCGGAGCGTTTCTGGCTTATGGTCAAAAGCTATCTGACTTTTGATTTCGGTGAATCCTACTACCGTGATCGCTCAGTCACCGAGCTAATTGTGGAACGTATTCCCGTGTCTTTGTCCCTGGGACTGTGGAGCACCTTGATTGCCTACATGGTGTCAATCCCGCTTGGCATCCGCAAAGCCGTAAAAGACGGCTCACGGTTTGATATCTGGAGCAGTACAGCCATTGTTGTCGGCTTTGCCATTCCCAGTTTTTTGCTGGGGATTCTGCTCATCGTCCTATTCGCCGGGGGCTCATATTTAGAGTGGTTCCCGTTGCGCGGGCTGACCTCTGACAATTTCGACCAGCTTGGACTTTTTGGCAAAATCACCGATTACCTGTGGCACATCACTCTACCCACTCTGGCTATCGTCGCTGGTAGTTTTGCCACCCTGACCATGCTGACCAAAAACTCCTTTATGGATGAAATTCGCAAACAGTATGTGCAGACCGCTCGGGCTAAAGGGCTTAGCGAAAAACAGGTGCTGTATGGGCACGTTTTTCGCAATGCCATGCTGATCATTATCGCCGGTTTCCCCGCCGCTTTCGTCGGCATGTTCTTCACCGGCGTGCTGCTCATCGAATTTATTTTCTCTCTCGATGGCCTGGGGCTGCTCGGCTTTGAGTCCGTGATCAACCGCGATTATCCCGTAGTTTTTGGCACCCTGTTTATTTTTACCCTGATCGGCCTGCTGCTGAAACTGGTCAGTGACCTGACCTATATGTGGGTCGATCCGCGCATTGATTTCGAGCGGAGGCAGAGCTGATGGCCTTCCGTAACCCGGTTTGGCAACGCCAATGGCAGGCGTTTCGTTCCAACAAACGTGGCTATTGGGCGCTGTGGATTTTTGCCACGCTGTTTGTGCTCAGCTTGGGTGCGGAACTGATCGCCAATGAAAAACCCCTGCTAGTCAGCTACGACAATGAACTTTACGTTCCCGTATTCAACACCTACCCGGAAACCACTTTCGGCGGCTTTTTCGAGTCGGAAAGCAACTACCGGGACCCGGTCGTCAAGGATCTGATCAACGACAAGGGCTGGATGATTTGGCCGCCCATTCGCTACAGCTACAACACCATCAATTACGATCTGACCGTCCCTGCGCCGGCGCCACCTTCTGCAGAAAACTGGCTGGGAACGGATGACCAAGGCCGCGATGTGTTGGCCGGGCTGATTTACGGCTTCCGCATTTCCGTCTTGTTCGGGCTGGTACTGACGATTCTCTCCAGCATTGTCGGCATTATCGTTGGCGCTATTCAGGGGTATTACGGCGGCTGGCTGGATCTGGCCGGCCAGCGGTTTCTGGAAATTTGGTCGAGCATGCCTACGCTTTACCTGATCATCATTATTTCCAGCTTTGTGGTGCCCAGCTTCTGGACATTATTGGTCATTCTGCTGCTGTTCTCTTGGATGGCGCTGGTGGATCTGGTGCGCGCGGAGTTCCTGCGCTGTCGCAACATGGACTATGTGCGCGCCGCCCACGCCATGGGCGTACGCACTCCGATCATCATGTTCCGCCACATGCTCCCCAATGCCATGGTAGCCACCCTGACCTTCCTGCCTTTTATTCTCAACAGTGCCGTGGTCACGCTCACCTCGCTGGATTTCATCGGTTTTGGCATGCCACCGGATGCGCCCTCACTGGGCCGCCTGGTGGGCCAGGGCAAGGCCAATCTGCATGCCCCGTGGCTGGGCATCAGCGTATTTGCCACGCTCACCCTGATGCTGACCCTACTTGTGTTTATCGGTGAAGCCATCCGCGATGCGTTCGACACAAGGAAGTTTCTGCAATGAGTCTGCTGCGCATAGAAGGGCTGAGCATTCGCTTTGCCGATCAGCTTGCCGTCGATGACATGTCGCTGGAACTCCAGCCTGGGCGTATGTTGGCATTAGTCGGCGAGTCCGGTTCTGGCAAATCACTCACCGCCTTGTCAGTGATGGACCTGCTGCCAGAGAACGCTCACTGGCAGGCAGACAGCCTGCAACTGGACGATATGGACTTGCTGGCACTCAACAGCGAACAGAAACGCAAACTGCGCGGTGGCCGTATCGGGATGATTTTTCAGGAGCCACTGACGGCCCTGAACCCTCTACACACCGTGGAAAAACAGATCAGCGAAAGCCTGTTTGTGCATCAGGGCATGAGCAAAAAGCGCGCCCGTGAGCGCTGCCTGTCACTGCTCGAACAGGTCGAGTTACCCGCCACACCGGACATGCTGGACCGCTATCCGCACCAACTTAGCGGGGGCCAACGCCAGCGGGTCATGATCGCCATGGCCCTGGCCAATGAACCACAGATCCTGATTGCGGATGAGCCCACCACCGCTCTGGACGTGACCGTGCAGGAAACCATTCTCGACCTGATCAAGCGACTGCAGAAAGAACTGAATCTTTCCATTTTGTTGATCAGTCACGACCTGGGCGTAGTGAGCCGTTTTGCCGAAGACATCGTGGTGATGCATAACGGTAAACGTGTGGAAGCCGGGCCCACAGATGCCGTACTAAATCACCCCAAGGAAGAGTACACCCGTCACTTGATCAATGCGGAGCCTCAGGGCCGCCTGGCGCCCCTGCCAGACGATACGCCGGTACTACTGAAAGCTAGTGGCATGGCAGTGACGTTCAAAGGCAAACGCCGCGCCCTTTTCTCGCCGCCACCGCTGCTCCATGCGGTGGACCAGATTGACCTGACCCTGCGCCGTGGCGAGACCCTGGGCATCGTTGGTGAGTCCGGCTCGGGCAAGTCCACCCTGGCTCTCGCCCTGTTACGGCTGATCCAGAGTGCTGGCGATATCGAAATGGATGGCACGGACATTCGCACCCTTTCCCATTCCGGGTTACGGCAATGGCGAAGCCGTTTCCAGGTCGTATTTCAGGACCCCTACGGCAGCCTGAACCCGCGCATGACCGTGGGCCAGATTGTCGCCGAAGGGCTTGCCGTGCATGCCCCAACACTGGGCGCTACGGAAAGAGAAGACCAAGTCTGCCGTATTCTCGAAGAAGTGGGTCTGCCCACTAACGTACGCCACCGCTACCCCCATGAATTTTCCGGGGGCCAGCGCCAACGGATCGCCATCGCCCGCGCGCTGATCATGGAACCGGAATTGTTGGTACTGGATGAACCCACCTCCGCGCTGGACCGCAGCGTCCAGCACCAGATCCTGGAACTGCTCAAATCCTTGCAGTCACGGCGCGGACTCAGCTACCTGTTTATCAGCCACGACCTCAAGGTAATCCGGGCTATCTGCCACCGGGTACTGGTCATGAAAGACGGCAAGACCGTGGAGCATGGCGATACGCAGGCCGTATTCGACAACCCACAGCAGCCCTATACCCACAAACTCATGGCTGCCGCCTTTGCCCGCAGCAGGAAACAGACGGTTGCACTTTGACCGTTTGCAGGCGGGCGTAATAACGCGGCAAATTGCCTATAATCAATCACAAGTTGAAAGTTTAAAGTTAAAAAGCACTGAGCAGCCTAACGCCAAGAGCGGCCACCTTTTCCGTGATACAGCTGTGAGCCGCTCTGCAACTGAACAGCGTATTCGCACAAAGCGTTGTTGGCGCAGGAACTGCCTATAACGTTAGCTCAAACGGCAGATCGCGCTTTGAAACTTTCAACTTTTAACTTTCAACTCAAAGCATATCGAGGACGAACATGGGATTTCTTGCAGGCAAGCGCTACCTTATCGTCGGTGTCGCCAGCGACCGCTCCATTGCCACCGGTATTGCCGAAGCCATGCACCGCGAAGGTGCCGAGCTGGCTTTCACTTACCAGAACGACAAGCTGAAAAGCCGCGTTCTCAAAGCCGCAGAACGGTACGGCAGCAGCGAGGCCATGTGCTTTCCCTGCGATGTGACCAGCGACGAGGCTATTGACGCTGTCTTTGCCGAACTGGGCAAGCAATGGGATGGCTTGGACGGTATCGTTCATGCAGTAGGTTTCGCTCCCGCTGCAGAACTGGATGGTAATTTTGTGGATGTGGCCACCCGCGAGGGTTTCCAGATTGCCCACGACATTTCCAGCTACAGCTTCGTGGCACTGGCCAAGGCAGGCAAAAGCATGTTGGCCGGCCGCAATGGCGCCCTGCTCACCCTTACCTATCACGCTGCCCGCCAGTCTGTGCCCAACTACAATGTCATGGGCATGGCCAAAGCCAGCCTGGAAGCGTCAGTGCGCTATCTGGCCGCCAGCATGGGCCCTGATGGGGTGCGGGTTAACGGTATCTCTGCCGGCCCCATTCGCACTCTAGCCGCCTCCGGCATCAAGAAATTCCGCAGCATGCTCGACTACAATGCAGCCAAAGCCCCCTTGCGACGCAACGTTACCATCGAGGAGGTGGGCAATACCGCCGCATTCTTGTGCTCTGACTTGGCGTCCGGCATTACCGGCGAGATCACCTATGTGGACGCCGGCGCTAGCACAGTATCCATGCCCTTTGAGCTTGAGCTCTAGGACTGATGTTTCAAAGTAACGCCTAGAAAAAGAAAAGCCTTAAGCACAAAAAAGCCCACCATCTCGGTGGGCTTTTTTGTGGGCAGGATACCGTAGAGAAATTACTCTCCCTGGTTGGCACTCAACCGGGACGGGTGCAGCTCCACATCCCCCTCTTCACGCAGCAGGGCAACTACCTGACGGAAATTGCGCTGCCCTTCCACATTGCCAAGCTCAACCAGTGCGGCCTGTTGCTGGGCATCACTCAGTGGTTCGGCATTACCGTCAGCAACACGGGTCACCTGGTAGGCCACTACAGAGCCATCACCCAGGCGAGTTACTGCTACAGGAGATGCGCCACCTTCCTCGAAACGCGGGGCACTGAACGCACCATTAACCACTTCCATGGACGGTTCCGCGCCACCGCGCTGCACGCCTTCCTGCTCTTCGATATCCACCTCGAACAACGCCGCCACTGACGCCAGATCGGCACCATCCTCAATGGATTTCTGTGCCTCTTCGCTAAGCTGTTGGACCTTGTCCATGGCACGCTCACCTTTCAGGCGCTCACGGATAGCAAAGGACACTTCTTCTAACGGCATAGGCTCTGCAGACTTGTTTTCAGCGATCCGTACAGCAATGTAACGCGTTGGATCGACTTCAATCAGATCACTGTTGTGCCCTTGCTGGCGAACCTGATCCGAGTTCAGCGCCTGCTGAACCTGTGGCAGAGACAAAGGTGCATCAACCGCAGCCAGGTCAACCCAGTCAGTGGTTACCACAGAGGAGCCCACTTGTTCTGCCGGTGTCTGCAAGTCCGCATGTTCATAGAGCAGCTCTTCCAGTTTCGCCACATCTTCATTCAGCAGTGCTTCTGCACGGGCCTTTTTCAGGTCTGAACGGATCTGATCCGACAATTCAGCCAGAGACGGCAAGGCACTAACGGTATCTTCTTGGGTGACTTTGATCAGGTGCACACCCGCGTCCGTCACCACTGGGGCAGACACCGTGCCGGATTCCAAATCAGCAATCGCTACTTCCATTTCTTCTGGCAAGGCACCTTTGGAAACCACGCCCAAATCACCACCCGACTGGGCGCTACCCGAGTCATCGGAATACTGGCTGGCAGCATCAGCAAAGGATTCGCCACCGGCAATGGCTTTCGCTGCTTCACGGGCACGGACCTTCGCTTGATCCAGGTCTCGATCATCGTTCACTTCGATAAGAATGTGCGACACATGACGTGGCGCATCACCGGCACCGGCATCTTCCATGATAGATGTGCGAACGTCATATTCTGCCTTCACATCTTCAGCTGTCACGCTAACCTGATCGGCATATTCGTCAGCAGACAGCTCAACATAGGACACCTTGAACTCTTCAGGGCGCATGAATTCACCCTGATTTTCGTCGTAGAAGGTTTTAACTTCTTCGTCAGACACGCTGAACTGTTTACGCAGCGAATTGATATCCAGCTGTGCATAGCGGATATCGCGTGACTGCTCGCCCAGACGACGCTGCTCGTTCAGCTCGGAAGGAAGCGAGAAATCCGTCTGCATGAACCCCGCACGAAACTGCTCTTTAATCATGTCCTGACGCAGCCCCTGGATGTAACTTTGTGGGTTCATCCCTCGAGCACGCAGTTCACGTTCGAACCGTTGTTCAGAAAACTTTCCGTCTTCCTGGAACAACGACACCTGGTAAATATCGGCTGCAACCTGCTTTTCGCTAAACACCATGCTGGATTGCTCAGCGGCGGCCAGAATAAGTTGCTCGTTGACGATGCCGTCCAACACCATTTCCGGACGTACAAAGGAATCCAGCAATGCAGGATTCATATTCGGGCTTTGCTCTCGAAGCATGTTACGAACCCGCTCCACCCGCTGATTCACAACACTACGTGTGATCTTGCTGCCTTCCACTTCAGCCACCACGTCGCCTGTGCTTCCGCCGACAAAGTAGCCGTAAAAGCCGGAAATCACGAAAGGAAGAATGATTGCGGCAAGCAGGACCTTGCCCACGGGACCGCGGACAAACCGTCTGAACTCCTGCATGAAATTACTCCGTAGGGATACTC